>ERZ506821.18-NODE-18-length-180719-cov-14.731574_pt1 | contig 180719 bp, 174 predicted proteins | sample MGYA00512912_ERZ506821 | MGnify/ENA metagenome assembly ERZ506821
CCCAGTGGAACAGCGGGAAGTTGACGACCCACAGGAAGTCGTGGCCCTCGCGCGGCACGTCGAGCGCGTCGGCCATGTGGTTGCGCATGCCGCCGAGGATGGTGTCGGTCTCAAGACGGGCGCCCACGGCAAACATCACAAGGTCGCCGGGCTCCACGTCCATCTCGGCACGCAGGTTGGCCATCTCGTCGTCCGAGAAGAACTTGACGATCGGGCTCGTGACGGAACCGTCCTCGCGGAAGGCGATGTAGGCGAGACCCTTCGCGCCGAACTCCGCCGCGACCTTCGCGAGCTTGTCGATCTGCGCGCGGGGCCACTTGCCGGCGCCCTTCGCGTTGATGGCCTTGACGTACTGCCCCTCCGTGTTCGCGGCGCCCGAGAAGAGCTTGAACTTGGAGTCGCCAAAGATCGACGTGACGTCGTGCAGGGTCATGCCGAAGCGGGTGTCGGGCTTGTCGATGCCATAGGTGTCCATGGCGTCCCAGTACTCGATGCGGCGCAGCGGCAGCTCCATCTTCACGCCCATGCGGCCAAACGCGTCTGCGAGGGTCTGCTCCAGCGCGCCCATCACGTCATCCTGGGTCACGAAGCTCATCTCGACGTCCACCTGCGTGAACTCGGGCTGACGGTCCTTGCGCAGGTCCTCGTCGCGGAAGCACTTCGCCACCTGGTAGTAGCGCTCGACGCCACCCACCATCAGGAGCTCCTTCAGGAGCTGCGGGGACTGCGGCAGCGCGTAGAAGCGTCCGGGCTGCATGCGGCTGGGAACCAGGAAGTCGCGGGCGCCCTCCGGCGTGCTCTTGAAGAGCGACGGGGTCTCGACCTCAAGGAACTCGCGGTTGTGGAACGCCTCGCGAAGCGCGAAGGTGAAGTCGGAGCGCAGTCTGAGGTTGGAGGCCATCTTCGGGCGGCGCAGGTCGAGGTAGCGGTAGCGCAGGCGGACGTCCTCGGCGGTGTCCACGTGGTCCTCGATCTGGAACGCGGGGGTCCTCGAGGTGTTCAGCACCTCGATGTCCGTGACGTAGACCTCTATCTCGCCGGTCGCGAGCTTCTCGTTCGCCTCGCCCTCCGGGCGCGGGCGCACGGTTCCGGTCACCTTGATGGGCCACTCGGAGCGGATGGTCTCGGCGGTGTGGAACGCCTTCTCGTCGCAGACCTCGGGGTCGAACTCGAGCTGGGTCAATCCCGCACGATCGCGCAGGTCCACGAAGATGAGCCCGCCGTGGTCGCGACGGTGCCAGACCCAGCCGGTCAGGGTGACCTCGGCGCCGATGTCGCTCTTTCGCAGCTCTCCGCAGGTGTGGGTGTGCATGCTAAATGGCATCTTGTTCCTCTCGTCTCTTCCGCCCCGTGCCGTGCCGGACGGACTTGCAGATGACGGCAGGTCGGCGTAGACGGCGCCGGCATGCGCGAGGATACATGATAGCAGCGTTCGGCGCGGCGCGGCAGCTTCCGCGCAAAGCTCCCCCGCATCGAAACGAATCCGACACGCACCTGACCCCAAGCCGGGACGGCACGCAAGCCGGGACGGCACGTCCTTCTCGCCCGTGGCGCGGCGAGCCGCTGGGCGAGAAGGGCGGGGCCCCTGCGCAGACGCCTGTTTCCGAGCGGTTTCCACGTTATGCAGAAGTTTTCTTAATGCTGTAAGTGTTTTGTCTTATGGGCGATCCGTCATACATCCGACAGATTCCTCTGGTAACGTTTCCGCGACGGTCGGAAACCTTGGGCGCTTACCGAGCGTCCATGCATCAACCACCCCAATGCGCCGTCCCGGCGCCCCGACCGCTCAGAATCGAGGCAACCATGACCTATAGGGCAGCCATCTTCGACCTGGACGGAACCCTCCTCAACACCATCGAGGACCTTCGCGCCTCCGTCAACTACGCGCTCCACGCGAACGGCCTCCCGGAGGTCACCATAGAGGAGACCACCTCCAACGTGGGCAACGGCGTGCGACAGCTCGTGCACCGCTCGCTCCCCACGGGCACCCCCGAGGACGTGGGCGAGCAGGTGCTCGCAACGTTCAAGGCGCACTACTCCCGCAACTTCTGCCAGAAGACCGTGCCGTACGAGGGCGTGACGCAGATGCTGCACGCGGTTTCCACGGCGGGCATGTGCCGCGCCGTCGTCTCGAACAAGCCGGACGCCGCCGTGCAGAGGCTCGTGGCGGAGTTCTTCCCCGGCATGTTCAACGCGGTCGCGGGAGAGCGCGACGGCGTCAGGCGCAAGCCCGCACCCGACATGGTGAACGAGGTCATGGCCGCGCTTGGGCTTACGCCGGACGAGTGCGTGTACGTGGGCGACTCCGAGGTGGACGTCGAGACCGCCGCGAACGCGAAGACCGCGTGCGTCTGCGTGTCCTGGGGCTACCGCAGCGCCGCCGCGCTGAGGGCCGCCGGCGCCAAGGTCATCGTGGACTCCACGGAGGAGCTTGCCGACACGCTGCTTGGCTAGCGCCCCGCCACGGTTTGTCCCCTTATACCCCTCGCCATTCCAAGTTTTCACCACGTTGCCCATCCTTACGTCTGCGTAGGGATGGGCAACGCTTGCCTAACGGTTTGGGACGCCCGGCCAAACGGCGCGGGCGCCGCGGTAAGATGCTTGCATCCAAAGGTCAGTTCCTTTTAGAGAAAGGACGCGATATGGGCAAGAAAGCAGCCGAGGCGCTCGAGATAAATTACGACGAGCTTGCCGACTACCTGCACAAGAACCACTCCGTGTACATGAAGGTCGGCAATGACGTCTACTATCTCACGGACGTCAACTACGAGGCCTGGCGCGCCCAGGACACCAGCATTCGCAACTCCAAGAACCACTTCGTCGACTGCAGCGACCTCGTCCCCACGGTGGACGAGTTCCTGGCGCTCCCGTTCGTGAACGGGCACACCATCAAGGACGTCTTCCCCTCCGCAACGTTCTACGCGTCCACGCCGGGCGTGAAGCAGCCGTAGCGGCGGCGCGCGCCAGAGCGGCGCACCAGACACAGACTCGGACACAGCACGTGCCGCGGGGCGAGAAGAGCATGCTCTTCTCGCCCCGTCTTTGTGCCACGCGCATGCGGGCCGGGCGCATCGGTGCGTCCGGCCCGCCCGCATGCAGGAGGTCCTACTCCGCCGTGCCCTTCGTGGCCTCCATGGACTCGCTCACCTCGAAGTCCTCGTCCTGCTTCGTGAAGCCCTTCTCCAGTACGGGGATGAGCATGCGGTACGAGTTCTCCGTCGCGTTCACGTGCGGCGAGCGCTTTGCGTAGCGCTTCACCGCCGCCGCGGACCTGTTGATGGCCACGAGCGTGCCGGCTCCGGCCACGCAGCCGCCCGGGCAGGCCATGCCCTCGATCAGGTAGCCGGGGTACTTGCCCTTCACGGCGTCCTTCATCATCTTGCGGCAGTCGTCCAGCCCCTCCGCGTTCACCACGTTCACCTCGCGGTCCGGATAGCGGCGGTGGATCGCATTGACCACGGCCGTCGCCACGCCGCCCGCCACGGCAAAGTTGCGGCCGTCCTTCGAGGCCACGTCAAAGTCGCTCTTGTTGTCGTCCTCGAGGGCCAGATAGTCGATGCCCTTCGCGTCCATCATGCCCGCCATCTCCTCGAACGTGAGCACGAAGTCGACCTCGCTCCTCACGCTCTTGCGCATGGCCTCGAGCTTCTTCGCGGAGCACGGCCCCACGAACACGATCTTGGCGTCGGGGTGCTGCATGCGGATCATGCGCGCCGTCAGCGTCATGGGCGTAAGCGCCATGCTGATGCAGTCCGCGTGCTCCGGGAACTCGCGCTTCGCCATGACCGACCACGCCGGGCAGCACGAGGTTCCCATGAACGGCAGCTTGTCCGGCACCTCGTCCAGGAAGTCGTCCGCCTCCTGGCAGGCGCAGAGGTCCGCGCCCAGGGCGACCTCCTCCACGCCGGAGAACCCCAGCAGCTTGAACGCCTCGCGCAGCTTGCCCACGTTGCCCTTGCCGCCAAACTGGCCCACGAACGCGGGCGCCACGGCGGCGATGACCTCCTCGCCGCGCGCGATGGACCAGATGACCTGCGCGATCTGGCTCTTGTCCGCGATGGCGCCAAAGGGACAGTTGATGAGGCACTGGCCGCAACTCACGCACTTGTCGTAGTTGATGTCCGCGCGACCGTGCTCGTCAGAGCCGATCGCGTGCATGCCGCACGCGTCCGCGCACGGGCGCACGTGGTGATGGATCGCGTGGTACGGGCACGTCTTGTAGCACATGCCGCACTTCACGCACGCGTCCTGGTCTATGTAGGCCTTCTTGTCCCTGAAGCTGATGGCCTTCTTCGGGCAGATCTCGCGGCACGGGTGCGCCAGGCAGCCCTGGCACGCGTTCGTCACCTCGTACACGTTGTCCTTGCACGCGTTGCACGCGAACTTGATCACGTTGATGAGCGGCGGCTCGTAGAACACCTCGTCGCTGTTGGCAGCCTTCTCGAACCCCTCGCTCACGCGCTCCGGCTTGTCCATGCTAGAGAGCGGAAGCCCCATCGCGAGCCTGATGCGCTCGCTGATGATGGCGCGCTCCAAGAAGACGCTCTCCCTGTACGTCGCGACGTCGCCCGGCAGGATCTTGTACGGAAGCTCGTCGAACTCCTTGTCGAGCTCGTCCGTGGACCCCCCCGGCGCGTCGAGCTTGTAGCATATCTTTGCGACCTCGCGAAACACGCTCCGCCTGATCTCGGTCAGGTTCGTGTACACGCCTCGCATGGTATCTGCCATGGTATCCCCTCTCGTCCGTGCCCTAAGCCGCCGCGGGCCGCACGCCGCGCCCCGCGCGAGGGCCACCGCGGCCCACGCACCCATTATCTAGCAACGCGCCCCCGCGTCATAGTCCAAAGACGAGAAGAACTTCCCAAAGCGGGCGGGCCACCCCGCCTCAAGGCGCAGCGCCTCGCCGGTCGCGGGGTGCGCAAGCTCCTCGCGCACCGCGTGGAGCATGAGGCCGCCGGCCGGGCCCGCCGCGCGACCGTACAGCGCGTCTCCCACGATGGGGTGTCCCGCGTGCGCAAGGTGCACGCGAATCTGGTGGCGCCGCCCCGTGCCCAGCTCAAGCAGCAGAAGCGACCTCCCGCCGCGGCGCGCGAGCACCGTCACGAGCGTGAGCGCCGGCTTGCCGCGCGGGCTCACGCGCATGCGCCGCGCGTCGTGCCTGTCGCGCCCGAGCGGGGCGTCCAGCCGGAGCACTCCCGCGGGGAACGACCCCTCCACCACGGCGAGGTAGCGCTTGCGCATGTCGTGCGACGCCACCAGCGCGTCGAGCGCCGGCTGGAACTCCGGCGCCAGCGAGAAGAGCACGACGCCGGTGGTGTCCACGTCCAGCCTCTGCACGGCCTGCGGCACGGCGGGAACCCCCTCGCGCGCCAGCAGCGCGGCCACGTCGTCCGTCAGCGTGCGCGCGCCCGTGCCGTCGGCGTGCACCAGAATGCCGGCCGGCTTGTCCACCGCCATCAGGAACGGGTCGCGATACAGGACGCGAGGCCCCCTTCCCCCGCGCCCGCCCGCGGCGCGGCCGGCACGCGCATGCCGCGCGTCCGCCGGCGCCGGCGCCAGCGCAAGCGTCACCACGTCGCCCGGCGCAAGCGCGTCCTGCCGTCGCAGCGCCGCACCCCCGCGCGCGAGCGCGCCGGCCACAAACGCGCGCGCCACCACGGGCTTCGAGCGCACGAGCGACGCGAGCAGCCCCTGTGCCGTGCATGCGGCCTCCACGCGGTAGCGCACCTGCCGCGCCTGCCCGCCCGAGCCGTCCGCCGCGTCCAGGTACGTCGCGAGCCCGTCGGCCACTCTCTGCGCGCCGGCGTCGTGCGCGCCGCGCGCCCCGGCCGCCATCACGCCTCCTCCAGGCCGAGCATCGCGCTCTCGCCACCGGCGAGCTCCGTCGCCAGCAGCTCGTAGAACGCCAGGATCACGCTCCACACGTGGTCGGAGTCCCTCCACGCCGCGCTTATGGTGATGGCCGCCTCGTCGCCCAGGCCCACGGCGCGCAGGCGGGCGTCCGGGTGGTCGCTCATGGCGCGCATCGCAAGCGCGCGCGGCACGAAGCAGGCGCCCATGCCGCGCGCAGCCAGGTCGATCAGCGTCTCGGAGTTCTTGGAGTACACGCGCACCCACGGCCGCACGCCGGAGCGCTCCAGCAGCCGCCGCGAGAGCGCCCCCGGCTCGTCCGCCTTGCCCAGCATCATGAACGGGCAGCGCGAAAGCGGCGCCATGTTGCCGCGGCCCGCCTCCCGAACGGCCTCGTCCGCGTCGTCGCACACGTCCCGCAAGAGACCCTCCGCCACGAGCATCACGATCTTCTCGCGGCACAGCCTGCGCACCTGCAGGCCGGGCTCGTCGTCCGGCACCGTCGCCACGGCCAGGTCCACGCGCCCCTCCTTCAGAAGGCTCACCAGCTCCTGGTTCTCGGACTCGTGCAGCAGCACGTTGATGCCGGGGTGCTCGCTCTGGAAGCGCGCGATCGTGGCGGGCATCAGCATGTGGCCGCGGGTGCTGGCCACGCCCACGCCCAGAAGGCCGCGCTCGTCGCGCGATATGTCCAGGAACTCCTGCCCCATCGTGCGGCGCAGCGCCTGGAAGCGCCGCGCGTAGCCCAAAAACACGTCGCCCGCGTACGTCAGCGTCAGCGGCACCTTGCGGTTCACCAGCCTGACGCCCAGCTCCGCCTCCACGCCCGCGATGTGCGCGGACAGCGTCTGCTGCGTCACGGACAGCCGCTCGGCCGCCTTGGTGAAGCTCTTCTCCTCCGCAAGCGCCACGAAGTAGTCCATGGTCGAGAAGTTCATGGGCCTCGCCCTCCCCCGCCCCGTGGCCTCGCGCACGCACGGGCCGCATCACAAGTTTCTCTTGTGTCGTATACCGATAATAACAGTTGGACTTACGCGTGTGACCCCCCTAACCTAAGTGCCGCATACAGGGTGGTGCGCGCCGGCGGGCCGGCGCGCCTTGGGCTGCGGGGAGCGGCAACATGGTCGAGGCAGGCATTCTTCTTACGTTTGCGCTGGTGCTTCTGGCGGGCATCGTGCTGGGGGCGCCGCTTCTGCCCCTGCTGGTGTTTGGCATGCTCCTGTTTGCGAGCTACGGCCTGTGGCGCGGCTTCTCCGCGCGGGACGTGGCGCGCATGGCGGCCGGCGGCCTCAGGTCGGTCGGCAGCGTGCTCACGCTCTTCGTGCTCATCGGCGCCCTCACCGCAAGCTGGCGCGCCGCCGGCACCATCCCGGCGATCACCTGCTGGTCCACCACGCTCGTGAGCCCCAGGAACCTCGTCCTTCTCAGCTTCCTGCTCACGTCCGGCATGTCCATGCTCGTGGGCAGCTCGTACGCGGCGGCCGCCACGGTCGGCGTCATCTGCATGACGATCGCCACCGCCATGAAGGCGGACGTCGCACTGGTGGGCGGCGCCATCCTCGCCGGCGCGTTCGTGGGCGACCGCTGCTCGCCCATGTCCTCCTCCGCCGCGCTCGTCGCGAGCATCACCAAGACGCAGGTGTTCGACAACGTGCGCCGCATGGTCCGCACCGGCGCCGTGCCGTTCGCGCTGTGCTGCGTCGTGTACGGCATCGCGGGCATGACCAGCTCCGGCACCGCCATGAGGCCGTCGTTCGCCGGCTCGTTTGCGTCTTCGTTCGACCTCGGCTGGGTCGTGATCGTGCCCACCGCCCTCGTCCTCGTTCTGTCCCTGCTCAAGGTGAGCGTCAAGCGGACCATGGTCGCGAGCCTGGTGGCCGCCCTTCTCGTCTGCGTCTTCGTGCAACACGTGAGCGTCGCGGAGCTCCCGGCCATCCTGGTCTTCGGCTACCGCTGCAAGAACATGGCCATCGCGCGCATGGTCAACGGCGGCGGCGTGGTCTCGATGCTCGACATCGCCCTCATCGTGGGCGTGGCGTCCACGTACTCCGGCATCTTCCGCGAGACCGGCCTGCTCCTGGGCCTGCGCGACTACGTCGACAAGGTCGCGCGCCACTCCACCCCGTTCGCGAGCGTGCTGCTCACGAGCATCGCCACGTGCACCGTCGCGTGCGACCAGGTCGTGGCGCTCATGCTCACGTGCCAGCTGTGCGAGGGCACGGAGCGCGACGGCTCCGCGCTCGCGCTCGACCTCGAGAACAGCGCCGCCATCATCCCGTCCGTCATACCCTGGTCCACCTCGTGCGTCGGCATCGTCGCGTTCGTGGGCATGCCCATGGCGAGCATCCTCTGGAACTGCCTCAGCGTCCTCATCCCCCTGTGGACGCTCGCGATCTCCATGTACCAGCACTCCCACGCCGGCTTCAGCGACACGCACACGGCGCGCCTGCTTGGCCTTGACCGCCGCGACGACGCGCGCCGCCTGGCCGCCGCCGCGTAGGCGAGAAGAACCGCGCACCCGCGTCCGAATCCCCCGGACGTGCGGCACATACGAGGGCGTCCCCGACCAACGAGCAGTGGTCGGGGACGCCTTTTGTTACGCGCGATGGCTGGCCAGCCGGGCTGGCTTAGTCAAGCTTGTGGCCGCACTCTCCGCAGAAGCGGTCGCCCGGCTCGACGGGCGCGCCGCAGTTGGGGCAGAACGACGCCTTGTGCACGACCTCCGTGGGCGCCACGGGAGCGGGTTCCGCGGGCGCCTGGTCGCCGCGGTCGAGCACCGTCGTGGGCGCGGACTCGAAGGCGTCGGGCTCGGCGGCGGGCTCGGGCTCCGGCGCGACGGGCGCCTGGGCCACGGGAGCGGCCGGCGCAGGCGCGGGTGCCACGGGTGCGGGGCTCGCCGGCGCCGCGGGTGCGGTGGGTGCGTCGCTGAAGAGCTTGCGCCTGATGTCCGAGGTGTTGCGCGCGATCATGACGTTGAGCATCACGAACTCGTAGCCCACGCGAAGCAGGAGCTCGAGCACGATGCACAGGATTATCATGCCCACGAGCGCGCCCAGAAACGCCCCAAAGCCAAAGCTGATGGAGCTCAGCGCGCCCGCTGCGCAGCCAAACAGGACCAGAAGCGCGTTGAACATGTAGAGCGCCTTCAGGATCTTGTCGATGAGCAGGATGTCGAAGCGCAGGAACGGCCCCCAGCTCTTCTTGTCCTTGTAGCTCAGGTGGAGCTCGTTCTTATCGGACACGAAGCGCTTGTAGCCCATGACCGTGAGCACGATAGCCGCGACGAGCGCGATGAACATGAGGACGCCGAAGGCAGACCCAAAGTTCACGAGCTGGCCGAGCGGATTGGCGTCGTAGCCATATCCTCCGTAGCCGTACGAGTTGGTTCCAAACATGTGCGATTCCTTTCGTTGGTGCGGTCAGCCTGATGCGGGGGCGACGGGAAGCCGTTCTTCTCGGCAGCGCCCGCGTCAGGCCCGAGAACCTAGAACTTGATGGTGGGGTACACGTCCTGGTAGTCCTGCAGAGCGATGCTCTTGCCCGTGTGCGGGTTGTTGCCGGCGGTGATGGGGGCAAGGATCTGGTCCTTGTGCGGAGCGGGGTCGTCGTAGGCGAGGTCCGTCGTCCACGCAGACGCTATGCAGCCGATGCGGGACTGCAGGTCGGCGAGGCAGCGCTGGATCGACGCGTGCTGCGACGCATACGCGCTGCCCTCGGGGACCTGGATGCCCGCGAACGACGAGACGTCGCCCTGGATGCTCTGCTCCAGGCTGTAGCAGTCGCTCGCCGCGGACGAGCGCGCCGCGTAGTCGCCGCTCAGGTACGTCTTGTTGAACGTGTTCGCGCAGCTCGCGATGCGCGAGTCGTAGTCGCTCAGCCTGTTGTAGTACAAGACGAGCTGACCCTTGAGCTGCGCGTCCTCCGCGTTCTTCTCGGCATCCCGCTGCGCCTGCGCCGCCGCCTCGGCCTTCTGCTCGGCCTCCGCCTTGGCCTTCGCCTCCGCCTCGGCCGCCTTCTCCTTGGCCTCCTCGGCCTTCCGCTTGGCCTCGGCCGCCTTCTTCTGGGCGGCCTTCCTCTTGGCGGCCTCGCTCTTCTCGCCCGTGGCCTTCTGCGCCTGATCTGCGCCCGCCTGCCACGGCAGCGCATTGCCGCTCGCGCTCCACGCGATCAGGAACACGAGCGCGAGGGCAAGGAGGACCGTCGCCACGATGGCGACGATGGTTCCCGTGCTAGGCCTCTTCGCGGTCTGCGGCGCCGGGGCGTCCGTTGGCGCGGCGTCTGCCCGGGCGGGCGAGCCAGGTGCCGTCGACGGCATGCGCGTGGGCGGCGCGGGCGAGGTCGAGTCCGGCGCGGGCGAGGCGTCCGCGATCGGGGCGCCGCACCTCATGCAGAACTTCTTGCCGGGTTGGATTGGCGCTCCGCAACTTGTGCAAAAGCGAGTTCCCATCTTGTGTCCCATCTCCTGGAATCCTCGGTCGCGGTCGAGCGTGGGAAAATGCTACCACGACGACCGGACCGGTCGTTGCCGGACGGCTTCATCTAACACATCCGTTACCAACTGACGGCGAGTCGTTCCAGCCCGCCGCGGACGCTGCGACTCGAAGGCGCGGCAAGCGGGCGTCGCGCGGGTGACAGGTGCATCACTATCTGACAGGACGCGAATCTGTCGGATAGTGATGGACCATGATGGCAGAGAAGCCTCATTTTTGCCCAAAAAGACATCACTACCTGACAGATGCCGCATCTGTCAGGTAGTGATGTTGCGAAGCGGCAGGATCTTGGGCGCCCGCGGCTATGCCAGGCGCGCCTTCACCTCGCTGGCGAGGTCCGCCATGGGCACCTGCACCTGCTCGTGCGTGGACATGTCGCGAAGCGTGGCCACGCCGGCCGCGACCTCGTCGGAGCCCAGTACGACGCACAGGCGCGCGTTGTGCTTGTCTGCCTGCTTGAACTGGCTCTTGAGCGAGCGGCCCTGGTAGTCCGCCTCGGTGCGGACGCCCGCCTGGCGAAGCGCGAGCGTGGCGCGGAAGACGGCGTCGCGCTCGTCGGCGCCGGTGCACGCTACATACACGCACGCGGGCTCGTCGCCGTCCACGTTGACGCCGAGGCTCTGGAGCGCCAGGTACATGCGCTCGAAGCCGACGGCGAACCCGATGCCCGGCGTGGGCTTGCCGCCCTCGAGCTCCATCAGGCCGTCGTAGCGACCGCCGCCGCCGATGGCGCCGACGCCGGCGTTCTGGCACTCGACCTCGAACACGGTGCGCGTGTAGTAGTCGAGCCCGCGCACGAGCGTGGGGTCCTCGACGTAGGAGACGCCGGCCTCGTCCAGGTACTGCTTTACCTTTGCGTAGTGCGCGGCGCAGTCGTCGCACAGGTTGTCCTTCGCGAGGGGGGCGTCCGCCATGACCTCGCGGCAGTGGTCGTTCTTGCAGTCGAAGCTGCGCAGCGGGTTGATCTGTGCGCGCTCCAGGCAGTCCTCGCACATCTCGTCCTTGTGGGCGAGGATGAAGTCGCGGACCTTCTGGCGGTACGCGGGACGGCACGCGGCATCGCCCATCGAGTTGATGCGGAGCGTGAGCGTGGAGGGGTCGAAGCCCATGCGCTTATAGAACTCCATCAGCATGATGATGCACTCGGCATCCGCCGCGGGGTCCGGCGCACCGAGCCACTCGACGCCCACCTGGTGGAACTGGCGCAGGCGGCCCTTCTGCGGGCGCTCGCCGCGGAACATGGCCTCGCCGTACCACAGCTTGACGGGGGCGCCGCCCTGCGGGACGAAGTTGTTCTCGACCGCGGCGCGCACGACGCCGGCCGTTCCCTCCGGACGCATCGCCATGCGCTGCTTCGCCTTCAGGCCGCTCTCCGTACCGGCGTCCAGCAGGCGCTCCATGAGCGCGCCGGAGAACACGCGGAACATCTCCTTGCGCACGACGTCCGTCGACTCGCCGATGCCGTGCACGAACGTGTCCACCTGCTCGATGGCGGGGGTCTCTATCATGTCGAACCCATACGCGCCGAAGAGCTCGCGCGCGACGTCCTGCATGTGCTGCCACGCACGCATGTATCCGCCGTACAGGTCCTCGGTACCCTGGATCTTCTGAGCCATGTCTGGCCTCCTTCCGCGCCTTCAGCGCGACCATGGCCGTGGCCACAAACGCCGTACGACGCACGACGCCTTCCACGGCCAACAGATAGGCAGTATACGCCTCTGGCCTCTGGCGGCGGAGTCCGACACCCAACCTTAGCTCGCCGCACAACGACGCTGCATATTGGGGCGGTCACGCGCCTACGCCCGCGGCCGACGAAACACACCGTGGCCGAGTTTTCAAAACCATGCAAACTGGGCGCGGTTGCGTACCCGCGCCCGGGACGCCACGCCCGGATGCCTGTGCCCAGCCTTGGCGCCCGCCCCTATCGCAGGGTCTCGCGCTCGTAGTCGCTCATCGGCACCAGCCAGCCGTGCTCGGCGAGCGCCTCCCCGATCGCGTCGAGGTCCTCCGCGCTGTCGGCCACCACGTGATGGAAGTGGTAGCCGCTCGTCGTGCCGCTCAGGAGGGACGACCTGCTGTCCTTCAGCTCGGAAAGAAAGCGCTCCACGTCGCGGCGGCTCGACAGCCCCAGGGCGGCGGACATCTGCCCGTAGGTGCGGTGGTTCACCATGGTGTCCTCCACCGTGCCTCCCATGTCCACGATCAGGAAGAGCTCGTCGGCCACCTCCCGCGGACCGTGGTGCAGCTTGAACAGGCGGCGCGGGCGCCTGTCGCGCACGAGCACGTAGCCGCGGTTCGTGGACGCGACGCTATGGCCGTCCGCGCGCAGCAGCGCCACGTCCTGCACGATCACCTGCCTGCTCACGCCCAGCTCGCGCGCGAGGGCGCCGCCGGAGACCGCCGCCGGCGCCTTCTCAAGAAGCTCCACTATGCGCGCACGGCGCTCCTCGCCGCCGGCCATGCTACCTGCCCTCCACCGTAAGGTGCTTCAGCGACAGGTCCAGTATCGGGGCGGAGTGCGTGAGCGCGCCGGAAGACACGTAGTCCACGCCCAGGTCCACCAGGGTCGCGGCCTTCGCGGCGTCCACGTTGCCGGACACCTCGACCTCGGCCCTGCCGGCGATTATGCCCATGGCCTCGCGCATGTGCTCGTGGTCCATGTTGTCGAGCATGATGATGTCCGCGCCCGCATCCACGGCCTCGCGCACCATGTCCAGGGTCTCCACCTCGACCTCGATCTTCCGCACGAACGGGGCGTGCCGGCGGGCGGCCTCTATGGCCTCGCGCACGCCGCCGGCGGCGTCAATGTGGTTGTCCTTCAGCAGCACGCCGTCCGACAGGTTGTAGCGGTGGTTGCCTCCCCCGCCCACGCGCACGGCCTCCTTCTCGAACACGCGCATGTTCGGGCAGGTCTTGCGCGTGTCCACAAGGCGCGTGCGCGTCCCGGCAAACAGCGCGGCCATCGAGCGGGTCATCGTCGCGATGCCGCTCATGCGCTGCAGGTAGTTCAGCGCAACCCTCTCGCCCGAAAGCAGCGCGCGCACGTGGGCGTGCACGCTTCCCAGCACCTGCCCCGAGCGCACGTCGTCGCCCTCCGCGACGGAAAGCTCCGTCGTGGCGGTCTCGTCCAGCAGCTCGAACGTCCGCGCAAACACGTCCAGGCCGCAGATGACGCCGTCCTGCTTCGCGATCAGCTGCACGCGGCCCACGGCCTCGGGCCCAATGACCGATGCCGTCGTCACGTCCTCGCTGGTGACGTCCTCGCGCAAGGCCTGCAGAATGAGCGGCTCCGCCTGGAGCCTCAGGCTGACGGGATCCATCCGTGCCTCCTCCTCACGATGTCCCGCGCCGCCAGGCGCGAGAAGACCAGGCTCTCGAGCAGCGAGTTGCTGGCCAACCTGTTCTTGCCGTGCACGCCGTTGCAGCTCGTCTCGCCCGCGGCGTACAGGTGCTCCATCTGCGTGCGGGAGTCCTGGTCAACGTGGATGCCGCCCATAAGGTAGTGCTGCGCGGGCACCACGGGGATCGGCTCCCGCGTGATATCGTAGCCCTCCTCCAGGCAGTGCTCGTAAATGTGCGAGAAGTGCTCGCGACACACCTCTTCCGGCACGTTCGCGAACGAGAGCCACACGTGCTTGGTGCCGTCCTTCTGCATCTGGCGCCGGATGGCGGCGGACACCACGTCGCGCGGCTGGAGCTCGTCCGTGAAGCGCTCGCCGTGGGCGTCCAGCAGCACCGCCCCCTCGCCACGGCACGCCTCGGATATCAGGAAGGAGCGGCCGGGCTTGGTCGAGAAGAGCGTGGTGGGATGTATCTGCACGTAGTCCATGTGCTCGAGCGCCACGCCGTGCTCCTGGCACACGCGGCAGCCGTCGCCCGTGAGGCAGGGGTAGTTCGTGGAGTGCTCGTACAGTCCACCGACCCCGCCCGTGGCCAGCACCGTGTCGTGGGCCCGGATGGCAAGACCTTCTCCCCTGGCGTCCCTGGCGTGGACGCCGACGCAGGCGCCGTCCCGCACCAGGAGGCCGTCCATGGTGGTGTACTCCATGATGCGCACGTTGCGCAGCTCGCGCACGCGCGCCAGCAGCTTCGTGGTGATCTCCTTGCCGGTGACGTCCGCGTGGTGCACGATGCGGTTTCTGCTGTGGGCGCCCTCGCGCGTGTAGTCCAGGTCCCCCGCGGGCGTGCGGTCAAACTCCACGCCCATGCGGATGAGGTCGTTTATGATCTCGCGGCTGGACCAGATCATGGTGTCCACGCTCTCGGGGCGGCACTCGTTGTGGCCGGCGCGCATGGTGTCGTCGAACCAGTAGTCGTAGTCGTCGTGGTCGCGCATCACGCAGATGCCGCCCTGCGCCAGCATGGAGTCGCAGCTTGCCACGTCCTCCTTGCTGAGCATCGCTATGCGCAGGTGCCGCGGCAGGTTGAGCGCCGCGTACAGCCCGGCCACGCCGCAGCCCACTATGCACACGTCGAAGTCCGCCTCGCGCTCACCCCGCGCCACGGCCTCATCCCCCTTCGTCATGCTCGTCGCCTCCCGCGCGCTCATCGTGCCGCCAGCTCGAGCATGCGCTCGAGCGGGGCCATGGCCCTCTCCGCATCGTCCGGCAGCGACACCTCGCCGAGGTTGTCCTCGAGCGCGGCCAGGACCTTCTCTGGCCCCACCATCGCCATGTTCGGGCAGATGGGGGGCGTCGCCGGGAAGTAGACGCGCTTGCCCTGGCCGGCCGTGAGGCGGCCGATCTCCGCCGCGACGCCCACCACCGTCAGCACGATGAACTCGCGCGCGTCGCTCGCGGCGATGTGCTCGATGATCTGCTTGGTCGAGCCTATGTAGTCCGCCTCGCGCAGCACCTCCTCGGAGCACTCCGGGTGCGCGCAGACCTCCGCGTCGGGGTGCTCGAGCTCCAGGCGCTCCACCTCCTGCGGGATGATGCGCTGGTGCGTGGGGCAGTAGCCGCGGTTAAGGATGACGTTCTTCTGGGGCAGCTGCTCCGCCACGTAGCGGCCGAGGTTCATGTCCGGGATGAACAGCACGTTGCGCTCGGGCAGCTGCGAGATCACCTTCACGGCGTTCGACGAGGTCACGCACACGTCCGACCACGTCTTGATCTCTGCGGTCGAGTTGATGTAGCACGCGACGGCCACGTCGCCGGCATACTGGGCGCGGACCTTCTCCACGTCCTCGCGGCGCACCATGTACGCCATGGGGCACAGGGCGCGGGGCTCCGGGTTCAGCACGCGGCGCGCCGGGTTCAGGAGCTTCACGCTCTCCGCCATGAACGAGACCCCGGCGAGCACGATGGTGTCGCAGTCGAGCGTCTTGGCAAGGCGCGCCAGGTAGAACGAGTCGCCCACGTAGTCCGCGAGCGCCTGGGTCTCTGCCGGCACGTAGTAGTGCGCCAGCACCACGGCCCTGCGCTCGCGCTTCAGCTCGTTCACGCGCCGCACGATGCGCGCGAGCTCCTCCGCGGAGAGGTCCGATCCGCGACCGCTCCTGAAGCGGCGCGTCGCCTCGCGAAGGCTCTCCTCCTCCACCGGCGTCCTTACGTAGTCTTCCACAGCACTGCCCTCCCACGGGCACGCCCCTCTGGCGCGCACTGGGTCCGCAGTATGCCACCCGACAAGACAGCTGACAAGTCTGGTGTCTTGTCAGCTGAAATCTCCTCACGGCGCACAGATGCCACCTGGGCCGGGTGCCATAAACGGCACCCTTAGGCAGGCGCTATGCCAAGCCCTCGTCCCTCTCCTCCGGATAGGTCACGCCCCACTCGCGGCGCAGGCCGGTCATCAGTTCCATCACGTCCGAGGCGCAGTCGATCAGGCGGGCGGCCCGCTCGTCACCCGCGACGGCGCGCTCGAGGTCCGCGACCTCGTAGTCGAGCGCGTAGCCCTCCTCGCCGCAGCGGACCTTCTCCACGCGGCCGTCCTCTGTCCAGACGATCCTCGCCGCGTCTGCGCGCGGGTAGTCGGCCACCTCGACGTAGCACCTGTCGAACGAGAGCATACCGCGCTTCGGCTGCTTGGAGTGCAGGCTCAGCGTGAAGGTCGCGATCTGCCCCTCCGGGTTCCGCATCACGATGCCGGACGTCTGGTCCACCCCCGTCGTCGCGAGGTTCGCGAGCGACAGCACCTCCCTGGGCTGGCTCCGCATGAACTGCCGCGCGAACGTGATGGCGTACACGCCTATGTCCAGCATGGCACCGCCCGCAAGGAGCGGGTTATAGAAGCGGTTCGTGAGGTCGCCGTACTCCTTGTACGAGCCAAAGTTCACCTGCGCCAGGTTCAGCGCGCCAAACTCCCCCGCCTCCTGGCGGCGCCTCAGCTCCCGGTACAGCGGCATGTGCAGGATCGTCGTGGCATCCATCAGGACGACGTGGTGCTCGTCCGCGACGGCGCGCGCCTCCGCAAGCTCCTCGGAGTTCAGGGTGATGGACTTCTCGCACAGCACGTGCTTCCCGGCGGCAAGCGCCGCGCGCAGGTAGCGGATGTGCGTGTTGTGCGGCGTCGTCACGTACACCGCGTCCACCCCGTCGTCCGCACACAGCTCCTCGAGCGAGCCGTACACGCGCTCCACGCCGTAGCGCGTGGCAAACGCCTCCGCCTTCGCCTGCGTGCGGTTGCACACGCCGTGCAGACGCCGCCCCGCCAGCGCAAGGGACTGCGCCATCTGGTTCGCGATGACGCCGCAGCCGATCACCGCCCAGCGCAGCTCGGGCGCCTCGAAGACGTCGCTCGGAAACTCCCTGCCCTCCACCTCGGCAAACGCCGCCTTCGCCGTCTGCGCGGAATCGAGCGGCCTTCGTGTCGCGCTCATGCGAACCCCCTTTGGACGCCTTGTGAGACCACTTCGATTCTAGACGAGAAAAGACGCCCCCTTCCCGGACACTTCGTCCGGAAAGGGGGCGTCTGTGGGCGCGGGGCCTCGCCTCGCGCGCGAGCGTCTCTCGCTACTCCACGTCGATCTTGTGGACCCAGCCGAACTTGTCCTCGATCTCGCCGGACTGGATGCCCGTCAGGGTCTCGCGCAGCTTCTTCATCACGGGGCCAACGTGCTCCATGCCATAGACGACCTTCTTGTCGTCGGAGTCGACCTCGCCCACCGGGCTGATGACGGCGGCGGTGCCGCACATGCCGCACTCGACAAACTGGTCGATCTCGTCAAAGCGCACGGGACGCTGGGTCACCTTCATGCCCAGGTAGTTCTCGGCCACGTCCACCAGCGAGCGACGTGTGATGGACGGCAGGATCGAGTCGGTGTGGGACTGCGGAACCACGAGGTTGCCGTCCTTGTCCACAAACAGGAAGTTCGCGCCGCCGGACTCCTCCACGTACGTGCGGGTCTCGGGGTCCAGGTACATGTTGTCCGCGTAGCCCGCCGCGTGCGCCTCGACGGAGGGCAGAAGCGACATGGCGTAGTTCAGGCCGGCCTTGATGTTGCCGGTGCCGTGCGGTGCGGCGCGGTCGTACTTGGAGACCTGCACCTTCACGGGCTTCACGCCGCCCTTGTAGTAGGCGCCCACCGGCGTCACCAGGATGCGGAACTGATACTCGTCGGCCGGCTTCACGCCGATGACGTTGCCGGTCGCGATCATGAGCGGACGGATGTACAGCGTCGCGCCGGAGCCAAACGGTGGCACCCAGGCGGCGTTCGCGCGGACGACCTTCTCGACGGCGTCCACGAAGCGGTCCTCGGGGAACGGCGGCATCACGATGCGGCGGGCGCTGTTGGCCATGCGCTTCGCGTTCTGCTCAGGCCTGAAGCAGACGATGTCGCCCTTCTCGGTGGTGTATGCCTTGAGGCCCTCGAACACCTCCTGGCAGTAGTGGAAGATGCCAGCGCACTCGGAGAGGGTAATGGAGTGGTCGGTGGTTAGCGTACCCTCGTCCCACTTGCCGTCCTTGTAGTTGGAAACGTAACTGTAGTCCGTGGGCTGGTAGGCAAACCCGAGGGCGCCCCAGTCTATGTCCTTCTTCTCCATCAACACACTCCTCACGATAGAACCGTATCCCGCGCTCGCGCGCGGAGTGCAACAGAGTCTACTACGGCGAGAAGAGCGTGGCGTTTTTCATCGCGCGGATGAGACAGGCCTGAAACACTTTGCGCAGACGGTAGCCCTGAAGACGCACTCTGAGCGGACGCCTAGCGCAGGCTGCTATCGCGGTCGTAGCGCTTTCCGTCCCAGTACACACGGGTCGCACGCCGGCACTTCTCCGGAAGCTCGACGTCTTCGAGCGCCCACTTGCAGAACTCGTCAAAGCCGACGCGATCGACTATGTAGCCTATGTGTTCCTTCCCCTCCGGGGCGTTGGGGTCGATGTACTCCTCGATGAACGCGTAAGTGTTCTTCACGATCTTCACGATGGAGTCCTCGTCAACCCAACGTAGCCAGTCCTGCGCCAGGCGCGGGTTCTGCTTGCCGGTGCGACCCATGATCTTTACGCGGAAGTAGCGCTCGGGACTGCGCGTCCACGCACGCGTGGGGCAGTACACCACGCACACGCCGCAGCCTATGCAGCGCGCGGGGTCGTACTGCGGCTCCGTCATCCCGATGATGCCGAAGTCGTCCAGGGCCACGTGCGCGCAGTCGTTGGAGCAGCCGGTAAACGCCACCTTCACGTGGCGGTTGTTCGGGAAGATCTCGCCGTTACCAAACTCTTCCGCTATCTCCACGATCCTGGCCATGCTCTTCGCGCTCACGAGGCCGCCGGGCACGCGCACGCGGCTCGCGGTCTCGCCGCGCACCTTGCTGTATCGGAAGGCGTTCTTCTTCAGCGCCTTGACGTTGACGTCCTGAATCATGTGTGCCCTCCTAGTCAATCAGGTTCTTGCTCTCGGTGTAGTTGAAGACGGGACCGTCCAGGCACACGTACTTCTCGCCTATGCGGCAGTGCCCGCACTTGCCCAGGCCGCAGCACATCTTGCGCTCCTAGCTCACCCAGATGTTCTTCTCGGCAAAGCCACGATCGAGCAGTCCCAGCACCGTGAAGTGCATCATGGGCGGTGGTCCTACGACCACGGCCTGCGCCGTCGCCGGGTCGCGCAGTGCGAGCTCTGGTATGTACTTCGTGACGAGACCGACGTTTCCCTCGTAGCCCTCCGGCGCAGCGTCCACCGTGAGCGTGAGGTCAAGCGCCTTGTCCCAGCGCGCGAGGTCGTCGCGGAACAGCATGTCGTCCGGGCTGCGGAAGCCCACGATCACGTGCTTGTCGCGCGGGGTCGCGCGCTGGGCCAGCGCCTCTATCACGCCGCGCACGGGACTCACGCCCGCGCCGCCCGCAACCACGACGCACTCGCCATCCAAATAGCGCCCCACGTCGAAGCCGTTGCCGTACGGCCCGCGCAGAAGCAGGATCTGCCCGGCGTACGTGTCGAACATCTCGTTCGTGACGCGGCCGACGCGGCGGATGGTGAGGTCCACGGATTTACCGGGCACGATGCCGCTCACGCCGATGGGCGCCTCACCGGACTTGGGCACGGACACCTCAAAGAACTGGCCGGGCTTCACGTCGCCCGAAAACGCCATCCTGAACGTGTACCCCTTCTTGGCGTGGCGCACGACCTCGAGCACCTTGGAGGGAAACGGGACGTAGGGATTGGTCTGGCTACTCATCTTGCGCCTCCTCGCGCTCGCACGCGTCCGTCAGCTTGTTCACGCACGCCGCGAAGCTTATGTACTCGGAACACACGTCGTCGCAGCGTATGCAGCGATTGGTGTACTCGTCCCAAAGCGGGTCCTTGTAGATGGAGGCCGGCACGCTCGAGGGGATACGCACGTGCACCTCGTTGTTGGTCACGTGCGACGGCGTCACGTCCTTCTCGGCCGAGGCCGCGCCGGCAAACGCCGCCTTGACGGACTCGTCCGCAACGGCGCACAGGAAGTCGTCCCCGGAGGTCTCGAGCGAGAAGGGCCAGCCCTCCGGCGCGACGTTTGCGCCCATTTGCGCGCAGAAGCAGCTTGCAAAGCTCTGCGTGCAGCCGATGAGCGCGAAGCGCACGCGGTCGCGAATGCGTGCGTAAAACGTATCGACGGGGCCGTTGCCCAGGTACATCTGGTCGAGCCGCTTGACGGCATGGAGGTCGCACGCGCGCAGGAACACGATGACGGGGCGCCTGTCTGCCGCCTGGGCCGGCGGCCCGGGCGCGCCCGTCACGAAGTCGTAGCGCACCACGTCCACGTCGGTGAAGCGGCCCTCGCCCACCTTCCTGCCTGACCGGTGCGTACAGTAGGTAGTCCTTCGAGAGCGCGGTCGAGGCCCTCCCTCTTCAGCACGTATCCCATCGTCTGCCTTCCTCTTACGCGGACCCCCGCAGGCGTGCAGACAGTGCCAGCCTGGCTTGGCGTCGCGTCACGTTGCCAGCACGTAACCCAACAGGCGATCCAGCGCTTGGACGCACGGAGCGACGACGGTCGGGGGGCGATGTCCTTCTCGCCCGAAACCTTTAGAACGTGTCGTACTGGCGCAAGGAAAGTTGTCGTCATGGCAACAGGCGACAAATTCGCGAGTGGCGAAATTCGCGCAGGCAAGACGTCAGGCGCTAAGGAACAGGTTGGTTGCGGACTTGCGTGCCGGTGCGCCGGCAGTCCACAACGGCTATAGTCATGAGGTCTGGAAGCCGGGCGCGGTCCGGCCAAACCGATTGGAGCGATCATGCGCATGTTCAGGAACGACTACTCTGAGGGGGCGGCGCCACGGATAATGGACGCGCTCGTGGCCACGAACGACGAGCAGTGCGTGGGCTACACGGAGGGCGACCCGCACTGCGAGCGGGCGCGGCGCCTGATCCTGGATGCGTGCGGCCTGAACGAGGACGAGGCCGACGTGCAGTTCTGCGTGGGCGGGACGTCCGCGAACGTGATCGGTGTGACCGGGATGCTGCGCGACTGGGAGGGTGTCATCTGCACGCGCGACGCGCACATCAACGTGCACGAGACCGGCGCCGTGGCAGCGTGTGGCAGGACCGTCCTGCCCACGTGCGACGCGGACGGGTTCCTCTCTCCAGAGGGGGCGGAGCGCGTGTACGAGTTCCAGACGTCGTGCGGCAGGCACATGACGCGGCCCGCCGCCGTGTACGTGACGAACGCGACGGAGCTTGGCGGCGTGTGGGACGCCGCGCGCCTGGACGCCATATGCGACTGGGCGCACGACCGGGGGCTGAGGGTGTTCATGGACGGCGCCCGGCTGGCGTCCGCGCTCACGTCGGAGGGAAACGACGTGACTCTTGAGCACATAGCGCACACGGTCGACGCGTTCTACCTGGGCGGGACCAAGAACGGCATGCTGTTTGGCGAGGCGATGGTCATTCGCGACGAGAGGCTTCACGAGGCGTTCCCCTTCCTGGTGAAGGAGCGTGGAGGCCTCGTTGCGAAGGGCAGGCTGCTGGGCGTTCAGTTCGAGGCGGCATTCGAGCGGTCCGAGGGCGATGCGGAGGCGCCGTACTGGGCCATGGCGCGCCACGCGAACCGCATGGCCGCAAGGCTTCGCGACGGCTTGGCGGGCCTTGGCTTCGAGCCCTATGGGGACTCCCCCTCCAACCAGCAGTTCTTCGTGGTGAGCCCCGGGCAGCAGGCCGCGTTTGAGAGCGCCGTGGGGGCAGAGACGTTCTATGCGCTCGACGACGGCCGCAAGGTCGTGAGGTTCGTGACGTCCTGGGCAACGTCGATCCGCGACGTGGACGAGCTGCTGGGGCTTGCCGCCGGCATCGCGTAGGCACGGCCGTGCAAGACCGCGCGTGCTGGGGCCCGGCGCGTCGCGCGGTCCGAGTGCCCCGGCGCGCGGGCGGCTATGCCGCTTCCGCGCCGTCCCCGGTGGCGGAGCCCCTCTCCAGCGCAGCGCTCACGAGCTTCGCGTACGCCTTCCGCCCTGCCTTGGTCAGCGTCGCGCCATCGGGCCTGAAGTACTCGTCGTGCCCGGCGGAGGCGGCGTACCAGTCGATGAGCCGCACGTTGCCGCGCGCCTTCGCCAGCTTGCGCAGCGCCTGGTTGTTCGCCTCGCAGTACGTTGCCGAGGACCTGCAGGTCACGAGGTAGACCATCCTGCTCGCCTTCCCGGTCGCGGCAGACCCGGCAGAGCCCGACGCGTCGTCGCCCCCGGAGCCCTCGACGGCCGCGATCATCCGCGCAACGGACGTCGCGTCCAGCGGTGCGGAGTCGTCGGGGTCGATCGCCACCACGTCGCCGGCCGTCCCCGCCTTCGCGTAGCCGTCCCACGTCCGCGCCGTCGCCTTTGCGTCGCGCCCGGCCGCCGCGTCGATCATCGCCTTCGGCATCGCGGCGGAAAGCTCGTCCGCGGCCGCGAGCGTCGTGGCGTCTCCCAGTACGATGGCGCTGTACGTCGTGTTCTCGCGCGTGGGCTTCACGTAGCCGGTCGTCTTCACGATCAGGTTCGCCATCTCCTGCGCGTACTGGGGCCGCAGGTGCGTCCCATCGTCCCAGAACCACTCGTCGTGGCCGGACGACGCCCCGTACCAGTCGATGACCCCCACGTTATCGTGCGCGTCACCAAACGACTTCAGCAGCGCGTTGTTTGCCGAGACCCAGTCCTCCGGCGCCCTGTTGTTTACGAACCACAGCCGGCGCTTCTTGCCGACCGCGTCGTAGATCCTCTGCAGCGTGTCCTGCGTCAGCGCGCCGTTCGTGCCGACGGCAAATATCACGGTGTCGCCCACCACGCCCTGGTCGGAGTACTTGCGGTACACGTCCAGCGCGTCCGTCGCCTGCCTGCCCACCTTCGCGTCGACCATGCCGTACGGAAACGCATCGTTCAGCGCGTCGCGTGCGCCCAGCGAAACGGAGTCGCCAATCAGGAGCACGTCGTACTTGCCCGCCGAAAGCGGCTTCCTCAACGTCGCCGCGCTCACGCGGTGCGCGCCAGGCTCGCCCCCCACCGCCGCGACGGGCGGCACGAACGCGAGGCCCCACGCGGCCACCACGCACACGAGCACGGGCACGGCCGCCCTTGGCACGCGACGGATCGCGCCCAGAATCGCAGCGGCAAGGCCACCCGTCCGGCCCTTCTCGGCACCTGCCCCTCCGCGCGTTGCGGGGCGACGCGATGCGGCATTGCGCGGGCGAGAAGGACGTGCCCCCTGCGCGGCGACGCGGCCGCGCCTTCCGGCGGCGGACTCGGCCCCAGCCGAGCCCGCAGGCATGTTAGCGGCCGGCAGGATGGGCCGTGCGAGCGCCGCGAGGTACGACCGGAGCGACCCCTTGCGCAGCGGTTCCTCCACCAGGCGGTAGCTCAGCTCCGCCGCGGCCAGTATCACGCCCAGCTCGAGCGCGACCTGCCACGGCGCGAGCGCCGTGGTGGAGTTTCGCGGCTGCATCAGCTCGACCACGGGGTAGTGCCACACGTAGATCGCAAACGAGCGGGAGCCCACCCACGCCAGCGGGCGCCACGACATCGCGCGCGAGACCACCGTGCCCGCGGGCACGAGCGCCGCCACCGCCACGGCCGCGACGGCGGAGCACAGCAGGATGCCCCCGTAGTACGAGAAGGACGAGTACCCCTCGGTCGTCGCCATCATCGCGACGAGCGCCACCACGGAGCCAAAGCCCGCAAGCTCGATCGCCATGCGCCGCCGAGGCCGGGCCGCGGTCGCCGTCTCCTGGCTCTTCTCGCCAAACGGCCACACGAACGCCAGGATGCAGCCCAGAAGCAGGCTCTGGGCGCGGGTGTCCGTGCCGTAGTACGCGCGCGAGGGATCTGCGCCGGGAACGTACAGCGCGGCCATCAGCGCGGCGGAGGCAAGCGTCAGAGCCGCGAGCGCGATCACGACGCCACGTCGATCGTGCCAGCGCGGGCCGCCGCCCCGCGGAACGGCTCGCATCAGCAGCATGAGGACGGGCGGCCACGCCAGGTAGAACTGGAACTCCAGCGCAAGCGACCAAAAGTGCGTCAGGGGCGAGGGGGCGCCGGCTGCCGCGAAGTACGACTCGTGGCTGAGGATCTTTGTCCAGTTGAGTGCCATCAGGAGCGCTGGCACCACGTCCGGGCGCATCTTCGTGAGCAGCTGGTGGTTCGCGACGGTGCACACCGCGGCCGTGACCGCGACGAAGACCACGCACGTGGGCAGAAGCCGCTTGACGCGGCGCATCCAGTAGGAGCCCAGGCGGATGGAGCCCGTTCTTTCGAGCTCGGACAGAAGCCCCGCCGTCGCAAGGTAGCCGGAAAGCACAAACAGCACGGTCACGCCCAGAAGGCCGCCCGTGCACCACGCAAGCCCCATGTGATAGAAGACCACGCCCAGAGCGCACACGGCGCGGAGCCCGTCGAGCGACGTGACGTAGCGGCGCGAGGAGCCGGCCGCCTTTGGAGCCGCCGCCCTCCGGGGCTTTTGCCCCGTCCGCGGTGTCTGTCGTGCGGAACCCGTGCCCGCGCGTCGTGTCGTGCGTCCTGCCATGCGTGAAGACCAATCGACCGTAGCCCTAGCGGCCAGCGGCCGCGTAACCTCCGGCCATAAGTCTAGCAGTAGCGGGCAAGCAGGCGCAGCGCGTCGCGGCGCAGGACGCTCATTTCAAACGGCACGTCCAGCGCGCAGGTCATGACGGCATCCCCCAGCTCTGCGGAGCGCAGCTCCCAGCCCAGGAGCACCTCCGGGCGCTTGCGCGGGTCCACGGCAAAGCCCGTGCCCATCGCCTTCAGGATGGCCTCGCGACGGGTCCACGCCCGTGCCCATGCCGCGCGCCTCTCGCGCGTGGAACCGTCGCCCACGGCGGCGCGCTCCGCCTCGTCATAGTACTTGCGCGTGATGAGGTCCTCCACGTCGCGGTAGCGCGCCGGGATCTCCTCCAGGTCTATGCCCACGGGGCGTTTCGCCACCGCCAGCGCAACGATGCCCACGTCGTTCGTGAGGTTGAACTCCGGCCCGCCCGCCACGCGCGGCTTGCCGTACTCGCCGTAGCTCACGTCCGCATCCGCCGTCACGCCCAGCACGTCACGCGCAAGGAGGCCGCCTCCCAGCGTCTCCAGCCGCACGCGCGCGGGCCCAACCTCGGAGCGCCGGGCGTACATGGGCGCCACGACGCCGCGGCACGCGTCCTCGTGACCGGCCAGCGGCGCGCAGTCAAGCACGTGCACCACGACCTTCTCCACCAGGCTCGCCCCCCCGTCGTCACGCGAGGGCGACGCCCCGCATCCATCCCCAGCGCGGCTGCTCCCACGCCCCATACGCACCGTACCACAGCGCAAGCGGCACCGTGCGCACGCCGGAGTCCGCGCTGTCCATGACCATGCCGTCGCCCACGTAGATGCCAACGTGCCCATGCCGCGCCGCCTGCGGGCTCGCCGGACAGCGCGGCACGGCCACGATCATGCCCACGCGCAGGTCGCCGGGGTCGGTCAGCGTGCAGTGGCGCTCGTACAGCGCGCGGGCGTCGCCGCGCTCCAGCCCCAGGCCAAACCACTGGAACACGCCCTCCACCCACGCGGCGCAACCGTTCGGCCCCGGCCACGGAAATCCCTTCGCATGCACCACCAGGCTGCGCTGGTCGCGACTCGCGGACGCCAGCTCCTCCGGAACGTGACCTCGCCCGGTCGCAAGGCGCCTCATGGGCAGCCCGCGCCGGGCGAGAAGAACCTCGAGCCTTCGCAGTCGCTCCGTCTCTGGGTCGGGCGCATCCTCCGCCCGCGGGGAGTCGGCCACGCTACGCGCTCTTCATCACGACGGTGCGCACGACCTTCGCCGTGTGGTCGCAGGCGTCGATGCAGCTCTCCATGCGGTCGAACAGGCGCAGCCACGTCACGGTGGTGCGGCCGTTCTCCTCGTCGTGGAACAGCCTGCGCACGCCGCCGTTGTACACGACGTCGCCCTCGTCCTCGATGTCGGAGATCATGTTCGCGTGCTCCATGACCTCCGGGTCGCCCTTGTAGTTGGGCAGATGGTCGATCATCTTGCTCACCTCGTCCACGCAGCGGCGCGTCAGACGTGCTATCTGCACCGCCTCGCCGCGCATCTCCTGCACGTTGAACAGGTCTAGGCAGAGCGCGGCGCCGTTCATGTAGTCCATTATGTCATCCATCGCAAGCGCGAGGTCGCTAATGTCCTGGCGGTCGAACGGCGTGATGAACGAGTCGTACAGCTCGCGCATGATGCGCTGGACCTTGTTGTCGCACTCGCTCTCGTACACCTTGAGCTCCGGGATGCCGGGAAACGTCTGCGGATAGCCCTCCATCACCTCGACGTAGTGGTCGCACGCCTCGACGAGCTTGGCGGCTAGGTCCTTGAACAGGGTATAGAAGATGTCTTCCTTCTTGGCGCGTGCCATGTGGTCTACCTCCAGCTAGAAGATGATCAGGAAAATCTTGGCGAGCACGAAGCCGATGACTCCGCAGCCCGGGAAGGTGAAGATCCAGGTGTAGACCATCTCCTTCGCGACGCCCCAGTTGACGGAGCGCATGTTCTTCGCGGCGCCCGCGCCCATGATGGCCGCGGTCTTCGCGTGCGTGGTCGATACGGGAAGGCCCGTGAGCGTCGCGACCAGAAGCGACGCGGTAGCCGAGACGGACGCGGCAAAGCCCTGGTACTTCTCCATCTGCACCATCTGCATGCCGACCTTCTTGATGATGCGCTTGCCGCCCACGGCCGTGCCGATGGCCATCGTGCCCGCGCAGAGCACCTCGACCCACAGCGGGAAGCCGCCCATGTCGGACGCCTTGAGCCCGGCAGAAAGCGCGATGGCGAGCATGGCCGTGGACATGAACTTCTGACCGTCCTGCGCACCGTGCATGAGGGCGACGCCGGCGGCTCCCGCAACCTGTAGCTTCCCAAAGAGGGCGTCCGTCTTCGCACGGTTCGCATGCCGAAGCGTCCGCTGTATTACCCAGGCAACAAGCCATCCTGCCGCAAAGCCCGCGGCCGTGGAGAAGACCAGGCCATACACGACCTTCATCCACTCCCCGAAGTTCACGCCGGAGAGTCCGCCGTGCACGGCGAGCGCCGCGCCCGTGAGGCCCGCGATGAGCGCGTGGCTCTCGCTCGTGGGGATGCCGAAGATCCAGGCGCCCACGCCCCACGCCACGATGCCCACGGTTGCCGCGGCAAGCGCGATGAGTGCCGCGTGGGTGTCGCCGCCAAAGTCGACCATGCCGCTGATGGTGTCCGCGACGGCCGTCGAGACGAACGTCATCGCGACGAGGCCGATGAAGTTGCAGACCACGCTCATGGCGATGGCGGCCTCGATGCCGATGGAGCGCGTGCCAACGGGCTCCGCGATCGCGTTCGCGGCGTCGGTGGCTCCGTTCACGAAGATGGTCCCCAGCACCAGGACCATGACGACGGCGAGGAAGGGGTTCGCCTCGAGCATCGCCAGAAACTGCGAAAAGCTGACCAAAGTGACTCCTTTCTTTACATCCCGATGATAAAGGGAGGTGCCACTACCAACAATGTAATCACCCACAGGGCGGCAATGCCTTACTTTTCGCTTACATTGCACTAATTGGCTGGTCAATTGCCCCGTCTTGCGCGCGTCCAAACACAGGCGCTCCACATGAGCCATCTAGCGTGCAACAAAAGGGGACACGCCCTCACGGACGCGCCCCTGTCGACACGGTAGTTCTTCTCGCCTGGCGCCGTGCCTAGCGATAGCGCAGCGAGACCTCCATGAAGCTCGCCCTGCCGTCTATGTAGTCCTTGAACGCGATGGTCGGGTCCTTGCCATGGAAGCTCGCGCACAGGCCGCACTGGTCGCAGTCCGCGATGCACGGGTACTTCGACTTCACGTGCCAGAGCCTGTCCATGCGAGAAGAGCTTGCGATGTCGGGCGCAGAGTCTGCCATGGGCCTCGCCTCCCCTCGCTAGTGGCCCTTGATGGACTCGAGGAACTCGCGGGCGCGCTCGGTCTTGGGGTGGTCGAAGAACTCGTTCGGGTCGCCCTCCTCCAGGATCTGGCCGTCCGCCATGAACTCGACGCGGTCGGCTACGCGACGGGCGAAGTTCATCTCGTGCGTGACGACGACCATGGTCATGCCCTCGCGCGCGAGCTCGACCATGACGTCGAGCACCTCGTTGATCATCTCGGGGTCGAGGGCAGACGTCGGCTCGTCAAACAGCATCGCCTTAGGGTGCATCGCGAGCGAGCGCGCGATGGCGACGCGCTGCTGCTGGCCGCCGGAGAGCTGCGCGGGCACCTTGCCTGCCTGCTCCGCCACGCCGACGCGGCGCAGCAGCTCCATGGCCTCCTGCTCCGCCTTCCTCTTGTCGGCGTGCAGCACCTCGACGGGGCCCATGGTCACGTTTTCGAGAATCGTCTTGTGCGCGAAGAGGTTGAACTGCTGGAAGACCATGCCGATCTCCGCGCGGGTCGCGGCAAGCTCCTTGCCCTCCTGGGGAAGCAGCTTGCCCTCGATCAGGATCTCGCCGGAGTCGATGGTCTCGAGGCGGTTTATCGTGCGGCATAGCGTCGACTTGCCGGACCCGGACGGGCCTATCAGCACCAGCACCTCGCCCTTCTCGACCTGAAGATTGATGTCCTTCAGGACGTGGAGGTCGCCAAAGTGCTTCTCTACGTGCCTCAGCTCGATCGTTGGGGTCTTGACCTGCGTATCTTCAGACATTGGATGCTCCTATCAAGCGTGTGGGCGGCGTGGTGGCTACACCGGGTTCTCCTGCGAGCGCGTGACCACCTTGGCGCCGCTTCTGCGCGCCAGGTTGACGGCCCACTGGTTGATTGCGTAGTTGATGAGGATGTAGATGATCGCCACCACGAAGTAGACCGATACGAGCGCGTCGTAGTTGCTTATGAGCACGCGCGCGTTCTGCAGCAGGTCCGGGTAGCTCACCACGTACGCGACCGAGGTGTCCTTCACCACGACCACGAGCTGCGAGATGAGGGACGGGATGACGTAGCGGATGGCCTGCGGCAGGATGATCTTGCGCATGACCTTGCCCTCTGTCATGCCGATGGAGAGCGCCGCCTCGCGCTGGCCCTTGGGCACGGCGTTCACGCCGGCGCGAAACACCTCCGCGAGCACGCCGGACGCCGTGAGCGCGATGGGCAGCGTCAGCATCCAGAACGAGGGCATCTTGATGCCGTAGCTGGGGATGACCAGGAAGAAGAAGTAGATCAGCAGAAGCGACGGGATGCCCCTGAAGAAGTTGATGACCACGCGGAAGACGGTGCTCACCACGCAGTTGCGGCTGATCCTGCCCAGCATGAACAGGATGCCGAGCACGAGGGCGATGGCACCGGCGCACAGCGCGACCTCCGCCGTGCCGACAAGCCCCCTCAGCAGGAAGCGCCACGTGGACCACTGCGCGAAGAAGTACCAGTAGCGAGGGTCGAACTGGCCCATCGCGTACAGCCTCGCCACGACCCACGCCACGACGGCGACGATCGCGACGGACGTGACGACGGTTCCCACCACGATGCGGTGCCTCGTCCGAGGGCCCGGTGCCTCGTAGAGCGCGTCGCGCATGGATATGCTGTCTGCGGCACTCATCTGAGGATCCTCACTCTCTTGTCTATGGCGTTTCCGGCGAGGCCGATCAAGAACGCGGTGCCGGCGTACAGCACGGCGGAGACCACGAACGGCAGGATGCCGCCCACGGACATCGTGTTGATGTACGAGACGAGCCCCGTGAGCTCCTGCGGGTCAAGCGGGACCTGCGAGCCGATGGCCGTGGTCAGCATGACCGCGACCAGGAGGTTCGTCATGGGCAGCACGGAGGAGCGCAACGCCTGGGGGACCACGACGTTCTTCAGCATCTGGCGGAAGCTCAGGCCCAGCGAGCGCGCCGCCTCGATCTGCCCCACGCCGATGGTGTTGATGCCGGTCATGAAGTTCTCCGAGCCAAACGAAGCCGCCACAAGCACGGTCACCACGATGACGCACGTCTGCTCGCTCCACACGATGCCCAGGTACGGGAACGCGTAATAGAAGATGATCAGAAGCGATATCGTGGCGACGTTTCGGAAGATCTGCACGTAGAGGTCCCCCACCTTGCGCAACGGCGCTATGGGGCTCACGCGCGCGATCGTGACAAGAAGCGCCAGAAGCATCGCGCCGGCGTAGGAAACCACCGTCATCCAGAGCGTCGCCCCGTAGGCCCTAACGTACATGCCACCATAGAGCGAGAAGAGCTCCTGAATACTCATGTTCACCCTCCCGCGTTGAAAGCAGAGGCCCCCGTGCGTGCACGGAGGCCTCCTCTTAGCACTGTCTTCAAGATACCCTCACGACCGCCCCGCCCACAAGCCGATATCAGCTTTGGAACAATCACGAAACGTGGGCGAGAAACGCTAGTCCTCGATCGCGGGCGGCTTCGGCGCGGTCTTCTGTCCGATGCGGGCGCCCATGCAGACCTTCCAGAGCTTCTCCCACACGCCGTCGTCCTCCACCTTCTGCAGCCAGGCGTTCACGAACGCCGCGGCGTCGGAGTCCTTCGGCAGGCCGATGCCGTAGTTGTCCTTCGGGCCGATGAGCTGCTTCAACAGGCGGTACTTGCCGGGGTTCGAGATCATGGAGCCCATCTGCATCGTCTGGTCGATGATGTAGGCGTCAACGCGGTGCTGTTCCAGGGCGGCGCGGGCCTCCTCGTCGGTCTTGTACTGCTTCTGGATGGCCTTCGGCGCCTCCTCCTTCACGATGCTCGGGCCGGTGGAACCGGACTGGACGGCGACCTTCTTGCCGGCGAGGTCGTCGACGGAGTTGATGTCCTTGTTCGACGCAAGCACCATGATGGCCTGACGCGAGGTGAAGTACGGGCCGGCGAAGTCGATGAGCTTCTTGCGGTCGTCGTTGATGCTGTAGGTTGCGAACACGGCGTCCACCTGGTCGTTCTGCAGGACGGACTCGCGGGTGTCCGACGTGACCTGCGTCAGGTCGATCTTGGAGGCGTCGCCCAGGATGTAGGCGGCCAGAAGCTGGGACAGGCCTGCGTCGAAGCCGCGGACCTTGTTGTCCTTGTCGTCCAGGTAGCTGAAGAGCTCGGAGGTCTGGACGCCGCCAACGCGCAGCTTGCCGTCCTTCTTCACCTTGGACGCCCACTTGTTCGCCGAGATGGTGGCGTCGTCGGCCTGCTTCGAGTTCTCCTTGATGAGCTTGTCGTACGCGTCCTTGTCCAGCTTGCCGGAGGTCTTCATGGCGCCGGCGCCGGAGGCGGAGCCGTCAGTCTCGGAGCTGCCGCCGCACGCGGCGAGGCCCACGGTCGCGAAGCCGCCAAGGCCCAGGGCAACCGCCTGGCGCCTGCTGACGACGACCTTGTCAAGAGGATTGCTGATAGACATGTGGGTTCCTTCCTTCGGGCTACCCGTGGGAGCGGGGCGCTGCCCGCTCGACAATAAGACCGGTGCTCGCACCGAGTCGTGCACTAACGCGGTAAATCCTATCGTTTTGCTAGGAAATGTCAACAGGGCCGGATCCACCGTGCGAAAGACGTAACACGACTGCCGCGACCTGCCATTTCCGCAGAGCGTTGGATTCCTTCTACCCACTTTTCAGCTCAATTTTCCACATGCGCATTTTCGATAGAGCACTATCGGCCTTGGCGATTGCCTCCCGGGCGAGAAGGGCCGTCACGAACCGCTCGCACTACAATTGCAGGCTGTGGAACATCTTCGGTAGAGGGACTCTCACATGCAGGGAACTAATGGCTCGGCAGCGTTCTGCCCGGTCGTGATGGCACAGCTCGTCGCACTCGTCGTCGTAACGCTCGCATACGCGCTCGCAGGCGCCGTGGTCGCGGCGCGGCGCGCGGGCGGGGGCGGCCCGTCGGCAGTGCTTGCCCACGTCCGCCCGTCCACGCTGCTGTGGGAGCTCCCGTTCCTGGGGGCGCTCGCCTTCCTCTGGGTCTGGTGCGCGCGCGGCCTCTACTCCGGCGGCGTCGCCTCGCTCCGAACGAGCACGCTCGCCATCCTCGTCGCGGGGCTCGCCTGCCTCCCCAGGCTGCGTCTCTCGGCCCTCCTCGCGCGGCGCGTCCCCGCCCGCAGGCAGGCCGCATGCCACACGGCCGCGACCGTGGTCCTTCTCGCCCTCTGCGAGGAGGCGTCCCGCGCGGCGCTCGAGGTCCCGTGGAACGACGCGTGGCTCGACATCGCGCCGCAGTTCGTGGCGATCGAGGCCACCATCATCGGCCTCGCGCTTCTCGTCCTGTACTTCCTGTTCCAGCGCCGCGGGGCCGGCGTCGCCCTTGGCGTGGGCTTCATGCTCTTCGTCGGCATCGCGCAGTACTTCGTGTTCCTGTTCAAGGACGCCAACATCACGCCGGCCGACCTCCAGGCCATCGGCACCGCGGCCGAGGTCAGCGGCGGCTACGTCTACGTGATCACGCCGGCCGTCGTACGGGCCGTCGCGTTCGCGGCGGCCGGAATCGCGTGCGCCGCGTACCTCATGCCGCCGGCGTCGCAGGCGCTGCCCCAAGGCGGACATGCGCCCGCCCACGCGGAGCCCGCGCGACGCGAGGGGGCCCGCGCATGTCTCGCCCACGCGGCGTCCGTGCCCGCCGTGCGGCGCACCATGCTCGGGCTCGCCAGCGCCCTCGCCCTCGCGCTCTTCGTGACGGTCCCCGGCTACGGTGCGGACTTCGGCGTAAGCCTCAACCACTGGAACTCCCTGTACAGCACGTCCCTGCAGGGCTTCTTCCCCTGCTTCGTGAAGGAGTTCCAGGCACGCCTCATCCCCGTGCCGCAGGGCTACACGGAAAAGGCCGCGAAGGCGGCCGAGAAGAGCCTGGTCAAGAGGTACCGCAAGACGCTCGGCAGCGACGCCGACACCTCGGCCGGCTCGTCGCGCAAGGCGGCCGAGAGGCAGTTCGAGGACACGAAGCCGTCCGTCGTGGTCATCATGAACGAGTCGTTCAGCGACCTGTCCGCGTACAAGGCCATCGCGGAGTCGGGCTACACGGGCCCCGACTACGTGAAGAACGGCACGACCGACGCCATCCTGCGCGGCGACTCGTACGCCTCGATCTTCGGCGGCGGCACCTGCAACTCTGAGTTCGAGGCGTTTTGCGGCGTTAACCTGCACTACCTGGGGTCGAACAAGTACCCCTACACGCAGTGGGACTTCACGAACGTCGACTGCATGCCCCGGCAGTTCGCGCGGCTCGGCTACCAGACGACGGCGATCCACCCCAACCTGGGCACGAACTGGGACCGCGAGCGCGTGTACCGCCAGATGGGCTTCGACAAGTTCCTCACGATCGACGACTTCGACGGCGCCGAGACGTACCACAACGGCTACGTAAGCGACCGCGCGACGTACCAGCGCGTGCTCGACGTCCTGGCCTCCAGCGACAAGCCCCAGTTCGTTCACGACGTGACCATGCAGAACCACGGGCCGTTCACCACCGGGACCATACCGGGCAAGGACCGCACGAACTTCTCGCCCGCGGGCGCCACGAGTCTGGACAACTCGAAGCTGAACGAGTACCTGGCGTGCGCCACGGAGTCCGACCGCGCCATCAGCTGGTTCGTCGGGGAGCTTCGCAAGCTCGACCGCCCCGTGGTCGTGCTGTTCTTTGGCGACCACCAGCCCAAGCCCGCAAGCCCGTACGCGACGATCGGCTACGAGGGGGAGCCCTCCATCACGACCGCGGAGCGCATGTTCCACTCCAGCTACTTCATGTGGGCGAACTACGACGTCGCGGGCGACGAGCAGGCGGGGCAGACGCTGGACGAGCCCATCTCCGCGCTGGGGGACGAGCTCATGTACCGCATCGGCGCGCCGCTCACCGCGCGGCAGGAGGCGTCCCTGGCGTCGCAGCTCGACCTGCCCGTGCTGAGCCTCATCGGCTACAAGGACGCGAACGGCACATGGCATGCCTACGGGGACGACGAGCCCCTGGCATCCCCCGACTCGACGAGGGACTCGGACGCCGCCACGCACGCGGACAGCCTTATGGGCTACGTCAACTACCTGGAGTTTGGCAGCATCGTGAACTAGAGGCCCCCCATGGGCCTCGGTAGCCGCCCCTCTCCGGCCGGCTAACGAGGCCTGCGCCGCGGCAGACGCCGCAACGAGCCCGCGAGCCTCATTCGTCTGCCATCCCGCTCGAGCACGCCCTCGTCCACCATGCGCCCTATCTCGCGGGAGACGGCGCTTCGGTTGCCGCCTATGAACTGGGCGAGCGCCGTCTGGGACAGGGGGACCGTCACCCAGCCGTCCGCATCTGCGGCAAGCCCTCCCAGGTAGACCACGATGCGGTCGCGCAGGCTGTGCTGGCCCAGGATCCTTACCTTCCGGTTGAGAAAGACGCTCTGCGTCGAGACTATGCCCAGAAGGTTGCGCAGGAGCACCGCCTCGAGCGCGTCCGGCTGCCCTCCCGTGCCCAGCACGCCCACGTCAAGCAGCACCACCTCGCTCGGACGCAGCGCCACGAGCTCGATGGGGCTCTCGGGAACGCGGGCGCACGCGAACGCGGCGCCGTACATCTGACCTGCGGTGAAGCGATTGACGTTGATGCGGTCGAAGCGCTCGCTGTCGAACGATCCCTCGACCTCGCCGGACATGAGGATTCCCACGTAGCGAAACGGCTCCCCAAAGCCCTGCAGCACCTCCCCCTTGGCGAAGGAGTGGCACCGCGCACGCATGAGCACGAGCACGCGCGGAAGCTCCTCGCGAGATACCCCCGCAAAGAGCGGGCTCTTCGCAAGCATGTCCATACAGTGCGCAAAGCGCCGGTTCACACCGTCCGTCTGCATAAGCCGCACCCTTCCCCGTTGCCATTGCAACATAAACCTAACGCCACTCACGCGCAAGGCGATTACGCTTGTCAGCACAAACGTCACGCCCGCATAACGGCTTTGCCAGCCAACAAAGACCACGGCGCCCCACGGACACATTGCCCTAGACTGTGCACGGAAGAATACAAGACACCGAAAGACATTCGAGAAGGATAGGAACGAGAGAGCATGCAAGACAAAGACGCCGAGAAGGACGAGCCACGCGAGCAGAAGCCGGACTTCGAGCCCCCATACCACCGTGGCCCCGTCATCATGCGTGGCAAGATGATTCCGAAGGAAAGCACGAACTCCCACCTCCTTGCACCCGACAAGGACACCTCGTGGCTCCACACGGACCCGTGGCGCGTGCTTCGCATCCAGGCGGAGTTCGTGGACGGCTTCGGCGCGCTCGCGGAGCTGGGACCCGCGGTCTCGATGTTTGGCTCCGCCCGCACGAGCGAGGATAGTCCCTACTACAAGGCTGCACGCGCGTGCGCCCAGGAGGTCGCCCGGCACGGCATCGCCGTGATCACCGGCGGAGGCCCCGGAATCATGGAGGCCGCAAACCGCGGGGCAGCGGAGGTGGGCGGAACCTCCGTGGGACTCGGCATCGAGCTTCCCCACGAGCAGAGCCTTAACAACTGGATCAACCTCGGCATGAACTTCCGCTACTTCTTCGTACGCAAGACCATGTTCATGAAGTACTCCCGGGGCACGGTCATATTCCCCGGGGGCTTCGGGACGCTGGACGAGGCGTTCGAGGGCCTGACGCTCGTACAGACCGGAAAGTCCCCGCACATCCCCCTCGTGCTGTTTGGGACCAGCTACTGGCAGGGTCTCTTCGACTGGATCCGCGGGTCCATGCTCGCCGAGGGCAACATCTCGCCAAAGGACGTCGACCTCTTCACGCTGACGGACGACCCCAAGGAGGCGGCGGACATCGCCATGAGCCAAATCCTCAACGGATAGGCGGGATGCGCTGGGGGTTGGGACCGCATCGGCGGACATGCGGTCCCACGTCCCTACCCCATCTTTACTCCCTCGGCCGCAAGGAGCCTGGCTTTCACCTCGATGCCGCCGGCAAACCCCGTCAGGCTCCCTCCCGAGCCCACCACCCGGTGGCACGGCACTATCACGCAGATGGGATTGTGTCTCACGGCACCTCCCACGGCACGCGCGGACGTGCGCCTTCCCGTCTGGGACTCGACCCTCTCCGCAAGCTCGCCGTACGTCACAGTCTGTCCGTAGGGAATCCGGAGCAGTTGCCTCCACACCGCCATCCTGAAGGGCGTCCCCGAAAGCCCAAGCGGCAGCTCGCTAGAATCGGGCCTCTCCCCCGCGAAGTACCTTCGCAGCCAGCGGCAGGCAATGTCGAACACGGGCAGGTCGTCCTTGCGGACGTACGTCTTGGCGGCATCCGCATCCCAGTTCCTGTCGTGCTCGAACCAGCAGTGCGAAATCCGCTCCCCGTCGCTCGCGAGCGTCAGGGTGCCTATCATGCCCGTCTCGAACGTCGTCACATACGTCGTACCCGCGCCAGCCCCAGCATCCTTCCGAGGAGCAGAGGCTCCCTTCCGCACCACCTTCCGGGCCGCACCGCCGTCCTTCTCGCCCGCCTTGCGCGCGGGCCTCTTGCGCGCGGGCCCCGCCTTCTGCGCAAGATCGCGAAGCTCCGGAAGCGCACCTCCGGCCACCTCCCACAAATACAGGCTCGCGACGCTGCAGTACGGGCTGAAGCGGCGGCGGTACCTCTCGAGCAGCTTCCGCGTGATCCTGCGGTGGTGGTAGAGCATGCGCAGGCCGCGCTGGATGGCAAGGTCGTCGTACGCGAACACGTCCGGACGGTTCAGACAGAAGGTCAGGATCATCTCCGCCGTCCACCTGCCGACGCCGCGTAGCGACGCAAGCGCCTCTATGGCCTCGTCGTCACCCATGCGCTCCACCGCCGCGATGTCGAACGAGCCATCCTGAACGTGCAGTGCGAAGTCGTGGATGTAGCCCGCCTTGCCGTATGTCATCCCAAACGCCTGCAGCTCCTCGACGCTCGCGGCCGCAACGTGCGCGGCGTCCACCGTGCCAAGGCCGTCGCGCATGCGTGCCCACACCGTCGCCTGCGCGCGCGTCGAGATCTGCTGCCCGACGATGCTGTGGACCACCGCCTGGAAGAGGTCGTCGTCGCGCACGCGCCACACGTGCCCGATCCTGGCTATGGCGTCCGCCATGCGCGGGTCGCGCTCGGACAGGTACGCCACGGCATCGTCGCCGTACTCGACGTACCTGACCTCGCCTTGCACCAGCCTGTCATCCGCTTGCGTCATGGCAATCGCCACCCTCGTGGGCCTCGAGCGTTTGATCAGACCAGCATACACCGCCCAGGCGAGAAGAACAAGTGTTCTGTTTCGTTATTTACTCTCACTCGGTAACGACGACGTGGACGGTGTCTCCCGGCCCCTCGTCCAGCTGCATCCGGATGGCCTTCAGCATCCCAACGATGTAGCACACGCTTCCGTCCGGGTTCTTGACGCCCATGTTCACGACGCTTCCGTCGTACGGGATGCCGTCGAACTCCACGTGCACCTTCACGCGTCCGCGACCGAGCTCCTTCCTGATGTCCCAGGGAAACGGCACGTAGGCACCGCCCTTGCCCTGGGCCTCGCAGATCGTTGCGTCGTACTCGTACGCGTCTTGGGCCATGTCTCCTCCAAACCGTTTCCAACGCAGGGTGGCGCCCGGCAGAGTGCCGAACGCCACCATCATACGCGCGGGCGGAAAGCCGCCTACCCACGTTGCGACACGTCCTACACCAAAAGCGCCGCTCCCACGAGGCCGGCGTCTCCCCCGCACGTCGCCTCGCAAAAGCGGAGCGAGTCCGGGTTGAGGACGTAGCGCCAGGGCATCCGCATCGCCTCCGTCCGCCAGCGCGAACACCTCCGGCGCAGCCACGTCGCGACCCATGCGCCGTGACGTCATGCGCGCGATGGCCGTGCCCGAGCTCTGGTCCTCGAGCGCACCGGGGTTCATGCCCGGGCGCGCGCTCGGCGCGTCGCACACGATCATGTTGAACACCTCGGTCGCAAGCGAGTGCGCCCCTCCTACGATCCGGCCGTCTGCCACGTACGCCGCGCCGACGCCCGTGGAGACGGTCATGTACACGACGGACGCGAAGCCCGCGCCGGCGCCCACGCGCGCCTCCGCAAGGCCCGCGACGTTCGCGTCGTTGTTCAGCAGGCACCTGTGGCCGCAGCGCTCGCGGAAGAACTCCGCCACCGGGAACCCCTCCCAGCCGGGAAGGTTCGGCGGGTTCAGGATCCGCCCGCCCGCGAAGTCGAGCGGACCGGGGCAGCCGATGCCGATGCCCTCGTAGTCGAGTCCCCACCCCACGATCGCGTCCGCAAGCCTTCCCAGGTTCTAGCGCGGCCCCGCATCGTGGTCGTTCGAGAAGGACTCCTTCCTCAGGATGTGGCTCTTCTCGTCCAGCGCGGCCACGCGAAGCTGCGTCCCGCCGATGTCGATCCCCACGCGCACGGACATGGCGCGCTCCTCTCGTCCCTATGACGAGGGCCGCCCGCGAAGACGAGCGGCCCCTCCGTCGGTCCTGTGTTGTGAATGGCGGCCGCAGGGGCGGCCGTGCGCCCTAGCCCTCCGGCCAGCTGACGACGAGCTCCATCTGTCCCTCGAACTCGAGGTCGCCGGAGCCCGCCGGCGCCACGAAGTGCGACCCAAGCTCAAGCTCCCAGCTGCCGGCAGCAGACGTCACCTTGCCGCCCTTGCCGTGCACGACGGAGACGCACATGAAGTCGTGCGTCTGCGGCACGCACACGGGTGCGCCCGGTGCCACGCGCACGCGCTCCACCTCGAAGTTGGGGCACGTGCCCAGGACGGTGACGCCGCCCACCTCGGGCGCTGCGACGTCGCCGCTATTGGGAAGCGGCAGGTCGAAGTCGACCACGTCGAGCGTCTGCGGAATGTGCAGCTCGCGGCGGGTGCCGTCCGCCTGCACGCGGTCGTAGTCGTACACGCGGTACGTCACGTCGCTGGACTGCTGGGTCTCGAGCACGACGGTGCCGGCCTGGATTGCGTGGATGGTGCCGGGCTCGATCATGAAGAAGTCGCCGGGCTTGATGGGCACGCTGTAGAGAAGGTCGTCCCACCTTCCCTCCTCGACCATGCGGGCGAACTGCTCGCGGTCCTTCGCGCGCTGGCCCACGACGATGGTCGCGCCCGGCTTGCAGTCGAGCACGTACCAGCACTCGCGCTTGCCGAGGCTGCCGTTCTCGTGCTTGGCGGCATACGCGTCGTCGGGGTGCACCTGCACGGAGAGGTTCTGGCGCGCGTCCAGAATCTTGATGAGCAGCGGGAAGCGGTCCCCCTTCGCGCCGCCGAAGAGCTCGTGCTCGTTCTCCCAGAGCCAGCTGAGCGATTTGCCGTCAAAGCTTCCGCCCTCGATTGTGCAGTCTCCGTTCGGATGTGCGCTGATGGCCCAGCACTCTCCCACGTCCCCGTCCGGGATGTCGTAGCCGTACTCGTCGTGCAGGTAGCGGCCGCCCCAGATCTTGTTGTGGAACACGGGCTTCGGGAACAGCAGCTCCTGCGGCTTCGTGCCAGCGCTCTTCTCCATGTGCACGTCCTTCTTCCTCCGTCGTTGGAAGGCGCGGGCGCCGGCTCTTGCCTGGCGTCCGCGCCGGTGATGCGTTCGCGTCTCTAAGATGACACGGTGACAGGCTCTACTTCTGGACGGCCGCCAACTTTTGGTAAACGTCCACAAGGTCCTCGGCCATGATGCGCACGGTCTCGGCCTGCATCAGCTGGTCCTCCGCATGCACCAGAAGCAGCGGGACCTTGGTGGAGCCCATCTTCTGGGCGTCCTCCTGGAGCAGCCCCATGTGAACCTGATGTCCCTCGAGGTAGGTCTTCTTCCCCTCCTCGATGAGGGCGTTCGCCGCGTCGAAGTCGCCGGCCTTCGCCTTCTGGATGGCGTCGACGAAGTCGGACTTCGCGCATCCCACGGTCGAGATGATCTGGAAGCAGGCCTCCTCCATGTCGGGCTCCTGCGCCTCGTCCTTCTCGTCAGCCATTGCTAGCAGCCCTCCTCGATCGCCTTCTGGGCGTCTGCCAGGATCTTCTTCGCGTTCATGCGGCCGTAGTCCGCCATGGCGATGACGCGCACGGGGACCTTGCCGTCGGCCGCCTCCTTCGCATCGCCCTCGGCGTACTTGATCTGGGGGCCGAGCATGAGGACGTCGTAGTCCTGAACGTCCTCGAGCGCGGGTCCGAGGGGCTCCGCGTCGATGGTGGCCTCGATGCCCTGGAACGCGGCCTCCTTGCGCATCTTCTGGACGAGCAGACTCGTGGACATGCCGGCGTTGCAGGCGAGCAGGATCTTCATATGGACCATTTCCTTTCGTCGGTGGCGCGCTCCGTCGCGCGCCGACCACAGCATCACTTTAGCTCTTGGGGGATGGGCGCCCCGTTGCAACGCCGCGAGGCGCCCCCATGGGAGGGAGTGGTATCGAGGGGCGAGGACGCTATGCGCTCTGCTTCTCGGCCTCGGCGGCGAGCTCCATCTGCTTTGTCTGGGCACGCTCGGAGACCTTCATGAACGGCAGGTAGATTGCCATGCCGGCAGCGACCTCGATGACCTGCCAGATGACCGCGACGACACCGGCGGTGCCACCGCCGACGGCGAGGAAGCCAGAGACGAACACCGGCGTGGTCCAGGGAACCATGACGACGCAGGGTGCGAGGATGCCGGCGCAGGTGAGGGCGTAGGTGAGACCGATGAACAGGTCGGGAATGAGGACGAAGGGGATCATGAGGGGCAGGTTGTAGACGACGGGGTAGCCATAGATGACGGGCTCGTTGATGTTGAAGATGCCGGGAAGGATGGAGAGCTTCGCGATGTCCTTGGACGCCTTGCTCTTGGAGAACAGGAAGGTGTCGAGCAGGAGCATGAGGGAGCAGCCGGAGCCGCCGATGAGGGCAAAGGTGTTGATGATCTGCATGTTCATGTAGTGGTCCGCGGGGATGGGCTGACCAGCGGCATACATGGCCATGTTCTCGGTGATGAGGATGGTGAGGATGGGCTCGGCGAGGACGCCGGAGATGGTGGACTGGTGGATGCCGAGGCAGAAGAGCAGGTTGGCAAGGGTGTAGACGAGAATGACGAACCAGGGGCCGGCGTTCACGAAGCCCTTCAGGGGCGCGGCGATGCAGGTGTTGATGATCGTCATGAGGTCCGTCGCCCAGATGCCGTGGAGAAGCGCGGCGACGAGGCCGAAGATGGAGAGCGTGATGAGCATCGGGAACATCGTGTTGAACGTGTCGGCGACCGCGGGCGGGATGCCCTCACCCAGGTTGACGCGGAGCTTCTCGTTCTCGGAGAGCTTCATGAAGATCGTCGTCGCAGCGAGACCGATGATGATCGCGCCGAACAGGCCGTTGGCGCCAGTGAAGTTCTTGCTGAACACGCCGGAGACGTTATCGGAGCCGACGCTGGAGAGCTGGTATCCGGAGGGGACCTTGCCGGCCTTCTCTATGCCCTTCTCGACCCTTTCGTACTTGACGGTCACGGCCTTCGCGCTCGCGTCGCTCGGGTTGGTGTAGGTGAGCTCGGTCACGTCCGCGATGCTCGCGGCGGCGCTGCCGACGGTCTGCGGCATCATGATGAACAGCGCGGTGATGCCGATGACGACGCAGGCAATCGCGTTCTTGAAGCGCTTGTTGCGCGCCAGGCAGTAGCCGATGATGCCGGCGAGAACGACGGTCGCGACGTTCAGCGTGCCCTGGGTGATCGCGTTGCCCCAGTACTGGACGTTCGCGAGCGCGTCGCCCTTCAGGAACAGCGGGAACACGACGTTGTTGATGAGCACTGCGATGCCGGCCAGGATGTAGATTGGCATGACGGTCGCGAAGCCGTCGCGCAACGAGCGCAGGTGCACCTGGTTGCCGACCTTGGCGGAGACTTCGCTGAACTTGTCCAGGAAGCTCGCCTTCTCCTCTACTTCTTCTGCCATGATTCCTCCTTGCGGGAAACTCCCGCGCAATCTCAGACGAGGGACTCCCTGCCCTGCGTCCTGTTACCAACTATGCGTCGAAGATCGTGTGCGTCGTGGCGACGCGGCGCAGCCAGTCGGCGCTCTTCTTGTAGTGGCGGCTGTAGTTGTCGTCCAGGTCGACCTCGACGAAGCCGTAGCGGTTCTTGAAGGCGTTCGACCAGGACCAGTTGTCGATGACGGCCCAGTAGTGGTATCCGCGGCACTTCGCGCCGTCCTCGATCGCCTTCGCGACCCACTTGAGGTGGTCGCGCACGAACTCGATGCGATAGTCGTCCTGGATCTGGCCCTTCTCGTCCTTGTTGGCGTTCTCGCCCTGGATGCCGATGCCGTTCTCGGACACGAACCACTCGAGGTCGGGGTAGTTGTCCCTCATGGTCATCGCGAAGTCGTAGACGCCCTTGGGGTAGATCTCCCAGCCGCGGCTCTTGTTCACGACCGCATCCGGCCAGACGTACTCCTCCGCAAACACCGGGTTGCCGTACTGGTCAACCTTCCTGGACGGGGCCTGCACCCTTGCGGGGTGGTAGTAGTTGAAGCCAAGCCAGTCGACGGGCCCCTGCTTGATGACCTGCTCGTCACCGGGGCGCTGACCGAGGTCGATGCCGCTGCGGTCGAGGTCGTCCAGGATGTCCTGGGGAAACTCGCCCTTCGTGACCAGGTCGAGCCACCAGCGGTTGTCGACGCCGTCCACCACGCGCACGGCCTCGAGGTCGGCCTCGCTCGGGTTCTCCTTGGTGTAGGGCGGCGTGAAGCAGTTGATGAGACCGATCTTGGCGTCCGCCCGGACGGTGCCGACTGCCTGCGCGAGCCTGAACTCGTGCGTCGCGAGGGCATGCGCGAGCGAGATGCCGTACTGGACGCGACGGGCCTCTGCGAAGTCGTGATGGAACGGGTACCAGACCGCGTTCGTGAAGCGCTGCTGCGGCTCGACGATGGGCTCGTTGAACGTGAACCAGTTCCTTATCTCCTTGCCGAACTCGTCGAACGCGGTGCGGGCGTAGTTCGCGTACGCCTCGACGACCTCGCGGTTCTCCCATCCGCCGCGGTCGTAGAGGTAGGCGGGCATGTCGAAGTGGTACAGGTTCACGAAGACGTCGATGCCGGCCTTGGCGAACGCGGCGAAGAGCTCGTGGTAGTAGTCGGCGCCGGCCTGGTTGAGCCTGCCGTTCCCGTCCATGAGGCGACTCCACTGGATGGACGTCCTCACGGAGTCGAGGCCGAGGTCCTTGAAGATCTGGATGTCCTCGTCGCGGCGGCGGGCGAAGTCGTTGCCGCCGTAGGAACCGACCAGGTTATAGAAGTCCGTGATGTTGAGGTTGCTCCAACGGTCCCACAGGTTGGGAAGCTTGCCCGTCGCCTGCCACGCGCCCTCCGTCTGAGGGCCGGACATGGCGGCCCCGAGGAAGAAGTCCTTAGGGAGCCGCGTGGGAAGCTCGATCTTGTCCATCGCTCTTCTCCTTCCTATCTGATGTCTCTTTTTACATGTCTTTTTATTTGGCACTCTATGTCTTGTATTGTTATTACACAGATTTCTTCTATATACAATATCGTTTCTCTACATTGCCGACGAACGGTATTGTTATTGCTGTAAACGGTATTGTACATGTCTTTTTAACTCACACCAAACGATCTCGCAAATCACGTTTTCGCAGGTATCGGAACTGTTTTGCAGAATCGTCCAAAAGGAGGCAACCCTCCCCCGAGCGGCAATTGGAATCCGCAAACTGTCTGTCTATAGAAATGGGGCGCGCCATCCTTCCGTGGATGACGCGCCCCGCTGTCTTGCGCATGCACTATGAGATTGCCTCTCTAGCTTTTCTGTTTCTGCTCCTGGTCAGCCTTGGCAAGCTCGTCGCGCACGGCCTTGCGCACGACAAAGTACACGACGACCAGCACAAGCGCGGCAGGTATCGCCAGCTCCAGCATCACGACCAGAATCGACATGCCAAGCTCTGGCAGCCCCATTCCAAAAATCATGGTTCCTCCCATCGTCGCGTCCAAGCGTATGGACCGCATGGCCCTACCACGCGGAATACCCCTATGCCAGTGGCGGCATCTGCCTTGGCAGTCCGCCTACGTAGTCGATCCGCTCCGGCGGCGCTACCAGGGGCCTTACGTAGCGCACGAACTCCGGGGTGACGCCCATGCCGTCGGCGGCGATCCACTCGCGCGGGACGGGCCTCACCTTGTTCGCCACCTCCGCGACGCCCACGGTGCGAAGCTCCGCGCGGTACGGGTCGTCCGAGGTGCGCTCGACCGCGCACATGACGCTCGTCTTGCCGTCCAGCGCCGAAAGCGCGCCCAGGCGACCGAGAGCGAAGGCCTCGTCCAGGTCCGTCGCGCTCGCGCAGTGGCTGGCGCAGCGCTGGAAGGTGGAGATCTCCACGGCACGCGTCTTGCAGCCAAGGCGCCCCTTCGCAAGCGCGGCCAGGTAGCGGCTAGCCCCGGAGAGCTGCGCGAGGTGGCCGAACTCGTCGGTGCCCGTGCCCGTGGCGACGGTGCGCTCCGCGACGAGGCGGCCCGATGCGTCGCGCACGCCCTCAGACGTCGCGACCATGACGGTGTTCTTCTCGGCGAGAAGCGCCTCGACCTTTGCCATAAGCGCGTCCTCGTCCAGAGGCACCTCGGGCAGCAGCACCACGTCGGGGTTGGCGAGGCAGGCGGAGCCCGCGAGCCAGCCGGCGTCGCGGCCCATGATCTCGACGAAGGTCACGCTCTTGAGGTCGTAGACGTCCGCGTCGCGAGCGACCTCCGCGACGGCCGTCGCCACGAAGCGGGCCGCGCTGCCGTAGCCGGGCGTATGGTCCGTGCCGACGAGGTCGTTGTCGATGGTCTTGGGGACGCCGACGAAGCGGACGTCGCTTCCCACCTGCTCGCCGTAGCGCGCGAGCTTCGCGATGGTGTCCATGGAGTCATTGCCGCCGATATAGAGCACGGCGGAGACGCCCGCCGCGTCGATGCGCTCGAGCGCGCGTGCAAAGAACCCCGGGTCGGCCTCGGGCTCCGGCAGCTTGAAGCGGCAGCTGCCGAGCCAGCTGGCGGGGGTGTCGCGCAGGAGCGCGAGCGCGTCGTCGTCCGGGACCGCCTGGTCAAGGTCCACCGTGCGCCCGTCGAGGAAGCCCTGGATCCCGTAGCGCATGCCGATGGCGCGCACGCCCTTCTCCCTTGCGCCGGCGATGACGCCGGCGAGGCTGGCGTTGATGGCGGAGGTGGGCCCTCCGGACTGTCCTACGAGGATGCGCTTGGCTTGGGACATGGTTCTCCTTTCGCGGGTTTTCCCGAGTATACCGCGCGGGCGCCTGCCCGCCGCGCGCTGGGCGAGAAGGTCGGGCGGACATGGGCGGACGGCAAGGTCCTGGGCCAGGGACGGCTGCCGGCGGCGCGGGCCGGGCTACGCGATGGACGCGCCCAGCTCGCGCGCCTGCGGCACGTCCGTCACAGCCGCCGGGTCGAGGTCGTCCGTATGCAGCAGCACCGCGGAGCCAAGGTTCCTCCAGCCCATGCGCAGCATGAGGTAGTCGAAGTGCGCGAGCAGCTGCGCGGGATGGCTGCCCCCGGCGGCCACGAGCAGCGCCCCCGACCTGCCGTTTCCGCGGAGCTCGTCCGGCTGGCACTCCGCAAGGGCCCATAGCCGGTCGAACGCGTTCTTGAGCAGGCCGCTGTACGACCAGAAGAAGAGCGGCGTCGCGAGCACCACCACGTCGCACGCGCGATACGCCGCGTATACGGTCGCCATGTCGTCGCGCTGGGTGCAGGGATGCGCCGGGTCCGCCCCGCCGTGGAGACAGCCCACGCAGCAGCGTATGTCCAGCATGCGCAGGTCTATCACCTGCACCGTGTTGCCTGCCTGACGCGCCCCCTGCGCAAACGAGCGAATCATGGCAGCCGTGAAGCCCTTTGGGCGTGACGAGCCGTTAAGAACGAGGATTCTTGCCATTGTCTGACCTTCCCTCCGCACGTGAGGGCTACAGCAGCAGCGCCAGCAAGAGCGCCGCCTGGCCCACGGTGTTCACGACCTCCTCGACCCAGTTGTCGCGCGCGACGTCCTGGCGGTTGTGGACGGCCATGTAGCTCATGGCAACCATGCAGGCGGCCCATGCCGCGAGCGCCACCACGGCAGGCGGCCGCACCAGCGACGCGAGCACGCCCGCAAGCGCGCCCAGGCGCATGACGGCCCCGGCGACCATCAGGGCAAAGCCCAACGGCATTACGTAGCGCATCTGCCGCGCGAGGATGGGGACGCCACGGTGGGCAAGTGCCAGCAGCGCCTTCCACGCAACCTTGCCGACGCCGCCCGCGAACGCCACGACCGAGCCTGCCACAAAGAGCGGGCTCGCGATGCGCCTGCCAAGCACGATGGAGCTGAGGCAGAACAACGCGACCGGCACGGCGTCGAGTGCCGCGAGTGCGAACGTAAAGCCCTCCCAAGCGTCATCAGGCTGCACGCCCCGCTCTTCTCGCCGCCCTTTTCGCCCGCGCGGGCTGGCTCCCTGCGACGCAACCGCCACGGCTACGCCTGCTCCAGCGCCTGGGCGAGGTCGTCCAGGATGTCCTGCGTGCCCTCGAGCCCGCAGGAAAGCCGTACCATGGACGGGCTGATGCCGGCGGCAACAAGCTCCTCGTCCGTCATCTGGCGGTGCGTGGAGCTCGCCGGGTGCAGGCAGCACGTGCGGGAGTCCGCCACGTGGGTCTCGATGGTGCACAGCTTGAGCGCGCTCATGAAGCGCTCGGCCGCCGCGCGCCCGCCGGCCACGTCAAACGAGACCACGCCGCAGGTGCCGCCCGGCATGTACTTCTGCGCGAGCTCGTGGTAGCGGTCACCGGGAAGCCCGGGGTAGCGGACGGAGGCGATCTTGGGGTGCGCGCTCAGGAACTCCGCCGCGGCCTGGCCGTTCCTACAGTGCTGCGGCATGCGCACGTGCAGGCTCTCGAGGCCAATGTTCAGCAGGTAGGCGTTCTGCGGGCTCTGGATTGAGCCAAAGTCGCGCATGAGCTGCGACGTCGCCTTGGTGATGAACGCACCCGCGTTGCCAAAGCGCTCCGCGTACACGATGCCGTGGTACGAGTCGTCCGGCTGCGTGAGACCCGGGAACTTGTCCGCGTGCGCCATCCAGTCGAAGTTGCCGGAGTCCACGATCGCACCGCCCACGCACGAGGCATGGCCGTCCATGTACTTGGTGGTGGAATGGGTCACGATGTCTGCGCCCCAATCGATGGGGCGGCAGTTAACGGGCGTGGGGAACGTGTTGTCCACGATGAGCGGGACGCCGTGGTCATGCGCGGCGGAGGCAAAGAGCTCAATGTCGAGCACCGCGAGCGCGGGATTCGCTATGGTCTCGCCAAACACGCACTTGGTGTTGGGCCTGAACGCGGCGTCCAGCTCCTCGCGCGTGCACGTGGGCGAGACGAACGTGGCCTCCACCCCCATCTTGCGCATGGTGTGCGCCAGCAGGTTGTACGACCCGCCATAGATGGCGGAGCTCGCCACCACGTGGTCGCCACACTCGCAGATGTTGAAGAGCGAGAAGAACGTGGCCGCCTGCCCTGAGGACGTCAGCATGGCCGCCGAGCCGCCCTCCAGCTGGCAGATCTTCTTCGCGACCGCATCGTTGGTGGGATTTTGCAGGCGGGTGTAGAAGTAGCCATCCTCCTCCAGGTCGAACAGGCGCCCCATGTGCTCCGAGGTGTCGTACTTGAAGGTGGTGGACTGCACGATGGGCAGCTGCCGGGGCTCGCCGTCCCCGGGAACGTAGCCGCCCTGCACGCACGTGGTCTCGATGGTGCCCATGAATGCCTCCCCAATCGTCGGCGGTACCGCGATGTTCGACGGTCCCGCCGGTCCTACATGCTGTAGATACCATGGACACCTATGGTGCCACACCCGCGCCCCCCGCGTCGGTAGAGCTGAGAAGTTGTTCCCCATAAGAACCAATGGCATGCAATTTGACACCAATGCCCCGTTACGCCAAAGGCTCATGTAAGAAACGGCCCCAAAATGCACGATTCCGCACATAATGCTACAATTCACGCGGGCAAAGCCCCGCCGGCGGAGAATTTCGTACCTTCTGCCGACGCGCCAAAGCGAATACATGGACTCGATAGGAGGACATACCAATATGAAGCGTTCCGTCTATAAGCTGCAGAGCAAGTCCCTCGGCCAGGAGGCAAGCCTCATCGTCTACGGCGAGGGCGGCTACCCCGTCGTCGCGTTCCAGACCCAGGACCAGAAGGCGAGCGAGCTCGAGGACGAGGGCATGGTGGACGCGCTTGCCGAGTTCATCGACGGCAAGCAGATCCAGCTCTTCTCGGTGGACAACTTCGACGAGCAGAGCTGGTCGCTCCTGAGCGGCGACAACGAGGCCCGCGCCGCCCGCCAGGAGGCCTACTTCCGCTTCGTGACGGACGAGCTCATCCCCCGCGTGCACGAGCTGAACGCCTCGAACCTGCGCCCGATCGCGTTTGGCTGCTCCATGGGGGCCGTCCACGCCGCCATCGCGCTGTTCCGCCGACCGGACCTCTTCCAGGGTTGCATGGCGCTCTCCGGCATCTACCACTCCGGGTACTTCTTCGGCGACTGGATGAACTCCACGCTGTACGACAACGACGTCCTGGCGTTCCTTCCCAACATGCCGCTTGACCACCCGTACGTGGGCCTGTACCGCAACCGCTCGCTGCTGTTCTGCTGCGGCCAGGGCGAGGACGCGCAGTTCGCGGAAGACGAGCGCCGCATGGACGCCGAGCTCAACCGCCTGGGCGTGGACCACTGGTGCGACTACTGGGGAGCGGACGTCACGCACAACTGGTACTGGTGGAAGAAGCAGATGGCCTACTTCCTGCCCTTCGTGCTGGAGGACGTCGCCAAGGAGGTAGAGAAGGAGCCCGTGGCGCCGTGGGTCGCGAAGGCGCAGGAGCCCGCGAAGAAGGCTGCCGCTAAGCCGGCCGCGAAGAAGCCCGCTGCCAAGCCCGCCGCGAAGTCTGAGCCCAAGGCAGCGGCAAAGGTCGCCGAGAAGACCGCGGCTAAGCCTGCCGCGAAGGCGGAGCCCAAGGCAGCCGCTAAGCCGGCCGCGAAGAAGGTCACTGCGAAGGCGGAGCCCAAGGCGGCCGTGAAGCCTGCTGCGAAGAAGGTCGCTCCCAAGGCCGCTGCGAAGGCGGAGCCCAAGCCAGCCGCTAAGCCGGCCGCGAAGAAGGCCGAGCCGAAGCCCGAGGCCAAACCTGCCGCGGCAAAGCCCGCCGCCAAGGCGACCCCGGCCAAGGCCGAGGCCAAGCCTGCCGCAGCGAAGCCGGCCGTGAAGAAGGCCGCTTCCGCCGCAAAGCCCGCGGCAGCCAAGAAGCCAGCCGCAAAGTCCACGGCCAGGAAGGCTGCCACCACCAGGACGGCCCGCAAGAAGCGCTAGTCGCCGCACGAAAGACAGCCTCGAAGGCCCCACGCCCCTAACACCACGGAGCGCGGGGTCTTCTCGTTAGCACCGCACTTCTCCCCCCGCCCTGCGCCGGGACGCGTCGACGCTTCACACGCACGCAACCTTGCGCTGGTATCATCGCTGGCACGCGCCGCACACGGCGTCGGACCCTCCGGATTGGAGCACCTTGAACTTCGTCTTCGTATCGCCGCAGTTTCCCCACACGTACTGGCAGTTCTGCGACCGGCTGCGCCGGCGCGGCGTCAACGTGCTCGGCATAGGCGACACCCCGTACGACCAGCTCGACGGCCGCCTTAAGGACGCGCTCGCGGAGTACTACTGGGTCCCGAGCCTTTCGGACTACCCCAGCGTGTTCAAGGCGGTCGCGTTCTTCTCGTACAAGTACGGAAAGATCGACTGGATAGAGTCGAACAACGAGTACTGGCTCGCACAGGACGCCGCGCTGCGCACGGACTTCAACGTCACGACCGGCCCCAACGCGCAACAGATCCGCTCGCTCCAGAGCAAGGTCGACATGAAGCTGGGCTACCACCGTGCCGGCGTCGCGACCGCGCGGCAGATACGCCTGACCACGCTGCAGGCGGCGCTCGACTTCGTGGAGGGCGAGGGCGGCATCGGCTGGCCGGCGTTCGCCAAGCCGGAGCGCGGCGTGGGCTCGGTCGGCGTCGCCAAAATCGACGGCCGCGCGGACCTGGAGCGCCTGCTGGGCGAGAAGGGCCAGACGCCGTACGTGCTGGAAGAGTACGTTGAGGGCCAGATCTTCAGCTACGACGCCATCCTGGACTCGCGCTGCCAGCCGCTGTTCGAAAACATGGAGGAGTTCCCGCCCTCGATGGCCAGGGTCGCAACGGAGGGGCTCGACCTCTGGTACTGCTCGCTTCCCACGGTCGACCCCATCCTGCGGCAGCTGGGCCGCGCATGCGCCTGGAGCCTTGGCCTTGCGCGCCGCTTCGTCCACATGGAGTTCTTCAGGCTCGCCCACGACAAGCCGGGCCTTGGCCAGCGGGGCGACTACGTGGGCCTCGAGGTCAACGTGCGCCCGCCCGGCGGCTACTCCCCCGACATGATGAACTTCGCCCACTCCACGGACGTGTACCAGATCTGGGCGGACATGGTGGCGCTGGACCGCAGCACGCTGCCGCCCTCGCGCGACAACCACTTCTGCGTGTACGCGGGCAGGCGCGACGCGCACGCGTACGCCCACTCCCACGAGGACGTGATCGCGCGCTTTGGCGACTCCATCGTCATGTGCGAGCGCATGCCGGACGCGCTCTCAAACGACATGGGCAACCAGATGTACACCGCCCGCCTGGACGGCGCGCGGGAGCGCGACGAGTTCATTCGCTACGTGCAGGAGCGCGCGGACTGACGCACCGGCCCCACACGCGGCAGGCGGGTGGCGCGACGCAGACAGGCGCAGCGCAAACGCAAGAAACGCAGGGTAGGAGAAGAGCATGAACATCAGGCGCGCAACGGACGCAGACATCCCACAGGTTCTGGACCTGCTCGTCCAGGTGTGCAACGTGCACGCAGACGGACGGCCGGACCTCTTCGTGCGGGACACCACCAAGTACACCGCAGACGAGCTGAGCCAGATCTTCCGCGACGACAGGACCCCCGTCTTCGTGGCGGTGGAGCCGGCGGACGCGGCCAACCCGGACGCGGGCGAGCGCGTGCTGGGCTACGCGTTCTGCATATACCAGGATTGGAACGGCAACAACGCCACCGGCATCCAGACGCTCTACGTGGACGACATCTGCGTGGACGAGTCCGCACGCGGCAAGCACGTGGGCACGGCCCTGTATAACCACGTGATCGGCTTCGCACGCGGCGAGGGCTTCCACAACGTGACGCTCAACGTGTGGTCGTGCAACCCCGGCGCCCTCAAGTTCTACGAGGCCATGGGCATGAAGCCACAGAAGATCGGTATGGAGACCATACTCTAGCGCGCCTAGGCCAAGTCGCCCCGCCTACCGCCTACTTCGGGCGCCTCGACTTCGACGTCGCGTCCAGGATCGTCTCGAGGGCGTCGCGCACGTTCGGCGCCAGCCGCGCATAAATCTCCGCATAGCGCTCCTCGTACGCGCGCACGCGCACCACGCGAACGTCTCCCTCGTATCCCAGCAGGTCGTTGGGAGTGCAACCCAGGCAGTTCGCCAGTGCCAGCAAGTAGTCCGCCTTCATCTCCACGCGACCGGTCTCCCATGCGCTCACGGACTTCTCGCTCACGCCCATGATCGCCGCAAGCTGCCGCTGGCTCTTGCCGGCGGCCTCCCTGCAGGCCCTCAGGTTGTTCCGATGCCGCACGTCCGACTTCCTGGCGCCCATGGGCGCAAACGCCTCCCCCCGACCGCTCCGGCTCCGCGCAACGCAAGCGATTCTTCCCGCTTGGCGCCGCCAAACGCAAGCAAAAGCGCTTCAGATACAAAGAATGCTCTTCTCTATTCATAGGAGAGTTCCCACGCGGTATGTCTAGCGCCACTAGGCACGCATGCCAAAACGCCGTAGAATCTAGTCTTGCTAGACAGATGGATAGCCGTACGAGAAGTACGAGCGTCCGTACCCCAAACGCATTCGGAGGACACCCCATGAGCGACGCCACCAGCGACCGTCCCGCCTTCGTCGAGCCCAGGCCAACGGACAAGTTCCTCCTGCAGACCACGGGCGAGGTCGTGACGTACGAGCGACTGCTCGAGATGTGCGGCGACGCGCCGCGGACGGAGGGCGAGCTCGAGGCCATCCTCGAGGAGTACGCTGCGGCCGCCATCGTGACGGAGCTGTAGCCCAGGCCGCCGCCCCATCGGCACGCCGCGCCCTTCTCGCATGCCGCGCCCTTCTCGCCACGCTCGCGCGCCTGCGTGCGGGCGCCATGCCGCGTTGCGCAAATCGGCCTTCGCGTGGTATAGCTTTACTGCATAGCAGACCAATGCGGGAGGCCCCAAATGCAGCTGCAGCAGCTCCGTTACGTTATCGCCATAGCCCAGAGCGGCTCCATGAACTCCGTGGCGCGCAAGCTCTTCATATCGCAGTCCAGCCTCTCCGTCGCCGTGAAGGAGCTGGAGAGCGAGCTTGGCATCAGGATCTTCAACCGCTCCAGCAAGGGCATCAGCCTCACGAGCGACGGCGTGGAGTTCCTGGGCTACGCGCGCCAGGTGGTGGAGCAGGCAGACCTTCTGGCCGACCACTACACGCGGCGCGGCACTTCCCAGGGGCGCATGTCCGTGAGCACGCAGCACTACGCGTTCGCCGTGCGCGCGTTCATCAAGTTTCTGCAGGCACACGGCGGCTCTTCGTGCGACTTCAGCCTGCGCGAGACGCGCACGAGCGAGATCATCGACGACGTGCGCACGTTCAGAAGCGACATCGGCATCCTCTTCCTGAGCCACTACAACGAGACCGTCATCCGCAAGCGCCTGGAGGACGGCTCCCTCGTCTTCACGTCGCTCTTCCGCGCGCGACCGCACGTCTTCGTGCGAGAAGGGCATCCCCTCGCGTCGAAGCGCACGGTCACGGCCGAGGACCTTGCGCCGTTCGAGCGCTACGACTTCGAGCAGGGTACGGAGGCCTCGCTCTACCTTTCCGAGGAGCCGCTAGGCGACCTGCCGCACGCGCGCCACATAACCGTGAGCGACCGCGCCACCATGACGGGGATCCTCAGCCACTGCGACGGCTACCTGATATCCACGGGCGTGCGCTCCGACGAGATGTTCAACGGCATCGCGTCCATCCCCATCAAGACTGACGAGGTGATGAACGTGGGCTACATCACCCACAGCCAGCGCCGCCTAAGCGGCCTTGCCCGCGACTACATCCGCGAGCTCGAGCGGCTCATCGTGAGCTTTGACCAGCCGGAGGAGATCGTGCCCTCGAAGGCGGCGCTCAAGAGCGTCGCCGCGCCGGCCGCGGGCAACGCGGGGACGGAGGCATGACGCCGTTCGACCCCGTGCGGGTGGGGCGCGTGGAGCTGCGCAACCGCGTGGTGATGGCACCCATGGCAAGCGGTCGCGCAAACCCGGACGGCAGCATAAGCCAGCGGCTGCTTGACCACTACCGCGAGCGCGCGGAGGGCGGGCTGCTGGGCCTTGTTGAGTGCGGCCACCACTTTGTGACGGCGGACGGCCAGGCTACGCCCCGGCAGGCGTCCATCAGCCGCGACGACGACCTCTGCGGCCTGCGGCTGGTGGCCCGCGCGTTGCACGAGTGCGACACCCCGGTGTTTGTGCAGCTCAGCCATGCCGGAAGCGCGGCGCGGCCGCAGGTGATACGCCAGGTGGCGCTCTCGCCCAGCGGCGTGAACTGCCCGGGCGCGAAGGTGGGGCAGCCGCAGCCGCGTGCCATGACGCACGCGGACATAGCCCGCGTGGTGGACGCGTTTGACCGCGCGGCGAGAAGGGCCCGCCTCGCGGGATTCGACGGCGTTGAGCTGCATGCGGCGCACGGCTACCTTCTGGACCAGTTCCTCTCCCCCCTCACGAACCTGCGCCAGGACGAGTATGGCGGCTCGCTCGAGGGGCGCCTGCGCATCACGCTCGAGGCGCTCGACGCCGTGCGCGCGGAGGCAGGCGGCATGGCGGTGTCGGTGCGGCTGGGCGGCTGCGACTACATGCCCGGCGGCACCACCGTTGAAGACGCGTGCGAGGCGGCGGTCCTTCTCGCCCGGCACGGCGCGGACATGATATCTGTATCGGGCGGGATGAACTACTACACGCGCCGCGACACGCTGGAACCTGGCTGGTTCAAGGGCGTGTCCGGGCCCGTGCGCGAGGCCCTTGCCGCGGCAGGGCGCCCCGTGCCCGTGATGCTTACCGGCGGCATCCGCAGCATGCGCGACGCGCAGGCGCTGTTGGATGAGGGCGCATGCGACCTGGTGGGCATAGGGCGGCCGATCCTGAACAACGAGCGCTGGGCGGCGAAGCACCTCTTGCACGCATAGGCGCAACGCGAGCATCAGAACGAGGCAAGGCGACATACGCACCCGGCAGGCTCTTATCGGACAACTGGCCATTCTTTTAGGCATATGTTTTGGCGACAATAATGGACTTGAAGGGTCTTGGGTTCCGACCAGGCGGTACTTCGGCGGTGACCTATGTCGGAAGAACTCCCGGAGCCCCAGCAAGTTCAAGGCGGGAAGGAGCCCCCCAACCGTCACCACTGCCGCAAGACAACCGCTAAGATGGATGTCCAGGGACGCAATGCCCCTCGCCGGCACTCAGACCAAGAAAGTTGCAACACATGTCAGACAGCATAAGACCGAACGAGGTTCCCGAGGTAGACGTAGCCGTGGCGGACGAGGGGCCGAACGGCCAGGGGTCGCTGGGCAGGCTCGTGCCGTGGCCCGACGACGAGACGTTCGCGAACATCGACCCCGAGGAGGCGCTCGACCTCTTTCTGGGATGGGTAGACTCGCGCGGCATCGAGCTGTGGGACCACCAGGAGGAGGCTCTTCTCGACCTTGCTTCCGGCGACCACGTGATCCTGGGCACGCCCACCGGCTCCGGCAAGTCAATGGTGGCGCTGGGCATGTGCTTCATTTCCATCTGCACCGACCGGCGCGCGTACTACACGGCCCCCATCAAGGCGCTGGTGAGCGAGAAGTTCTTCGACCTTGTGGAGCTCTTTGGCCGCGAGAACGTGGGCATGATCACCGGCGACGTCACGCTTAACCCGGACGCGCCCATCATCTGCTGCACGGCAGAGATCCTGGCTAACCAGGCGCTGCGCGAGGGTGAGGCCGCAGACGTGGGCTGCGTCGCCATGGACGAGTTCCACTACTATGGCGACCGCGACCGCGGCTGGGCGTGGCAGGTGCCCCTGCTCACGCTTCCGCACACGCAGTTCCTGCTTATGAGCGCCACGCTGGGCGACACGTCCGACATCGCGGCGTCGCTGGAGCTGATGACGGAGCGCTCCGTGGACACCGTCGCGGACGCGCCGCGCCCGGTGCCGCTGGAGTACAAGTTCGTGGACACCGCGCTGGAGCAGACCGTGAAGATGGCACTGGACGCGGGCGACGCGCCGCTCTACATAGTGCACTTCTCGCAGGAGGCGGCCGTGAAGAGCGCCTCTGGCCTCGCGAGCTTTGGCGTTTCGACGAAGGAGCAGCGCGCCCAGATAAAGGAGGCCATCGCAGGCACCCGCTTCACCACCACGTTTGGCAAGACGCTGCGGCGCCTGCTGCTGACGGGCGTGGGCGTGCACCACGCCGGCATGCTGCCTCGCTACCGGCTGCTGGTAGAGAGGCTGGCCCAGCAAGGCCTGCTTCCCGTGATCTGCGGCACGGACACGCTGGGCGTGGGCATCAACGTGCCCATCCACACCGTGCTGCTGACGGCGCTCTCCAAGTTCGACGGGCGCCGCATGCGCCACCTGAACGCGCGCGAGTTCCACCAGATCGCGGGCCGCGCTGGCCGCGCGGGCTTCGACACCGAGGGCATGGTGATCGCGGAGGCCACGGAGTACGACATCGAGAACGCGCGCGCACTGGCGAAGGCCGGCGGCGACCCGAAGAAGGCGCGCAAGATAAAGACGAAGCAGCCGCCGAAGGGGTTCGTGGGCTGGAAGGAGGCCACGTTCCAGAAGCTCATCGCCGCGAAGCCCGAGAAGCTCAAGCCGCGCATGCGCGTGAGCCACTCCATGGTGCTGGCCGAGGTGGAGCAGGGCGGCGACGCGTACTCCCGCGTCCACCAGCTGATAGCGGACTCCGCCCAGCCGGAGGACGAGAAGCTCCGCCTGAACATGCGCGCGGACGAGATCTTCGCCACCCTGATAGACGCGGGCGTGGTGGAACGCCACGAGGAGGAGGACGGGTCCCTCTCGTATGTGACGACCGTCGACCTTCCGGAGGACTTCGCGCTTGACCAGCCGCTCTCTCCGTTCCTGCTTGCGGCGCTGGAGCTGCTTGACCCCGAGAGCGACACGTACGCGCTCGACGTGATATCGATGGTGGAGTCCACGCTGGAGGACCCGCCGCAGATCCTGCGCGCGCTGGAGCGCCAGGCGCGCGACCAGGCGATGGCCCAGATGAAGGCCGACGGCGTCGAGTACGACGAGAGAATCGAGCGCATCCAGGAGGTCACGTACCCCAAGCCCCTGGAGGAGCTTCTGGACGCGGCGTTCGAGCGCTACTGCGAGAAGGTGCCGTGGGCACGAGACTTCAGCCTGAGCCCGAAGTCCATCCTGCGAGACATGGTGGAGACGGCGTCGGACTTCAAGGGCTACGTGCAGCGCTGCGGCATCGCGCGCTCCGAGGGTTCGCTGCTGCGCTACCTTTCCGACGCGTACCGCGTGCTCGCGCGCACCGTACCCGAAGACAAGCTGGACGACCGGCTGCGCGACATCGTGGCGTGGCTGGGCCTTGTGGTGAGGACCGTCGACTCGAGCCTGGTGGACGAGTGGTCCGCCGCCGGCACCGCCGCGCCGGAGGCGGGCGCCGCCCCCACAGATGCCGACGAGGTCGTGCACGACCGCCGCGGACTCACGCTCCTTGTGCGCAACGCCCTGTTCGCGCGCGTGCGCCTTGCTGCCGTGTTCGACACGGAACGCCTGGGCGCGCTCGACGCGGACTGGGGCTGGCGCCAGCCGCGCTGGGCGCAGGTGCTGGACGCGTACCGCGAGTCCCACGACGACATCCTGTTGGACGCGGACGCCCGCTCCTCCGCCTACCTTGCGATAGACGAGTCGGACGAGAAGGGCGACGGCGCCGGTCGCCACGTCTGGCACGTGCGGCAGATGTTCCGCGACCCGGACGACGACCGCGACTTTGGCATATCGGGCGACGTCGACCTCGACGCGACGCAGGACGAGGGCGAGGTCGTCTTCTGCCGGTACCAGGTGGGCTTCGTGGAGGACCTGCTGGAAAGCGAGCATCGGGCGTAGCGGGCTCCCGCCCACCCACGCAAAAAGGCGGGCGCCCCACGGACGCCCGCCTCAAAGTCTCAATCGCATGCAGCCGCGCCGCCGCGCGCCACACCTAGTGCACGATGCCAACCGTTCGCAGCAGCTCCCACACGACGGCAGCCCCCACAATCAGGAGCACGGGCAGCGTAAACAGCCCCAGCCAGATAAGGCCCAGCACCAGTGCGATCCGCAGCAGCCAGCCAAGGACGCGAAAGCCCAGCGCCACCAGCTTGAACGCCAGCCACAAGAACCCGATCGTGGCGATGCCACTCATCAGCCCAACCATGAATGCACTCTCCAAAAGCACAGTCGAGCGGCCCCATGCCACCCGATGAATACCTGATACCCAAACATATCAGAGGCCAATCCCGTTCAACCGTGGCACACGACGAATCCGCCACATCGCCAAGTCCCCCATCTCGCGCCGGTCTCGCGCCCCGGCCTCCGCCTCACCGCGCTTGCGCTAGCATAGTGCAAACCACAACGCTCGGAGGACCAATGGACCAGAACGACCAGGCACTCGTAGACAAGCTCAAGGGAGAGCTCGCCCAGCAGGGCATGAAGACCGCCTTCGCAGAGGACGCGCCCGCCGCGGGCGAGAAGAACGAGGATTCCGAGGTGGACTTCCTTTCGGCCATGAACGCCTTCCGCAAGGCGAAGGCCTCGGGCGACAAGGACGCCATCGCCGCCGCCGAGCGCCACCTGCAAGAGGTCGTCCGCCAGGAGATGCGCGACTTCGAGGGCTGCGACACGAAGTAGCACCGCGCCTTCGGCTTCGGCGCGCCACCGTCTGCAAATAAAACAGAGCCGCCCACGGATAGCGAAGCGGTACAAGCTCAGTGCCCTGCATGCGGTGCTTCAATACCCTATGTACAGCACGTCACGCGGGGCGCTCAGGTGCCTCGCGGTCGTCAACCCGTGAAAGACTCTCCCAGCAGACGCAGGGCTCCCCTCGTCGCACTCGTCATCTGGTCCGTCGCCGCCACCGTCGCGCTCGTAATCTGCGTCATCGGCATCGCAAACGCAAACAACGCCGCAACGTCCGGCGCCTCGATCGATCAGATTGCGGGCTTCTACTCCTTTGGTGCCACGGTCGATGGCCCCGCAAACCCTACGCAGCTTTCCATAGGGCTCACAAGGAACGGCAGCGCAAAGTTCGTGTTCGGCAACAACATCGGTCAGGCGGACTCCAAGCCAACGCTTAGCGGCACCATCAAGAGTACGTCGGCACCAAACGTGTTCAGGCTCTACTCGAAGGCGGGAAGCCCCATCGGATACCTTTTCTACCAGCCTGGCGTCACCACGCACGCAACACGGACCGTCACGCTCGCGACGGACGAGGGCGAGACCCTCATGTCAAGGCAGTCGGAGGTTCCCCTCGGGGACGTGTAGCAGCTACCGCAACTAACCCAGCTCGCGGTAGTGGAAGCTCTTCTCGCCCGAGGCGTACGGCGCCACGATGTCGCCGTGGCCCACCAGGCGGTACTTGTACGTCACCAGGCCGTCCAGGCCAACCGGGCCGCGCGCGTGCAGCTTGCCCGTGCTGATGCCCACCTCGGCGCCAAAGCCGTAGCGGAAGCCGTCCGCAAAGCGGGTCGAGCAGTTGCGGTACACGCCGGCGGAGTCCACCATCTGCATGAAGTACTCCGCCGTGGCGTCGTTTGCCGTCACGATGGCGTCCGTGTGGTGCGATCCGTAGCGATTGATGTGGTCCACGGCCTCGCGCACGCCGTCCACCACCTTGCAGCTCATCACGTAGTCGCCGTACTCCGTACAGAACTCGTCGTCTGCCATAAGCTCCACGGCGGAGATGCCCTCCTCGCCGGCAAGCAGGTCCACGACCTCCTGCGTGCCGCGCAGGCGAGCACCGCGCTCGGCCAGGCCGCGCGCCGCCTTCGGCAGAAACTCCGCCGCAATGGCACGGTCCACAAGCAGGGTCTCCGCGGCGTTGCACACGGCGGGATACTGCGTCTTCGCGTCCACCAGCACGCTCACGGCCATGTCCTGGTCCGCGTCGCGGTCCACGTACACGTGGCACACGCCGGCGGAGTGGCCCATCACGGGGATCTTGGTGTGGTCCATGATGTAGCGCACGAACTTGTTGGACCCACGCGGAATCAGCAGGTCGACGTCCTCGTCGCAACGCAGCAGCTCGTCTATCTCGCTGTGGAGCTCCGCCTGCAAGAGGCAGCCCGCGGGAAGCCCCGCCTTAACCACGGCCGCGTGTATCACGTCAAACAGCACGCGGTTGGTGTTCGCGGTCTCGCGCCCGCCCTTCAGCACGGCGCAGTTGCCGCTCTTGATGCACAGCGAGCTAATCTGCACCAGCGCGTCCGGCCGCGCCTCGAAGATCACGCCGATCACGCCGATGGGGCACGTCACGCGCCTCAGCTCCAGCCCCTGGTCAAGCTCGCGGTCGAGAAGGACCCTGCCCACCGGGTCGGGAAGCTCCTGCAGCTGCCGGAGGCCCTCCACGCCATCGCGGAGCTTGGTCTCGTCGTAGCGCAGCCGCTTCTGGACGGTCTGCGCCACGCCGGCCTCGGCCGCGGACGCCATGTCCTTCTCGTTAGCCGCGAAGATGCTCTGGGCGTTTGCCTCCAGCGCCTGCGCTATGAGCTCGAGCGCGCGGTTGCGCTGCTCCAGCGGGGACGCCGCCATCGCGGGCGCCTCGAGCTTCATCTGGTGGATGCTTTCCCTCATGTCCATGTGGCCTCCTCGTGCGGGGCGGGACGTGCCGTCGCGGTGCCGCGGTCCTGCGGAGTCGTATTGCAGAGTGTACCCCGTCTGCCCGCGCGTGCCCCGCACGTTAACAACATGGTGCCACACGGGCGCGGCGAGGGCGCTGCGGCGTGGCGCGGCCGCACTTGTGGGGGCTTTCTGACGCGGGCGCAACCTCGGGTAGAATCTACGCAGCACAAGGCGGCAACGGGCGTGCGCGGGCAAGGTCGCGGCACGCGTCTGGCGGCGGGCAAGGCCCGCACGGAGGAGGAACCATGGGCAGGCTCAAGTACGAGACGGCGCGCTTCGAGGCGTCGTACGGAACCATCGCGCAGCTGCCCGAGCCCACCACGCCGGAGGTCTCGTTCGTCGGTCGCTCCAACGTGGGCAAGTCGTCGCTCCTAAACAAGCTCATCGGCCGCAAGTCGCTCGCGAAGGTCTCCAGCCAGCCGGGCAAGACCGCAAACGTCAACTTCTTCGACGTGGACGGCGTGCGCTTCGTCGACCTGCCGGGCTACGGCTTCGCGAAGGTGTCGCAGGCAGAAAAGCAGCGCTGGGCAAACCTCATCAGCGGCTACTTCGAGCAGGAGCGCAGCTTCAACCTCGTCGTCTCGCTCGTGGACATCCGCCACGACGCCCAGCAGCTCGACCGCGACATGCTGGGCTACCTCGAGCAGGAGGGCCTGCCGTTCGTCGTGGCACTCACGAAGGCGGACAAGCTCAGCCGCAGCAAGCAGGCGCAGCAGCGCCAGGCGCTCGCCAGGCAGTTTGGGCTCGACGCGTCGCGCATGCTCGTGACGTCGTCCCAGACGGGCCAGGGCATCCAGGAGCTCCGCACCATGATCGAGGACGCCTGCCTCTAGCAAGCCCTCCCGGAGTCTAGCTCCCCACCACGTCCTTCAGGCGCAGCACCAGCACGCGGTCCACCCGCGCGCAGTCCTGCCAGCGGTAGGCCTCGGCGCCGGACTCGAAGCACAGGTACAGCCTGCCGCCGGACACCTCGGTCTCCTCCATCATCGGCGGCAGCACGAACGTGGCCCAGGCCTGGTCGTTCCTCAGGTCGTTGTTCCAGGCGCCGCCGTCCCACGCCATCACCCTCAGTCTGCTGTCACGCAGGCCGTACGATTGCGACAGCAGGCACAGGTCGCGCACGAGCGCCATCCCCTGCGCCTGGCCGTTGATGAGCGCACCGTCCACGGGCACGGGCATGTCCCCGTGCGAGCGCGCCGCGTCCTTCACCACGTGCCTCATCACCCGGGTGTTGCGCACGTCCACGGTGTCGTCCTCAGGCTCCTGCCCCTCCTCGCTCTCGAGGTAGCCGTCGCTTCGCACCTTCTGGAGGTCCGCCATCGTCTCGTCGCGGTCCGCCTGCCTGAGCGTCCCGCCCTTCTCGATGTCGAACGCCTGAATCGTCGTGCGCGACCTCCGCGTGTCGCTGAAGTCGCCCACGTACAGCCTGTCGCCCTTCACCGTCAGAAACGACGCGTGCGCGAGCGTCGGAATGTAGTACGTGCGCTCCACCGCGCACGGGCCGTCCGCGCGAGACGCGTCGTAGTACTCCCACGCGCTCGCCTTCAGCGAGCTCACGGTGGCACCGCCGTTCTTGCCCTCGCGATAGCCGCACATCCACACGCGGTCGTGTTTCGCGTCGTACGCAAGGCCTCCCACGTGCGGCGTGCCGTCCAGCACGATCACGCCCTCCAGCCGGTGGCTCCTCAACCCGATGCGATAGATCACGGAGTCGTGCACACGGTCGTGGCAGTACGCCGATACCAGCAGGTACCGTCCCGCCACGCACACGCCCTGCGGCGTCATCGTCGTACACGTGCTCAGGTTTCCGTCCGCGTCCAGCGTGCGCGTCATCTTCAGCCCCGGTATCACGTAGGAGTCGCGCATGACGCGGTCGACGTCGCAGTACGTGCCCATGCCATAGTCGCGCAGCACGCGCCTCACGTCCGCGTCGGAAAACACGGGGTCCGCGTTCGTGCCGTCCGCACTTGACGGCAGGCCAGCGCTGCGCGGGGCCACAAGTCCATACGCGCCAAGGCACAGGGTCGCCACCACAAGCGCCCCCACAGCGTGCAGCACCGTCCGTCTGGCCCGCATGTCACCTCCCGCCCCCGACCGTCCGCAGAGCATCTGGCTACGGTAGCACTTGCCGCGCCGGCGCGCACGCGGCTGCACGGCGTGTCAGCGCACGTCCACGCATTTGTAACGCAACCGTCAGCTTGCCGCAGGCTTCGGTAAGCCCCAGCTCACAAGGGCAATGCCGGCTTGCGCGCGTGGAATGATACCGATAGAGGATAAGTCTCCAGAGGTTGGGAGGTCATCATGTCGTCCACTACTTTTAACCGCCAGGCCGAGGGTTTCCTGCGCGGGTTCGGCATGGTCGCCGCCGTGGAGGTCGCGGGAATCATCGTCGCAACGCTCACGATCCTGCTCCTTACGGGCATCACCCAGCTGTTCTAGCAAGACCGACAACGCCCGCCGACCGCGTCCGACCGGTCGCGCGGCACCGCCTTCCGCTCCCCCGGATGCCGTTCCTCCGGGGGAGCGGACTTTTATGTTCTGGGGCTATTATCGAATGCGAACACATAAATCATTCCACCAACGCGAAGGAGCCCCATGACCCAAGGCCCGCAGCAACAAGCGCAGGACGCCACCCCGGACACCGTATCCCAGCTCAGGTACCTGCGCCTGCTGTCGCAGCGCTTCCCCAGCCGGCGCGCCGCCATGAGCGAGATCATCAACCTTCGCGCCATCCTCACGCTGCCGCGCGGCACGGACCACTTCATCAGCGACATCCACGGCGAGTACGAGGCCTTCGAGCACATCCTCAACAACTGCTCCGGCGTCATCCGCGAGCAGATCCGCGTGGTCTTCTCGCCGGAGCTGGACGCGCACGAGCAGGCGGAGCTGCGCACCCTCGTGTACTACCCGCGCGAGAAGATCGACCGCCTTCGCGGCGAGGGCGTCGTGGACGAGGCCTGGTACCTGCAGAACCTCTATAGGATGGTGCGCCTTGCGCGCTGGGTCGCCGGCAAGTACACGCGCTCGAAGGTGCGCAAGTCCATGCCGCCGGAGTACGCCTACATCATGGACGAGCTCATGCACGCCACGCGCGACGAGGAGAAGGTCCGCCACGCCTACCACCGCTCCATCCTGGAGTCCGTGGTGGCCGCCGGCGCCGCGGACGACTTCATCGAGGCGCTCGCCGGCCTCATCAAGCGCCTGGCCGTCGACCGCCTGCACGTGGTGGGCGACGTGTTCGACCGTGGCGACCACGCGGACAAGGTCATGCACGTGATCGAGCACCACCCGTCCGTCGACGTGCAGTGGGGCAACCACGACATCGCGTGGATGGGTGCGGCATGCGGGTCCGCGGCGTGCATCTGCTCCGTGGTGCGCACGTGCGTGCGCTACGGCACGCTGTCCTCCATCGAGAGCGGATATGGCATAAGCCTGCGCGAGCTTGCGCTGTTCGCCAACCGCACCTACCGCGCCGGCGACGTCATCTCGCCGTTCCAGAAGGCCATAGACGTGATGCTCTTCAAGGTGGAGGGCCAGACGTATCGGCGCCACCCGGACTGGCGGCGCGCGAGCGAGCGCCTGCTGCTCGACAAGCTGGACCTCGCGCGCGGCACCGTGCGCATAGGCGATCGCGACTGGCCGCTCAAGACCTGCGACTTCCCCACCATCGACCCAGAGGACCCGTACCGCCTCTCGCCGGGCGAGAAGGACGTGCTCCAGGGGCTCCAAGCAGCGTTTCGCGATGCGGACCGCCTGCGCCGCCACGTCGCGTTCCTGTACGAGAGGGGCTCCATCTACCGCGTGTGCGATGGCAACCTGCTGTTCCACGGGTGCATACCGCTTGCGTCCGACGGCTCGTTCTGCAGCGTCAGCTGCGAGGGCACGTGGAGGCGCGGCCGCGACTACCTGGACTTCTGCGACTCCGTGGCGCGCCGCGCGTGGACGCGGGGCGATCAGTCCGCGCTGGACTGGATGTACTACCTGTGGTGCGGCGCCCACTCCCCGCTCTCGGGCCGCGTCGTGAAGACGTTCGAGCGCGCGTTCGTGAGCGACAGGGCGGCGTGGGAGGAGCCGCGCGACCCGTACTACGACCTGACGGACCGCGAGGACGTCTGCGTGCGCATACTTGAGGAGTTTGGCCTGCACGGCCCGGAGTGCCGCATCATAAACGGCCACACGCCCGTGCGCACCGTGCGCGGGGAAAGCCCCGTGCGCGCGAACGGCCGCAAGCTCGTGATCGACGGCGGGTTCTGCCGCGCCTACCACGACAAGACGGGCATCGCGGGCTACACCTTGGTCTCCGGCTCGCACGACCTGCGCATCAAGGCGCACCGGCCGTTCTTGGGAATCGACGCCGCCCTGGACGACAACGCGGACATCATGAGCGAGAGCGACGTGCTGCGCCGCTACGACCACCAGGTCCTGGTGCGCGAGACGGACCGCGGCGCGGACCTGCGCGCCCAGATACAAGACCTGGACGCGCTCGTCCGCGCCTATCAGGACGGCACCATCCCGGAGCGCGCCTAGCGGATGCCGACCACCTTGTACCCGGCGTCCTCCACGGCCTTCGAGAGCTTCTTGTCGCTCACGAGCGGGCCCGCGTCCAGGGTGGCGTTCTTCTCGTCCAGCGAGACGTGGACGTTCTTCACGCCGCGCACGCCCTCGAGCGCCTGCGTCACGTGCGCCACGCAGTGCTCGCACATCATGCCTTCGATGTCGAGTGTCTTGCTTGCCATAGGGGCACTTCCCTCCTCGTCTGCCCCGGCGACATCCGCCGGGGACGCTTCCCTGCCAACCTTCACGCCATCTTTCGCGGGAGCCGCGGCGGCACGTCCGCTCGGCTTCCACGCAAAGAGCCTGAGTGCGTTCGACACCACGAACACGGAGCTGAAGCCCATCGCGGCGGCACCCACCATCGGGTTGAGCGTGATGCCCACGGGCGTGAGCGCGCCCATCGCCACGGGGATGCACACGGCGTTGTAGAACAGGGCCCAGAACAGGTTCTGCCTGATGTCGCGCATGGTGGCTCGGCTGAGCTCTATGGCCGTGGCGACGTCCGCGGGGTCCGAGCGCATGAGCACCACGTCCGCCGAGCCAATGGCCACGTCCGTGCCCGCGCCGATCGCAATGCCCACGTCCGCGCGGGCGAGCGCCGGGGCGTCGTTTATGCCGTCGCCCACCATCGCGACCTTGTGGCCGTCGCGCTGAAGGTCGTGCACGTGGCGCTCCTTCTGGTCGGGCAGGACGCCGGCGATGACCTCGTCCACCCCCACCTGGGCCGCCACCGCGCGGGCCGTGGCCTCCTGGTCGCCCGTGAGCATCACGGTGCGCACGCCCATGGCGCGCAGGCGCGCCACCGCGGCGGCGGAGGTGGGCTTCACCACGTCCGCCACGGCGACCATGCCCAGAGCCTGCCCGTCCGCCGCAAAGAACAGCGGCGTCTTCGCCGCGGCCGCAAGCTCCTGCGCCTGCGCCGCAAGCTCGCCTACGTCCACGCCCTCCGCCGCCATGAGGCGGGCGTTGCCCGCAAGCGCGGGCCTGCCGTCGACCGTGGCCTTGATGCCGCCGCCGGCCACCTGCGTGAAGTCCTCCACGCGCGCCGAGGCGTCCGCGTCCGGCGCCACCTCGTCCACGTAGTCGCACACGGCCTGGGCCAGCGGGTGCTCGCTCTTGCGCTCCAGCGCCGCGGCCAGGCGAAGGAGGTCCTTCTCGCCCGCCGGCGCCACGCTCCTGACGTCCGTCACCTTGGGGGCGCCCTCCGTCACGGTGCCGGTCTTGTCCAGCACCACGGTGTCGAGCGAGCCCGCGACCTCGAGCGCCTCCGCGCTCTTGATGAGGACGCCCTCCTTCGCGCCGCGCTCCGTGCCGACCATGATGGCCGTGGGCGTGGCCAGGCCAAGCGCGCACGGGCAGCTGATCACCAGCACGGACACCGCGTGGTTGAACGCGACGGCGAAGTCGCCCGGGGCGAGAAACGCGAGCCACCCCACCAGCGTCACGGCCGCGATCGCGATGACCACGGGCACGAACACGCCGGCGATGCGGTCCGCCTGGCGCTCGATGGGCGCCTTGGAGCTGGTGGCCTCGTCCACGAGGCGGATGATGTTCGCGAGCGTCGTGTCCGCGCCGACGGCCGTGGCCTCCATCGTGAACCAGCCGCGCCGCGACACCGTGGCGCCCGTCACGCGGTCGCCCACGCCCTTCTCGGCGGGAACGGGCTCGCCTGTGATCGCGGACTCGTCCACGGAGGCGGAGCCCTCGCGCACCACGCCGTCCACCGGCACGGACTCGCCGGCGCGCACCACCAGCACGTCGCCCACGCGCACGTCGTCGGTTGGGACGCTCTGCTCGCGGCCGTCGCGCAGCACCGTCGCCGTCTTCGGGGCAAGGTTCATGAGCGCGGAGATGGAGCTCGTGGTCTTGCCCTTCGCGCGCGCCTCGAAGTACTTGCCCAGCGTGATGAGCACCAGGATCGTGCCCGCGGAGTCAAAGTACAGGCTGCCCATCATGGCGTGGTGCGCCGCGGCCATGTCCATACGACCAAGCGCGAGCGCCATCTGGTACACGCCCACGACGCTGTAGCCAAAGCTCGCGGCCGAGCCTATGGCGATAAGCGAGTCCATGTTGGGCGAGAGGTGCGCCAGCGTCTGGAACCCGCGCACGAAGTAGCTGCGATTCACGAACATGACGCACATGGCCAGCATGAGCTGCGTCACCGCGGACGCCATCATGCCGCGCATGCCCGCGAGCGCCGGCACCTCGGGCCAGCCGAGCATGGGGCCCATGGCCAGGTAGAAGAGCGGCACCCCAAACGCGAGCGACCACAAGAGCTGCCGCCGCTTCGCCTCGATCGCCTTCCTGGCGTTTACCTGCGGGTCCACAAACGCGGGCGCCTTACCGCCCGCCGCGGCATGGCTTCGGGGCTCCGCGCCGTAGCCGGCCTTCCTCACGGCCGCCACCACGGCGTCCAGCGTCTGCGGCCGCCCGTCGTACGCGATCTCCATCGAGTTCTTCAGCAGGTTGACGCTCGCCTCGCTCACGCCCCTCACGCCTGCCGCCGACTTCTGCACGCGCGCCTCGCACGCGGCGCACGTCATGCCCGTGACGTCAAACGTCTCGCGGGCCTCCCGGCTTGTCATCTTGCACCTCCCCGGGCGCCGGCGCGCCTGCGCCTACGCCCCAAACTTCCTCAGCAGGTCCATTACCTCGTCGACGACCCCCGTGTCGCCCTGCTGGATCCTCTCGACCACGCAGGTCTTCAGGTGGTCTTGCATGACCATGCGGCTCACGGCCTTGACGGCGCTCTCCGCCGCCGCGAGCTGCGTCAGCACGTCGCCGCAGTACCTGTCGTCCTCGATCATGGCCTTGACCCCGTTCAGCTGGCCGATCGCACGGTTCAGCCTGCAGGACACGCTCTTCTTCAGCTCTTCCGAGCGCGGCGTGTGCTTGTAGGCCGGCGTCGCGGCGCCAGACGCGCAGCAGCCGCACGGCGCGGCCGCGGCCGTGGCGGGCGCGTCCTTCTCGCCCGACGCACCATGCGCGTCGCACCTTGCCCGCGCGCTCCCCTTGTCCCGTGCCATGGCGGCCTCCCTTCCGGCCCCTGGGTCACATACCCCCAGGGGGTTCCTCTCACTGCAGTGAGACTATACCCCCATGGGGTACCTGTCAACGGGCGAGAGGGGCAAGGGCCCTCTGTCCGCGCACGCCGCACACATCGACCGCATGCCGTCGCGCAGGGCCGGGCGCGGCGAACCGTATAATCTGTTGCAGCAGTCTGCCGCGCGGCGGCCTGCGCACACGCACCAGCACCGCACGCACCGGCACGCAAAAGGAGCGACGCATGAGCTTTCTTCCCGTCAACAAGCAGGACATGGCCGAGCGCGGCTGGGACCAGTGCGACTTCGTGTACGTGTGCGGCGACGCCTACGTGGACCACTCGTCGTTTGGCATGGCCATCATCACGCGCACGCTGGAGGCGCACGGCTACAAGGTGGGCGTCATCTGCCAGCCGGACTGGCGCGACCCCGCAAGCGTGCAGGTCCTGGGCCAGCCGCGCCTGGCGTTTCTGGTGTCCTCCGGCAACATGGACTCCATGGTCAACCACTACACCGTGGCAAAGCGGCGCCGCTCCACGGACTTCTACTCCCCCGGCGGCAAGATGGGCCTGCGCCCCGACCATGCCACCGTGGTGTACTCCAACCTCATCCGGCGTGTGTACCGCCACGTGCCCATCGTGCTGGGTGGCATCGAGGCGTCGCTCAGGCGCCTTGCCCACTACGACTACTGGAGCGACTCTCTCAAGCGCTCCATCCTGCTCGACAGTGGCGCCGACCTGCTGATATACGGCATGGGCGAGCTGTCCGTGGTCGAGGTGGCAGACGCGCTCGACTCCGGCCTGCCCGCAAGCCAGGTCACGTGGATCCACGGCACCGTGTACAAGACGCGAAGCATCAAGGACGTGGACCGCCCGCTCGTGCTCCCCACCTGGGAGGAGATGCAGGCGGACAGGCTGGCGTACGCGCGCAGCTTTGGCACGCAGGGCAAGAACCTGGACCCGTTCAGCGCGCGCACCCTGGTGGAGGAGTACCCCCACAACGTATACGTGGTGCAGAACCCGCCGACCATGCCGCTCACCACCCAGCAGATGGACGAGACGTACGAGCTTCCGTACGAGCGGACCTACCACCCCATGTACGAGGCCGCCGGTGGCGTCCCCGCCATCAAGGAGGTCAAGTTCTCCATCGCGAACAACCGCGGCTGCCTGGGACAGTGCAGCTTCTGCGCGCTCAACTTCCACGAGGGCCGCATCATCCAGAGCCGCAGCCACGAGTCCATCCTGCGCGAGGCGCGCCTCATGACCCAGGACCCGGACTTCAAGGGCTACATCAACGACCTATCGGGCCCCACGGCTGACTTCCGCATCCCCGCGTGCCAGAAGCAGCTGAGGCACGGCGCCTGCCCCAACCGGCGCTGCCTTGCGCCCGAGCCCTGCCCCAACCTCCGCGTCACCCACGAGGACCTGGTCCAGCTCCTGCGAGAGCTGCGCGCCGTCCCCGGCGTCAAGAAGGTCTTCATCCGCAGCGGCATCCGCTTCGACTACGCCATGCTCGACCCCGACCACACCTTCATCAAGGAGCTTGCGGAGTACCACACCTCCGGCCAGCTGCGCCTTGCCCCCGAGCACATATCAGACAAGGTGCTCGAGATCATGGGCAAGCCCCACAACCACATGTACGAGGACTTCTGCAAGGAGTTCGAGAAGTACAGCCGCCAGGCCGGGAAGGAGCAGTACGTGCTGCCCTACCTCATGAGCAGCCACCCGGGCTCCACCATGCGCGAGGCCGTGAGGCTCGCGGAGTTCTGCCGAGACCTCGGCTACAACCCCGAGCAGGTAAGCGACTTCTATCCCACGCCGTCCACGGTGTCCACCTGCATCTTCTATACCGGCGTGGACCCGCGCACCATGGAGCCGGTCTACTGTCCCACCAACCCGCACGAGAAGGCCATGCAGCGCGCCCTCATCCAGTACCGCAACCCCAAGAACTACGACCTGGTGGTGGAGGCCCTGCACAAGGCCCACCGCGAGGACCTCATAGGCTACGGCCCCAAGTGCCTGGTGCGCCCGGACGGCCCGTGGCACAGCAAGGACGACGCCCCCAGCGGCAGGCGCCACGGCAAGGGCAGGGGGTCCGGCAGGGGCGGCGGCAAGGGCAAGGGGCGTCCCTCGGCCCACGCAGGCAGCACGCCAGGCGGCAGGCATGGCAATGGCAGCCGCGGCGGCACCCCCACGCCGCATGGCAACGGCACGTACGCCTCCCGCGGTCGTCATCCCGGCAGGCGCCAGGGTCGGTAGGCCGCCAGACGCCCCGCCCCTACGCCCGCCTGATGGCGTCGCGCAGCGTCTGCATGTCCAGGTCCACGCTCGCGATCTCGTCCGCGCAGCGCTTCAGCTCCTGCGTGAGCAGCGCCTGGTTCCCCACGGACTTCTTGTACTTCATCTTGTGCTCGAGCGTCGCCCAGAAGTCCGTGGCGACGGTGCGGATCTGGATCTCGCACGAGGGGAGAAACGCCGCTGCCCCGCTCGCGAACCTCACGTTCATGTGGTAGCTCCGGTAGCCGTTCGGCTTCGGGTTCTTGATGTAGTCCTTCGTGCGCAGCACCTCCACCTCGGGCTGGCTCCCGATCCAGCGCACCGCGGCATACACGTCGTCCCCAAACGCGCAGATGATCCTCAGGCCCAGGATGTCCTGCACGCCCGCATCGATCGCCGCGGCAAGCGACGACCCGTCGCCACCCTTGCGCCGCACCTTATCCACCAGGCTCTCCGGCGACTTGATGCGAGAGGTGTAGTACACCACGGGCTTCAGGTCGTCGGAGTTGCCCTCCGTGCAGGCAAAGCCCTCGGCCAGGTCGTTCAGCTGCTCGAGCCCCTCCCGCAGCCGCGGCAGATCCTTCCCATAGAAGCTCTCCAGCTCGGCCTCGCTCTCCGCATGGCACCTGCCCGCCAGCACGCGGCCGACGCCCTTCTCGTCAGCGCTCATCGCTGTCTCCCTCGGTCTCGTGCCTCCACGCGCGCTGCGTGGGGTCTCGCGTCGTCGGCAGCGTCACGGTCATCGTGACGGAGCCTCCGTCCGCCTCGGCCTCCGCGTGCACCTTGCCGCCGTGCGCCCGGACCACAGCCTCCACCATCGAGAGCCCGATCCCATAGCCGCCCGCCTCGTGGGTCCTGGCCCTGTCGGACTGGTAGAACCTCCCAAACCAGCGGCCAACCTCCTTCGGGTCCACCCCCTCGGTGGCGTTCCTCACGCTCAGCTCCGCCTGGTGCAGGCGCCGCTCGAGCCGCACCTCGATGGCGCCGCCGTCCACGGAGTACTTCAGCGCGTTGTCGATGAGCGCACCGACCATGCGCTGCAGGTACTGCTCGTTGCCCCGCACGTAGATGCCGTCGCACACGTCGCTTGCCAGCGGGTGGTCCTCCGTCAGCGTCCTCGACTTGAAGCCGCGCGCCTCCCGGGACACCACGTCGGAAAGGTTCACCACGCCGGCGCCGCGCTCGTTCTCGGTCGACGCGCGCGAGAGCACGATCAGGCTCTCCGTCAGCCCGCTCATCACGTCCACCTGGCTCTTGATGTCGTCGATCCACTCGCTCTTACCCACGTCCATCGCCAGGACGTCCGCGTCCGCGCTGATGATGGAGAGCGGCGTGCGCAGGTCGTGTCCCGCGTCTATCACAAACTGCCGCTGGCTCTCGTGCGCGCGCACGATGGGCTGCACGATCCGCTTCGACAGCAGCAAAAAGATCACGGTCACCACCACGACACCCGCGCCATAGATCTTCAGCTCGGACGCGATGCTCGCGTTCAGGGCCTCCAGCTGCCGCGCGCGGTCGAGAAGAACCACGACCTTCGTCCCGTCCTTCTCGGCCCTCACGCCGTAGCGGAACTTTCCCACGTAGCCACGGTCGCCGCCGCGTGCGAGCGCACGCCTCACCATGGTCTGCGCCTCGCCCTCGTCGATGGTCGCGACGTGGTCGAGGTTCGTCTCCTCCAGCGTGCCGTCGGACGCCACGCGCGCCACCAGGTAGCGCATCTCGTAGAAGCCCTCGATCTTGCTGTTGGAATACCCGGAGAGGTCCTTCGGGAGCTCTCCGCCCTCCTCGACGATGGTGTCGATCGACTTGTCCGCGTCCGCGTCCACCTGGGCGCGGCGCGTCATGTACGTCCCCAGGAACATGACGCCCAGCAGCACCACAAGAGAGGCGAGCACGCTCAGCGTCAGCTGTATGCGCAGCCTACGCTCCAACGGTCTCGACCATCCTCCAGCCGTCGCGGTCCGAGCCCTCCACCTTCACGCACGAGCCCAGCGCGTCGAGCTTGCCGTTCAGGTAGCTCGCGTACAGCTCCACCTCGCCATCGAGCGCCTCGCCGTCCCACACGCGCTCCCTCAGCCAGTCCGTGTCCACGGCCTTCCCGCCCGCATGCGCCAGAAGCGCAGCCATCTGGGCCTCGCGCTGGTTCACGCCCAGGGAGGCCGTCCGCGTGGTCAGCGTGGAGGAGTCCTCCTCTATCACCAGGTCGCCAAAGCGCACCTTCGACGACGCCCCAGACCTGTGCCGAGCGGCGGCGCGTATGCGAGCCACAAGCTCGCGGCTGTCGTACGGCTTCGTTATGTAGTCGTCCGCGCCGTCCGCCAGGCCGGCGACCTTGTCGTCCACCTGCGTCTTCGCGGTCAGCAGTATCACGGGAACGTCGTTTCCCTCCGCACGGACGCGTCGCAGCACCTCGAGGCCGTCAAGCCCCGGCATCATGATGTCCAGCACGGCGACGTCAAAGTACCCGCGGTCGAGCGCGTCGAGCGCCTCCAGGCCGTCGTGGGCCACCTCCACGGCAAGGCCGTTCTTCTCCAGGATCACCTCGGTCGCACGGGCAAGCCGCACGTTGTCCTCCGCAAGCAGTACGCGCATGAAAGTCCCTTCGTCGTGTGGGAGGCCCCGCCGCATCGCGGTGGGCCCAGCGTCCGCGTGGACGCCGCCCGCATGGCTATGGTACCCATAAGCGCGCGGGCCGCCGTGCGCCCGCTCGCCGATGCCCACGTATGAAACGCGGGCGCACATAGCTGAACTCCCGCTGAAACACCTTGCTTAGCATGTCCTGGCGCATCCGGCCCTACGCTACCCCCGCGACGCGCCCATGCCGCCAGCCGGCGCCGGCCTACTTGCCGTGCCCCTCGATCACCATGTTCTCGAAGCGATGCGACATGAACTGGTTCGAGAAGTTCTTGTCCACCCACGCCTCAAACTGGTTCTTCGGCGGGATGCCCTCGTCGCGCTCCGCGCGCCTCGTGAAGCACGCCAGCGTCATGAACACGTCCAGCGACAGGTACGCCGCAAGTATCAGCACGAAGATCACCTGCCGGCGCGTGGTGGGCTCGCCAATGAGCCCCAGAAGCCACGGCGTGATCACGTTTGCCCAGATGAGCCCCAGCGCGCCCCAGAAGAACAGGAACGGCCACGCCACCCACTTCGTGATGCAGCCGGGGACGGACGTGTAGTCCCACGACACCGCGCCCATGAACGTCTCCATGCCCCAGCCGGTCAGCTGCTCAAGCAGGCCGCCCACGACCATGGACACCAGAAAGACCATCCACCACTTCGCCTTCTTGCGGCGCAGCTGGAGCGATATCAGCGTCAGCAGCACGGCCCCCACGCCGTACAGGGGTGAGAAGGGCCCCCATACCAGGCCGTAGCGCCCCTCCGTGAGCCCCAGCGTCACGAACATCCACAGCTGCTCGAGCAGCAGCCCGCCCACGGAACCGACGACGAACAGGATGACCACCTGATACCAGCCAATGCGCATGTGGTCCACGCGGTCGTCGCGCACGACCCGCTCGCGCTGCGCAAGCAGGTGCAGCTGGGCCCTGGACAGCTTCAGCGGCTTGCCTATGAGCTCGCGGTAGCCCTTCAGGCGGTAGTAGTAGTCCAGCTCCCGCGCCGCGTCGCGAACCTCCTGGGGCAGCTCGCGGTCCTCCGCCGCGCGCTGGATGGGCTTGCCGCGGCCAAGCCAGGCCACAAACCACCTGACCGCGAACACGATTCCCCTCACCACGAGGGCGAGCGCCAGGAGGCTCACGAGTGACCAGAACATGCTTGCGTCTCCTATCTTCCTGCCGCGGCCGCGCCCCGCCGGGCGCCGGCGCGGGCCGGGCTAGCGAATCTCCACCGTCCGGCGGAAGCCCACCAGCGCAAGGACGATCCCCGCCAGCGCCAGCACGCCCAGCACCGCCCACACGTGCCCCAGGTACGCGGCGGTCGCCGTGTACTCGGGCAGGTTGTGGCTCACGCCAAGCACGCCGGGGTTCAGCGGGAAGTTGGTTATGTAGTCCTGCAGGCGCGCTATGAGCTTGTCGAAGAACGGTATGGGGAGCCCGCCCGCGGGAGAAGAGCTCACCTCGCCGTTCACCTGCCCCGTCACCTGCAGCGACACCTGCCTCATGATCTTCTTGACCGAGGTCTCCGCCTTCCACGGCAGCGCGTCGATGTCGAAGATCGTGCCCAGGCCGGAAAGGCCCCACCGCACGATCGTCGTCTCGCGCAGGGGGCGCACCGCATCGGGCAGGCCAAACAGCGTCTCGGACATGATGAGCTCGTATATCAGGATGAACGGCGCCACGGTCAGCGCCTGCTGCGACGTGCGCACGATGGCCGAGACCCCCAGCCCCAGCATCTGCGCCGCAAACGTGATCAGGAAGAGCGTGACCAGGTACTCCGGCATCGCGGGCGCAAGCAGCGCCTTCGTCTGCGCGGGAAACTCGATTATCGACGTCGTCATCCAAAAGAGGACGCCCGTCTGGAGAAGGGCGTGCACAGCCTGCCACACCACGTTCGCGAACACGAAGCTGTACGGGTTGAGGCCCGAGAACTTGTCGCGCTCGAGCACGTCGCGTGCGTCGCAGATGCACAGTATGGAGTCGAACAGACCCATCCACAGGCAGCAGCACACCACTATGAAGAAGCCCACCTTCGCGTTCTCGTAGTAGTCGAACATGCGGTAGCGGATGACCCACGCCGCAAGGGAGCTGATGATGAGGGCGGACGCGCCCATCATCAGCTCGGACCTCTTGTTGAACGACTCCCTGGCAAGCATGGCGACCTGCCTAAAGAAGCTCAGGCTCATCAGCAGATGCCTCCCAGCTCGTCCGAATGGTCCCGACGCCACTCCTCGAAGCGCCTGATGAACGGATACGGATCCTTGTCCATAAGTGTGTATATCTCGCGCGTGGAGCGGGTGTCGAAGTACTCGAACAGCTTGTCCGGCGTGCCATAGAAGCAGACCTTGCCGTGCGCGAGGAAGCAGATCTTGTCGAACAGCTGGATGTTCTCGTAGTCGTGGTTGATCACGAGCGCCGTCATGCGCCGGTTGTGGACCAGGCTGTGCAGCACCGCGACCAGGTTGCCGGAGTCCCCGGGGTCCAGGCCGCTCGTCGGCTCGTCCAGCACGAGGCCGTCCGGGAACGAGAGGAGCTCGCACGCCACGGACACGCGACGCTTCTCGCCGCCCGAGCACTTGCGTATGAGGGTGCGGCGCACCTTCTGCAGGCCAAGCTCGCGCACGACGCGGTCCACCCGCTCGCGCGCCTTCTGCCGGGGAAGGTGCTTCACGGCGCGCGCGTAGAAGTCCAGCTGCTGGGCCACGGTCAGGTTCTCGTGCACGAGGTTGCGCTGCGGCACGAAGCCCAGGCGGCCGCCAAACACCACGCGGCCGCGCGTGGGCTTGAGCGTGCCCAGGATGATGCTGCCCAGCGTGGACTTGCCGCCGCCGGAGCTGCCCACGATGGCCACGAGCTCGCCGCCCTTCATGGTGAGGGTGATGTCGTCCAGCACCACCTTGCGCCCGAAGCTGCGGCTCACGTGGTCGAGCACGATGTTGCCGCCGCGCACGGAGCCGGCGTCCTCCGACTCCGAGCCCTCGGCGAGCGCGCGCTCGCACTCCGCCATCTCCTCGCGGGCGTCCTCGCGGCCAAGCTCCAGCGCGCGGGCGAAGAGCTTCCGGGCAAGGTCGTAGTCCTGCTCCACGAACATGCCCGTGCCGTAGTACAGCGCAAGCTGGAACGCGGCGTCCGCGTTGCCGTTCTCTATCGCGAGGCTGAACCACGCCAGGCCGCGGTCCACGTCCTGGTCCAGGTACTTTCCGATGAGGTAGTAGTAGCCAAGGTCCCACATGGCCGTGGTGTTGCCCGCCTGGGCGGCGCGCTCCCACCACTCGCGCATGAGGTCGTAGCTCTGCGGCACGCCGTTTCCCGCCTGGTAGCGGTTGCCCAGGGAGCGCATCGCCGCGCGGTCCCCCGCCGCGGCGCGTGCCTTGAGCTGGGCGATCTCTCCCTCCTCAAGCTCAGTGTCGTCCTCGTCGCGTCCCGGCGCGGAAAGCGCGTCGTGGTAGCTCGGCCGCCCGGCACTGCCGGCCGCCACCGCGTCTGCCGCCGGAGCGTCTGCCGCCGGAGCGTCGCCTGCCGGCTCGTCTGCCGCCGCAGAGGCCACGGCGCCAGACGGCCGATCGACATCGCTTGGCTCCTCGTCGCTGCGCTCGCCCTCGAAGGGCGCGTCTTCCCCCGCGTCGGTTTCGGCCGGCTGCGGCGCGTCCTTCTCGCCCTGGGCGAGAAGGACCTCGTCCCCCGGTTGGGCCTCCACCGTGACCTTTGGCTCGTCCGTGGCCGTGGCGTCCGCCGTCGCGCCCGCCGCGTCCGATGCCGCGCGGGCCTTCGGGAGCGCGACCGTCACGTCGCCGGGCTCCGCGGGGACGTCCGCCTCTCGGGGCTTTGCCAGCGTGGAGTAGTCTATGTACACGCGCAGCCTCTTGCCGCGCTTGCCGGCCTTGCCGGACCCGTCGCGTCCCGCGGCGCCGCCCTTCGCGCCCTCGGGGCATGCCGCCGCGGCGGCTTCGGCCTCGGGCGTCGCGTCCCCGCCCGGGCGCGCGTGCTTCTCGCCCTTGGCGGCCTTGCCCTTCTTGTCCTTCTTCTTGTGCTTCTTCCGCTTTCGCTCCAGCTCTGGCTTGCCCCAGTAGACCTCGGCGTCGCTCTCAAGCTTCTTCTTGCCCATGGCCCACCGCTAGCTTGTGATGATCGACACGATGTCGCTTGCGCCCTTGAGCAGCGTCAGCTCGTCGTGGAGGCTCTCGTACGTGTCGTTCGTGCCGGAAAGTATGCTCAGCAGCCGGTCACGCGTGCGGTTCAGGCTCGATATGTGGGCGTCGCCCGCGGCGCGCACCTGCCTCTCGCAGTCCTTCGTGATCTTCTGCGCCTTGTCCACCTTCTTGAGCAGCTTCGACAGGTCCTTCGCCGATCCTATGCCCGACCCGTCCGCGGGCACCACCTTCTGGAGCCCGTCGCACACGGGCATCAGGGCGTCGTCGCACGAATGCTTGCCCACGGCGGCCAGCGTGCGACCCATGCGCACGTCGTCGCCAACCACGGGAAGCCGCGCGGGTATGCCCCACACCCACAGCTGCGTCTGCTCCTGGATCTTGTCCATCGCGGCGGTCAGGCTCTTGGACGCCTTGATGGCGGCCGGGTAGTCCGCCTTGCGCGCGGCGGCGGTCAGGGCGTCGTAGCTCTGGTTCACGTCCATCATGCCGTCCTGTATGGCAAGGTAGCTGCGACCGAGCGCAAACAGGTACGCAACCAGCAGCGCAAGCACCACTAGCAGGATCGCCTGCTTGCGCCGGCGGCGCGTCTGGTCCGCGGCGGGGTGGGGCTCCTGCGGCGGAATCTCGTCGCGCCCCAGGCCCAACTTGGTAAGGTGCTTGGCCATGCTCGCCTCCACGTGACAGATGACTGTGCGGGACGCCGCGTGCCGGCGCCCGCTCGTTAGGCTATCTTATCACCCGCGCCGGACGCGGCGCCCCGGCAGGCCCTATAGCATGAAGCGGGGCGTGCGGCCCTCGCGCGTGGCGCAGGCGATCTCCTCCAGGGCCGCGGCCACGCTGTCCTCGTCGCAGCGGCCAATGTGGTAGCGGGCCGCCGCGGCCGCGGCAGGCGTCGCGTTCGCCACGGCCACGGAGTTCTTGAGCGCGCCCATCAGGGCCAGGTCGTTCTCCGCGTCGCCAAAGAACACCACCTCGTCCTGGCGAATCCCCATCGCGTCAAGCAGCATCGGCAGCGCCGTGCCCTTGTTCAGGCCGCGCGGCACCACATCGCACCACGCGTCCACGGGCTGCACTATGTCGAACTCGGGACACGCCTCCATGCCGCCGGCCTTGATCTTCTCCAGCACGTCCTGACCCAGCGGGCACGCGATGGTCGCGGCGATCAGCTCGTCTTCGGGCACCGCGTCTGCCAGCGTGCACGCAAACTTGAAGCGCTCAGCGTACGGCGCCGCGTCCGCCTCCGTGGTCGCTATGCACCACGCCGGGTTCGTCGCGTCGTTTACCAGCGGGTACGCCGTAACGAAGCAGTGGTCGAAGCCGCGCACGTAGTCGCTCAGGCGCTGCAGCGCGGCGTTGTCTATCAGGCTCTTGCGGCGCAGCTCGCCGTCCACGTAGATCTTCTTGCCGTTCGAGAGTATGCCCGTCTGGAACGCGGAGTCGTCGCCGCCAAAGAAGCGCATCAGCTCCTGCGTGTCGCGGCCGGTCGCGGGGCCAAACTCCACGCCGGCGGAGCGCAGCTCGCGAATGGCGTCCATCGCGCGCGGGCTCACGCGCTCCGCGCCAAACGGGATGAGGGTGTTGTCCATGTCCGTCAGGACCAGCTTGATCATGTCTTGCCTTTCGCTTGGGTTGCGACGACCGCGCGGGCGCCGGGCGAGAAATGCCGCCGCCCAAGAAGATAGCATCGCCCGGGGCGCAAACATCAACACTTCCGAAAGTTTCCGCTTTGCCATGGATGCCGGCGCATAAATGGCTACCCTGTTGTGTGCAGGATTTCGCGTCACGCGACGGCGTGCGCCGCTGCCGCCATGACACCAAGCACCAGGAGGTTCCACATGCTGATGCCGCAGGAGAGCGCGCACAGGCTCTTCTTCCCGCAGGCGTACGCGGACGGCGAGGGGGCGCAGTGGTCGCGCCTCCCGTACTGGTGGCAGGACGTCGAGCTTTCCGGCTGCGGGCTGTGCTCCGCGACCATGTGCATCGACCTGCTCACGAACCGGGACCTCACGCCCCGCGACGTGCTCGCGCGCTACCGCGAGGACGGCATGGACGGCGCGGGCGCAAGCAAGGTGGGCGGACGCAACATGAGCGTGCTCCTGAACGAGTACAACGCGCGCGCGTTTGGCATACGGTCCTTCCCCATCGAGCGCAGCGTGGGCGCGTTCAGGCAGGCGCTCGGGCAGGGCGACGTCATCTGGGCGTCGAGCTCCGACCGCCAGGGCACGCACCCGTGGCACTACGCCGACGGCTCCATGGAGCCGCTGGACCCGTGCGGCATCCAGCACCCGCACGGCCACATCGTGTGCGTCTGGGCGTACGAGGACGGCGCGTTCTTGGTAAAGGACCCCCTTGGCCCCAGCCAGCTCTGTAACAACGTGCGCTACACGGACGATCAGATGGAGCGCTGGCTCGCGGGAAACGACCACCAGCAGTACCGCGTCTCCGCGGTGCGCTAGCCTCCGCGGCGCGCGAGCTCACTGCGCCTAAAGGTCGCGCTTCGTCAGGATCTCCTGCGGAATGAGCCCGCACGACTCCACCACGGTGCGCGCGTAGTCCGCCTCCTCGGCGCTCATCCCCTCGCACACCAGCGACATGTCCGGCACGTCGATGTTCGCCTGGCCGGTCGACTCGTTGTCCGTCGGGTCCGGGAAGCGCTCCATCGCGCGCCGTACCATGAGCCCATACGCGGGCGAGAAGGACGAGAACTTGTACTTCTCGCCCAGCTCGGCGCGCAGCTTCATCATGAGGTCCACGCCCGCGCGGTCGATGTCGCCCCAGTACAGCACCTCCACGGAGTCCGCGCCCAGCGTGTCCAGCAGAAGCGACAGCCGGTTGTGCTCCAGCACGGGCGTGCCGCCGCCCAGCACCACGGCATGCACGCGCTCGCCCAGGATCTGCGTGCGGCCGTCCTCGTACATGAGGTCGTGCACGTCCAGGTAGGGGTCCAGGTTCTCCGTCACCAGCACGCGCATGTGCTTGCGGCGCCGCGGCGCGTGGTACACCAGGTCCGGCTTCGGCATGGGCCTGTGGCGCACCACGTCCTCCATGCCCATGGCGCGCAGCAGGCGAAATCCGTCGCTGCCGTACTCGAAGAACTTCTCGTCCCCGCCCATCTGGTACGCCAGCTGGCGCCGCGTGATGTCGCCGGGCAGCATGCCGTCCGTCAGCACGTCGTTTATGGCCGTGAGCTCGCGCTCGTACATCGTGAAGGCTCCGGGGTGGCTCAGCAGCCAGCCGTTCATCCAGAAGCTCGGGTCAAGCGCCACGATCCTCTGGCGCGCCTGTGCGTCGGACTCGTTGCCGCGACGCACGTACGGCACCTTCTTCAGGTCGCGGCGCGACGCCTCGCGACGGCGTGCGCCCCCGCGCCGGGCGGCCCTGCCGGAACGCGTGCCGTCCGCGGGCTCGGGGGAAGGCGCGGCATCGGCCTCGCCTTCGGCCTCGGGCCGGGCGGACGCGTCCTTCTCGCCCGCGGCGGCATCTGTCTGCGCGGCTATCGGGGAGGCAGGCTCGGCGCCTGCGTCCGGCGCATCTGGCGCGGGCGCGTCCGCGGCGCAGGCGGTCTCCCCCGCGTCGCCTTCCGCGGGCCCGTCCGAAGGCGCGGCATCGGGCGCCCCGTCCTCGCACGACCCACTTGCGTCGCCCGCCGCCTCGGGCGCGGGGTCGTCCGCCTGTGCGGCCAAAGCGCCCGCGTCATCCGGCGAGGCGTCCGACACCTCCGCGCCGGACTCGCCGGCATCCGTCTCCGCGGGCGCAGGGACGCACAAGTCATACGCGTCGTCCTCGTCCGCGCATGGCACCAGCACGCCGGCGCGCATCATCTTCTTCAGGGCGTTTGCGCTCACCTTGTACTTGCCCAGGATGCGCTCCACGTCCTTCGCCGTGGCCCTCCCGTCGGGAAGCCGAACGAGCGCGCTCGCGATACCGGGGGCATAGCCCCTGTCCGCAGGCCCAAGCTCCTGCACCAGAACGCCACGCAGCGCCTCCGCGTCGTACCGTTCCTGCCCCGTCATCTTTCGAGCCATTGCCTCGTCCTTTCGATGCGCCAGGCGCGCGGCCGATGCACCTTGGCACCCTTCGCCCCGCGCGGTCACGCACCATTTTCTCCCAAAGCACACATCCGTGCACGGCGCGGCCGTGCGCATGCCGTCCAAGCAGCGACGTCCTTGCACGCGGCACCGCCACGGCGGTGCTTCGTCATCAAAAAACATGCGACGCGACCGTCGGGACGGCGAATTAATGTCCACTGCGGTCGCTATACCTCTAATAGTGACATTCGTGCTTGCACGTTTCCAGACGAACGGAGGAAATCATGGGCTCTAACACGGAAAACGACCACACCTCTGGCAGCCGTGACGCCAAGCCAACGGCCGGCGCGGGCCACGTCTTCGAGGTGGGCTACGTGCCGCACGCGCGCGACGCCGCGCAGGTAGACGCAGCGCAGGCAGGCTCCGCTGCCGCCCAGGCAGGTGCATCGTCCGGCGACGCGCGAGAAGATCCGAAGGCTTCCGCCGGCGCCCCGCCCTTCCCCGGCAGGGATGCGCCCGCGGCAGCGTCCACGGGGAGAGAGCCACTCCCCGAGGAAGAGCGGAAGCGCCGTCGCCGCACCAGGATCATCGCGGCCGTCGCCGTGGCCGTGGTCGCCCTGCTTGGGGGCGGGTACGCCGTCGCGTCGCACAACCAGCAGGTCGCTCACGAGGAAGCCGTCGCGCGCAAGGAGGCCGCAAAGAAGAGGCGCCAAGAGGAGCAGGCGAGGGCGATGCGCATGCACGACGAGTACGTCTCGAACCTCAACAAGGTGTACGGGTACATGATGGGCGGTGCCGTGACCTCGGAGACCGCGTGCAACCTCACCTCGGGCGTTTGGCATGACGCCATCTTCGGCGGGTGGGACGACGAGACGAGCCCCTACCAGGCAAGCGACTTCAACGACGCGCTCAAGAAGCTGTACGAGAGCGAGAAGTACCAGGGATACGTGAGCAGCATCGAGGACAGCAACGACAAGATCGACGACATCATGCGCGAACTCACCGACCCGCCGAGCGACTGCGAGAGCGCCTACGACACGCTGCAGGACCTCTACCCCGAGTACCAGTCGTTTGCCAGCCTCGCGACCGACCCTTCCGGGAGCTACACGACCTACACCCAGAAGTTCGAGGAGGCCGACTCGACCGTAAGCTCGAAGATCCAGCTCCTGAGCACTCAGATACCGGACGCCATCAAGTCCGACGACAGCTCCAGCAGCTAGGTCGGCCCACGTGCGCGGGAGCGGTGACCGACATCGCGACAAAGCCTAGAAGTGGCCGTTTCCGTTATTGAAGGCGTCGTCCGCAGAGATCGGCTGAATCACGTCCCAGTGCTCCGCGAGCATCCCGTCCTCCACGCGATAGATGTCGCACACCTTCGCCGCGCCGCCGTTTGCGCGGAAGTCGCAGCGGAAGAACACGAAGACCCTGTCGCCGTCCTATGCCACGGACATGATGGTCAAGTGCGGGTCGAGTCGGAAGAAGCCCTCGGCAAACGCACGGAACCCCTCTCGTCCATCGGCGACCTCGGGGCTGTGCTGCCTGTAGCCCTCGCGCATGTAGCGCCCGAGGTCGCTCAGGTCGTGCCCGTTGAACACCTTGTCGTAAAACTCGAGCACAAGCTCCTTGTTGGTCATGGCCCATCCTCCATTCGATCGCGTCGGAGGCCGACAACGTCATGTGCGGGCAGCGCCCCGCCTATCGCCCGTCCGTGCCGCCGTCCTCCTCGCCCGCTTCGTCCTTCTCGACGTCGCCGTCGGCGTCGGCCTCGGCCTTCGCGGACTTTCTCGTCCTCACCGCATCGGGATCGACGCCCGCAGCCTCAAGAATGTGGCGAACGTTCTTCTTTCCGTTCTTTATCCCCCTGTAGAGAACGGCCGAGAAGAGCCCGCCCAGCACCATGAGGGCGACGCCGAGCACGAGCACCCACGTCGCCGCGCTCTGCCAGACGCGGGCGTACACCATGAGCGCCCCCACCGCCACGACCGAGTACCCTATGCGCTTGTACACCTCGAGCCTCATGATCGCCTGCGTCTGCCTGTCCGCCTCCCGTATGAGGGCGTGACGCTTCTCGTCGCTCATCGGGGGCGCGGCATAGGTTGGCTCAGGCGCGTCCGCCGACGAGGAGGGACGCTGCGTCTTCTTACCGTTCTTGCTCATATGTCCTCCCTGAAGACACCGGATATGGGAAGCATAGCCCACACCCGCTTTGTCCGCCCGCGAGGGGTTTCGCCGATCTTTCGCACCACATGACAAGGCCGGCCTCCCGCAACCATGCGAGAGGCCGGCCGCCTGTGGGGGATTTCGCCCTAGGCCGCGCGCTCCATCCCAAGGCGCGCGTCCCCAGGACGGCAGGTCCTGGTTTCTAGTACTTCAGCTTCGGGTCGAAGAAGCCCACGAACACGCCCACGAACGCGATGCCAACGAGGATGAGCATGACGACGGTCGGGCTGATCTTCTTCTTGGTCATGAGCCACCAGCACAGCCACACGAAGAAGAAGTTCAGTGCCTTCGGGAAGATGCCGTCGAGCGTGTCCTGCAGGACGAACGCGCTGTCCTTCGTGAACGTGACCTGGAGCGCGGTCGTGATGTTGATCCACGTCGCCGCGACGGCGCCGATGACCATGGTGCCGACCATGACGATGGAGCTGCGGAGTGCCGCGGACTGCGGACCGACGAGCGCCTCGACGGCGGCGCCGCCCATGGTGTAGCCCTGGTTGTACGCGTACTTCATGCCGAAGTACATCGCGACGTTCCAGGCGACGATGTAGAACAGGGGTCCGAGCACGGAGCCGCCGGCGGAGAGGCCGAGGGCGATGCCCAGGAGGATGGGGATGAAGGTGCCGACGATGATGGAGTCACCGAGGCCGGCGAGCGGGCCCATGAGGCCGGCGCGGATGCCGTTGATGGTCTCGTCGTCCAGCGGCTCGCCGTTGGCGCGGGCCTCCTCGAGGCCGGCGGTCAGGCCGACGACCAGCGTGCCGATCTGCGGCTCGGTGTTGAAGAACGTGGTGTAGGTCCTGAGGGACTTCACCTTGTCCTCGTCGTTGTCGTACAGCTCGTCGACCACGGGAAGCATTGCGGCGAGGTAGCCGAACGTCTGCATGTGCTCCTGCGAGAAGCAGGTAAGGTTGCCGTATGCCCAGTTGCGGAAGCTCTTCTTGAGCGTCGCTTGGGAAATCTTCTTCTCAGCCATTAGATGTCCTCATCTTCCTCGTCGTCATCGGCAGCGGCAGCAGCGGAGCCCTCGGCGATTGCGGGCTTGGCAGTCTTTGCCTGCTGGATCTCATAGTTGATAAGCGCGAAGAACACCGCGATCAGCGCGGACGCGATCAGGTTGCACTTCATGACGGCAGCGAGCGTGAAGCCGAAGCCGAAGACGACCCAGTCCATGGGCTTGTTGATGACCTGCTTGCACAGGATCGCGACACCGACGGCGGGAAGGAGCGAGCCGACGGTGAAGAGCGTCTTCATCGCGATGCCGTCCATGGGCAGGAACTCCTTCATGGCCTGGACCATGGGGGCGCCGGCGAGGCAGATCACGAACGTCGGGAGGAAGGAGAACAGGATGTGGCCGATCCAGGGCAGGACGAAGTCGACCATCGGGATGGTCTTCTTGATCTTCTCCCAGTTGCCGGACTCCATGGCCTTCCAGCCAATGCCCTGCCAAACCAGGTTGATGGTCGCGGTGCCATAGAAGAGGACGGTTCCGAGGGTGCCGACTGCGGCGCCGAGGGACGCGGCGAGGCCGGCGGCGGCGGCGGAGTTGGGGTCGAGGCCCTGCGCCTGGATGGCGAGGATGGACAGCGGGATGCCGATGTAGGTGACGGCGCGGACGTCGGCGGAGACCGTTCCGCCCGGGGTCACGAGCGCGATGTAGACGAGCTGGATCGCCGCACCGACGATGATGCCCAGCTGGACGTTGCCGAGGATGATGCCGACGACGAGACCGCCGACGAGGGGACGTCCGAGGGTGTAGTTACCGATCGTGGTGCCGCCCATGCCGGGAAGCGATGCCAGGCAGGCGAAGATGCCCAGCAAAGCGGCTTGGAACACGTTAATGGTCATGCGTGTCACTCTGCCCTTCGTGTCTAGGATGAACCCTTACTTAAGATCGAACTGATCGCGGAACTTCGGCCACTCGCCGATGGACTTCTCCTTGATCAGCGCGAACTCCACGGTGTAACCAGCCTTCGTGATGTCCTCCAGGGCCTGTGCCTCCTCCTGGGTGATGGACTGGTTGTTGCCCAGCTTGACGGCGCCGGGACGGTCGTTGCACGGCCCGATGATGACGCGCTTGACGTCAGAGGGCACGAACTTGTTGTCGACAAGGATCTTCTTCATGTCGATGGGGTTCTTGGTGATGAGGAAGTACTTGGAGTCAGAATCGAGAACCTTCTGGGCCTTCGCGAGGAAGTGCTCCATCGTCCAGACGAAGATCTTCTTCTCGGGTGCGGCGCCCTTGTAGGCGGCCTTCAGCACCGGGTTGGTCGCGGCCGCATCGTTGACGGCGATGATGCCGTCGCACGGATACTCCAGGGACCACCTGGTTACCGTCTGGCCATGGATCATACGGTCATCTACGCGCACGAACGAAATCATACCTACTCTCCCCTTTCAAAAACTTGCGTACAGTTCCCCCACAGGCCCCCGCAAAGGGGTCTGGTCGTGCCACTTTGGTAAGCGAAGCCAGACGGCTAGGCCGTCAGTACGTCCGGCGAGAAGAGCCTGCGATCGTGGCAGGGGCACTTCTCCCCTAAGAAGTGGAATTGGATTGAATGGCTAGAGGTCGTCCTCGTCGTCCTCGTCGACAGCGACCTTGAACTCCTGCAGGGCGGCAACGCCCTCGCTCACGACGTCGGCGGCAAGGGAGTCGTCGTCGGCCTCGGGGCTGAGCGCCGCGGTGAGGACGGCCGGCAGGTTCACGCCGCCGAAGATGCGGGTCCTGGGCAGGAGCCCCGCCTCGGTGATGGCGTTGATGGCGTTGGTCAGGGGCGACCCACCGATGATGTCGCCGAATAGGAACACGGAGTCGCTGTCGCCGATGACCGAGATGGTCTGCTTCAGCTCTGCGACATACTCGTCCGCACCCTCACCATCCTTGAGGGAGCAGCAGAGCACTTCTTCACGATCGCCGGCAAGCATCTTGAGAACGGAGTGAAGTCCCTGAGCGAACATTCCATGGCTGACGAGTACAAGGTACCTCATTGCTATCCCTCTCAACTGGGGCGATGTGCCCTCATGGCACGTTGGCCCGCCCGCTTGACACATTCGATTATCACGAACGGGCTTCAGTGTGTAATACTGTTTTTGCCGTAGTTTTATAAATTTTGCTCCATTCCCAAATTTGCTCTAGACAGGTTTCTATGAATACTTACGACAACGTTTCTGGTAACGTTTCCATGCCCGCCTCGGACAGTCAGCAGCCCGCAGCCCAAGTCGCGCCCTTCCTGTGTCAGCTCTTCTATGGCTCGCACGGAATTCCAATCGCCTGCTGGCGCGGGGAGGAGCGCATCTGCAACGCTGGCCTCCCCAGTGACGTTATGCCCGACGCCCACGTCCTGCCGATCGTACGGGCACAGTCCAGGCCGTACACGACGTACTCCACCCCGGACGACGCAATGTACGGCTACGTGCACGACATCCCATTGGGAATCGAGTTCGTCATCGGCCCGACGTTTCCCCTGGGACGCAGCGGACTTGTGCTCGACCACTTCATGAACATGTCGGGCATTCCCACCAGCCGCCGCGAGGAGGTCGCCCCCATCCTTGCCAGGATTCCGCGCTACACGTATCAGCGCTTCTGTGCGCTTTGCGGCTTCTTGTACCTCCAAGCAAACGCGATGGTCCCCGGTGCGGAGGCACTCGTGGGCGTAACCGACTACGAAGCCATAAACGAGGTGCACCGCATGGCATCGCAGCAGCGCGACAGCTTCAGCATCGAGCAGAGCATGCTCGTCCGCAATGACATCACGCGCCTGGTGCGCGAAGGCGCCGTGGACGAGATCTGGACGGGCCTCGGCAGCCAGTCGTACCTCGACAACCTCGTGAACGAGCTCTCCACCACCATGGGCAGCGGCAACCTGCGCATGGCGAAGGACGAGTTCATAATCGACGCGACGGAGACGTTCCTCCACGGCGCCATACCCGGCGGAATCGGCCTGAAGCTTGGCCTGCAGATGCTGTCCTCCTACGTGGCGAAGTGCGAGGACGCGCAGTCCGAGGCCGAGGTCGCCACCCTCCTGAACGCGATGCTCATGGACGTCGCGACCGTGGTGAACGACGTGCGCACGCCCACGGGCATCGGCCCCGAGGTGCGCGAGTGCATCAAGATGATTGCGGACGACCTGGCAAACGTCCCCACGATAGAGCAGATATGCCACAGGATCGGCTGCAGCACGTCCTACCTCACGAAGCACTTCAAGAGGGAGACTGGCCTCACCATCAACCAGTACGTGCGCTACCGGCGCATGGACGAGGCCAAGCGCCTGCTGCGCTACACCAGGTACTCGCTGAGCGAGATAAGCGACCTACTGGGGTTCTCGAGCCAGCCCTACTTCGCGACCACGTTCAAGCGCGAGACGGGAATCACGCCCAAGCAGTACCGCATCGCCGCGAGCAACCCGGACTTCGAGGAAGAGATCTAGCGCCGCCACGCCTAGAACAGGAGCATCCAGAGCGAGAAGAGCGCGCACACTGCGGTGACGCCGGCCCAGAACATGAGGCGGCGCCTACAGTCCTCGCGCGCCATCACGAGGGCCTCCGGCGTGACGTATGGCTCGGCATGACCGCACCTTCGACATTGGACCAGCTGGTCGTAGCCCACGTTGCCGATGGCACCGGTGACGTCCCAGAACCCGGGCCTCGCGGCCGCGGGGTCCGCGCCCTTCTCGCGCAGGCGAACGTTCTTGCTGCCGCACTCCGAGCACACGCGCTCCGTGGGCCGCGCCGCGCACACCTTGCGGTATCCCACGAGCGAGAGCACCGCCAGCGCGGCGGAGGCGGCCAGCCCCAGCAGGACGCCCCACACGAGCTGCGCGGACAGCACGACGAGCGTGACGATGGCAGCGATCACGACGAGGATGACGGGGAGCATGCGGCCTCCTGGGTAGTGTTGGCGATGCCGCCTATTATAGGCGACGCGCCGTGGATCGTGGCATCTGTGGAGCGCCCGTGCCCATCCGTACGGAAATGTGTCTCGTATTGAATTGCGCTCGATTTATTTGTACGCTACTCATGCCATGCGGCTCATGGCCGCCGGAACTATCAGATCGAATTGGGGAGACGCATGAAGGCAGCAGTGAGGTCCTTCTCGCGCACGGGCAACACGAGGGCGGTCGCGGAGCGGATCGCAAAGACGATGGGAACCCGGGCGGTGTCGGTCGACAACGCAGACGCGGCGCTTGCGGAGCCGGTGGACGTCCTGTTTGTAGGCGGCGCGCTGTACGCATACGGCATCGACTCCCACCTTAGGGAGTACATCGCGTCGCTTGACGCCGCAAACGTGGGCAAGGCAGTCGTGTTCTCGACCTCGTGGGTGTCCAAGCACGCCATCGAGCTCATAAAGAGGGCGCTGGGCGAGAAGGACATCGCCGTGGACCAGAGGACCCTCTGCTTCCGCGGCCGCCCCGGCGACGAGCAGCTGCAGATGGCGGACGCGTTCGCGCGGCAGTTTCTGTAGCGGAAGCAGTTTGGCAATAAGCGACCTGGAACGAGGCATGCAGTGAGACTTGCATGGAAGGAACTGACATACAACTGGAAGAAGTACCTGCTGGTAGAGGTCATCGTGATTCTGATGATGTTCATGGTGCTCTTCCTGTCGGGGCTCGTGAGTGGCCTGGGGAGGGCGGTGTCCTCCGGCATCGAGATCATGGACGCCAGCGCCTTCGTGCTGGTCAAGGACTCCGAGAAGCTCATCACCGTATCGAGCCTGACGGACGCCCAGTACAAGAAGCTGCAGGACGAGTACGGAAGCTGGCAGACTCCGCTTGACATCCAGCGCGCCTACCTGCAGAAGGCGTCCGGCGACAAGAAGATCGACGTCACGTACTTTGGCATCGACCCCACGGGGTTCCTCGCGCCAAAGACGTACGCGGGCAAGGGGCTCTCCGCGAGCAAGGGCGAGGTCATTCTCGACGACGCCTTCCGGGAGAAGGGCATCAGCCTGGGCGACACCGTCAAGGACTCGTCCTCGGACGTGAGGCTCAAGGTCGTCGGGTTCACGAAGGATAAGATGTATGGACATGTCTCCGTGGCATACGTCTCGGTGGACACGTTCGACGCCATGGGCGAGAAGGGCAACCCCATGTACCAGAAGGCCGTGCACGCCGTCGCGATAAGCGGCGGGCTCGCGGCCCACGTAAAGGGAACCGAAAGCTACACAAAGGCGCAGATCGTGGAGGCGCTTCCCGGCTACAAGGCCGAGCAGACGACCATCACCATGGTCGAATGGCTGCTCGTGGCCATAACCGCCGTGATCATCGGCGTGTTCTTCTTCGTGATCAACATGCAGAAGGAGCAGGAGTTTGGCGTGATGAAGGCCATCGGCACCAGCACCGCCAAGATATCTGGCACCATCGTGAGCCAGGTGTTCCTGATCGCAGCGCTCGGCGCGGCCATCGCCTGCGGCCTCGCCACCGCCATGAGCGCGGCGCTGCCGGCCTCCATGCCGTTCTACCTGGTGCCCGCCCAAGTGGCCGTGGTGCTGGCGTTCGTGGCGATTTCGATCCTAAGCAGCCTTGCGTCCGTCGTCCGCATGGCGCGAATCGACCCGGCCAAGGTCATCGGGGGTGATTTCCAGTGAGCGAGACGATACTGGGCATGAGCGGCATCGTGAAGGCGTATGCCGACGGAGAAGAGCGGCGCTGCGTGCTGGACCACGTTGACCTGAACGTGGGCGCGGGCGAGCTCGTGGCCATAGTGGGGCCTTCGGGCAGCGGCAAGTCCACCCTGCTCAACATCGCGGGCATGATGCTCTCCCCGGACGAGGGCGACGTCGCCATCTGCGGGCGCGCCGTCTCGCACCTGCCGCAGCGCGCGTGGACGAAGCTGCGCCGCGAGCAGATCGGCCTCATCTTCCAGAACCACCAGCTTCTGCCCTACCTTACGGCCGAGGAGCAGCTCACCGTGATGCTGGGTGCCGACCGCGACGCCACGCGCGAGCTGTTCAAGGAGCTAGGCATCGCGAATGCCATCTACAAGCACCCCGCGCAGCTCTCTGGTGGAGAAAGGCAGCGCGTTGCCATCGCCCGCGCCTTCGCCACCGATGCGAGGCTCATTCTGGCAGACGAGCCCACGGCCTCCCTCGACTCCGAACGGGGCAGGCAGGTGGTGCAGATGATCCGGCAAGAGACGCACCAGCGCAACAAGGGCGCCGTCATGGTGACGCACGACCAGCGCGTGCTCGACCTGGTGGACAGGGTCTTCCGGATGGAGGATGGCAAGCTGACCGCCGCCTAGGAAACGATAACGATGCAGTAGCGAAGGTCTCCGCGCGCGGCAAATGGGCTGGGCATGGCGGGCCCACCGCTCGCATCCATCATGGCAACGCCGGAACCCGTAAGCCCCACCAGCTGCGTTCGTTAGGCGCCGGGACGGCTGCCGATCGAGGCGAGAAACGCCACCTCCGGCACAAGCACCATGACCGCCGCGCTGCCGCCGTTCAGGCTCCCGCCCATGCCAAGCGCCACAAGAGGGACCGAAAGCGTCACGAACAGCACCCCAAGCGTCACCTTTGCGCGGCCGTCGAGCCGTACGCCGGGGCCAAGGAGCATGCGCGCGGTCACGAGCGGGAGCGACACCATGACCGCGATGCCGCACGCGCACGCGATCGCACGCGCAACGGGACACATGAGCTCGCACACCTGAAACGCCACTCCCAGCACCACGGCCGCGACCAGCACGCGAAGCGCCAGCCCAACGAGGGCCTCCATTGGGTCCTGTCCCTGCGAGCTCATGTTTCCCCCTTACGCAGGCACCGCAACGCGGGCGTGGCAGCCCCGTTGCAGTCCCTAGAACCCCACGGTCTCCGCAGGCTTTCCCGCCATGGAGCTAAAGCGGGCCGTCACGTTCTTGAAGTACAGGACGATGGTGTTGTCGTCGTTCTCGTCATACATCTTGCGCAGCGCCGGGTAGGCATCCAACATGTGGCGCTTTGCCTCCACGCGGTCGTCCGGCACGAGCTCGCCCGAGACGCGCCACCAGTCCCCGCCCTTGACGCCGCAGATCTCCGCCTTGGGGTTGGCCAGCAGCTGGCGGTAGACGTCCTTCTTCTTGCCGGTCTGGATGTAGAGCCTGCCCTCAAAGAGGTCGACCGTGCCAAACGGGCGAACGCGCGGCTGCCCGCCCTCCTCCGTCGCGAGGAAGTACGTGGGCGACTCGCTCTTGAAGAACCTGTACACGTCGTTGATGTCCGCCATGATGGGCTCCAATCCACTGGATGCTCGTACTTCTCCTCTTACCCCAAGGTTGAGCGTCGTTTCCCCAGAGGGCATGCCGATCGCCTGGACGGCCACGATAGGCCGCCAGCGTGCCACAGACTGCCAACGGCGTGACAAATATGCATATCTACCTGCGTAAACGCGTTACCAAATTTACCAAATTTACCAAATTTGCCAAAAATGCCAAAAGTTACAAAAGAAATCAAGGGAACCGGATACCATAGAGGCAGACCGAAACACTATGAGATTTGCGATTGGGAGGACACATGGCCGCTCTCAATAACCCATTCACGCCCGGATTCGGACAAGTACCGCCCTTTATGGCAGGACGTCGCTACGTAATTGAGAATATCGAAGACGCGTTCGTAAACGGCCCCGGAGACCCGAACCTGACGACCATCTTCACCGGTGCCAGGGGTACGGGTAAGACTACGCTCCTTACCCTTCTTGCGGACGAGGCGGAGGAGCGTGGGTGGATTACCGCGCGCGTCTCATCGGTCCCCGGCATGCTCGAAGATATACTTCAGCAAGCCGCCAGATCAGGTTCGCACCTTCTTGCGCAGGGGCAGAAGGCACGAATCAACTCTATCGGCATCGGTGGCGTTGCGTCCCTGGGATGGGAGTACGACGACAGCAATAAAGCGGGCAGGAACTGGAGGTCTCGCGTGACCTCGCTTTTGGACGAGCTGGAGCCACACGGCGTCGGCCTTCTCATCACAATCGACGAACTTCAGTCCGAATTTGACGAGATGGTGCAGCTCGCCTCCGTCTACCAGCACCTCATTGCAGAGGGCAGAAGAATCTCACTCCTTGCAGCTGGTCTTCCCTACCAGGTGTCACGCGTGCTTAACGACAAGTCGATATCCTTCCTCAGAAGAGCGGCTCGCCATCAGCTTACGCGCATTCCCGACAGCGACATTCGCGTCGCGCTCAAAGAAACCATAGAAGCGGGAGGAAAGCAGATAACCGACGAGGCACTGCTTGCCGCAACAAGCGCAATCGACGGCTTCCCCTTCATGATGCAGCTGGTGGGATACCGCATGTGGACACAGAGCAACGGCAGCCACATTGACCTCGACGCCGCTAAGAGCGGCATCGTGGCGGCGGAGTTTGAGATGCGGTCCAACATATTGGAGACCACCTACATGGAACTTTCCGATGGTGACCTCGCCTTTGTGAAGGCCATGCTTCCAGACAAGAATGTAAGCTTGACTGCCGACATCGCCGATCGCATGGGCAAGAGCACGGGCTATGCGGCGCAGTACAGAAGGCGTCTCCTTGAGGAGGGGGTCATTGGGGAACGCGGACGCGGCAAGGTTGGGTTCGAGCTGCCGGGATGGCGCGACTTCGTCCTAGAGAAACTCGAAGAAGAGGACTTCTAGAAAGAAGAGAATATCTCGACACCCCATCCGCCTCGGTATGAGGCAGCATCTCAAAATGCATATAAAGAAAGGGCTTCCCACCGTCACCGCGAACGCTCGCAGCAATCGGGGAAGCCCTTCTCGTCCTATGTATACGCTACGATAATCAACGAGCTAGCGACAGAGTCGACACTTCTATCCCAGGAAACCGAAGAATGCACCGACTACACCGAGCACCATGGTGCCAAGGATGAGCCACATCGGGTTGATCTTCTTGGAGAGAAGCCAGTAGTAAATCCAGAAGGCGCACATACCGACGACGCCGGGCATGATTCCGTCTAAAACGCTCTGGATGGTGGTCGGGTCCTGACCCTTTACTGTCTCGCCGATCTGCACGGGAATGGTGGCCCAGAACATGTCCTTAGTCATGCCACCGATAACCATAGCGCCAACGATGCCAATGGCAGCCATCACCTTGGTCATGAGCCCGTTCTCAGATGCTTTCTCGAGGAAGCTCACACCCATCGAATAGCCCTTCTGGACACCCCAAACGCGAAGCCAGAAGGCGGGGATGTTGTAGATGAGCAGGAAGACGATAGGGCCGGCGGCATTGCCCGCCTGGCAGAGCGAGATGCCGACAGCAGCGGCGATAACGCGAATCGTGGTGAGGAAGATTGCGTCGCCGATGCCGGAGAGCGGTCCCATGAGAGCAGCCTTGACGTCATTGACGGACTCGGGCTCAATCTCTCCGCGGGCTACACGCTCCTCCATTGCCATCGCGATGCCACCCACGAACGGCGCAAACTGCACCGTGATGTTGAAGAACGCCGCATGGCGATGCAGGGCCGCCGCATAGTCATCAGGTCTGCCGTGATAGATCTTCTTGAGCATTCCCGCCACCATCAGGCAGAATGCAAGGTTCATCTGCTTGTAGTAGGTCCAGGAGAACTCCATGCCCAGAGCACCTAAGTTACAGGAAGACCTAATTAGGTCCTTCTTCGTAATCTTGTAGGGATTCTCCTCCTGTGAAACGCCCTGTCCCGAAACCATGGCCTCATTAGAAGTCATCGTCATCATCTCCTTCCGCCGCGAGCTGTGGACTATCGGTGTTGGCCTGAGGATTCAAAAGGCCAAACTTCTCGATTCCGATGATGATCGCAATGAGAGCGACGCCAAGCGATGGTACGTTCATGTAAGAGGCAAGCAGGAAGCCGAGGAAGAAGAACGGCATGACCTCACGCTTGAGCACCAGCCGGCCGAGCATTGCGAAGCCCATTGCGGGAAGGATGTTGGCAGCGATTCCGAAGCCGTCCATGATGAAGGAGGGAATCCAGTCCAAGATGCCCTGAACCGCATTGGCGCCCAGGTAGTAGGCAAATCCGACGAGAAGGACGTTCTTTACCACCCCGACGAGTCCGATAGCCCAGTGTGCCGCATACACACCCTTCAGGTCGCCCCTCGCCGCCGCAACGTCCGCCTTGTCGACTATAACGGGCATGAGGCCATTGATGACGTTGCTGATGGCAAGAGAGATGGTTGCGATGGGCATGGCGAGCGCGAGGGCAGCCTCGGTACCCTTGCCCAGCGTTATGGCAAAGGCGCACGCAAGGATACCGCCCACCTTCTCGTCAGGCGGAACGTAGGCTCCAATGGAGATGTTTCCCATGAACAGAAGCTCCAGGCTCGCGCCAATGGCGAGACCTGCCGGCAGATTGCCCAGGATGAGACCTACGAGCGGGCAGGTCACAATCGGTCTGAACGCGTAGAGCGTGCCGAGCTGATAATCAAACATGGCGAATGCAGCCACAAGCGAAATCAGTATCGCCTTAACAAGCATGCTCTCCTCCTAATCAAATGTTGCTGCGAGATTCTTACGACCGCTAGAGTACGTCTTGGATTTCAACCTTCGGATCGTCCGCAAGAGGACGAATCTCCACCTCCACCCCCTTGTCCAGCAGCTCGCGAATAATCTTCTCCTCCTCTGGCTCAAGGAAGACCTGGCGCGCCACCTCACGCGTCGTAGGACTCCCTTTGGTGTTTCCGAGGTTCAGGCTCTTTATCTGAGGGCATCCGTCGATGAGCTGCTTCGCCTCCGCGATGGTCTGCACGCAGATGAGCATCCGATACTTGTCGGTGACTCCGGAATTGATGGCTTCGATTGCATGGGTCATATCCTTTATCACGAGCTTGCATCCCGCTGGCTTGCCCATCTTGAGGGTCATTTTCCAAACGGGATCGTTCGCCACGTGGTCTCCCACACAGAAGATGCAATTTGCCTGCAAACCCTGCACCCACGAGACGGCGACCTGGCCATGTAACAGCCTGTGGTCAACCCTGGTCAGCAGAATCATGTTCGAACCCCCCTGTTTCAGTTGTGAGCCTAGAAGTCCTCGTCTTCTTCGATGGCTGAGTCGTCATTCACGAACCTCGGCCTTACCTCATCACTCGAGACAAGCTGCCTCAGCAAGGATTCCGTGTCCTCGTCTTCATCGGAGAGAAAGAGCGTGAGCAGGAGTGGCAGGTTCATGTTCGTGACGAGGTAGACATTCGGCCTCGCCAGCATGAGCTTTGTGAACTCGTTGTTCACGCTCCCTCCCATGAGATCGGTGAGCACAACGACATCCGTGTCGTCAGGCATGGACTCGACAAGACTCCTCGACGCCGCCTCCACGTCGTCGTTCCCGTCGACGAACGCATTCAGCACACTCACGTCATCCCGGTCGCCCGCCAGGAGCTTCACGCTTTCAAAGATGCCCTCCGCAAAGTGCGCATGAGAAGCGATGATGTACTGCCTGCTCATGTATCAAATTCCTCCAGATTCCTCTTTAGTGCCGCCAGCGACTGTCGGTCCGCAGCGGCTGGATCCACAAAATAGCGCGGGTCAACACTTTCAAACGTCAGGCATCCCGAATAGCCGGCTTCCGCAAGGGCGAGAAGATCGCCCCTCATATCCCGTACTCCGTCGCCCCACGCGAGGTGAGACGTCTCTCTCGCATCGGTAAAATGACAATGCACGACATCCTTACCGAATGCGTCCATGTAGTCTCGCACGCTCTCCCCCGCACGCCACATCGCACCCGTGTCGAGTAGCACCTTGAGGTGCGCACTCCCCACATCCTCGAGCATCGTCCGAAGGTCCCGCACGCAATTGCAAAGGTTTGACTCCTCCGGCTGAAGCGCCTCAAGCGCAAGCGTCACGCCCCTCTCGCCGGCATAAGACCCCAGTGTCGACAGCATTCGCACGCTTCGATCCCATGCCGTCTCTCGAGGCTCGTCCAGGAATCCCCAGCCAGACGTAATGGAGACCATTCCAGCACCCAAGTCCGCCGCCACGTCTATTGCCCGCTCGAAATACTGCCGACTTCTCCGAATCGCATCATCTCCGCGTGCGGCAACGTTCGAGGGTTTGGGGTTGTTTTGCTCGGGGCAGACGGCGCAGATGGGAAGACCGCTCTCTTTTGACAATGCGGCAATGCGACTCACGGAATCGTTTGCAGCATAGTCCATAAAGAAGTGCATGGGGCCGCACCAGAGCTCGACGGCATCGAAGCCCTCCCTTTGGGAGGAGGAGAAAAAATACTCAAGCGAGTAGAACCTGTAGGCACAGTTCGTAGCAGCCACCCGGAACCTCTGATGCGACGCCATGCGATCAGGACCCGTCTTAGTAATCGAACTGGTGGTAGTAGCGACGGTAGTTGAGGTTGTGCTTCGTGACGAGCTCGTAGTGCCTTGACATGCGATCAGTAGTAAGCACAGAGATGATGTAGGTAGAGAGAATCATGCGGAAGTCGCTGTCGAGCCCGGGAATTGCATACTCTTTCGTGTCAATGACGGTCACGTCCGTATCCCCAGTACGCCCGCTCTTGAGGAATGCGTCGACACGGTCGTCGAGCGCACGACACTCATCCTCGCCCTTGAAGAGGACAACGGGAATGCCGGGCTCCACGAGTTCGAGCGTTCCGTGGAAGAAGTCCGCAGAACTGATGTAGCGGGTGTGCTTCCACTGCATTTCCTCGAGTAGGCACATGGCAAACAGGATGGTCTCTCCCCAGAGTGCGCCAGACCCGATGAACATCGTATAAGGCGCAAGTGCGTACTTCTTCGCAAACTCCTCCGCCTCGGGCTCGAACTGCTTGCGAATATCAAGAAGCGCCGGCCAGAAACCCTTGCTCTGCTCAATGAACTCGTCATACTTCGGGAAGAAGCCCTGACGGTTGAGAATCCTCAGGCCGAAGCAATCCGCGAGATAGTAGCCCTTCTCACATCCGCCGCTACCATGATCGTTTTTCATGGCAACACAGTGATCGGCTCCCACCGCCTGTCCGATGGGGCCGCCTGCCTTTGTCATCGCATAGACCCTCACGCCCATCTGCTTGAGCGTCTTTACCGCCTGCAGGACCTCTGGGGTGGTTCCCGACTCGGACGAGGTGAGCACCACGGAATTACTCGTCATGGACTTACTGCCCATCACGTTGAACTCTGCAGCATGGAGGAGCGTTACCTGATGGTCTGCGTCGGCATACTTGTTCATGACATACTGCATGCGCAGAAACTCATCCCAAGTGCCGCCGACGCCCAGCAGGAAGAGGTGGTCAAACCCCTCGTCGCAAACGTCATCCGCGAACTGCTTCATCTGCTTTCCGATTTCGTAGAGCTCCTTGCCGTCCTCGAGATAACCCTCCTGGTCGAAGTAAACAATCTCGACCTTCTCGGTCTCCTTCATAAGCTGTCCTCCGCCCTCACTCGTTCACCTTTGGTATCGATTGATTACATGTGCGCACTTTTTGTAACCATTTGATTGATAACTTAGCGATATTTAGAACCATTTATGGGCTAACTACGCTCATTTAGGGTGAATGGTATTTAATTATTGTTAAGTGGTATAGCTAACGTGTTAATACGTTACTGAGTACCCGCCAAGGTCTCCGCGACGATACGAGGACGCGAACTCCAACGCGATGCCGTCTTCGTCATAGCTCACGCACTCGTAAGAAATGACGGCAGAGCCCTCCTCGATTCCCAGCAGGTGTGCATCACGCGTGCCCAGCTCGACCATATCGAGGTGTTCAACGGCCGATGCAACAGTATGGCCGAACATGCCATAGACTTGGTAAAGAGAGAAAACGCCAACGTCAACGGACTCGATTTTCGGAAAGAGGGAAATTGGAATAAACGTCCGCTCTATCATCAGGGGCACGTCATCCACGTAATTCACGCGCTTGATCGCGAGAATGTCATCATTCTCGCCAATCTCAAAGAGATGCGAGAAGAAGCCCCCCGCAGGACGTCGAGCCTTAGAGAGAATTTTGACGGACGGCACCGCGTTCTTCTCCCTCACGCTTTCACGAAAGCCCACAAGCTCGAGCGCATCGGCCTCACCGAGTCGCTCCGACATGACGTAGACGCCCTTGCCCTGGACACGGCGCAACAGTCCGCCGGCAACGAGTGCATCGATGGCATTTCTTACCGTCAGGCGCGTCGTCCCAAACCGCTCCGCGAGATCGTTCTCAGAGGGAATGGCGCTACCGGGCTCGTAGAGGCCATCTTCTATCTCATCACGTATGATTTCGCGAATCTGTATGTACTTTGGCTTATCCGCATCCAAGTTTTCCATCATGTCACCAAAGTGCCTTCTGAGAGTCAACGGACCATCCGCAGAGACTGACGAACGTATACCTATCTGGCCGAATGACGGACTTGTAGTACTCGATGCATCTACCGTCGCCATCTCTGCTCACACCCTGTTGAAAGAACACGGATGCACCAGGTTTGCCCCCCAGCAAGTCCGCCTCCCACTCGTCTAGCCTAGAAATCGAGAGGCTGTCCCAGCCATGGGCGATATCCAGGCAATAGCCATCCCGAATCACGTCAAAGAGGGATTCCCCTGAGAAGTCATGCGAGGCAATACCGGGGCAGACGTCAGTGTTAACCATCGAGGTTTCTAACATGCACGGAAGACCATCCACACGGCGCAGACGGACGAGCTTGAAGACGGCATGGCCGACGTCGACGCCCATCTTCTTCGCAACGTGGGCGTCCGCAGCGCATGCCCCCTGGCTCACCACCAGAGAGCTTGGCGTATGTCCACTGCTACGGACGTTATCGCTAAAGCCCATGACCTTCCCGACGCCCGAGTATGAAATGGGGCGGGCGGGCGCGACGTAGGTACCCGACCCCTGACGACTCTCGAGAACGTGCATCGTCGTCAGGTGTCGTATAGCACTCCGCAACGCAGAGCGCGATATCCCCCACATCTCGCACATGTCTCGTTCCGAGGGCAGCTTTTCTCCCTCAGAAAGGCCGTTTACATTAATGTAGTTTCGAATGTTCTCGACCGCAGCATCTGCCGGCGGAATCTTCCCGCGGACCAACGTACTCTCCTACGACGAAGCCTTGCCCGCATCCCTCATGCGCAGCACGTCCTCACACAGTTTATCCGCCCCTTGGCGAAGAAGCACATAGGTCTTCGAACTACGCAGGACCTCCCTGCCGATAAGGGGTATGCCGATGGTGGACTCCTGTCCAAGCGTCCCCCTCACCGTTAGTGCGACGTCCATGCGCGTGCAGTACTTGCCTCCTCTGCTTGCGTTCGCCCGCGCCACCGCGGCAGGGTTTTCGAGCACGCTCTCGAAGAGGTCGCGACGACTCATGTTCTTTCGGACGTCGACTTCCTCGTTTTCTATCACCTTGCAGTCGAGAATATCCTCGTAGTCATGAATGGCGGGCTCCATGCCATGCAGCACTATGGCCCATTTGCGGTGATTCTCGTCCATGTACAGAGACGGCACCATGGAAAGCCGCGGTGCCTCGAAGAGAGTCTTCGTAATCGTAAAGCCCGACTGCCCCAGGCGTTGCTTGACAGACTTCCCAAAGAGCGACATGTGTCCCTCCCATCAACCGAGACTGACATTGTAAGTCGATACATACAAGATAACTCTAATTGATACCATTTTGCCAACTTGAATATTTTCGTATGCGCAGTAGCAACCACAAACGGCAAGCGATAAGGGGATGGGCGTGATGTGCCGCAGCTGGTGTGTACGATACAATCTTGCGCATGGACACGCTTATCACATGGGGCTCGGACGCCCTTCTGGCATACCTCGCCGCAATCAACGCCATCACCTTTGCGCTTTTCTGCCTGGACAAGGCGAGGGCAATCAGGGGCGCATGGCGCATACCCGAGAAGGTATTGCTTGGCTGCTCCGCAGTTGGCGGCGCGGCGGGAGGTCTTCTGGGCATGAGGGTTGCGCACCACAAGACACGCAAGCCCCTGTTCTACCTGGGGGTTCCCGTCATGCTCATTGTTCAGGCCGCGCTTCTGGCTTGGCTGATGCAGGGATAGGTCAGCGCGACGCATGGCTTAGAGGTTGGAGGCAGCATGGTCAGGCTCATGGTTTGCTCTGACATACACGCGAGGATCGGCCACTTTCAGGACGCGGTGGTGGCCGCGCGGGCCGGTGGCCCCGTGGACGCCATCCTGATTGCGGGCGACCTCCAGATGCCGATGGCGGCCATCGACGAGCTGAACCTGCCCGAGCCCGTCCATCTTGTGCACGGCAACAACGACGCCGCGCTTGAACCCATGCATCCGGCAGACGAGCTCGTGATTGACATTTCCGCCTGCGGCATTGCGAGCGTGCAGGCACTTGCCTATCACGAGGGGGCCGCGGTGCGCGGCGGCGATGTGGCGCATCGCATCATGATGACGCACGGGCACACGTACCGCGCGCCACGCCTGGTGCGGCTGCGGCAGCGCGCGGCGACGCTCGGTGCGGACGTCGTTATCTACGGGCACTCGCACCGCTGGCAGGTTGATGCGGGAGGACCTGCGGACGCGCTCGTGGTGAACTCCGGCACGCTGATGCCGAAGCCGGGCTCCGGACGCTGCACATTCATGACGATGGAGATTGACGGGTCGGACGTGCGCGTCGAAAGGCACGAGCTGTAGCCTTTCCGCCGGCAGGGGGCTTGGCCTAGGACCGTGCCCTAATACCTCACGCGAAAGTCCTTCTCGCCCTGCGCGAGCGGCACCGCGACTTGCGAAACGAGGCGGCAGGAGATCCAGGTATCAGGGCTGTTTGAGAGGTCCTGGATGCCGAGCCGGAACGCCTCGAGCTGGGAGGGCGTGCCCTGGACCTCGACGAGCACGTCTCCGTCGTCGAGGTTCTGGACCCAGCCGACGCAGCCCGCGCTCTTGGCAAGCAGCTGCGCCTGGAAGCGGAAGCCCACGGCCTGGACCTTGCCCGCGTAGCGCAGGCGAAGCCGTTGGGGAGCACCCCCTTCCGCACGCGCGACGTCCTGGGCAAGTGCGCCGGCGTGCGCCGCGGCGGCCATCTCGTCTGGAGCGGACGCCGCTACCTTGCGCCTCCACGGCCAGCGAAGCCCCATGCCTCCCCCTTCCGGCTTGCGTTTTCGGTGCGCGCCAACGACGCGCGTTGGCCTTGGGGAGAGTATTCCCCATGGCATGGCGATTGACGCGGTTGAGCGGGGAACGGCGGCACGCGGCCATGCAAAGAGGCGACGGCCACGATGGCCGCCGCCCCTTGGGGACGCTATGCCGCGCGGGAGGCTAGGCCTCCTGGTACGGCTTCTTCCAGAGCGAGAGGATCAGGCACGCCACGATTGAGCCGATGGCCAGCGCCGCGAGGTAGCCAACGGGGTTGCCGATGACGGCGATTACCCAGGCGCCGCCGTGCGGGGCGGGGCTGGTGCAGCCGAACACCGCGGAGAGCGCGCCGGCAAGCGCGGAGCCGATGATGCAGGACGGAAGGACGTGGCCGGGGTCGGCCGCGGCGAAGGGGATGGCGCCCTCGGTGATGAACGACAGGCCCATGATGTAGTCCACGACGCCGGCGTCGCGATCGGCCTTGGACCACTTGCCCTTGAAGAGCGTGGTGGAGAGGGCGATGGCCAGAGGCGGCACCATGCCGCCGACCATGACGGAGGCCATGACGAGCTGGCCGGAGGTGGTGCCGGCGGTGAGGGCGCCGGTGCCGAAGACGTAGGCCGCCTTGTTGAACGGGCCGCCCATGTCGATGGACATCATGCCGCCGACGACGGCGCCGAGCAGGATGACGTTGGTGGTGCCCATGCTGTTGAGGCCGTTGTTGAGCGCGGTGTTGATAGCGCCGAACAGCGGGTTGAGCAGGAACATGACGGCGCCGATGGCGAGGGTGCCAAGAAGCGGGTAGATGAGCATGGGCTTGATGCCCTCGAGGGAATCGGGCATGTGGTCGCAGAGCTTCTCGATCCCGAGGACCATGTAGCCTGCCGCGAAGCCCGCGAACAGCGCCGCGATGAAGCCGCCGGAGACGCAGGACGCCGCCGCCTTGGCGTCGGAGTTCATGAGGGTGAGGTAGGTGAGGCTATAGCCGGTCTTGGCGAACAGGCCGCCGACGAAGCCGGGGGCGAGTCCGGGCCTGTCCGCGATGGACATGGCGATGAAGCCCGCCAGGATCGGGAGCATCATGCCGAACGCCTCGCCGCCGATGGTCTTGAAGAAGGCCGCGGCGGGAATCGAGGAGCCGTACGCCGCCGTGCCGAGGCCCGGCTGGTCGACGAGAAACGCTATCGCCGTGAGGATGCCGCCGCCGATCACGAAGGGCAGCATGTGGCTGACGCCGTTCATGAGGTGCTTGTATATCACGTGCCAGGCGGAGTCCTTCTCGCCCGCGGTCTCTGCTGCCGTGACCGTGGTGCCCTCCTGGACGGGCGCCTTGCCGTCGAGGATGGTCTGGATGAGCTTCTGGGCTCGTTGATGCCCGCGGAGACGTTGGTGGAGAGCACCTGCTTGCCGCCGAAGCGCGCGCGGTCGACGTTCTTGTCGGCCGCGATGATGATGCCCTTGGCGTGGGCGATCTCGTCCGCGGTCAGGACGTTCTTCGCTCCCGCGGAGCCCTGGGTCTCGGCCTTGAGCGTGACGCCCATCTCCTTGGCCTTCTTCTCCAGGTTCTCGGCCGCCATGTAGGTGTGCGCGATGCCGGTGGGGCAGGCCGTGATTGCGAGGACCTCGGGGTAGCCGGCGGCCGCGACCGCCTCGGGCGCCGCCTTCGCGGCGTCGGCGGCCTCGCGCTCCGCCTCGGCGCGGTCGATGACGGAGCAGAACTCCTCCGGCGTCTTGGCGGCGCGCAGGGCGTCCGCGAACTCCTGGCGCATGAGGAGCTTCGACAGCTGGGCGAGCATCTCGAGGTGGGTGTTGTTCTGGCCCTCGGGCGCGGCGATCATGAACATGAGGTCCGCGGGCGCGTCGTCGGGGGCGCTCCACTCCACGCCGCCCGGTACGGTCATGGCCGCGAGTCCAGGCCGCTTGACGGCCGAGGTCTTGGCGTGCGGAATCGTGATGCCGTCGCCGACGGCGGTGGAGAACTCCTCCTCTCGGGCCAGGATCGCCTTCTTGTACGCGACGGTGTCGCCGATGTTGCCCGAGGCGTCCTGAAGGGCGATCAGCTGGTCGATGGCGTCGTCCTGGCTCTTGGCCGTGGCGCCCACCTTGATTCCCTCGGGTTTGAGCAGGTCCGTGATCTTCGCGTCTGGCTCTCCTCTCTTACGTGCGGGCGCACCCGGTGCGCCCAACGGAGCCGGCCCCGTGTGGAACCGGCGTGCCATGCCAATGAAAGCGGTCGAGAAACGCTAGAGGGTCTTGAGCAGCGCCTCCACCTCGGGACGCGTCGCAAGCTTTGCCGAGAAGGCGCTCGCGGAGCCGGTCGCGACGCCCATCTTGAACGCGGTGGCGCAATCGCCGTCGCTCTCCTGGTAGCCTGCCAGGAAGCCGGCGACCATGGAGTCGCCCGCGCCCACGGAGTTGACGACCGTGCCCTTGGGGGCCTCGCTCATGATGACGTCCCCGGACTCGGGCACGAGGACCGCCCCCTCCCCCGCCATGGACACGAGCACGTTGCGCGCGCCCTTCTCCTGTAGTTTGCGCGCGTAGGGCACGACCTCGTCGCGCGTGGACAGCTCCACGCCAAAGATGGCGCCCAGCTCGTGGTTGTTGGGCTTGATGAGGAACGGGTGGTAGCGCAGGACCTTCACGAGCAGGTCGCGCTCCGCGTCGACCACGATGTCGATGCCGCGCCCGTCGAGCCTGTCCATGATGCGCTCGTACATGTCTGACGGGAGCATCGAGGGGACGGAGCCCGCGATCACGAGGGTGTCGCCCCGCTGCAGGGCGTCGAGCCTGGCATAGAGCGCGTCGATGTCGGACTCGAGGATCTTGGGACCGATGCCGTTGATCTCGGTCTCCTCGGCGGCCTTGATCTTCATGTTGATGCGGGACATGCCCTCCGCGACGTGGATGAAGTCGCTCTTGGCGCCGGACGTCTGCATGAGGCGGACGATCTCTGCGCCAGTGAAGCCCGCGACGAAGCCGAGGGCGCGCGACTCGTGCCCGAGGTTCGAGAGCACGATGCTCACGTTGATGCCCTTGCCACCCGGCAGGATGTCCTCGTACGTCACGCGATTGATGGCGCCGGGCTCAAGCCGGGGCATCCTCACGATGTAGTCGATCGAGGGGTTGAAGGTGACGGTGTAGATCATTGGTGCTCCTCCTCTAGGTCCACGATGTTGGGGGCTTTGCCGTAGGTACCATCTGCGTCGACGTGGTCCGTGATGACGGTCGCCTGGTCGAACTGCGCAAACGTCACGAGCGAGACCTGGCCGAACTTGCTTGCGTCTGCCAGCACGTACGCGCTTTTCGCCTGGCGCAGGCTGGCCTCCTTCACCCTTGCCTCCTCAAGCTCCGGCGTGGTGAAGCCCGCGTCGGGCGAGATGCCGTTCGTTCCCCAGAACCCCACGGTAAAGTGCATGCACCCCAGGGTCGCGATGGCGTCCGGACCCACGACGGCCTCCGTGACCGGCTTCACCGTCCCGCCAAGCAGGTAGGTCTTCGCCCCCTTTGCGAGCAGCGCCTGGGCATGCGGAAGCGAGTTGGTGACGAACGTCGCGCGCGTCTCGGTCAGGTGCTCAACAAGAAGCATCGTGGACGAGCCGGAGTCGACGTACACGAAGTCGTCCGGGCCCACGAGGGCGGCCGCGTACGCGGCGATGCGCTCCTTCGCGGGCAGGTTCTGGGCGCGCTTCTGGGCGACGGGCGAATCCTGCACCACGAGGCGCCGCTTTGGCGCGCAGGCGCCGCCGTGCACGCGGACGATCTTGCGCTGGCCGCTGAGCGCGTCCAGGTCGCGGCGGACGGTCGACTCCGATGCGTCGAGCGCCACCATGAGCTCGGGCGTGGTGACGCTCCCCCGCTCCGCAACGAGGCGCAGTATGAGGTCGTGGCGTTCCGTGGCAAGCATCGACTGGCACCTCCCTTTCACTACCAAGCAGTATGCACCAGGTTTCCGTCATTTGCTATCATATTCCGTCATTTACGATGATTGTTTTTGACTGTTCGGTTGCCAGGAGCTCGCGAGCGGTCAGGGCGCGCATGCGAGAGGCCCGATGCCTGCGTGCAGACACCGGGCCTCGGGAGAAGCCTACCTGTTGTTGAGGCGCCTGGGGCGAACGTAGTAGAGGGCACCCGCGACGCATGGAGGTCCTTCTTGCCCGGCGAAGCGGCGGACGCCGGACGTGCGGCGACGAAGGCGGGCACGGCACGCCGGACGCGGCGAATGCGGCGGACGAGGGACGCGCGGCCTACCTTGCGCGAAGCCTGAGGTTGAGCAGCGCCGCCACGATGCCAAACAGCGCAAGCGCGAAGAACGTTCCCCAGGTGACGAGCAGCATGAGGGCGTTTCCCGCGAAGGCAAGCGTCATCGTGGCCATGACGGCCTGGCCGGCACCCATGACCAAGATCTTGAACGAGTACCCGCCGATTGCCGCAAGGACGTCCGTGACGCCAAACAGCGTGAGCACGCCTCCGAGCGACTGCCCCACCAGCAGCACGTTTGGCACTTGGAAGCCGCCGGCATCGGTCACGGCCTGAAACGCGATGCAGACGAGGCCCGCCACGACAAAGCCCGCAAGCAGCGCCAAGGGCATGGAGGGCGCCTGCGGCACGGGCAGCTTCGGCAGCGTGACGAACGCGGCCAAGGCGCCCGCGAGCATGTTCACCACGGAGCTGAGGACGATGACGTGAAGAAAGAGGCCGCCAACGCTCCTGATGCCGCCGACAAAGCCGCCACCGTTTGCATGGCCGGCCTGGAAGGCGTCTGCAATTCCGCAGGCAAAGCCGTTGAACGGAAGGATAGAGCCGAATCCGCTGACGGCCGCGACCCTCTGGTGGATCCCGGGGACGTACAGGATGACCGCGAGGACCCCCAGGCAGAGCAGGGTGCACGGGGCGGCGAACGCCAGGCCCACCACGGGTTCCAGCGCGACGCCTATAAGCTGGCCAATGATTCCGTACGCCCCTCCCACCAGAAAGCAGAGCGCGTACAACCTCGCCCTCGACCGGCTCTTTTCTGCCATGATCGCCATCCCCTCCACACGCCCCCGCGCCTCACGCGAGCCACATTGATCCCATGTTGATTGACGCATCGATTTTGAGGGGACGAGGTCTCGAGGCATACGGTCACGCGTCCAGATTAGGGCGTCAAGGCGACGCGGCTTTCTGTTCGCAAGAACAAACGCCCAGGCGAGAAGAACAAGAAAGGCCGGAGGATCTTCTCCCCCGGCCTTTGAATTCAATGGAGCCAGCTATCAGACTCGAACTGATGACCCCCGCTTTACGAGAGCGGTGCTCTACCAACTGAGCTAAGCTGGCAACCTCTGGCTGCCTTAGCAGCGAGTATCAATTATACGGACGCGGCCAAATGATGCAAGTGTGAGTTTTGCCAATTCTCAGGGCGCACAAAACCACCAACACCACCAATGCCTGCCTCACTACCTGACAGATCGCGCTTCTGTCAGTTAGTGATGTTTCTTTAGGCCTCACTATCTGACAGGTCCCTCTTCTGTCGGAAAGTGAGGACTCCCATGGCCTCACTATCTGACAGATCGCACTCGTGTCAGTTAATGAGCGCGTCGGAGGGCCACAAGCACCAATTTTCACGCAAAAGTGCCTCACTACCTGACAGAACGCACTCGTGTCAGATAGTGAGGCACCCGGGCCCAGGCGCCGCACGCCCAAGCGCCGCACCTCCAGGCGCCACGGGCCCAGGCGCCCGGCCCGCGGCGCCTCCTGCCTGCGCTACAGAAGGCGCAGCACCCCGCGCACCAGGCTCTCGAAGTCTGCCGCGTGGCGCTCGGCCTCCTCGAGCACGCTCTGGTGCGTGACGGAGGAGTCGCCGCTCTCGTTCGCCGCAAGCGTCAGGCCAAGCACGTTCATGCCCAGCGCGTGTGCCATGATCACCTCGCACACGGTGGACATGCCCACGTAGCTCACGCCCAGGCCCTTGAGCATCGCAACCTCGGCCGGGGTCTCGAACGTGGGGCCAAGCATGCCCGCGTACACGCCCTCCTCCACCGTGATGCCGGCGTCGTCCGCCACGCCGCGCGCAAGCGTGCGCAGGTACGGCGTGTAGGCGTCCGTCATGCCCACGAACGGCGTATCCAGCTCGCGCACGTGGTCCCACTCCGCAAGCGGGTTCCTGCCCGTCAGGTTGATCTGGTCCGTCAGGATGCCGAGCCCCTTGTGGGCGTTTCCGGGGATGCAGCCCGTCGCGCACGCGAAGATGATGTCGCGGCAGCCCAGGTGGTGGGCATGGCGCACGAGGGACGTGACCTCGGCCGCGCTGTAACCCTGGTACAGGTGGACGCGCCCGGGGTACACGACCACGGGAACCTCGTCGATCGTGCCGATGGTGGCCTCGAACTTGTGGCCGCTAATGGGGCGGGCCTCCTGGGGGAACCCGTCGATGTCGTGGTAGTCGATGCGGCGGACGGGCTTTACCAGCTGCGCAAGGTGTCCAAGGCCCGACCCCAGCACGATGGCGACGGGATGCTCGACGGACGGCTTGCAGCTCTCGACAGTGTCTTCCGTAACCACGCAGATACCTTCTTCCTCGAGGAGGCGCGCAAACACGCCGTCGCCCTCGGTCAGACTTCCCGAATACGTACCATCGTAGATGACTCCGACCCCACACGAGGGGCTCTTTGCCTTCAGAACCGCAAGCGGCGCCCGGCTTGACTTTGCCTTCGCGAAGGATATCCGCGCGCCCCGCTCGAAGTCCTCCGTCACGTCCGTGCCGTCCCTCAGCATCACGCGGCCGTCGCGCTGCTCCGCGGGAGGGCGTGGCACCGGCAGCCGGCTCGCGGTCTCGGGACAAACGCCCACGACGTCCACCTTGGAGCACAGCTCCCCCACGGCCGAGTTCGGCTTCGCTCCCCCGTCGTACCTGCATGCGGTGCCGCGCAGGCACTCGCTCACGATGACCCTCATTCAGCCTCCTCCACGCGCGTCAGACGTCCTCACCTGATTATGCCACGCCGGCGGGCGGGCGCGACACAAGTTGGCTCCCCCGGCGCAGACGCGCTCGAGGGAGTCATTCGTGACGCTACGTTGTCGCGCGTTGCGCATGCCCCCGGCGCGGGGCGAGAAGGGCTAGGCGATCAGGCTCGAGATGCTCACCGTGGCGTTGCAGAGCAGTCCGTTCACGTACTCGGTCCACTCCTCGCTCACCTTGGTCCGCTTCTGGCTGTACTCCTGGTAGGCAACGTAGTACGCGGCCTGCGCGGCCTCGTACGTCGCGGAGTCGGCCGTGACCGTGTAGCTCTTCAGCGCGGTCTCGTACGAGCCGCCCTTGCCGCTCCACGTGCCCTTCTGGGCATCCCACTCGTCGCCGGCGAGGTTGATGATGTACTTGGCGTAGTCGGCGCTCGCGGTCTGGGTGTTGCCGTCGGAGGGCTCGGTCGGCGCGGTGGGGGCGGTGCCCGCCTTCGTCTTCACGACCTTGTCGCGAAGCTTCTGCATCTCGGCGGACTGCTTCACGAGGGCCTTCACGGTGGACTTGCTCATGCCGTAGCTCGAGGCGATGCTCGAGTAGTCGCTCGATCCAAGGGTGGACTGCGCGTAGGACTTCATGTCCTTCTCGCTCACCTTGATGCCCTTGGCCTCCGCTTCCTGCTGGATGATGGCGGAGCGCGCGTAAGAGAGCACGCCGTCGACGGACGGCAGCTTGTACGTGCCGTCGTCCTGCTTCTGCGAGCTGAGCGAGGACGTGCTGTTGATGACGTCGCGCGCCGAGACCTTGTACGTCTTGCCCTTGTAGGTGTACGTGGCGATCGTGGAGTCAAGCTCGGCCTTCTTCACGGTCGTCTTGCCGGAAAGAGACCCGCTCGCGCCGCCCTGGGCGCCGCCGAACGCAAAGTAGCCCGCGCAAAGGCCCACGGCAAGCGCCACCACGGCGCACACCAGCGGCACCGCGAACTTCGGTAGCTGCTTCTTGGCCTTGGGCGCCGTTTCCTTGGCGGCCTTCTCGGTCTTCTTGTCCTTCTCTTCCGACTTGTCCTTGGGAGTGGACTCCGTCATTTCAACCTCCATGCTCGGCCGGCTGGGCCGGCTCCTTGCGACATACGCACCAGACTGTACCACGACCGGTTGCCCGCACGCCCACGCGGCGCCCATGCGTGCGCTTTGCCCACACGCCTGCGCGAAAGCTTAACGCAAGCTCCACGCAAGGCACGCCGCGCGTGGCACAAGGCGGGCCTGCCACGCGCGCGAGACGCCGGGCGAGAAGGGCGCGGCCTCGTGCCCGCTACTCCTTCGCGGCGTCGATGATCTCCTGCGACATGGTCTTCACGTAGTCGCGGCCGTTCTTCGCGTCGAAGCTCACGCGCGCCACGAGGGCAGCCCTCACCTCGTCGGACACGTCACCGCGCACGAACTCCACCAGCGCCACCAGCATGTCGCGGTACTCCGGGTCGCCGTGGTAGCACTGCACCGCCTCGTCCAGAAGCGGCCAGACGGACGCGGAAAGCCTCTTGGAGCGCGCGCCGAGCGCCGCCAGGAACTTGAACGCCGCCAGTCGCACGATGGGCGAGTCCTCGTCGAACAGCGATGCCTCGGCGCCGTCGAGCGCGGCCGAGGCCGCCTGCGCGTCCACGACAGAAAGCGCCGTGAGCGCCTCGAGCGCCTGCCAGCGCGTCTGGGCCTCCGGACGGTCGAGCGCGTCCACCAGGTCGTCCGCGTACGGCAGCACGGCGTCAGGGCTCGCCTTCGCGATGGCCGCCACGATGCGTGACGCCTCCTGCCTGCCACGGCGATGCGACCCGCCGAGCTGCGCAACCAGCAGCTCCAGGCTCTTCTCGTCCGCCGTCTTTGCTTCTTCTGCCATTTGGGCCGCTTCCTTCCCGTCTACTCGCGAAAACCGTCCACCATGACGGTGCCGCTCTTGCTGTCCTGATGAATCTCGATGAAGCCAAGCTTGGACGCCTCACGCAGCAGCGTCGAGAACGAGCGGTAGCCGTAGCTTCGCTCCGAGAACTGCGGGCGCTTGCGCTTCATGGTGTCCTTCAGGCGCGATGCCAGGATCGCGCTGTCGCTTTCCGCCTGCAGCGCGTCGATCGTCTCGAACAGCAGCTGGTAGCAGGGGTGCTTCTCCTTCGACACCTTCGCCTGGAAGTCCGGCACGCCGCTTGCGTGCACGATGTCCTCGTAAAACAGGAACTCGTCGCAGACCTCCGCCAGAAGCGGGCTCGTGGACTGCTTCATGCCCACGCCTATGACCGTCTTGCCAAACTCCTTCAGCTTCGTCACCAGGGGCGAGAAGTCCGAGTCGCCGGACAGGATGGCGAACGTGTCGATGTGGTCCTTCGTGAGGCACATCTCCATCGCGTCGACCGAGAGCCTGATGTCGGCGGAGTTCTTGCCGGTGTACGCCCGGTCCGGGATCTCTATAAGCTCTATGCCCAGCTCGTGCAGGGGCGTGATGGCGTCGTCGAAGCGCTGCCAGTCGCAGTACGCGCGCTTCGCCGTGATGCGGCCCTTGTCGACCAGGCGCTCCAGGATGCGCTTGACGTCGGGCCTTGGTCCGGGCTCCTGGTGCCCGTTCCTCTTGCGCTTGCCAGTCCCCAGCGCGAGGTTCTCGTAGTCGATGAGAACCGCCAGGGAGCTCTGGCTGGATTCGTTCATGTATCACTTGCCTTTCGAACTCTTGTGAGAAGGGCGGGGGCCCTTCGCCCCAGACGTGCCCTTGGGGTCCTTCGCGTCCTCCCGGGACACGCTGATGACCTCTGGCATGGGGGTTCCGTCGCGACGTGCGCGACGCACGGCCTCCGCGTTGCCGCCTTCCGCGCGGCGCAGCTGGTCCTTATTTACCCCAAGCACCCTGTCGTGAAACTTCCACGGGCCCACGCTCTCGCCAAAGTCCATCTTCAGCGTGGCGATGGCGCCCGCCATGGCGCCGATGGGGATGCCCGACAGCAGGATGAGCCGCGTGAACCCGATGAGCGCGGACGCGAGCACGCCCACGAGCACGATCTTGAGGTTCGCCATCCAGTACTCGCGCCTCGTGACGCAGCCGCGCGCGAGCTCGCTGCCGATGCGCGCGCCGATGACGATGCCCAGCAGCATGAGCATGATGGCGACTATCGCCAGCGCGAACGCGCCCAAGCTACGCCTCCCCGTTCTGGCTCGCCCTGCGCGTGCGGCTGACCAGGTGGACCTTCGCGTCCCCGGTGACGGCGCCCTCCACGGACGACGCGCCCTTCTCGCCCTGCGCGCCCTGCGAGGCCGCCGCGGACGCGTCCGCGTACGGGTCCGCGTCCAGAAGCGACCAGTCAAGCCCGGCCGTCGTGCCCGTGGCCTCGTCCTCGTACAGCAGCGTCAGCGCCTGCGTGCCCAACTTGGAGCCGCCGATCTGGCACAGCACGTCGTACAGGTTGAACGCGGTGTCCGCGCCGGGCAGCGTCACGTCCACGTCCTCGGCCTGGCGCAGCGCCAGCGCGATGTCCTTGCGCATGTGCTCGCTCAGGAAGCCGGGGGCGAAGTCGCCCACCACGGACTTCGGCGCCAGGCGCTCCAGGGCCGCGGAATCCGCCATGCCGCCGCTGAGCACGTCGATCACCTGGTCGGGGTCGAGCCCGGACTCCCGCGCCAGCGCGAGCGCGTCCGCGTAGCCCACCATGCACGAGGCGAGCGCCACCTGGTTGCACAGCTTGCACGCCTGGCCGTTGCCGGCGCGCCCCAGAAAGTGGACGCCCTTGCCAAACGCCCGCAGCACGGGGAGAAGGACCTTCGCCTCGTCCTCCGTGGCGCCCATCATGAGCGTGAGGGTGCCGTCCTCGGCACCCTGCTGCCCGCCCGTCACCGGGCAGTCCACGGCGTGCTTGTCCATCACGGCCGCCGCGTCGTGCAGCTCGCGCGCGAGCGTGGGCGAGCTCGTGGTGAGGTCGACCATCCACGAGCCCTTGCGCGCCGCGTCCAGGATGCCGTCCTTCCCCAGGTAGACGTCCTCCACGTCGCTGGGGTAGCCCACCATGGTGAACGTCACGTCGGCGTCGCGCGCGGCCGCGGCCGGGCTGTCCGCCCAATGGGCCCCCTTCTGCAGGAGGTCCTCGGCCTTCTCCCTGGTCCTGTTGTGGACCGTCACGTCGAAGCCGGCGTCCATGATCCTGGAGGCGATTGGGGCGCCCATGATTCCGCAGCCCACAAACGCCACCCTGCGTACGCGCACGAGTGCCATGCTGTTCCCTTCTTGCGTATGGTCCCGCCTACTGGGCGGAGCCGCCCCTCTTCACCTTGCGGGCGATGCGGTCCGTAAGCGACATCTTCTCTCTGCGGTCCGTGCCCCAGAACACAAGCGCAACCATGCCGGGGCCCACGTGCGAGCCCAGGATGGGCGACACGCTGCTGTGGATGATCGCTACGTCCTCGCAGCCCTTCTCCTTGCGGACCTCGCGCTCGAGCCAGTCCGCGTCCTTCTGCGCGTCCGTCGACACGATGGCCAGGGGCAGCGTGGTGTCGTGGGCGTAGTTGTCGCGGAAGTCCTGCAGGATGGCGCGAAGGGCCTTCTTGCGGCCGCGGCACATGCCGCGTAGCGTGAGGGCGCCGTTCGTGTCGTACGAGAGCTCCGGCTTGATGTCGAGCTTGCCGCCCACGTTCGCCGCGGCGGGCGGGATGCGGCCGCCTGCGGCCAGCGCGTCGAAGCTGTCGAGCGTGAAGTAGCCGTGCACGAAGTAGCGCGCGTCGCTCGCCCACTCGTAGAGCTCCTTCGCGGAAAGGCCGTTAGAGGCCTGGTGCACCACCTCGATGGCCAGAAGCTCGCCGGCCGCGGAGTCGCACTTGTTGTCGAGCACGTAGATCTCGAAGTCCGGGTACTCCTTGCGCACCATCTCCGCTGCCTGGCGAGCGGAGTTGATGGAGGAGGAGAGCCCCTCCGTCAGGCCCATGTACAGCGTGGGCATGCCCTCCTGCGCGGCGCGCTTGAAGACCTCGTAGTACCTGCCGGGTGTGACGGCCGCCGTGGTGTAGTGCACGTCCGGGTGCTTGCGCATGTTCTCGTAGAACTCGTGCGGGTCGCTTTCGGCCCACATGTCGTCCACGTGCTCGCCGTCAGGCCCCACGTACGTGAACGGGATGACCTCCACGCCGAGCTGCTTCACGACGCCGGGCGCGAAGTCCGCCGTGGAGTCCACTATGATCTTGACGTTACGCCTCTGATGATAGGCGCGGCCGGCGCTCTTCACGCCGGCCGGAACATCAGGAGCGTCAGATATGGCTTGTGCCTGCTGACCCATCTGCTGCTTACCTCGCTAAGCCTGGTCGTCCTCTGGTTCGAGGCGCGGTTTGATGATTCCGTATCCACCATTATGACGGTGGTAGATGACGTTCACCAGCCCGGTCGCAGCATTTTCAAACACGTAGAAGTCGTGACCCAGCAGGTCCGTCTGCACAAGCGCCTGCTCCTCGGTCATCGGCTTCAGCTCGACGTACTTCTCGCGCACGAGCACGTCATCGTCGTCGTCCGTCGGCTCGATGAGCTCCGCGAGATCGTCCACGTGCTCCGGGACCGCGACGGCGGCGCGCTGCTTCCTGTCAATCACGCGGGTCTTGTACTTGCGCAGCTGGCGCGTGACCTTCTCGGCCGCCTCGTCGATGGCGGCGTACATGTCAGAGCTGCTTGCCTCCACGCGCACGACGTAGTCGCGCACGAATACCGTGACCTCGCACATCTTGCGATCGGGGTTGGACGGGTTCTTGTCGACGCGCAGCACGACGTCGCAGCTCATGGGCCTGATATCGAACACCTTGAGCGCTTCGCCGACCTTGCTGTTCACGTGCTCACGCATGGAATCGGACACGGAGACCTTGCGCCCGGAAATCTTGATATCAGCCATCAGTGCCTCCCACTATCGCGTTTTCTGCTCTTTTGGAGCACTTGCGTACCCTATTAATACCCAATGGTGCCGACAAAAGCCCCTTGCATTCGACATTCGGTAGGATTGGCCGCCCCGCGCACCCGGCCCCTACACCGTGGCCGCGTTCGAGCCGGCCTCGTGGCCCGCGGACGCGCCTTCGAGCGACGCCTGGCTCGCGCCGGCGGAGTCGCCGTCCGTCGCGGTTCCCGTGCCCGTCGCGCCCGACGCGGCCGCACCGGACGCGCCCGCCGGAACGTCCTGCACCTGCGACGAGGCCGAAAGCGCGTCCATGCCCGCGACCCAGCGCCTGCGCACCAGCCCCATGAGACCGTTCTTCTCGACCGCGTCGTACGCGGCCTTCACGGCGTCCGCAAGCTCGGCGTTCTGGGAGGACACCGCGATGCCCTGGGCCCTTGGTGCGTCGAGCGTGCCCGCGAGGCACACCTCGTTGTAGCGGGCGGAGAGGTATGCGCCGCTGTACGCGTCGCACAGCACGTAGTCCACGCCTCCGGACTCGAGCGCGTCGAACGCGACGTTCAGGTTGTCGTACGTCTTGACCGACATCACGAGGCCGGTCTTGGAGAGCGCGGTCTGCGACACGGAGCCCGTCTGCACGCCGACGGACTTGGACGAGAGGTCGTCCACCTTCGCGACGCCCGTGTCGCCCTTGTGGAAGAACGCCGAGGCCTGCTCCGCGTAGTCGCCCACGACCGTCGCTCCGCCCACCTGGCCATCCACGGCGCCCATCAGCACGTCGCACGTGGTGCCCAGGCCGGGGTTCGCGTCGTCCACGCTCACGAAGCGCACCTTCAGGCCAAGCTCGTCCGCGAGCGCGCCCGCGAGGTCCACGTCCATGCCGTACGCCCTGCCCGAGCTCGAGCCCACGTACAGCGGCACCATGCTGTCCTGCGTGTCGATTCCCACGGTGAGCACGCCCTTGCTTATGGTCGACGTCACCTTTGGCGAAAGCGCGGCGGTCTTGGCGGCAAGCGCCTCGCCCACGCTGGCCCTTGGCCCCGCGACGGCGGACAGGGGGCTCGAGCAGCCCGACAGCGCGACGCAGGTTGCGAGCGCCGCCGCGGCGGCTACGGTGTTGCGGTGGACGGCTTTGCTCATCCCAGGACCTCTCCTCGTGCGACCTCAAACGCGTCCCACCCAGCTGACCTGGTATTTGACCCCACACTCGCGCACCGGGACCGTCGCTTCGGGGCTGCTCGGCCCCCCACTGTTGGCCCTCTCGCCCGGGAGGCCGGATGCCTCGAGGAATTACGGGCGGTGCGACTGACTTCTAGGACGAGCCATGCTCGCTCGGCCGCGCACGCCCGAGCTTACGTGGATCCCTTTGGCCTCGTCTGCCATGGACTAGGGGCTTTGCCCCGCAACCACAGACCTGGATGGAACAATCGCATAGTATACCAGCACTTTCGTCACGCCCTCACCACACGCGCGCGAGCGAGCACGCACTCACGGCCAGCGCGCCGCGCGCCAGCAGGGCACGCGCCGCCTCGCGCACCGTCGCCCCGGTCGTGATCACGTCGTCCACCAGAAGCAGCCGCAGGCCCCGCACGTCCTCAACCACGCCGACCGTCCCCGCGAGGTTCGCGGCGCGCTCGTCGCGGCCCAGCTCGCGCTGGTCGCGGGCCGAGCGCCTCGCCAGCACGTCCGCAAGCGGCAGCCCCGTCCCGCGGGCGAGAAGAGCCGCCACCCGCTCCATGTGGTCAAACCCGCGCCTGGCGTATGCCTCGGCCGTCGCGGGCACGAAGCACACGCCGTCGAGGGCGCGCTCGTCGAAGCGGGGGCCTCCGTCCGCCCCCGGCCACGACGACGCCTCTTCGAGCGAGGTCAGCATGGCCGCCGCTATCACCGGCGCCATGCGCTTCTCGCCCTCGTCTTTGTAGCAGGTGATCATGCGCGCCGCGAGCCCCGCAAACGGCAGGCAGCACACGGTGCCGGCCAGCTCCCAGTCGCGCGAACACTCCGTGCACGTGAGCCAGCCAAACGGGGCTCCGCACACCGGGCACGCCCAGCGCTGGTCTATCCACGGCAGCGCGGAGCGACAGTCCGCGCACAGAAGCTCCCCCGGCATGTCGCAGCCCACGCAGCGCGTCGGCCACAAGAGCTCCGCCATGCCGCCCGCAAGGTCCCGCATCGCGCCGCCAGTCACGCCCCACATGCACACGACCCCCCAACGCTTGCGCGCGGGGGGTCGTCGATTTTGTGTCATGCTACCACGCCGGCGCTACAGCGAGAAGAGCGCGCACGCGTTTCTCCAGCAGGCGTCGTACGTGGACTGCCGAGCGTGCCCGCCGGCCTCGCGCACCTCCGCCAGCCTCGCGAGCGTGAACGCGACCATCGCCGGCTCGCACTCCTCGCCGCGCAACGGCACGGGCGCCATGTACGGGGCGTCTGTCTCGCACAGGAGCTGCTCCTCCGGGCACAGCGCCGCCGCCTCGCGGATGTCGTCCGAGCGGTTGAACGTCATCGCGCCGCCAAACGCCACGTCGCAGCCCAGCTCGACGAACGGGGCCATCACGTCGGGGCCCTGCGTGAAGCAGTGCAGGTCGCACCCGCGCCCGGGCACGCCCTCCTCCCTCAGCACCCGCGCGGCCAGCACGTGAGCCTGGGCGTCGGGGTCGTCCGGGTTGTCGCGAATGTGCAGCTCTACGGGCAGGTCCCGCTCGTGCGCAATGCGCAGCTGCGCCCTGAACGCCGCCTCCTGCACGTCCGCGGGAAGCTCGTTGTACGGGCCGAAGTCGAGTCCTATCTCGCCCACGCCCACGCAGCGCGGGCTGTCGAGAAGAACGTCGAGCCTGGCCAGGGCATCGTTCGTGAGCTCCGCCGCGCCGTAGGGGTGCGCCCCCGCGACGATTCGCACGTTGTCCACGAGGTCTGGCACGTCCCGCCCGGGAAAATCCGGCGGCACGAGGCCGTGCCCGGCGCACTCGTCCAGGCGCTCGGCCGCACGCTCCACCTGCTCGTCCAACCACGAGAGCAGCGCCTGCGCCGTGGAGAACTTCCGCGGCACCTCGTCCACGGGGTCGACGGGCACCACCAGCAGGCGAACGCCCGCCAGCGCGGCTCGGCAGATGGAGATGGAGGCGTCGTGCTTGCGGAAGCTCGTCAGATGGCCGTGGCTGTCCGCGATGGGGGCGAGCGGCGCGGGCAGCGGCTTCGCGCGGCCCTTCCGGTCGTGGAAGAGTTCCCCGTCCTCGAGCGTGAGGGCGTCCATGCCAAGCATCTCCTGCGACACGCCTACTCCCTCCCCACCTGTGACAGCGCGTCCGCAAGACGAATGAAGTCCTCGGTCGCGAGGGTCTCCGCGCGGGCCGTCGGCTCAATGCCGGTTGCGGACAGCGCCTCGTCCAGCGCGTCCTTCGCGTAGCCCGCCGAAGACATGGAGTTTCGTATGGTCTTGCGACGCTGGGCGAACGCGGCCTCGATCACGCCTCTCGTGGCCTCGAGCATCGCCGGGGCGAGGGGCTCTCCCGTTGCGGGGTCGCGCGCGGGGTCGCGGTCGATCCTCACGACGGCGGAGTCAACGTGCGGGGGCGGCATGAAGTTACCTGGTCCCACCTCGAAGCGCCCGGTCACCGTTCCCAGGAGCGAGAGCTTCGCCGTGTAGGCGCCGTATGCCTTGCTGCCGGGCTTTGCGGAGATGCGGTCGGCGACCTCCGCCTGGACCATCACGACCGCGCGCCCGATGGTGGGCATCTGCTCGAACGTCTTCAGGATGATGGTCGCCGCCACCTGATAGGGCAGGTTTGAGACGAGCTTAGTCGGGGCGGGGTCGAGCCCCTCGATGCCAAGGTTGCGGACGGCATCCGTCAGCGCTCCCACGTCGACCCTGAGGGCGTCGCCCTCGAGCAGCGCGAAGCGCTCGGAGTCGCGCGCGCAGGTCTGTGCGAGCACGGGCGGCAGGGTCCTGTCCGCCTCGACGGAGCACACCGCCCCGGCATGCGGCAGCATGGAGACGGTAAGGGTCCCGATGCCGGGCCCGACCTCGAAGACCACGTCCTTCTCGCCCAGCTCCGCCAGGCCGAGGATGCGACCGATGACGGAGTCGTTCACCAGGAAGTTCTGCCCGAGGCGGTGCTTTGTGTAGAGGCCGAACCCGTCCAGGACCTCGCGCGTCCTGGACGGGTTGGCGAGCCATGAGTACGGCGTCTGGGCCATGGGACTACTTCTTGGCCAGACGGGGGAAGAGCGCGTCGCCCTTGGTCACGGGAAGGCCGCCCTTGAGCTGGCCCCACTCGCATGCGGCCGCAAGGTCGTCGGTCGCCGCCTCGTCACCGTGGCTCATGCGGCGCAGCGCCTCCGCGGAGGTCTCGGGCATGAACGGCGCGAGCAGGTGCGCGCAGATGCGGATGGTCTCGAGCAGGTTCAGGATGATGTCCTGCAGCTCGCCCGCGCGGGCGGGGTCCTTCGCCACGTTCCAGGGCTCGGAGTCCTCGATGTAGTGGTTTGCCGCGTGGACCAGCTCCATCACGACGTCCTTCGCGTCGTCGTACTCGATCTTGTCCATGTGCGCGGCATAGCGTCCCTCGATGCCGAGCGCCACGTCCCTGAGCGGGTTCGGACGCGTTGCCCAGCCCTCCGGGACCTCGGGGCTCTTGCCGTCGAAGTACTTCACGCTCATGTTGAGGGCGCGGCTCACGAGGTTGCCCCAGCTGTTGGCCAGGTCGGCGTTATAGACCTGCTCCATGCGGCTGAAGCTGATGGCGCCGTCCTCGCCGGGCTTGACGTCGGTCATGAAGTAGTAGCGGTAGCCCTCGACGCCCAGGAGGTCGATGACTTCCTGCGGCGCGATGGCGTTGCCGCGGGACTTGCTCATCTTCTCGCCCTGGCCGGTCTCCTCGTTCTTGACCATGAGGAAGCCGTGCGCGAAGACGTGCTCGGGCAGGGCCTCGCCGATGGCCATGAGCATGGCGGGCCAGATGACGCAGTGGAAGCGGATGATGTCCTTGCCAACGACGTGGTACTGAGCGGGCCAGCGGTACGCGAGCTCCCTCTTCGCGGCCTCGCTGGGGTCGCCGTAGCCCACGGCCGTCATGTAGTTGAGCAGGGCGTCGAACCACACGTAGGTGACGTGCTTCTCGTCGAACGGGAGCTTGATGCCCCAGTCAAAGCTCGTGCGGGACACGGAGAGGTCCTGCAGGCCGCCCTCGACGAAGGTGCGCACCTCGTTCATGCGGAAGCCGGGCTGCACGAAGTCGGGATGCTCGTCGTAGAGTGCCAGCAGCTTGTCCTGGAAGGCGGAGAGCTTGAAGAACCAGGACTCCTCCTGCACGCGCTCCAGGGGACGGCCGCAGTCGGGGCAGAGGTGCTGGCCCTCGGTGTGACGGTCCTCGTCCGCATGGGCGACCTGCGTCTCAGTGAAGTAGGTCTCCTCGGGCACGCAGTACCAGCCGTCGTAGGAGCCCTTGTAGATGTAGCCGGACTCGCGCATGCGATCCCACAGGTACTGGACGGCGCGGGTCTGGCGCGGCTCGGTGGTGCGGATGAAGTCGTCGTTGGAGACCTCGAGGGTCTTCCAGAGGTCCTTGAAGTACGGCGCCTGGCTGTCGCACCACTCCTGCGGCTTCATGCCGTGCTCGCGGGCGGCCTCCTCGACCTTCTCGCCGTGCTCGTCCATGCCGGTCAGGAACTTGACGTCGTAGCCCTTGGCGCGACGGTAGCGCGCCTGGACGTCGCACAGGACCGTGGAGTACGCGGTTCCCAGGTGCGGCTTCGCGTTGACGTAGTAGATTGGCGTGGTGATGAAGAACGAGGGCTTGTCTGCCATGGTGCTGGTCTCCTAATGACGGAATGGTTGGCTTGCCGACGGCGCATGTCGCCGCGACGTTCGCGATGGACAATTGTAACTCAGGTGCATTCGCGCGGTTCGCGCAGGCTGTGGGCGCACATCTGCTCCACCTCTGTACGCGGGAGCGCACGGGCGCGCCCATGGGGACGACCCGGCGCTATCGCCCGCTCTCCCGCAGAATCGCGTCGTAGGCCTCGGCCTTCGTGAGCGAGAAGGACTTCGCAAGGCGCTTCGCGAGCCTGGTCTTGGGTTCGCCCTCCTCGAGGCCGGCGCGTATCGCCTCCTCGAGAGACTGGGTTCCACCGCTCGCCGCGTCGCGCCTTCCCGATAGCTCCTCCTCAGTGGGGGCACCGATGACGACGACGCACTCGCCCCTGACCTCGTCCCTCTCAGCGACGAGCGCGGCGAGTTCGGGAGCGCGGCCCCGGAGGCACTCCTCGTGCACCTTCGTGAGCTCGCGGACGAGGGCGACGTCGCGGTCCGGAAGCACCTCCGCGATGCGTGCCAGAGTCGCCGCGACACGATGCGGCGACTCGTACACCACGAGCGCGCCGGGCACGACGGCAAGCTCCTCGAGCCTGGCCCGCATGGCGCCCGCCTTGCGCGGCAGGAACCCCTCGAAGAAGAAGTGCTCCATGGGTAGGCCGGAGGCGACGAGCGCGCAGATGGCCGCGGACGGACCCGGTATGACCTCAACGCGCAGCCCCCTGTCGAGCGCCGCGTCCACCAGCCTCTGGCCGGGATCTGAGACGCCCGGCATGCCGGCATCCGAGACGAAGGCGACGCGGTCCCCCGCCTCGATCCGCTCGAGCGTCGGCTCCACCCTCTGGTCGAGCACGTTCTCGTCTGCTCGCTGAAGCGGGACGTGCACGTCGAAGCGTGCGAGTAGCTTGCTCGTCACGCGCGTGTCCTCGCAGAGCAGGAGGTCGGCGGACTTCAGGGTCTGGATGACCCTCGGCGATGCGTCGGAGAGGTTTCCTATGGGCGTGCCCACGACGCTGAGCACGCCCGGCGACGCCGCGCTCACGCCAGCATCCTTCGCTCGAAGGATGCGAGGGAGATCCTCGCGTCCCAGCTCGAGAGCTTTCCGTCGGTCTTCCACGTCTGGTAGAACCACCCGTCGCAGTCCCTGAAGGCATTGAGCTGCTCGGAGATGTAGACGCGCTCGAGGGCGATGCGCCCCTCCGGGGTGGTCATGGAGTCCGAGAACGGCAGGGCGGCGGACCACTTGCCGACCATGACGGGAAGGCCGCTCCTCCTTGCGGCGCGGAGCGACTTCTGCGACTTGTTGACGAGGCTCCTCACGCCCGACGGACCGGCCGTCTTGACGCTGTCCGTGTAGTGGTAGAGATGGCAGTCGAGCCACACGTTCTTGTAGCGGTCGTGCGCCATGAAGTGACGCCACGAGGCCGGCTCGCCGGCGTCGGGAATGATGACCCTGACGTCGTCCCCCGCCTCGCGACGGATGACGTCGTAGGCATCGCGATAGTAGTTCCGGAGCCTGTGGATCGGGACGCCATCGGTGAGCGTGAGGCCATGTCTCACCTGCACGGCGGGATCGTCCGCCACCTCGATGCCCGCGAAGGACGCCCGCGTGGCGTAGCGCTTCGCGAGCATGCCGAGGACGGAGACCATGTCGTTGCGGTAGTGGGAGAAGTCGTCGTGGTTACGCACCAGGGACGTCTGGTCGCTCGCGGAGCCTGGCGCGATGTCCAGCACAAGCACGAGGTTGAGGCTTATCTCGTCCGCCCAGTCGAACGCCTTGTCCACCTTTTCGATGCAGCCGAGGAACGGACCGGCTTCGGGGCCGTCGTCCCCGAAGACATACCAGGGAACGGGAAGGCGGACGGCGTTGAAGCCACGCGCGGCGATATGGACGAAGTCCGTCTGCTTTATGAAGTCGGCCCTGTGCTCGCTCACGAGGTCGCGATAGTGGCGCTTGCCGAGCGAGCGGACGAGGCTCTCCTCGTCCAGGGCCCCGGAGTCCGCGAACAGGACCGGAGAGACCCACGGCTCGAGCGTAAGCCAACCGGAAAGGTTAACCCCATGTAAAGCCCTGTCAGACATGAATCCCCAATCGTCGCAGCTACGACCTTTGTTTTCGAGTATAACCGCTCCACTGGACGCAAAGTGCGCAATGGCGTCTTTCGTTCGCGCCACCACGACTAGCCAAGATACGACGGCGGCACCTTCGCCTCGACGAACCATCGCGGCCCCTCGTAGTAGAGGAAGGTGTCCCTTCCCGCAACGCGCACGGTGTAGCGCATGCCCGTCCCTCCCGTGCGGAGCGAGTGCGCCTGCCGCCGATCGAGCACGCGGTCGATCTTGTAGCGCGTCCCGTCGTCCCATATGACCTCGAGGGGCTTGACCCTCCCCTCCACGTCCGTCTCGGAAAGGACCTCAACATAGTGCTTCCTCCTGTCGATTATGCCGTCCACAAGGGCTCACCTCACGCAAAGTACGAGACGGGATGGGTAAAGTGGTCGCGCTCGGGGTCGAGACCGGAGAGTCGTGGGTCGAGCAGCTCCGACGCACGCCTGACCGCATGGTTGCCGAAGCGGTGCCTGAGCTCGTCCATCGACTCGTCGAGCGCGCGCTGTCGCAGGCGCCTCTCCTCCACCCCCTCGATGTCGAGCTGCACGGGACGCATGGCCGGAACGAGGTTCGACGCGCGCACCCCGATTGCGCGGATCTTCTCGTACCTGAAGTCCCAGTCCGACACGAGGAGGCTCGCGGCGAGGGAGCATATCTCGGTCGTGATGTTGCTGGGACGGTCGAGCCGGGCCTGCCGGCTGTGGCAGGCGAGCGTGCGGAAGTCGCGACCCGTTGCCGATACGGTGCGCGCCATGAGGCCAAGCTGCCTGAGCCGCTGGGAGACTGACTCGCCCATGAGCCAGACCACCTGCCTGGCCGTGCGCGCGTCCTCCACGTCGAAAGGGCAGGTTATGCCATTGCCCACGCTCTTCACCTCCCGCTCCGTGTCCGTGATGGCAAGGTCGAGCGGTCGCACGGGACTCGCATCCCTGCCCTGGGCGAAGGCCTGGACGACGAGGCCGGGCTTGCCGAGCGTTCGCCTGACGAGCGCGGGGTCTGCGCGGGCGAGCTGGCCTATGGTCCAGATGCCGAAGTGGTTGAGCTTGTGCTCCGTGGCGGGCCCCACGTAGAGGAGGTCTCCCACCGGGGCCTTCCACACGAGGTCGCAGGCGTTGTCCGGGAGCACCTCCATGTAGCCGTCCGGCTTGTCGTGGTCGCTCCCGAACTTGGCGAAGATCTTGTTCCACGAGTACCCGATGGAGCACGTTATGCCGAGCTCGTGCTTTATGCGGTTGGAGATGGAGGCCGCGACGGAGCGGACGTCGCCTCCCCACAGGTGGATGGAGCCCGTGAGGTCGAGCCACGCCTCGTCAGGGCCAAAGGGCTCCACGAGGTCCGTGTAGTCGTAGTAGATGCGGCGCGCCGCCATCGAGTAGCGACGGTAGAGCTCGTAGCGCGGCGGGACGATCACCGCGTCCGGGCAGGCCTGGCGCGCCTGCCAGAGCGCCATGGCTGTCTTGACGCCGCGACGCTTGGCCTCGTAGCTCGCCGTCAGCACGATGCCGTGCCTGAGCTCCTCGTTTCCGCCCACGACAAGCGGGCGCCCCCTGAGCTCCGGCCGCTCCGCCTGCTCGACGCTCGCATAGAAGGCGTTCATGTCACAGTGTAGGATCTTGCGCGACGTGTCCACCGTTCCCCCTCCGACAGCATCCATTTAAGAACATCTGTTCGTAGTTTGGAAGTGCCAGTGGACATTAATTCCGCCATCGCGCGCCGGCGGTCCGCCGGGACGCGTCGCGGGGCGGACCAGGCACAGGTAGGTGCGGTCGCGCGAACGATTAGAACACTTGTGCTGTTTTTGTCGAGAAGGACGTGACGTCCGGAACATGAGGAACCCCGCGGGCGAAGGGGCCCGCGGGGCTTCGACTCTACTCTGAGGAGGGCTTGGGACCGTTGCCGGAGGGCCTTGCGGAGGAGTCTCCGCCCGGCTTGCCTCCGCCGCGATGGCGACGGCGGCGCCTAGGCTTGTCAGAGCCCTCGGCCGACGGCGAGGACGCACCCTTCGCGCGGGGCGGGCGCTGGCTGCCGGCACCGTCGGCGGGCTGCTGGCCGCCGCGGTCGCCGGGATGGCGGCGGCGCTTGCCGCCCTCTGCCTTTGGCGCCCCTCCCCGCTGCCTCTGGGGACGAGCCTGGCCGTCCGCGCGGGACTGGCCCCTTCCGTCCTGGGACGGGGCATCGCCCTCGGCCGCGTGGTGGTGACGGCGGCGGTGCATGCCGCCCGAGCGGGTCGGGGCCTGGGAGGCCGCGTCCTTCTCGCCCTGGTGACGCTCGCCCCGTGGAGCGCCGTCCTGGGACCGCGCCTCTCCCTCCGCCGCCTTCTTGCGGCGGCGACGGCGCGACGGCTTCTCGGCGGCCGCGTCCGCGGGCGCCTCCGACGCGGGCTTCGCGTGCTTGGGACGCGGGTGCTGGGCGGCATCGGCGGCGGGGCCCTGCGCCTGTCCTCCGGAGCGGCGGCGACGGCGCGGACGCGCCTCGACGAAGATGTCGGAGTCGTCGTACGTCTCCGCGGGGGCGACGCCGTTCTTGCGGTCGAGCTCCGCCAGGGCCATCTGCACCTCGGGGGACCGCAGCTTCTCGAGCGCGGAGCGGGTCACGGTGTCGGGGCGGCAGGCGCAGCCCAGCTCCTCGCTCTTCTTGTGCGCGGCCGGCGACGCCTCCATGTCCGCGAGGGCGACGCGGACCTGCTTGCCGTTCTCGAGGCGCAGGCAGAGCTGCTCCTTCGGGGTGTCGTACTCAACGATCTTCGCCTTGCCCAGGGGCGTGTCGATCACGGCATTGCGCTTGGGCGCGCGGCTCTTGAAGTCGCGGTACGCCTCGAACTCGTAGCGCAGGCAGCACATGAGGCGACCGCACGCACCGGAGATCTTGGACGAGTTGAGGGGCAGGTCCTGCTCCTTTGCCATGCGGATCGATACCGGCTCGAAGCGCCTGCCAAAGCGCGTGCAGCACAGCTCCTGGCCGCAGTGGCCAAAGCCGCCCACGATGGCGGCCTCCTCGCGCACGCCGATCTGGCGCATGTCCACGCGCTCGTGCAGCTCGCGCGAGAGGTCGCGCACCAGCTGACGGAAGTCCACACGGTCCTCCGCCGAGAAGTAGCACACGACCTTGCCGCCGCCAAACAGGTACTCGACGCCCACGGGCTTCATGTCGAGCCCGGACTCGTGCGCGAGCCTGCTGAACGTGGGGAACGCCTCGTCCCCGCGCTGCGCCAGCATGTCCGCGCGCGCGAGGTCCTGGTCGGTCGCGACGCGCACCACGGGCTGGAGCCTGCCGGCCTCGCCTATCACCTCGCGCAGGCGCTCCGGGGTGACCTCCTGCGCGTCCATGGTCGCAAGGCCGATCTCCTGGCCGCGCTCCGTGGTGCAGATGACGTGGTCGCCCTCCTGGGCGCCGGTCCTTCCCGGGTCGAACCACAGGTCGTGGGCCGCATATTTGAACTTCACCGCTAGTACGGTGGGCATGAGAGTGCCTCCTTCACGCCAAGCAGCATGACCTCGATGGCCAGCTGGGGTGTCACGTTATGGGATATGTCGTCCGCGGCACGGCTGGTTGCCGAAAGCGCGCGCACGACCCCCTCGGTGGTGGTGCCGGCGGCAAGCCGGTCCACGATGTCGGCGGCGTCCTCGTTCACGATGGGCTCGCCGACGCCCTCGCAGCGCAGCAGCACGTCCCTCAGGAGGGAGTCCGCCGCGGCGATCGTCTCCATCATACCCGAACGCTCGCGCGCGGTGAGCTCGCGCTTGTTGGAGTCCTCCACCTGGCGCATGGCCGCCTTGCCAAGGTAGTCCGCGCTCTCGCCCAGCGCCGCCTCCTGCTCGCTCTTCACGTCCGCAAGGGGCGCGCGGGCCGCCTCCACGATGCGCCGGGCGGATGTCAGCACGTCCCACGAGTCGTCGCGCGCGAGCTCGCCCAGCGTGCGCACCACCAGGCGCCGCGCCTCGCGCCGGCCCGACGACGCCAAGAACTGCGCCGCCACCTCCGGCGTGTGGGTCACGGCCAGCGCGATGCGCGCCTCCGCCCCGCCGATGCCGCTCATGAGCTCCACGGCGTGCTCCGCCGCCCCCGGGCTCACGATCTGGAACGGGATCTGCTGGCAGCGCGAAACGATGGTTGGCAGCACGGACGCCGCCGAGCGCGCGATCAGGATGAACATGACGCCCTCGGGCGGCTCCTCGAGGGTCTTGAGCAGCGCGTTTGCCGCGGCGCCGCGCAGAAGCCCCGCATTGTCCAGAATGTAGACCTTGCCGGCCGCGCGGATGGGCGCCAGCGCCACGTCCGCGATGAGCTCGCGGATCTGCCCCACGAGGTAGCCCGTCACGCTCTGCGGGCTCAGGTAGTGCACGTCCGGGTGCGTGCGGTGCGCCACGCGAATGCACTCGTCGCACGTGCCGTCGCCCCCGTTCGGGCAGACGCGCGCCTGGGCCACGGCGTACGCAGCCTCGAGCATGCCCGAGCCCGGCGCGCCCACAAACAGGTACGCGTGGCTCAGCCTGCCCTCGTCTATCGCCGCGGCGAGAAACTCCTGCACCCTCGGCTGCTGGGCAAGTCCCGCCAGCACCTTCGGGACGGCCGGCGCGCCCGGCCTCGCGGAACCGCTACTCATGGCCCGCCCCCGCGTCCCCGCGCCCGAGCGGCGTCGCGACCACGCCCCGAAGCGCCGCGTCCACGCGCGCCGCCACGTCCTCGACCGTGCCGGCGGCGTCCACCACGCGCACGCGCTCGGGCTCCGCCTTCGCAAGCCGCAGGTACGCCGCCCGCACGCGCTCCTGGAAGCGCATGCCCTCCTGCTCCAGGCGGTCCGCCCCGCCGACCGTCGCGCGCGCCAGGGCGTCCTCGCAGCAGAGGTCCAGCACCAGCGTGCGGTCCGGCACAACGCCGCACGAGCCAAGCTCGTTGCAGCGCGTGACGAGGGCCGCGTCGAGCCCGCGCCCTCCCGCCTGGTAGGCGTACGTGGAGTCCAGGTAGCGATCGCACACCACGACGGCCCCGCGCGCGAGCGCCGGCGCGATCACCTCGCGCACCAGCTGCGCGCGGCTGGCCTCGTACAGCAGCAGCTCGCACTCGTCCGCCATCGCCCCGTTCGCGGGGTCGAGCAGGATCTTCCTGATCTTCTCGCTTATGGCGGTGCCTCCCGGCTCGCGCAGGCGCACCACCTCGTGGCCGGCCGCCTCCAGGCGGTCGGCCAGAAGCGCCGCCTGCGTGGACTTTCCGCAGCCGTCGATTCCCTCGAGCGAGACGAACGTGCCGCGCCGGGTCGTGGGCGCGGCGTTGGTCTGGGCGTCAGCCATGCCTTGCACCCCTAGCCCTCAAAGTCCGCGGCGGCCGTCTTCTTCGCAGGCGCCTTCTTCGTGGCGGACTTCCTGGCGGTCGTCTTCTTGGCGGAGGACTTCTTCGCGACGGAGCGCTTCGTGCCGCGCGCGGCCTTCGCGTCCTTCTTCTTCCTACCGGGGCAGTCCATGTTCACGCAGATGCGCCACGGGCCGCGCTGCGTCACCACCTCCACGATGGGCGCGCCGCACTCCGGGCACACCTCGCCCGTCGCGTGCAGCTCGCCGCGCTGGGGCAGCGGGTAGCTCGTGCCGCACTCGTCGTAGTTCGTGCAGCGAATGAAGCGCTTGCCCGTGCGCTCGCTCTTGTGGGCCACCAGGTCGCCGTGGCGGCCGGCCGCGGCGCACGCCGCGCACTCGCCCACCACCACGTCCGGCTCGCGGTTCGTGGGGCACGCCGGGTTCACGCAGATCTCGTACGCGCGCTGGCGGAACGGCTGCACCTTCACGCGCGGGGCGTGGCACACGGGGCACACGCCGTTCTCGCCCTCTATGGCCTGCACGCGGCCCTTGGGCACCGGGTACGTCACGTCGCAGTCCGGCCAGCCCATGCAGCCTATGAAGCTGGAGTGGTTCTTCGCGGAGGTCTTCATGACCAGGTCCTTGCCGCACTTGGGGCAGACGCCCACCTTCGCGTCGGCCGTGACCGCGTCCGCGATCGCCTCGCCCAGGTCGTCCTTGTGCTCGATGAGCGGCCCCACCATGCTCGCCAGAAGCGCGCGCGAGTGGTCCACGACCTCGGTCTGGGTCTCCTCGCCGCGCGCGACCTCCGTCATGTCGCTCTCGAGCTCGGCCGTCATGTCCGGGCTCGTGATGTGCGGCGCGTACTCCGTGAGCGCCTCGATGACGGCAATGCCAAGCTTGCTGGGCTCCACGGGGTCGTTCTTCAGGTACTTCACGTCGTACAGGCGCTGGATGATGCTCGCGCGCGTGGACTTGGTGCCCAGGTTGCACTTCTCCATCTCCTGAATCAGGCGGCCCTGGCTGTAGCGCGCGGGCGGCTCCGTCTGCTTCGCCTCGAGCGCCATGTCGCTCACGTCGCACGAGTCGCCGACGGCAAGCTGCGGCAGCTGCTCGTCCTTGCGCAGGCCAAACGGGTAGGCGCGACGGAAGCCCGGCTTCACCAGCACCGTGCCGGACGCGCAGAACGGCTCGCCGTTCACGTCGAAGCTGAACTTGGTGCTCTCGCTCACGGACGGCTCCATGAGCGTCGCCAGGAAGCGCCGAGCGATGAGATTGTACAGCTTCCACGCGGCGCCGTCCAGGCGGTCCGGGTCGGCGGCCGCCGTGGGATAGATGGGCGGGTGGTCCGTGGTCTCCTGCTTGCCGCGCGTCGCCGTGAGCTTGGGAAGGGCGAGAAGGTCGTTGCATACCGGGCGGTAGTTTGGCACCTGGGCGAGCGTCCGCACGCAATCGCGCAGGTCGAGCGACTTGGGATACACCGTGTTGTCGACGCGCGGGTACGAGATGAGGCCGTCCATGTACAGCGACTCCGCGAGGCGCATGGCGCGCGCCGGGCTGATGCCCTCCGCCGCCGCGGCGGTCTGGAGCGACGTGGTGTTGAACGGCGCGGGCGGCCTCGTGGTGCGGCTCTTGCGCTCCACGTTCGTGACCGTGGCCGTGGTGGCGTCCCGGACGTGGCTCCAGGCAAGGTCCGCCGCGGCCTTCTCCTTGAAGCGCGCCGTGGCGTGGGTCGCCTTGAACGAGTGGGCGTCGTCCGCGTCGCCCGCGGGCGCCATCCTGCCCGAGATCACCCAGTAGTCCTCCGGCACGAACGCCTGGCGCTCGCGCTCCTTCTGCACCACGAGGGCGAGCGTGGGCGTCTGGACGCGGCCGGCGGAGCGCACGTGTCCCAGCCCGCTGAAGCGCGCCATCGTGAGGTAGCGCGTGAGCACGGCGCCCCAGATGAGGTCGATGTACTGGCGCGACTCGCCGGCGTCCGCGAGGTCCTGGTCGAGGTCGACCAGGTTCGCGAACGCATGGTCGATCTCGGCCTTCGTGAACGCGGAGTAGCGGGCGCGCGACACGGGCGTGTCCGGCGCGACCTCGCGCATCTGGCGCAGCGCATCGGAGCCTATGAGCTCGCCCTCGCGGTCGAAGTCCGTGCCGATCACGATGGAGTCCGCCTTTGCGGCGAGGTTCTTGAGCGAGCGGATGATGCCCTTCTCGGCGGGGACCTTCTCGATGGGGGCCCACACGAGGTACGGCAGGCTCGGCACCTTCCAGCCCTTGATGTCGATCCCGTCCTTCAGGAACGGCTTGCGCTTGGTATCGTACGGCGGGCGCGGGAGGTCGTCCGGGATGTGGGCGGGGATGACCTCGCCCTCGGCCGTGACGGCCCACCAGCCCTCCTTCTTGCTGTAGTGCAGCTCGTGGGCGAAGTCGGGCGCCATGATGTGGCCGCGCAGGCCTATGGTGACCCACTCCTCCCCGTCGTGCTTGAAGCGGTAGACGGGAGTGTCGTACACCTTGCCGGCCTCCGGCTTGCCAGTCGTGGAGAGGAGGCGGGCTATCTGCTGGGCGGCATCGTTCTTCTCGGTAACAACGAGCTTCAATCTATCCCCCGGTTTCGAGTTCCTTGCTTGCTGCGCGCACGGCCGATTTTGCGTGCACGCGTCTTGCCGTTATACCCGAAAGGCGCCTTGCGGCGCCCATCGGTCGGTCAGTAGTGGCAAAACACTAGATTATCAGCGTCTGGCTCCCCGTTGCGCGCGACGCGCTAGAGCTTCGACATCTCTTCCTCGTACTTGTGCTCCTGGTACTCCTCGCGCGTCCACTTGAGGGACTCCTTGCCGTCGCGGGCGACGAGCACGTAGCGGGCGATGGCGAGCGCGACCTCGTACAGCCCGATGAGCGCGGCGAACATGAGGACCATGGTGACGGGCGAGGCGTCGGGCGTGACGACGGCCGACAGGACCATGAGGCCCACGTAGATGTAGCGCCACTGCGACCGGAACGTCTTGTACGGCACGAGGTGCAGCACGGAGAGGTAGAAGATCACGAGCGGCAGCTGGAACGCGATGCCGAAGCCGATCTCCAGCAGCATCATGATGTTGATGTAGTCCTCCGCGTTGGCCATGACGTTGGCGAAGTCGCGCGACTGGTCGATCATCCAGCCGACGGCAGCGTTCTGGATGATGAGGTAGCAGAAGGCCATGCCCAGGTAGAACAGGATGACCATGGCCGCGACCGTCGGGATGACCCACTTGCGCTCGTTCTTCTTGAGCGCGGGAAGGAAGAACGCCATGACCTCCCAGATGATGATGGGCGAGCATACGATGGCGCCAAAGAAGACCGCGACCTTGAAGCGGATCGTGAAGCCGCCAAGCACGGTGAGGACCGTGAGCTTGGCACCGTGCGGAAGCGCCGCGCGGATGGGGTTCATGATGAACTCGATGAGGACGGGCGTCGCGTTGTAGAGCACGACCGCCGTGATCGCAAGCGAGACGACGATGATGGTGAGTCGGCGCCTGAGCTCGCCCAGGTGATCCATGAGCGGCATGCGCGCTGGTCCGATGGGCATTAGTCCTCCCCTCCCTTCGCGACGGGCGTCGCGTCGGCGTCAGAGTCCGCGTCGACGTCGGCATCGGAGTCGACGCTCGCGTCGGCATCGCTATCGGCATCGGAGTCGGCATCCTCGTCCGCCGGTCTTGCGACGGGCGTCGCCTTGCGCGTGCCCTTCATGGCGTACAGCGACGCGACGCTCCTGACGGGGGCGGCGGACTCGGAGGAAGGCTCCTCGCCCTTCTCGCCCGCGGCTGCCTGGGGTGCGTCGACGTCCGCATCGGAGTCGACGTCGGAATCGGAGTCCGCGTCCTTCTCGCCTGCAGAGTCCGCGTCCGTCGCCGCCTCCTGCTCCGCGGCGGCACGCTCGCGCGCCAGCCTCTCGCGGCGCTCGGCGAACGTCTCGCGCCTGGGGGCCGCCCCGTCCGCGCCGGACTCGATGTCCGCGTCCTCGTCCATCGCGGCAGCCCGCGCGGAGCTGCGCTTCTTCTCGTCCTCCGTCTGGGGCTCGTTCATCGCGTTGTTGAGCGGGTCCATGACCTCGGTCTGGACGACCTCGGTGAATCCCTCCTGGGCCTCGCGGAACTGCCTGAGCATGCGACCGATGGTCCTGCCCATGCCAGGGAGCTTGTCGGGCCCAAAGATCAGGAACGCGAAGATCAAGATCAGGGCGAGCTCTGTCTCACCAATACCAAACACGCAAGCACACCTCCAAGTGCGTCGTCGCGGACGAGAAGAACTAGGCCCCTATACCGAGCTCGCCACTGACGCCCAGCATGTCGAGCACGCGGGCGACGTTGCGCTGCGGGTTCGAGGCGGTAAGCGAGAGGCCCGCGTCGTGGGCGCGGTGCACCGCACCCACGAGGACGCCGATGCCGGTCGAATCGATGTAGCTCACCTGGGAGAGGTCGACGTCGATGGACGGCACCCCCTGGTTAAGGAGCTCGTCGATGGCGTCGCGGAGCTTCGAGGCGTTCGACACATCCACCTCGCCCGTGACCTGCAGCCTGCGGCCGTTTTCGGCCTGGGTAGTCAAGATTTCCATGTGATTCGTTTCCTTCTCTTAGTTGCCCGAACCGGAGAGCCCGATGCCTCCGAGTGCGCCGGAGAGTCCCTGGCCCGAGGTTCCTGAGGTGGTTCCCGTCGTGGAGCTCGCTCCGTTGGCAGAGGAGCTCGCCGCGGACTCGATGGCAGAGAGGCGCTGCTCCGCGAACGACTTTGCGCCGTAGCTGTCCTTCGGGTCCGTCTTCTCGGCCTTCTTGTACGCCGCCTGCGCGTTGCCCGTCTGACCCTTTGACTCGTACACCATGCCCAGGTTCGCCCAGCCAAGCGGGAACTTGGGCGAGTCCTCGGTCACCTTCTGCAGCGCTTGGAGCGCGGCATCGGTGTCGCCCTGGTAGAACTGGCAGAGTGCGCGGTTCACCTTCACCGTATCGGAGTCGTTCAACTCGAGGTACTGGTCGAAGTAGTCGATCGCCTTGCCAAGGATGTCATTCACGTGCGTCTTGTCGGCGTCGGTCGTTGCGAGCGACGCTGCCTGGTAGCCCCACGACATGTAGCCGTTGCCGAGGTTCAGCAGGGCGGCGAGGTCCTTGGGGTTCTTCTTGAGGCGCTTCTGGAGGGAGGCGAGCGACTCCTCGTACGATGAGTCGAGCTTCTTGAGGGAGTCCGACGTCGAGGCGGTCTTGGAGCTCGAGGAGCTGGAGTCGTCCTTTTGGGAAGAGCTGGAGGAGTCGTCCTTATTAGACGAGGTGCTCTCCTTCTTGGCGCTCTCGCTCGTCTGGTTGTTGCCGACGATTGCCGAACAGGACGGCATCATCATGGAAACGGCCATGATGACCGCGAACACGATGATCACGATGCTCGTGACGCGCTTCTTGCGATCGGCCCTGGCCTGCGCCGGGGTCTTCTTCTTGGGGGCGGGACGGGAGTCCTTCTCACCCGTGGCGGAACCCTCCGTCGGCTTGACCTTTGCGCGTGCGAGGCGCTTGCTGTTGTGCTTTCCCGAGCTAGACATCGAACGAACCCTTTCGACAACCACGCCGCAAGGCGCGGGCGAGACAAACCAACGCCCGTGGGCGGACGTAATTGCCCATTCTACAGAAACTAATGGCCGTTCTGTGTGCGAGAGACGCGAGTTGCGCCGCTAGGCGCGCGACTCGCGCGCGAGCCTTGCGGACACGAGCCTCACCGCTACCACGAAGACGTCCAGCGCCTTGCCGAGATCCTCGAGCGAGGGGTAGGTCGGCGCGATGCGGATGTTGGAGTCGTTCGGGTCGTCCCCGTACGGCCAGGTGGCGCCAGCCGGCGTGAGCTTGACGCCGAGCTCGGCCATGAGGGCGACGATCTTGCGCGCCGAGCCCTTGGGGCCGTCGAACGAGACGAAGTAGCCGCCGTGCGGGTGGGTCCACGTGGCGACGCCGGTCTGGACAAGGCCGTCCGTCAGCTTCTGCTCCACAAGCGCGAAGCGGGGGCCGACGATCGCGGCGTGCTTGCGCATGTGGGCCTTGACGCCGTCAAGGTCCTTCAGGAAGAGCACGTGCGCAAGCTGGGAGAACTTCTCGGAGCTCACGCGCTCGACGGCGAACGCCTTGCGGATCTCCGTGATGTCGGCCTTGCTGGCCGTGACGAACGCGATGCCCGAGCTGGGGAAGGTGACCTTCGCGGTCGAGCCGAACTCGTAGACGAGGTCAGTGTTGCCGGCCTCCTCGAGCGCGTCGAAGATGTTGAGGAGGTTGTCGTCCTTCTCGCCAAAGGCGTGTACGCAGTAGGCGTTGTCCCAGTAGATGCGGAAGTCCGGAGCCGCAGGCTGGAGCTGCGCGAAGCGGCGGACGACCTCGTCGGAGTACGTGATGCCCGTGGGGTTAGCGTACTTTGGCACGCACCAGATGCCCTTGACGGAGGGGTCGCCCTCGACGAGGCGCTGGACCATGTCCATGTCCGGCCCATCCTCGAGCATGGGGATGGGGACGTTCTTGATGCCGAGGTGCGCGGTGACGCTGAAGTGGCGGTCGTAGCCGGGGGCCGGGCAGAGCCACTTGACCTCGCCCTGCTGGTAGAAGGGCTTGTTGCCCGCGACGCCGTTCGTGAAGCCGTGCGTCACGAGGTCATGCATGAGGTTCAGGCTCGAGGATCCGTTGACGACGACGTTCTCCGCATCGACGCCGAGGATCTCTGCGGCAAGGCGACGGGCGGAGGGCAGGCCCTCCGGCGTGCCGTAGTTGTCCACGATCGCGTTTCCGTCGACGAGCGGCGTGGACGAATTGAGGACGTCCAGCATCGGGCGAGCGAGCGCCGTCTGCTCCGGCGAGGGCTTGCCGCGGGCCATGTCGAGTGCCAGGTTCTGCGCCTTGAGGTCTGCCGCCTCGCGCTCGAGCTCCTCGATGGCGGCGTCTAGCTCTTCTGATTCCATCTGCTGGTAGATGTTTGCCATGGTGGCTCCTAGGTTCAGGTGTGTAACTAACAGGAGAGTATATCCCCGTGCGTGCGCGCGGTCATATACAGTAATAATATGGCAAGACACATTCACCCTATGGGCGTCGCGAAGGACACCGACAACCGGAGGCGGAGACCTTGGAGAAGAGCGAACAGACGTGGCTCGGCGGCGCCCAGGCACCCGAGTTCGGGGACTTGCAGAGACTGGTCGACGAGCTCTTCGAGGACGAGCCCGCGCGCATGGTGGGCAAGCTCGACGCCATCGAGCGCGCGCAGATAGACGATCTGAGCGAGGACCTGCTCGAGGTGATAGACCTCCTGCCCGGTGGCAGGTATGGCCGTCACGCACTCTGCAACCAGCTGAACTCCATACTCACCGCGCACGGATGGGGATACACCCACGGCACCGTATCGTAGGCCCCGCTCGTGAGGCACGTCACCCCGGGCGCGTGCGTAGCGGTGCACGCTAACCCGGGGCGACGCAAGGGAACCCCTTTGCCGCACTCAGGATCGCATCTGTTGGAGCGCGGCCTGAACACTGAGGCAATCGGCGCGACTAGCTGCTTGAGGAGCCTCCGTCGGTTTTGGTAGAGCCACTTTCGGCCTTGTCCCTCTCGAAAATCATCTTAGTGCCGTCCTGCTCCAGGGTCAGTTCGCCGTCGGACAGCTTGACGGAGACCGTCTCCCCGTCGACCTTGAGGCTTGCCTCGGAGGCGCTCTTCGCCTCCCACTTGCCCGTCTCCTCCTCGCCGGCAAAGCTGAGCGAGAAGGTCTTGTCCTCCTTGAAGCTCATCACTACCTTCATCCCAAATGACTCCATGAGCTTGATGTCTTCTTTGCTCGTTGCCTTGCCGTCTTCCTCCATGCCCACGAGCTTCCAGTCGCCGATGAAGTTCTTGGAGGCGTCCTCATTCGAGCCGCAGCCCACCAGCAAGAGGCACAGCGCAAACACCGATGCCAGTATGGCCAGCCATTTCTTGTCGATACTCACTTCGCCACTTCCTCTCACGTGTTCCTACAGAGCCTGCTGCGAGTCTCTTGAACGGCGCCCGAGGCATCTCGGCGCCGTTCCTCACAACCGCAACGCCTATGCGCCCATCGCGCCGCCGCAGTACTCGCAGCGGCCGTTCGCGTCCGGAATGGTCGTCGCACCGCAGAACGGGCAGGTACGCGCCGTCTTTGGCGCCGAGGCCGCAGCGACCTTCTCGCGCTCGCCCTCGCGCAGCTGCGTGAGCGCCTCGCGAATCTCGCTTGCCTGTCGCTCGGCCTCGCGGAACTCCACCGAGTTGCGCTCCTCGATCCGGTAGTCGTTCACCTTGAACGTGATCGAGTCGTAGTAGGGCACGTTCACGTGTATGGTCACGTACACGTCGTAGTCCACGTCGTAGCGGGGCGGGTCGTAGCTGCGCTCCGTGCCGTCCTTGTCCTTCCGGTGGAGCTCGGTGCGGGTCTCGCGCGTCTCGGTGTCACAGCCCGTCACCTGCGAGAAGTCCAGCACGTCAGGATTTGCCTCGCGCCAGCGCGAGGCCGATGTCACCAGGAAGCGACTTGCGTCCTCGTCCAGGAGCACCTTCGTGTCGCAGCCAAGCGTGCGCGTGACGTTGAAGGCGGATACGCGCTCCCTGTTTGCCTCGCGCCAGTCCAGCTGCTCGCGTATCTGCTCGACCGTGGAGCGCCGCCTGTCGCTGAAGAACGGCGAGAGCTTCCTTGCGCACTCTTTGCAGAGGTTGCCGTCCTCGAGCTTGCGATTGCCGAGTAGCCCAATCTCGCCACCGCAGATGCTGCAGGACTTCTTCTCGAACATCTTCCCGAACAGTCCCATGGTCGCCGCTCCCTTCCATCCCCCTGGGGTTTCTCGCCCCTACACCTGTCATCACAGATTGTGTCGCGAGCACGCCTCGCACAGAAGTGCCCCGCGGCCCATCCAGAGCCACGGGGCACGACGCGAAGTCCAAACGTCGCGGGGTCTCGCCCTCCCCTCATCCCTTCATGCCGGGAACAATCAGGCCGTTCGAGACGGCATGCACCGCAAGGCGCAGGATGTTGTCGTAGCCGGTCTTGGCAAGGATCTCGGAGATGTGCCGCTTGACCGTCCCCTCGCTCAGGTAGAGCTCCGCAGCTATCTCCTTTCTGGTCTTGGACTCACACACCAGGCGCAGGATGTCTATCTCGACCTGGGAAAGCTCCACGCCGTCGGGGATGATGCGCTGCTTCGCCAGGGGGAAGGTCGAGTAGCCCTCCATGGTCGACCGAATGATGCCAAGGAGCTCGCCGGTCCCAACGTTCTTGTACACGAAGCTGTCCACGCCCGCCTTTCGCGCACCATCCACGAAGGTGATCTCTGGAAGGCCGGTCATGATGACCACCCGCACGTCCGGCATCTCCTCCTTGATGAGGCGGGCCGCCACGATGCCGCTCGAGTCGTTCTCGGTGCACACGTCGAGAAGCGCGCAGGTGGCGCCGGTGCGACGCGTCGCCTCCAGGGCGTCCGCGGCGTTGGCGAAAGCCGCCACGACCTCCATGTCCTGCTGCGCGTTGATGGTGCAGACGAGCGAGTCCCGAAGCATCGCCTGGTCCTCCACGAGCACGATGCGAATCATGCGCGCCCCCCTTCATCCTTGGTTTCAATGGCGAATGCGGCGTCTTGCCCCACCGACCCCGCGCCGGCTCCGCTCGGCGGAAGTGTGACCTCGACGGAGAAGGGCGGCCCGACGCTCACGGCAAGCGTGGCGCCAACGGCGGCCGCCACCCGCCTCATGCCGGGGATGCCCGTCCCCTCGACGATCCCCTCCGGCACGCAGCCGTCGTTGGTCACGGCCAGCGACGCCGCGCCACCGGGACCCCGACAGATCCTCACGTCCACGCGCCGCGCCTGGGCGTGCTTCGCGGCGTTGGTCACCGCCTCGAGGGCTATCTCGACGAACGCGCGGGCAACGGCCTCGTCCTCCGGAAGCTCGCCCACGAGTCGCACCTCCACGCCCACGAGCGAGAACGCGCTGCGGATGGACTCCAGGCCCGCACTTGCGGAGGGCAGGTCCTTCTCGGCAAGGTCGTCCACGATCCCGTTCAGAAGCCCGGTTATCCTCTCGAGCGCCTCCGGGTCGTCGCGGTCGTCCTCCAGGTATCGATGGAGTATCGAGAGGCGCGAGCCGATGGTGTCGTGGACGCGCGCCCTCATCCGCATGAGCGCCTCCGCCTCCGCCACCTTGCGCACCTGCAGCATCGACGCACGCAACTCTTCGTTCGCAGCCTCGAGGAGCCGGTTGACGCTCTCCAAGCGAGCGTTGGGCGCCACTTCCTCCGTCACGTCGAGCGCCATCACGCGATCGCACGGCGTCCTGCGCAGCCGTGCCCTGTCGCGCACGAAGAGGCAGGTCATCCCGCTGTCCACGTCGACGAGCAGCCGGTCGTCCGCCACCTCCCGCGCCCGCCCCTCGAGGCTCTGCCACAGGCCGTGGGCGTCCGCGAGGTCCGTCGACAACCCCATGCGCTTCAGGACCTCGCGCATGGCGTCGTTCATGAAGAGCACCTCGCACCCCTGGTTCATCCACATGACGCCGTCGGGCAGGGCGTCCAGCGCATCGATGAGGGAGAGCCGCGTGACCGATGCCCTGCTTTTGCGCTCGTCGAGCGCCAGCACCGCCAGGACGCGCGCCGTGAAGAACGACACGTCGGCTATCAGCAGCAGCGAAGTGCCCTCCCCCACGGCCGCGATGGCCGGCGGCGTGCAGCAGGCGAGAAGCGCCACCTCCGCAAGCATCCAGGGGCGACGCAGGCAGGCGGCGCAGACGGCTCCCAGCACGGCGGCGAGGGCGTTTGCCCAGAGCAGCGACTCCACGTCAAGGAGCACGGGATGCAGCCACAGGAGGATTGCCCCCTGGTTCTCCATGGCAGAGTTCGAGACGGCGCACACGAAGAGCAGGTGGACGGCGAGCATGGCCTCGTACCAGACGCGGAGCCAGCGCAACCTGCCGTCCCGCCGCACCGTGGCAAAGCACGTGTGGATGGTCTGGCCGGCGGCAAGGAGGTACGAGACCCCGCAGACCACCATGAGCGTGGACGCCCTCATCAAGAAGAGATGGCTCACGACGCACCACCTCCCTGCCGGACGACGCCACCCACGCGAACGCGAACTGCCGCGTTCAGCGAGGTTGGGGACAGCTGGAGGGAGAGGCTTCCGCCAGAGTCAGCAAGGTCTTCTCGCAGGCTCGACGCCGCGGCCTCCAGACGCGCCGCATCCACCCATGCCGCATCGAGCGCCGCCCGCATGCCCACGCCCTTCTCGTCCCCACTCACGAAGATCATGAGGATGGGGTCGGTGGCGAAGAGGGCGACGGACGCCACGTCGTACAGGCAGTCGTAGAGCACGCTCACCACGGTGGCCGGAAGTTCGCTCTCCAGGCTGACCGCCGCCGCGCAGTCGACGGCGATGGAGCGCAGTTCGGAGGCCGTCTCGTTAAAGACGAGCTGCAGGCGGTCGCGGTCGAACTCCGGGTCGCTCCTTTCGGAGAGCACGAGCGCGCCCTTCCGCTTGCAGTAGGCAACGAGAAGCTTGACCTCGGTGAGCATATCCCTCCTTCGCGCGCGGTCAGCCGCATCGCCTCCCTTTGGCAGCGTGGCAAGGAGCTCGCGCATGCGGCCGACCTTGTCCGAGATGGACCCCTCCACGCTCGCGAGCAGGCGCCGCTCGCTCTCGAGGCGCCACAGCTCGTGGCGGAGGCTGCTCTCGTGCCGAAGGACCTCGTTGCTTCTGCGCAGGCGCTCCTGGCGCTCGGCAAGCACGCGGTACCGCTCGTCCAGGGGCGCCACGTCCTCGGTGAGAAGCGCCGCCCCGCCGCTTACGCCGTAGACCTTGAACAGCGCGTGCGGGATGGCGGAGGTCCTGACTCTCGTGACCCTCTCTCGCGCCTGCGACCGCGCGACCCGCAGCGCAAGGTCGAGCACGGGAGCGGGCATCGGACCCGCCACGTTTGTCGCGAAGGCGACCGAGCCGTCCCTCGCAAGGACCCTGAGGTCGAGGGGCAGACGCGAGAACGCCTCGTCGTACCACGAGTACGATGGCAGGAGACCAAAGTCCAGTGCAAGCTCAAGGAGCGCCACGACCACCAGACAGTAGTTGAGCGAGAAGTTCGTCCTGACGGCGAACTCGTGGCGCAGGACGTACATGAGGCAGTAGGCGCCAAACGGAAGCGCCGCCATAAGGAGGAGCGCGATGGCCCCGTGCAGCCTCCGGCGCGACGCAACGAAGAGAAAGGCGAAAAATCCCAGGTACTCCGCAACGTAGACCGCGACCGCCAGACAGTATCCCCAGTTGTAGGCGTAGGCATCCTGCCAGTCTGGCCTTGAGATGTCGAACGAGAAGACCTGCAGGTGGACGCTGTTCGTAAGCACCAGGGCGATGATCGCGATGCTTAGTGCCCAGGCAGCGCGCCTGAGGAGGCGTGCCCAGGGCCTGGCGTCCAGAGCGGACGCGCGCAGGGCGCACAGCAGGCACAGCAGCGGGATAAGCGTCATCGGCACGTAGTAGAGGTACCAGAGGAGGGCTATGAGCTGGGGGTCGTCGATGGGATAGCGGTACTTGAGGATCACGTTCAGCATCCACAGGCCAACGAGCAGGGCAACGCCCTTGAGACAGTGGCGAATCTGCGCGTCAGAGCACCGCACGTGGACCGAGAAGCCCCAGGCAGCCGCGGCAGGAGCCATGAGGATCATGAGTCCCGAGGTGGAGGATGGCACCACGTTGTAGGCGCCCGATGGCCAAAAGAGCGGCCCGAGCGTGAACCTGGCGCTGCCCGGCTCGGGCGGGGGCGCGCTGCCAAACGCCTGCATGGCGAGAAGGGCGAGGCACAGGACGGCGCCACCGGCGCACGCGCCGGCGACGACCTTTCGCACCTGCGTGTCGTCAGACCTGCTCAAGCGGGCGTCCCCTCTCGCTCGCACCTCCAACGGCAGTCCATACGCTCATTCTAGTTGCGCCGCGCTCGGCGCTTTGGGTCACGCGGCCAACGTTCGACAGGCGTTTTGGGACGTTCGGTGGTTCCGCAGTTGGGACGTACGAATCACCCTGATGGTGAGGGCATGCGCGCCCGACGAGCACGACGACGAAGGAGCGTGGACCATGGGACTGCTAAGGGCTGGAATGGGTGCCGCGGGTGGGGTTCTTGCCGATTCCTGGCGTGAGTACTTCTACTGCGACTCGCTTGACGCGAACACCCTTGTGGCAAAGGGACACAAGAGGACGTCCTCCCAGGGACGCTCGTCAAACACCCTCGGCGAGGACAACATCATCTCGAACGGCTCCGTCATCGCCGTGAACGAGGGACAGTACATGATCATCGTGGAGCAGGGCGCCGTGGTGGAGGCGTGCGGCGAGCCGGGAGAGTTCGTGTTCGACAGCTCGACGGAGCCGAGCCTGCTCTTTGGCGAGGGGGGCACGCTCGGCGAGCGGATACGAGCGTCGTTCGAGCGCGTGGGCACGCGCTTCTCGTTTGGCGGTGACACGGGCAAGGACCAGCGCGTCTACTTCTTCAACTCCAAGGAAATCGTGGGCAACAAGTACGGGACGGCGACGCCCGTGCCCTTCCGCGTGGTCGACAACAACATCGGGCTGGACGCGGACATCGCCGTGCGCTGCAACGGCGAGTACTCGTACCGGATCGTCGACCCGCTCATGTTCTACAAGAACGTGTGCGGCAACGTCGAGGAGCCGTACCTGCGCGACAACATCGACTCTCAGCTCAAGAGCGAGCTGCTCACGGCGCTGCAGCCGGCGTTCGCGCACATATCCGCCATGGGCGTGCGCTACTCGGCGGTACCTGCGCACACGAGGGAGCTGGCCCAGGCGCTCAACGCGGAGCTGTCCGAGTCATGGGGGAAGATGCGCGGCATCGAGGTGGCGGCGTTTGGCGTGAACTCCATCGCGGCGTCGCCCGAGGACGAGGCCATGATCAAGGAGCTGCAGAGGGCCGCGGTGATGAGAGACCCCACGATGGCGGCGGCGAACCTCGCGGCATCGCAGGCGGACGCCATGCGCATGGCGGCGTCCAACGGCGCGGGCGCGGCCGTCGGCTTCATGGGCATGGGGATGGCCAACGCCATGGGTGGGGGCGTGAGCATGCAGGACCTCTACGGGATGGGCTCCGGAGGCAGGCCAGCAGGCGGAATGCCGCCGCAGGCAGGCGGGCAGGCCCCCGGCGTGGCGACGGGCGCCGCGGCTGGAGCGGCCCAAGGCACCTGGACCTGCTCGTGTGGCGCCCAGAACACGGGGCGCTTCTGCGGCAACTGCGGCAGCCCAAGGCCGCAGCCTGAAGGCGGGCCGTGGACCTGCTCGTGCGGTGCCCAGAACACCGGCCGGTTCTGCGGCAACTGCGGAAGCCCTCGCCCCTAGGCACCCATCTTGAGAGAAGGGCACCCTCCGACATGCGCGAGCCGGAGGGTGCCTCATCCCAGCATGTGGCTTCCACAAGAAAGCCATGCGCTTCTCGGCGGTTAGTCGATGTCCTCCACCTGGTCCTCCATCTCGCTCTCGGCGTCGTCCTCGTCGTCCGAGCCAAGCAGCGTCCCGTTGACGACGGCGTCGTGCACCCTCACGAAGACGATGCCCAGCACGCCCGACGTAATGGACCCGGCGAGAATCGCGCACTTGGCCGCAAGGATCTCATGCGCCTGCGGGAACGCGAGGCCCGCGATGAGGATGGACATGGTGAACCCCATGCCGCCCATGATGCCGACGGCGATTATCTGGTCCCACGTCACGTTGTGCGGAAGCCTCGCGAAGCCGATCTTCACGAGCAGGAGCGTCACCAGGATGATGCCAAGCGGCTTTCCGAGCACGGCACCCAGGTAGACGCCCTGGGTCACGGGGTCGAGCACGATGCTGCCAAGGTCGACGCCCACGAGCCTCACCTGTGCGTTCGTAAACGCGAAGAGCGGCAGAATCAGGAAGTTCACCGTGGTGGAGAGGTTGCGCTCCACGCGCTGCAGCGGCGGGGTGACGTTGTGGATGATGCGCTCGACGCGGTTCGCGGACGCCGTGAAGTCGTGCTGGCCCAGGATGTGCGTGCCGTCGTCGTAGTCGTCGTCCAGCATCGCGGCCCTCTCCTGAAGCCAGTCGCCAAGGTTCGACAGACGGATGTCGGACTTCGCGGGCAGGAAGAACGCCAGTATGACGCCGGCGAGCGTGGCGTGGATGCCGCTGTTGTACATGCACACCCACAGCAGCAGCCCCACCACCATGTACGGCTTGACCGAGTACACGCGGGCGCGGGACAGCGCCGCCAGCAGCAGCACCGCGATGAGCGAGGCGGCGATCCACGCGATGTCCGGCGTCTGCCCGTAGAACAGCGCGAGCACCACGATCGCGAGGATGTCGTCCGCGATGGCGAGCGTCTGGAAGAACACCTTCGTCTCCGGGGCGACGCGATCGCCCAGAAGCGACATCACGCCCAGCGCGAACGCGATATCCGTCGCAATGGGGATCGCCCACCCGTGCGGGGCGCCGGCATGGTTGAACGCCAGGTAGATGATGGCGGGAAACGCGACGCCACCCACCGCGGCCAGCATGGGAAGCATCGCCTGGCGGGGTCTGCGCAGCTGCCCCACGGTCATCTCGTACTTCAGCTCGATGCCCACGAGCAGGAAGAACAGCGCCATCAGGAAGTCGTTCACGAACCCCTCGAACGATATCCCCGCGACGACGGGGCCGATCCTGAGCTCGAGCGGCGTCTCGAGGAAGTGGTGCACCGCCTCGTACGCCCCGGAGTTCGCGACGATCACGGCAAGCAGCGCCGCACCGACCATGACGGCGGCGGCGATCGTGCCGTTCGACGTGACCTTCTCGAGCGCGTTCCTCTGGTCGCGCCGTCGCACGACCGCGGGCTCGCGTATAATCACGCTCTTGCGGACCACGTGCCTCCTCCCCTTAGTATCGCTCGTCTTCTTGTCGGGCCTGGATGCTCTGTTCTGCACCATGTTCGCTTTCTCTTCGAGGTCGACGCCAACGGTCGCGACCCGCGCCTCGCGGGCCACATACATAAAGATACGTTACCCGCAACTGCCCCCTCGCCGGTCGGCCACCGATAACAAAGCTCCTCCAAGGCTTTCCGCAAGCGGCGTGCCCCATGAGGCCGACGCGGGCGCAAACGCGCACATGCGCGCAGGTGCGCCTGGCGAGAAGAGCGTGGCCCCATGGCGGTTCCCGGGACGTTGTTTGCGCGCGGGCGCAAACGGGAACTATAGTAGGTGCATGCACGCCGTACGTCGGAAGGCCGCGGCGCGGCGCGCGCAGAGGGCCCGCACGAGGGGGCCAAACGGAGGCGCGGTTGCGCCGGATGTCGGAGGAAACCATGAACAACCAGCGCATCGCAGTCATCACCGACTCTGGCACGGACACCCCGGCTGAGTTCTGCCACGAGCACGACGTGAGGGTCATGCCGCTGCACATCAACTACGCGGACGGCACCACGTTCCAGAGCGGCGTGGACATCACGGCGGACGAGGTCACTCGGCGCCTCGCGACGGAGGTCCCCAAGACGTCGCTCCCCTCCCCCCACCAGATCCAGACGACGCTCGAGCAGGCACGCGCCGACGGCTACCAGAAGGCAGTCATCGTCACCATCGCGAGTGCCCTCTCCGCCACGAACCAGACCGCCCACATGGTTGCGGGCCAGATGGAGGACTTCCCCACCATCGTGGTGGACACGCGCTCCATCGGCATAGTCGCGGGCATGGTCGTCGAGCGCGCCGTGCAGATGGTCGAGGCGGGCGTGCCGTTCGAGCAGCTCCAGAGCAGGCTCGACTCCGTCGCGCAGCAGTCCAACGTGTTCTTCGCGGTCAAGTCGCTCGACTTCCTGTACAAGGGCGGCCGCATCAACGGCCACATCTACCGCATCGGCTCCGTGCTTAACATCAAGCCGATCCTCACCTGCGACGACGAGGGCTACTACACCATCGCCAAGAAGGCCCGCGGCTGGGACCGCGCGCTCGACACCATGGTCTCGCTCGTCGCGGAGAAGGCACGCCAGTACAAGCGGGCCCGCCTCGCCGTGTGCTGCTCCTCCACCACGCGCGACCTGTACGACGCTCTCGAGCAGAAGCTGCGCGCGGCCGTCCCCAACGTGGAGAGCGTCCAGAGGCACGACCTCTCCGCAGACCTCCTGGTGCACACCGGCCCAGAGATGGCCGGCATGGGCGTGCAGAACGCCGAGCTCGACTTCTAAGCTGACGCGTGCCGAAGCCCCCACACGCCGGCACGCTCGTTTTTTCTCGACAGATCCCGGGAGGCTCTATGGGCAAGGACGTGCGTGCAGACATCTGCGAGGTTGGAAGGCTCCTGTACGACCGCGGCTACGTCGCGTCCAACGACGGCAACATCTCCGTGCGCGTCGGCGAGAACGAGGTCATCGTCACGCCATCGGGCGTGAGCAAGGGGCGCATGGAGCCGGGCATGCTCGTGCGCTGCGACCTGGACGGCAACGTGCTTCCGGACGACGCGTCCGGACGCTTCCCCTCGTCCGAGGTCAAGATGCACCTTGCCGTGTACCGCGCCCGTCCGCACGTGCGCGCCGTCGTCCACGCGCACCCGGTCTTCGCCACGGCGTTCGCCATCTGCCGCCACGAGCTCGCGGAGCCCTACCTGCCCGAGCTCGTGCTCAACTTCGGCAAGATACCCGTGACCGACTTCGCGATGCTCTCCACCGACGAGGTGCCGCGCAGCCTCATGCCATTCGTCCACGATTACAATGGCGTGCTGCTTGCCAACCACGGCGCGGTCGCCTGGGGCGGCGACGTCTGGGCGACGTTCGACCTCATGGAGACGATCGAGCACAGCGCGAAGATCTACAAGGCCGTGCACGACCTTGGCGGCGGCGTGCCGCTTGCGCCGGAGGACGTCGCGCACCTGGAGCGGCTGCGCGCATTCTATCGCCGCCGCGCGGCACGTCGCGACGGCGCGGCAACGGGCGACGCAGGCGAAGGCGCCACGGACGCATAGCAACTAAGACCGGGCAGGACGGAACCAGACGAGAAGGGCGTGACAACCATGGCAGGGGAAGATCCAGAGCCGGAGACGCCGGAGGCGGCTGCGACGCAGTCCGCCACGAACGGCGTCACCAACGTGGACGCGGTGGAGCTGAGGGCGGACGGGGGCGCGGTCGTGATAATCGACCAGACGCTTCTGCCCAACAGGCTGGAGTACCTGGAGCTCGCGGACGCGAAGGACATGTACGACGCCATCTTTCAGCTCAAGGTGCGCGGCGCGCCGGCCATCGGCGTGTGCGCCGGCTACTGCTACTACGTGCTCGCCCGCCAGGAGGCCGCGCGCGGCGCGGGCTACGACGAGTTCGCCTCTGCCATGGAGCGCCAGCGCGCCTACCTCAACTCCTCGCGCCCCACGGCGGTGAACCTCTCGTGGGCGCTAGGCCGCATGCACGGCGTGACGCTCGCGCACAGGGGCGAGGACCCAAGCGGCATCGTGGCGCTTCTCCGCAAGGAGGCCGTCGCCATCCACCGCGAGGACCTCGCGATGTCAGAGGAGATCAGCCGCCTGGGCGCGAGCCTGCTCAAGGACGGGGACGGCGTGCTCACGCACTGCAACGCCGGTCCGCTCGCGTGCCTGGGCTACGGCACGGGCCAGGGGCCGCTGTACTACGCGCACGACCACGGCAAGCGCGTGCACGTGTTCGCAGACGAGACGCGACCGCTGCTGCAGGGCGCGCGCCTCACGAGCTACGAGCTTAGCCGCGCCGGGATCGACGTCACGCTCATCTGCGACAACATGGCGTCCATCGTGATGAAGAACGGATGGGTGCAGGCGTGCATGGTCGGCTGCGACCGCGTCGCCATGAACGGCGACGCCGCGAACAAGATCGGCACCTCGGGCGTCGCGATACTGGCAAGGCACTACGGCATCCCGTTCTACGTGCTGGGACCCACGTCCACCATCGACCGCGACTGCCCCACCGGCGACGACATCAAGATAGAGCAGCGCGACCCCGACGAGATCAAGACCATGTTCTACGCGGAGCCGAAGGCGCTGCCCGAGGTCAAGTGCTACAACCCTGCGTTCGACGTGACGGACCACGACCTCATCACGGCCATCGTGACCGAGAAGGGCATCTGCCGTCCCCCGTACGCCCAGAGCCTCGCGGCGCTCTTTGAGTAGCGGCCGCCCGGCCAGCACGCAACCACCATCCACCAGCGAAGGGAATCCCCATGTTCGAGACCGCATCAGCCTGCATCCGCTGCAACAGGGAAGACGTCGCGAAGGTCGTCCTCATGCCCGGCGACCCGCTGCGCGCCAAGTTCATCGCGGAGCACTACCTCGAGTCGCCCGTCCTGTTCAACGACGTCCGCAACATGCTGGGCTACACGGGCACGTACAAGGGCAAGCGCGTGAGCGTCATGGGCTCCGGCATGGGCATCCCCAGCATGTGCCTGTACGCGCACGAGCTGTACACGCAGGTCGGCGTGGACGCCATCATCCGCGTGGGCACCACGGGCGGCCTGCAGGACGACCTCCACGCCGGCGACATCGTGATCGCGCAGAGCGCGGCCACGAACTCCTCCATCGCGAGCCTGTACGACTCCCCCGTCAAGCTGGCCCCCACCGCGAGCTGGGACATGCTGCGCGATGCCGTCACAGCGTGCGAGCGCCTGGGCTTCGGCTACCAGGTGGGCCAGGTCGTGAGCTCCGACGTGTTCTACAACCCGCGCGAGGACGCGCCCGTTCGCTACCGCGACCTCGGCCTGCTCTGCGTGGAGATGGAGACGGCCGGCCTCTACATCGAGGCCCAGACCAGCCACAAGAGGGCCGTGTCCATCCTTTCCGTCTCGGACACGTTCTTCACGGGCGAATCGTTGAGCGCGGACGAGCGCGAGAAGAGCTTCACCAACATGATGGAGGCCTCGCTGGAGACCGCGCTCAACTACGCGTAGCGGCGCATAAAAAGTGATGCGGCTGGGCCGTGGCGTCGATGCCTCTGTCCAGCCGTCGCTTCATGCGCGTGGAGCACCGTGTGCCAGACGCCTTACGACAGGTGCGCCACCATGTGGCTCACGATCTTCGCGCAGTGCTCGGCCGCCTGCGCCTCGAACACGGGGTACTCCACCTCGGCAGACCCGTCCGCCTTGTCGCTTATGGCACGCACGATCACGTACGGCACGTCGTTCAGCCACGCGGTCTGCGCGATGCTCGCGCCCTCCATCTCGACGCAGCTCGCGCCAAACGTCCTGCGGATGCGGTCCTTCTCGCCCTGCGTGCGCACGAACTGGTCGCCGGATGCCACGCGCCCCTCCACGCACGCCACGTCCGGCGCCACGGCGCGCACCGCGTCGGCCGCGGCCTTGCGCAGGCGCTCGTTCGCGGGAAAGTACGTGACGCCCAGGCCCGGCACCTCGCCGGGCGCGTAGCCAAAGTTCGTCGCGTCCACGTCGTGGTGCACGGCGTCCGTGGACACCAGCACGTCGCCTATGTTAAGGCGCGCGTCCAGCGAGCCCGCGACGCCGGTGTTGATGATGGCCTGAGCGCCAAAGCGCTCTATGAGCACCTGGGCGCACACCGCGGCGTCCACCTTGCCCACGCCGCACTTCACCACGGTCACCGACGTCCCGCCTATGGTGCCGTCGTCAAACGCCATGCCGGCAACCTTCGCGCGCGTGGGGTCGACCACCTTGCCGCGCAGGTGCTCCACCTCTACGTCCATGGCGCCAATGATTCCAAGCTTCATGCTCTCTCCCCGTCTGCCGCGAAGACGCGCGTCCCGCGGCGTCGTCTCCTATTCCTGTGCGCCGGCCGCGTCCGCCAGCCACGGCCTTCCCTGCAGCACGCGCGTCACGCGGTCCCGCGCCGTGCCAAACGCCACGTCCGGCCTCACGTGCAGCCACACCGTGCCGTGGGTGCCGTACGCGTCGAAGCCCGAAAACGTCACGCCCACCTCGAACGCGTCGTCCGCAAGCTCGCCCAGGGCCTCCGTCGCCAGGCGCGCCACCTCGTCGCTCACGCGCGCGAGGTCCGCGTCGGGGCGCACCAGCACTTCCACGCCGCAGCAGCCCAGCGAGGACGCCCCCTTGCGCGTGAACGCGGTCTTGTTCAGCACGCTGTTGGGAATCACCTGGTCGTTTCCCAGCCGGTCGCGCACGATGGTGCTGCGCCAGTTCACGTCCGTCACGAATCCCTCGAAGCCGCCAACGGACACGTAGTCGCCCGGCTGCACCACCTTGCCCAGCATGAGCCCCAGCCCGCTGAACACGTTCGACACCGTGTCCTGCAGGCCAAACGACAGCACGACGGACGTGACGCCCAAGGCGGCCACGAACGCCGTCGCCTTGATGCCAAACACGGGCTCCAGCACGGAGAGCAGCCCAAACGCCCAGATCACGCCGCGTATGATGTTCACGAATATCGACGCGGACGGTATGGACGAGGCGTCCAGCACGCGCCTGGTCACGCGGGTGACGCAGCGGTCCACCACAAGCGTCACCGCGGCGGCCACGGCCAGGTACACGACCTTCCACACGATCGCTGTCCAGTCCATCGAGGCCTCCCGCTAGCCGATCCTCACGATGGGCGCGAAGCCCTTCATGAGCTTCTTCGTCTTGCCGGTCCGCGTGAAGTACACGGTAATCGTGTCGCCGGACGCCTCCTTCACGACGCCGGGCCCAAACGTCTTGTGCGACACCTGGTCGCCGGGCGCAAACGTCTCCTCAGCCTTCTTGCGGTCGCGCACGGGCGCGGACGCCGCCGGGCGAGAAGAGCCCGCCCCCGCGCCCGCGGACGTACCGCCGATCGGGCGCCCCGGCCAGCTGGGAGCCGCGGTGCCGCTTGGCCTGGCGCCGCCGGTCGAGCGCGTGTGGCTGCCGAACACGTGGCCGCCGTACACCTCGGAGCCACGACCCGATCCGTACGTGCCGTGGCGGTCGCCGCGCTTCTCCCATCCCACGCCGCTGAAGCCGGACGACCCCACGCCGATGGCGTTCACGTCCTCGGGCGGGATCTCGTTCAGGAAGCGGCTGCGCGGGTTCGTCTGCACGGAGCCAAACATGCGGCGCGTCACGGCGTACGTCAGGTACAGCCTCCGCTCCGCGCGCGTGATGGCCACGTACGCAAGGCGGCGCTCCTCCTCGATGGACTCCGCGTCGCCCTCGTGCGCGCGGTGCGGGAAGATGCCCTCCTCCATGCCAGCCACGAACACCACGGGAAACTCCAGGCCCTTCGCGGAGTGGATCGTCATCATCGTGATGGCGCTTGACTGCCCCGCGAGCGAGTCGAGGTCGGACCTCAGGGCCAGCCACTCCATGAACGCGGGGAGCTTCTCGGCCGCCACCGGCGGAAGCCCGCCCGCGCCCTGCCCGTCTGTCCCGGCCGCCGGCGCAGCCGCAGCCGCGCCGCCGTCGAGCGCGCCGGCCTCGCGCAGCTGCTCCAGGCTCTCCAGCGTCGCCGCCGCGTCCTCGTGCGTCTCGTCGAACTCCTGCGCGACGCCAAAGAACTCCTTGATGTTCTCGACCCTGCCGTCGGCCTCCATGGTCTGCTCCGCCTCGAGCGCCTGGATCAGGCCGGTGCGGTCGATGATCATCTGCACCACGTCCGCCAGGTCGCCGTCGAAGTGGCGTGCCGCCTCGATCGCGTTCGTGAAGCCGGCAAGCGAGTTCCTGGCCTTCGCGCTCAGGACGCCCGGCTCCGTGACGCACGCCTCCGCGGCCGAGAAGAACGATATCCCACGCTCGGCGGCGTAGGCGCGGATGCGGTTGACGGACGTGGTCCCCAGCCCGCGGCGCGGCGTGTTGATGACGCGCAGTGCGCTGACGTCGTCGTCCGGGTTCACGACGAGCTTGAGATAGGCCATCACGTCGCGGATCTCGGCGCGGTCGAAGAAGCGCGTGCCGCCCACGATCTTGTACGGGACGCCCGCACGCAGGAACATGTCCTCGAGCGTGCGCGACTGCGCGTTCGTGCGATAGAACACGGCGACGTCGTCGTAGCTCGTGCCGCGGTCGTGCAGCTTCTCTATCTCGCTGCCGATCCAGCGTCCCTCGTCGCGCTCGTCCGCGGCCTGGAACACCTCGATCTTCTCGCCGTCGCCACGGTCCGTGAACAGACGCTTCTGCTCGCGGCGCGAGTTGTTGCGCACCACGGCGTTCGCGGCGTTCAGGATGTGGCCGGTAGACCGGTAGTTCTGCTCCAGCTTCACCACCTCGGCGTCCGGGTAGTCCTTGCGAAAGCTCAGGATGTTCTTGATGTCCGCGCCGCGCCAGCTATAGATGGACTGGTCGTCGTCGCCCACGACCATGAGGTTGCGGTACTTCTTCGCAAGCAGGTTCGTTATCGCGTACTGCACGGCGTTCGTGTCCTGGTACTCGTCCACGCTGATCTGGCGGAAGCGCTCCTGGTAGCGGTCGAGCACCTCCGGCTCCTTGCTCAGGAGCTCGAACGTCTTTATCAGCAGGTCGTCGAAGTCCATAGCATTCGCGCGGGCAAGGCGCCGGTCGAGCTCCGCGTACACGCGGGCCGCCGCACGCTCCACGGGCGACTGCGCCTGCGAGGACATCTCCTCCGCCGAGACGAGCGCGTTCTTCGCCTGGCTGATCTTGGAGCGCACCGCCGGCAGCGGGCACTGCTTCGAGTCGAGGCCGAGGTCGCTCATGATGCTCTTGACCAGGCGCTTCGAGTCGTCGTCGTCGTAGATCGTGAAGTTTGGCTTATAGCCCAGAAGGTCGGCGTCCTCGCGCAGCATGCGCACGCACATGGCGTGGAACGTGCAGATCCACATGCCGCGCGTGCCGCCGGGCAGCAAATTGCCCAGGCGCTCGCGCATCTCGGCCGCGGCCTTGTTGGTGAACGTGATGGCCAGCACCTGCCACGGGCGCACGCCCTCGTCCGCAATCATGTGGGCGATGCGGTACGTGAGCACGCGCGTCTTGCCGGAGCCGGCGCCGGCAAGCACCAGGAGCGGGCCGCGCGTGCACTCCGCCGCCTTGCGCTGCGCGGGGTTGAGGCCGTCCAGGTCGACGGTCGGGCGCGCGGGTGCCGCCGGCGCGGGCGCGGGGTCGTCCGCGGGAACGTAGTCCGCGGGGGCCCAGGCGTCCATGGGCGCGCCGTCCTGTGCGCCCACGTCGCCGTACGCGTCGAGCGGCACCTCCTCCGGCGCGGGCGCAGGCGCGGGCGCGCCCTGGCCCGCAGGGCCTCCCATCAGCGAAAAGAGCGATTGTTGCACGTCTTGGGGCATGTACTTCTCCTCCAGCGTATTGTTTGTCCTGAATGAGTCTAGCGCAGCCGGGCGACGCGAATGCCTCCCTGCGGAATACCTCCGCACGATTTGCCGGTGCGCAGCCGCGCAGCCGAGCCGCCCCTTGGGTTGCCGTGGGTTTGGCGAATGCGCGCGCGGTCGCGGCCGCGTCCGCTATCATGTCCCCAACCGCGCGCCGGACGCCACGGGCGGCCCGGCGCGGCAGGCACGCAACGGACGGGGGTCCGCATGAGGATGACGAAGACGCTCTGCAACTGCCGCGACGTGACGTACGCGGACATCATGGCGGCCATGCGCGCCGGCGCCGCCACGGCGGAGGAGGTCTCGGCCGCCACGGGCGCGGGCACGGGCTGCGGGCGGTGCCGCGAGGCGCTGGACTTCGTGGTGCGCGACTTTGCGGAGGAGCTCCGGGCCGAGAGGGACGGCTCCCTGGGGCTGTAGCGCCCGCGTTGCCGCACACCGGCAGGCCGCGCTTCTCGCCTTGCGGCGCTTGACAACCACATGGGCAGATGCAACACTTTCACCAGTAGTTATGAATGTCTGCTCATGTGTTCAAGTCTTGTGCGCGACACCCGCGCGCAACGCGAGGAGGGATGTGCCATGTCCTGCAAGTGCTGCTCTTCCACAAAGGACGAGTCCTGCCAACGCCACCACGACGAGGACGAGGCCGAGCGCGACGCGTCATGCGGCTGCTGCTCGGACGATGCCGACGCCGACTGCGACTGCGACGACGATGATGATGACGATGACGACGAGGACCCTGCCGTCCTGCGCAAGAGGATCGCTGCGTCTGCGGTGCTTCTGGTGGTGGCCGTCGTCATAAACCGCGCGGCCGCGCTGCCGCTGTGGGCCCAGCTCGTCACCTACCTGCCCGCCTACCTGGTGGCGGGCTGGGGCGTGCTGCGCGAGGCCGCGGAGTCCGTCGCGGAGCGCCGCCCGTTTGACGAGGACTTCCTCATGTCCGTCGCGACGCTGGGCGCGCTGCTCATTGGCTTTGTGCCGGGCGGCGAGCCGCAGTTTGCGGAGGCGGTGTTCGTGATGCTCTTCTTCCAGGTGGGAGAGCTGTTCGAGGGTATGGCAGAGGAGAGCTCGCGGCGCTCGATCCGCGAGCTGATGCAGATTCGCCCCGACGTGGCGTACGTGGAGCGCGACGGCGAGGTAGTGGCCACAGACCCAGGCGACGTTGCGGTGGGCGACGTCATGGTGGTGCGCCCGGGCGAGAAGATCGCGCTGGACGGCGTTGTGATCGAGGGCCAGACGAGCCTTGACACCGTGGCCCTGACCGGCGAGAGCGTGCCGCGTGACGCCGGCGTGGGAGACGACGTGGCGTCCGGCTGCGTGAACCTGACGGGGCTTTTGCGCGTGCGCGTGACGAGGGGCTTTGGCGAGTCCACGGCGAGCAGGATCATCGACCTGGTGCAGAACGCGAGCCGCAGCAAGTCGCGCTCCGAGAACTTCATCAGGCGCTTCGCGCGGGTGTACACCCCGGTCGTGGTGTACCTGGCCGTGGCCGTCGCGCTGGTGCCGCCGATCTTCTCGCCCGACTTCGTGGCGGCGCTTCCCACGTGGGTGCTGCGCGCGCTCACGTTCTTGGTGGTGAGCTGCCCATGCGCGCTGGTGCTCTCTGTGCCGCTGACGTTCTTTGGCGGGATCGGCGGGGCGTCGCGCCACGGCATCCTGGTGAAGGGCTCCAACTACCTGGAGGCGCTCGCGAAGGCGCAGACCGTGGTGTTTGACAAGACGGGCACGCTCACGAAGGGCACGTTCAAGGTGACGCAGGTGCACCCGTCCAACATGACGGACGAGGAGCTCCTGCACCTGGCCGCACACGTGGAGGCGAACTCCACCCACCCGATCGCCGCGGCGCTCAGGCTGGCGTTTCCGCTGGACGATGACGACTGCGTCGTGAGCGACGTGACGGAGGAGGCCGGCCGCGGCGTCTTGGCCACCGTGAACGGGCACCGCGTGGCCGTGGGCAACGCCACCCTGATGCGCGAGGTGGGGGCCGTGCCGGAGACCTGCCACACGCTGGGCGGGTCAGTGGTGCACGTTGCCGTGGACGGCGCATACGCCGGGCACGTGCACGTTTCCGACGAGGTGAAGCCGGACGCGGGGCAGGCCGTCCGCGCGCTGAGGGAGCAGGGCGTGCGCCGCACGGTCATGCTGACGGGCGACCGCGAGGTGACGGCAGAGGTGGTGGCGCGCGAGCTTGGGATCGACGAGTTCCACGCCGAGCTTCTGCCCCAGGACAAGCTCGACCAGGTGGAGGGGCTGATGGACTCCCGCGAGGAGGACGCGACCCTTGCGTTCGTGGGCGACGGCATAAACGACGCGCCCGTGCTCGCCCGTGCGGACGTGGGCATCGCGATGGGCGCCATGGGGTCGGACGCCGCCATCGAGGCCGCGGACGTGGTGCTTATGGACGACAAGCCGTCCGACGTGGCCGTCGCCATGCGCATCGCCCGCCACACGCTGCGGATAGCCCACCAGAACATAGTGTTCGCGGTCGCGGTGAAGGTCGCGATCCTGGCGCTGGCCGCCGTTGGCCTGGCCCCCATGTGGCTTGCGGTCTTTGGCGACGTGGGCGTGATGGTGCTGTGCGTGCTGAACGCCACGCGCGCGCTGAGGTAGCGCCGGCGCGGGGCGCCCGCGGCACCGGCGGTCTGCGGCGAGCGGCGGCCTACGCCAGGTGCGCCACGGCCCACAGCACGAGGTTGACGACGAGCGCCGCGCCCGCGATGGCTGCGAACGCGCGCTTGCGCAGCACCACGTACGCCACCCACTCGCGCACGAGCGCGTTGAGCGAGAAGTACAGGCGCACGTGCGCGCCGACGCCATCGGCCCGCACGCCCTCCTCGCGCGTGAGGAGCAGGGCCCGGAACACGTGGTAGTCGTCCGTCACGACGAGGATGCGACCCGGCTGCGCCGCGTCCTTCTCGCCCGCGGCACCCTGGGCACGCGCCGCGTCGTGCCGACGGATGAGGTCGCGCGAGAACGCGACGTTCTGGCGGGTGTTGCGAGAGCGCTCCTCGCAAAGGACCGCGCGGTCGGGGACGCCCTGCCCAAGGGCGTAGTCGCGCATGGCGCGGGCCTCGGGGAGCTCCTCGTCCGGACCCTGCCCGCCGGACATGACGATGGTGGAGCCGGGGTTTTCCCGCCACGCCCGGATGGCGCGGTCCACGCGGTGCGCAAGCAGCGGCGTGACGTGCCTTCCCTGCGCGAGTCCGGAGCCGAGCGCCACGATATAGCGGTAGCGCCTGCGCGGGTGCGGCACCTGCGCGACGAGTCCGCTTGCCGTGTACAGCGCGAACGCGGCCCCCGCAAGGCCAACGGGAACGGCCACGGCGGAAAACAGCAGGTCGAACGCGTCCCCCACCAGCGGGAGGCCCTCGAGCCCGCAGCGGATTGCCGGCCACGCGGTGACGTAGGCGACCATGGCGACGCCGAGGCCGAGCGAGAGCAGGTTGGACGGCCGGGCGCCCTCCCTGCGCACGAGCCGCACGCCGGACACGAGGAGCGTGACGGCGAGGACGACCGGGAACGCGAGGAGCGCGACCACGAGCATGACGGCAAGCGCGACGCACAGGAACCTGACCTGCGGGCTCTCCTCCGCGCCCGGGATGGAGAGGAGCCCGAGCTCGAGCAGCCCCACGACGGAAGCCGCGGCGACCAGGGCCCAGAAGCCAAGCCAGAGCGTGCGCTCTTCTCGCATGCGGACGACGCACAGCGCGACGGGCGAGACGAGCAGGAGCGCGGCCATGAGCGGCGGTGCGGCGTTTGGGGTCATGCGGACTTCCTTCGGGAGGCGGGCGGGACGGGGACGGCACTCGCACCCCATGATACCCGCGCGGCCGTCACTCGCGCTAGAATGGCCTAACGCGCACCGCGCGACACCAGCAGCCCTTTGCAACCGCCCGCCCCGAAGGAGCGCCATGCACATTCCGGAGAACTACCTGAGCCCGTCCACCTGCGGCGTGTTTGCCGTTGCCATGGTGCCCCTGTGGATGCGCGCCGCACGCCACGTGCGCGAGGAGGTGCCGCGGCAGAAGATGCCGCTCGTGGGGGTGGCCGCGGCGTTCTGCTTTCTGGCGATGATGTTCAACATCCCGCTACCCGGCGGCACCACCGGCCACGCCGTTGCGGGGACGCTGGTGGCGATCCTGTTTGGGCCGTGGACGGCGACCTTGGCCATAAGCATGGCGCTGGCGATACAGGCGGTCATGTTTGGCGACGGGGGCATCCTGGCGCTGCCGGCGAACTGCTTCAACATGGCGTTTGTGCTGCCGATGTGCGGGTATGCCGTGTACGGCCTGCTGCGCGGGCGAGAGGAACGGCGCAGCGATGCCGCGGGCACGGGCCTTGGGCGCGAGCTCGTCGCGGCCGGCGTGGGCTCCTACGTGGGCATCAACGCCGCCGCCCTGTGCGCGGCCATCGAGTTTGGCGTGCAGCCGCTGCTGTTTTCGGACGCGGCGGGACGCGCCCTGTACTGCCCGTACCCGCTGTGGGTCTCTGTTCCGGCCATGCTCGCGGGGCACCTGACCGTGTGGGGCGCCGCGGAGGTGGTGTTCACCGTCGGCATCCTGGCGTTCGTGCGGAGGGTGGCCCCGGACTTTGGCCTGGGGAGCCTTGCGGGCGACGACGCGCGGGTTGCCCCGGCGCGCGCGGCGCGTCCCGTGCTCGCCCTGGTGGCGGCGCTTGCCGTGCTGACGCCGCTTGGGCTTCTGGCGACGGGCGACGCCTGGGGCGAGTGGTCCGTGGGCGACCTTGCCGCGCAGGTGGGGTACACCCCTGCCGGCATGGCGCACGGCTGGGAGTGGGCGTCGCTCATGCCGGACTACTCGCTGGGCGCGCTGCCGGCGTGGCTGGGCTACGTGCTGAGCGCCGCGGTCGGCGTGGCCGCGCTGCTCGTTGCGTTCAGGCTGCTTGGGGCGCAGGCCCCCTCCCACGTGGACTTTGGGCCGCGCCACGATGGCTAGCGAGGACGACGGGCGCGGAGCGGAGCGCGCGGGTCTCCCCGCGTGGCTCATGCGCGACGAGGCCTACGAGCCCCCGCGCGAGCGGGGAAGCTTCGTGACGAAGAGCCTGCTGGGCATGACGGGGGCGCTCGCGCGCATGCGCCTGGACGACGGGCGCGACGGACCGCTGAGCCCCTCCGCCCCGCCGAAGCTTCTGCTGGGCCTTGCGACGATCCTGCTGACCTCGCTGAGCCGCAACTACGCCTTCGTGCTGGTGGTGCTGGCGCTCGCCCTTGCACGCGCCGCGCTGTTGCCCACGCGGGCGCTGAGGCGCACGGCCGCCGTCGCCGGGGTCGCGTCCGCGCTCACGTTTGCGGTGATGCTGCCCGCGACGCTTTTGGGGCAGGCGCACTCCGCGATGCTGCTAGGCACGAAGGTGCTGGTGACGACCACCGTCGCCATGGAGGTGACGCTCACCACGGCCGCGGGCGAGCTCACTCGCGGCCTGCGCACGCTGCGCGTGCCGGCCACGGCCGTGCTGACGCTCGACCTTGCGCTGCGCAGCATAGTGGACCTGGGCCGCGTGGCGGCCGAGGTGCTGTGCGCGCTTCGCCTGAGGAGCGTGGGGCGCGACCACGACAAGAGGTCTTCCATAGGCGGCGTGGGCGGCGTGCTCCTGCTGAAGGCAGGCAGGTCCGCGGCCGAGACGGCGGACGCGATGGCCTGCCGTGGCTTCGACGGCTCCTACGACGTGACGCCCGAGCGCCCCCGCCCGCACCAGCGCGCGGTTGACTGCGCGTGGCTGCTGGGAGCGGCCGCTCTTCTCGCCCTCTTCTTCTATCTGCAGGGGCTGGTCTAGATGCATCCTGACGTTCACCCACAGAGCCTCCACCATCCGCACGCCACGGACGCGCGGCCGGCGCTCATGCGCCTTGACGACTTCTGCTTTGCCTACGACGACGTACCCGTGCTGCGCCACATCGACCTTGAGATCGACGCGGGCGACTCCGTGGTGCTGATGGGCGATAACGGGTCGGGGAAGTCGACGCTGCTGCGCGCGATGAGCGGGCTGGTGCACCCGCAGGTGGGGACGTACCGCTTTGACGGGCAGGTGGTGGACGCGGCCTCCATGCGCGATGCGGGGTTCAGCCGCCGGCTGCACCAGCGCGTGGGGTTCATCTTCCAGGACAGCGACAGCATGCTCTTCACGGCGAGCGTGGAGGACGAGGTGGCGTTTGGGCCGTCCCAGATGGGGCTTTCCGCGAAGGAGGTCGCCGGGCGCGTGGACGACTGCCTGGGGCTTCTGGGAATCGCCCACCTGCGCGGGCGCGCGCCGTACAACCTTTCCGGCGGCGAGAAGAAGAAGGTGGCCATCGCGAGCGTTCTGGCCATGAACCCCGAGGTGCTGTGCCTGGACGAGCCGATGGCCGCGCTGGACGCCCGCACGCAGGAGTGGCTGCTGGGATTTCTGAAGCAGCTGAAGCGCGCCGGCAAGACGCTGGTGGTGGCGACGCACGACCAGTCGCTCGCGGACGAGCTGGCGGACTACTTTGTGTACATGGGCGACTTCCACGGGTACGCCGACCGGCCCCACGTGCACGTGAACGAGTAGCGGGCGGGGGCGGGGGCGCCGCGGATACGCACCCGGCCCCAGTTCTCGGGATCCTGCAAGGTCGCCCCTGGTGTGTGCGGGGGCGGCTGGGACGCGGGTACACACCCGCGCCGAGTTTGCAGGGGGTCCGCAAACTCGGCCCTCACGAGTACCGGGGGGCGCCCCCGCGGTACACGCCTGCCCCCAGTTCGCGGGGGCCCCGTAAACTGGGGGCAGAAGTGTACCGGGCATGCCTCCCGCCGGTACACGTGAGGACGTAACGCACGGGATCCCGCAAACTCGCGGCCGACGTGTGCCATAAGAATTCCAACCATGGCAGGAACTCGCCCATGTGTACCGGAAAATGCAAACTCGGGTCAGACGTGTACCATGAGAGATTAGTCTAATCCCACATAACACGAGGTAGATGAGCTGCGCGATCAAAGTCTTGACGAACGGCCCGGTACACGTCTCGAAGTTCCTGACATGGTTCAACTTTCGATGGCACTCGTCTGGCCCAAGTTCGCGGCTTCCTGCCAAAAGCGCGCCCATGTGTACCGGCCCGGCACACGTCGGCCCCGAGCTTGCACCGACCCGTGAAACTCGGACGCGACGTGTACGGGCGTGTCGACTCGGGGCTCACGTGTACCGGCGGCCGGCGCACGCCCGCGCCAGCGCTGAAGCCCGCGCCAGCGCTGAAGCCCGCGCCAGCGCTGAAGCCCGCGCCACCGGCACCTGCCGCCCAGCCCCGGCGACACTCGCCGACCGCGCCCTCCACGCTCGCGGAAGCGCGTGCCCGCGCGCCCGTCGAGCGGCCGCGCCGTGGGTACAATGCCGGTGCACGCCCGCCGCCCGCCGCCGCCCGCCGCCGGCGTGCGATTGCCGTCGCCGCGGCAAACGTCACGCAAGAGAGGTGCACCCATGGCCGAAGAAGCCTCAACCATACGCACGGACGTCCTCATCGTGGGCGCGGGTCCCGCCGGAATCTTCACGGCGCTCGGCCTGCTGCGCCGGGGCGACCGCCGGTCCATCACCATGGTGGAGAAGGGCCTGCCCATCGAGCGGCGCCGCTGCCCGCGAGAGGCGACCGGCCACTGCGCGGGATGCTCTCCCTGCCGGATCACCACGGGCTTCTCGGGAGCCGGCGCGTTCAGCGACGGAAAGCTCTCGCTCTCGCCCGAGGTCGGCGGCGACCTTCCACAGCTCGTGGGCACGGACGTCGTCGCAGACGGCATATCGCGCGTGGACGACATCTATCTTGAGCTGGGCGCGGACCCGCACGTGGAGGGCGTCGGCCACCCCAAGAGCGTCGCGGACATCCGCCGGCGCGCCATCAAGGCCGGCCTCAAGCTGGTGGACTGCCCCATTCGTCACCTGGGGACGGAAAAGGCGCAGCAGATCTACGCGCGCGTGGAGCGCGAGCTTCTGGACGCGGGCGTGAACATCCTGTTCGAGCACGAGTGCCTCGAGGTGCTGGTACAGGGCGAGAAGTGCCTGGGCGCCGTCGTCGCGCCCACCGGCCGGCCCCAGGCCCAGACGCGGGTCCTTGCCGCAGAGACCGTGGTCGCCACCGGCCGGCGCGGCGCGCTCTGGTTTGACGAGATGTGCGCGGAGCACGGCATCACGCACGCACCCGGACCCGTTGACCTGGGCGTTCGCGTCGAGGTTCGCAACGAGGTGATGGAGGACGTCAACAACGTCCTGTACGAGTCCAAGCTCGTGGGCTACCCGGCGCCGTTCCGCAACAAGGTGCGCACGTTCTGCCAGAACCCCGGCGGCTTCGTGAGCCAGGAGAACTACGACGGCGGCCTCGCCGTGGTGAACGGTCACTCGTACAAGGAGCGCAAGAGCCCCAACACCAACCTGGCCGTGCTGGTCTCGTTCAACTTCCGCCAGCCGTTCCACGAGCCCATCGCGTACGCGCAGCACGTCGGGCGCCTCATGAACATGCTCGGCGCCGGCCACATCCTCGTGCAGCGCTTTGGCGACGTTCTGGACGGCAAGCGCACGTGGCCGCAGGAGCTTGGCCGCTCCAACGTGGTGCCCACGCTCGCGGACGCCGAGGCCGGGGACATCACGGCCGCGATGCCGTACCGCGCCATGACGGAGATAGTGGCGTTCATGCAGGCCGTCGACCTGGTGGTCCCGGGGTTTGCCGCGGACGAGACGCTGCTGTACGCGCCGGAGCTCAAGTTCTACAGCAACCGCGTGGTGATGGACGAGCACCTGGACACCAACGTCCGCGGGCTGCACTGCCTGGGGGACTCGTCCGGCTGGACGCGCGGCCTCATGATGTCCAGCGTGATGGGGCTGCTCATGGGAGAAGAGCTCTCGTCCCGCTAGGAGCGCTGGAGCGTGAACGCGTCCGTGTACGTGGCCGTCGCGTCATACGGTATGAGCAGGAACGACTCCTTCGACGTGTGGCCGCACGTGACGCGCGCGACGGCGTGGTCCGCATCGTCGGCCGAGCCAAAGCCCACGATCACGGTGATCGTGCCGCGCGCGTCCTGCGGCGTCGTGAGCTCGAACGCGTACGTGCTGTCCGTGGGGTCGTCCGCCGGGTCAAGCCGCTCGCCCTCGAACGTGACGCCGCGCACGGACTCGTCGCCGTCGCTTGCGTCCACGTCCCGCTCCGGCGCGGGGTGGTAGTGCGCGACGCAGTCAAGCGTGCCGGTCATGCGGCGCGAGTCGTCTGACAGCGCGTCGATCGTGATGGAGAGCGTGCGTCCCTGCGCGCCAAAGCACCTTGCGCCAGAGGCGTCCTGGCTCTGGAACGTGCCCGTCCACGTGCCCACCACGGGTGAAAGGCTTGCGCGCCGGGCGCCCTTGCTTGCGCTTGCCTTGCGCAGCTCCCACGAGCCGCTTGCGGCCGCGAACGAGAAGCTCGCGTCCACGTCGCACTCCAGCGCCTGGTAGCCGTGCCGGCGCACCAGGCGAATGCGCACGTCCTGCCGCTGGCGCCTGCGGTCGAAGGTCGACTTTCTTATGGTGACGTCCGCGTCCTGGTACAGCGTGGCAAGGCTTTTCTTGCCGCCGCCCGCAGACGAGTCCGCCTTTGCCAGGATCGCGCCCACGCCCGCGCGGATGCGCGCGCGGGATACGCCGCCCGTCGCCGCAAACGAGGCCGCGCCGTCCAGCCGGCACACGTCCAGCCGCCACGAGCCGCTTGCGCCGCGCTCGTACGTGAGGCTCGCGGGCGCCGTCGCGCGCACGCGCCCGCTCTGGAACGTCACGTCCGCCGCCACGACGAGCTTGCCGGCGACGGAGCTCCGCCCGCGCACCTTCGCGCCGGTGGCAACCAGGTCCTCCGTCACGTCGAACGCGCCGGCGCTCCAGTCCGGCGCGGGGGCGTGCGCCACGGCGTCGCGCTCCACGCGCGCGTCGTCCGGGCCGCCTACCAGGCCAAGTCCCGCGGCCACGGCCGCGGCGACGCACAGCGCCACGGCGAGAAGAACCGCCGCCGTCGCCGCACGGTGGTTCCGCACCGCACGGCCCGCACTTCTCGCCCAGGCGCGCGCCCTGCGCGCGAGCGGCGTCGCGGCGCCGTCCGGCGCGGCGGCGTCAGGCGCGGTGCCATCAGGCACGGCCTTCGCGGGCGCGGCGTCCCGTGCGGGCACCGGCTGCGTGGCGGTCCGGTCCCGGCCGTCGACCTCCGCGGGGGAGGGGCGGCCCTGCGTGTGGCGCGCGTCGCCTGGCGTGGGCGACGCCTTCTTGCTGTCGTCTTGCATGGGCTTGGGGCTCCCTCCCTTGCGCGGCCGTGCGCGAACAGTTTCTCACAGTTTCATGCGACGGTCCCGTGGCCGCGGCGCCGCGGCGCCGCCGCGCACGGGGCGGCCACATCTACCCGCGCGACCCGGCCGCGCGTGGCGGGGCAGGGCGGCCGCGCGCATCGTGGACGGGCTGTGCGGCGCCGGCCTGCGTGAATACGAAACGCGCTGAGGTGGTATCCTCAATTGGCTGAACACTTCCGCCGCGTCACCGCGCAAGCGCCGTGGCATCCTGAAGGAGAGGGAAATGAGAGACAAGCTAGAGAGGCTCATCGCGGCGTACGCGGAGCTCGAGAAGAAGATGATGGACCCCTCCGTCGTGAGCGACCCCAAGGAGTACGCGCGCGTCGCGAAGGAGCACGCGAGCCAGGCCGAGCTCGTGGCGAAGGCGAAGGAGTACCTGCAGGCGCTCGACGACATCGAGGCCGCGAAGGAGATGCTGCGCGAGGCCGACGCCGACGAGAAGGAGATGCTGCAGGAGGACATCGCCGCCAACGAGGAGAAGATCCCCGGCCTGGAGGAGGAGATCAAGTACCTGCTGATCCCGGCGGACCCCAACGACGACAAGAACACCATCGTCGAGATCCGCGCCGGCGTGGGTGGCGACGAGGCCGCGATCTTCGCGGGCGACCTGTACAGCATGTACGAGCGCTTCGCCCAGAGCCGCGGCTGGAAGATCGAGGTGCTGAGCTCGAGCCCCGGCGAGGCCGGCGGCTTCAAGACCATCGAGTTCAAGGTCACGGGCGAGAAGGTCTACTCCGTCATGAAGTTCGAGAGCGGCGTGCACCGCGTGCAGCGCATCCCGAAGACCGAGAGCCAGGGCCGCATCCAGACCTCGACCGCGACCGTGGCAGTGCTGCCCGAGGCCGAGGACATCGACATCGAGATCAAGGACGAGGACCTGCGCGTCGACACCTACTGCGCGTCCGGCCCCGGCGGCCAGGGCGTGAACACCACGTACTCCGCCGTGCGCATCACCCACCTGCCCACGAACACCGTGGTGCAGTCGCAGGACCAGCGCTCCCAGATCCAGAACCGCGCCGTGTGCATGGAGATGCTCCGCGCGCGCCTGTACCAGATGGAGCTCGAGAAGCAGCAGGCCGAGCAGGGCGCGGAGCGCATGAGCCAGATCGGCCACGGCAACCGCTCCGAGAAGATCCGCACGTACAACCAGCCGCAGGACCGCGTGACGGACCACCGCATCGGCTTCAACAGCACGTACACCGGCGTGCTGCAGGGCGACAAGCTGTCCGAGGTGATCGAGGCGCTCGCGGCGGCCGAGCGTGCCGAGAAGCTCGCGCAGTCGGTGTGATGACCTTCTCGCCACCCTTGCGGCTGCCTTTGGGCCGCGCCTAGGGCGCACGGGCGCATTTGCGCGCCTTGCACCTGCCTTTACGCCGTTCACACAATGCGCATGCGAGCGCGGGTCCGCATCGGGCGGGCCCGCGCTTTGCCGTAGAATGGCGCGGTACAAGACGGATTGCCGCGGGGCCTTCCCGGCGGCGCGATTGCGAGGGTGCCGATGGCGGAGCAGGAGACCTGGACCATACAACGCATGCTGGACTGGACCATTGGCTACCTGGGCCGCAAGGGCGACAAGCGCCCGCGCCTGTCCGCGGAGTGGATGCTGGGCTCGGTCACGGGGCTCTCGCGCGTGCAGATATACACGAGCTTCGACCGGCCGCTCACGCCGGACGAGCTGCGCCGCATGCACGACGCCGTCGTGCGCCGCGCCTCGGGCGCCCCGCTGCAGTACATAACCGGCGAGATGCCGTTTCGCCACATCGTGCTGCAGTGCGAGGAAGGCGTGCTCATACCGCGGCCCGAGACGGAGGTCCTGGTGGACGCCGCGCTCGAGGGCGTGGACGCGGCGCGCGCCTGCGGGCGAGAAGCGCGCGTGCTCGAGGTGGGAACCGGCACGGGCTGCATCGCGTGCTCCATCGCGAGCGAGCGGCGCGGCACGCACGTGGTGGCGACGGACATATCGCCGAAGGCGGTGTCGCTCGCGGAGCGCAACCGCGACGCGCTGGGGCTGGACGGCGCGATCGACGTCGTCCGCTGCGACCTGGCCGATGGGGTAGACCCCTCGTACATGGGCGCTCTTGACGTGCTGGTCTCGAACCCGCCGTACATCCCCTCCGACGTGGTGCCCACGCTGCCCGCGGAGGTGGAGGCGCACGAGCCGCACCTGGCGCTGGACGGCGGCCCGGACGGGCTGGACGTGTTCCGGCGGCTGCTTGGGCTTGCGCCCGCGGCGCTGCGCCCCGGCGGCATGATGTGCGTGGAGCTGTTCGAGACGAACGTGGGCGACGCGGCGGAGCTCTGCCGGCGGCAGGGCGGCTGGGCATCGGTCGAGGTGCGGCAGGACCTCACGCGCCGGCCGCGCGTGCTGGTGGCCGTGCGCGAGGGAGACCTCGCGGCCATGGTGGACGCCCAGGTGGAGCGTGCGCTCGAGCTGCGCGAGAAGGTGGTCGAGGTGGACCAGGCCGTGCCGGACGCCGCGGCCGTCAGGCGCGGGGGCAACGTCCTTCTCGCCGGGGGCGTGGTCGTGGTCCCCACGGACTCCGTGTACGGCATCGGCTGCGCGGCGACGCCCCACAACCCCGGTCACGCGCGCACGTTTGCCATCAAGCACCGCGACCTTGCCCAGACGCTGCCGTGGCTCGTGGCAGACGCGGAGGACCTCGACCGCTTTGGGCGCGACGTGCCGGCGTGGGCGTACCGCCTGGCCCAGCGCTGGTGGCCAGGCGCCCTCACGCTGGTGGTGAGGGCGAGTGCCGCCGTCCCCGCGGAGTACGTGCGCACGGCGGACGGCACGATCGCGCTGCGCCTGCCGGATTCAAACCTCGTGCGCGCGCTCGCGCGGCACGTGGGCTGCCCGCTTGCCATCACGAGCGCGAACACGCACGGCGAGGCCGCGGCCACGAGCGGCTCCGGCCTGGAGGAGCGCATCGTGCGCGAGGCGGACCTCACGTTCGACGCGGGCCCCGCGCCCATCGCCGTCGCGTCCACCATCGTGGGCTGCACGGGGGAGGAGCCCGTGGTGTATCGCGAGGGGGCCATTTCCGCCGCGGACGTCATGGAGTGCGCCCGCGGCTAGGCGGGCTGGCCGCGCGCGTCGGTCGCGGGCGTCGGTCGCGCGCCATCCGTGGGGACCATGGCGATCCGCCGGGCTCGCGTCACGCCCGCGCCGCCATGCGCTATCGTGGTGGTGACAGAGGACGCCCATACCAGAAGGAGTATGCATGAAGATCGCAATCGCATCCGACCACGCCGGTTTCTGCCAGAAGCCCGCGATGGTCGAGTACCTCAAGGGCCTTGGCCACGAGGTGATTGACTTTGGCCCGCAGAGCGCGGACCGCGTGGACTACCCCGACTTCGCGGACAAGGTGGCCCGCTGCGTCGCCGCCGGCAAGGCCGACCGCGGCGTGCTCATCTGCGGCACCGGCATCGGCATGGCGCTCACGGCGGACAAGGTGGCCGGCGTGCGCGCAGCCGTCATCCAGTCGCCGTTGTTCGCGCACCTCTTCCGCGAGCACAACGACGGCAACGTCGTGTGCATGTCCGGCCGCTTCACGCCGTTTGACGTCAACAAGGCCATCGTGGACGAGTTCCTCACGACCGAGTTTGGCGGCGGCCGGCACGCCGGGCGCGTCCAGAAGATCATGCGCGAGGACGACCCCGACTTCGGCGGGATGGAGTGCTAGGCGCCGGCAAGGTTAAATCTGCATGGAGGGCGATCGACTGCGGCCGGTCGCCCAACTCTTAGGGGCGTATACAGTTCTTGGGCGCCCGAAGGCGCGGCGTCCGCACCGGCAACCGTACGGCAACCGTACGGCAACCAGACGTGGAGGTAACCAAGCATGTACCTTGAGCACCTGAGACAAGAGGACCCCGAGGTCGCGGCCTGCGTGGACGACGAGCTCCAGCGCCAGCGCGACTCAATCGAGCTCATCGCGTCCGAGAACTTCGTCTCGACCGCCGTGATGGAGGCCGTCGGCTCGCCGCTCACCAACAAGTACGCCGAGGGCCTTCCCGACAAGCGCTACTACGGCGGCTGCTGGGCGGTCGACAAGGTCGAGAACCTGGCCATCGAGCGCGTCAAGCGCCTGTTCGGCAGCGAGTTCGCCAACGTGCAGCCGCACTCCGGCGCGCAGGCCAACTACGCGGCCGAGTCCGTGTTCGCCAAGCCCGGCGACACCATCATGGGCATGGACCTCTCCAACGGCGGCCACCTCACGCACGGCTCCAAGGCAAACTACTCCGGCAAGCTGCACGCGGTCGTCTCGTACGGGCTCGACCCCAAGACGGAGCGCATCGACTACGACGACGTTGCCGCGAAGGCCGAGAAGTGCCGCCCCACGCTGATCATAGCGGGTGCCAGCGCCTACCCCCGCGTGATCGACTTCGAGCGCTTCGCCCAGATCGCGCACGACAACGGCGCGGCGCTCATGGTCGACATGGCGCACATCGCCGGCCTCGTCGCGACGGGCGCGCACCCCAGCCCCGTGCCGTACGCGGACGTCGTCACGTCCACCACGCACAAGACCCTGCGCGGCACGCGCGGCGGCATCATCCTGTGGAACAACCCGGATTACACCAAGCGCCTGAACTCCGCCGTGTTCCCTGGCTCGCAGGGCGGCCCCCTCGAGCACGTCATCGCAGGCAAGGCCGTCGCGTTTGGCGAGGCGCTCAAGCCGGAGTTCGCCACCTACATCGACAACGTCTGCAAGAACGCGAAGGCGCTCGGCCGCGGCATGCAGTCCAAGGGCCTGCGCCTCGTGACGGGCGGCACGGACAACCACCTGCTGCTCGTGGACCTCACGCCCGCGAAGGACATCACCGGCCGCGACGCGGAGCAGGCGCTCGAGCGCGTCGGCATCACCGTCAACAAGAACACCATCCCCGGCGAGAAGCGCTCGCCGTTCGTCACGAGCGGCATCCGCGTGGGGTCCGCCGCCATCACGACGCGTGGCTTCTCGGAGGAGGAGTGCGAGAGGGTCGGCCAGCTCATCGGCAAGACCGTGTTCGCGCTCCAGAACGACGAGGGCTTCAAGATCGACGACGTCAAGGCCGAGGTCTCCCAGATGCTCGCGCGTCACCCGCTCTATCCGGAGCTCGCGTAGCGCCAGCGCGCGGCAGATGCGCTACTATGCTCTTGGCATATGGCAATCGGCCCGGCCTGCGGGCACGGGCCAGGGCGTCGCGGCGCCCCAGTCGGGAGGACTCACGCATGGAGTTTGACGAGAAGCGCTTCCAGATAATCGACCACCCCCTCGTGCAGCACAAGCTGCACATCCTGAGGGACAAGAACACCTCCACGAAGGACTTCCGCGAGCTCGTGACCGAGCTGGCCGTCTTCGAGGGCTACGAGGCCATGCGCGACCTCCCGCTCGAGGACGTCGAGGTCGAGACCCCGCTCGAGAAGACCACGTGCAAGCGGATCGCCGGCAAGAAGATCGCGATCATCCCCATCCTGCGCGCCGGCCTTGGCATGGTCGACGGCATCCTGACCCTCGTGCCGTCCGCGCGCGTAGGCCACGTGGGCATGTACCGCGACCCGCAGACGCACGAGCCGCACCAGTACTACTGCAAGTTCCCGCCCGCGATCGAGGACCGCACCTGCCTCGTCGTCGACCCGATGCTCGCGACCGGCGGGTCGCTCACCGCGGCCATCAAGTTCCTGCGCGACGCCGGCGTTAAGGACATCCGCTGCCTTACGCTCGTCTCCGCGCCGGAGGGCGTGAAGGCCGTCCTGGACTTCGACCCCGACGTCCGCCTGTACACCTGCGCGCTCGACCGTCAGCTGAACGAGAACGCCTACATCCTGCCGGGCCTCGGCGACGCCGGCGACCGCATCTACGGCACGAAGTAGCCAGGTGGCTCCGGGCGTCCGGCAGAACCGGGCGTCCGGCCGCCTTGGCACGGCACGCAACGCGGGCGAGAAGGGCCATGCGCCAAAGGTGCGCGCCCTTCTCGCCCGGCGCTTTTCTCGCCAGACGCGCCTTGGCCCCCCCGCGTGCGGCAGGCGCATGCGCCTCGCATACACCTAACGTGGGGCAGAGTAAAGTGTAGGTTTCGTAGCGTTTTTTGACCTTGGTTCAAAAATGGGAGCCGCGACAAAAATGCCATAAGAGCTGCAAAAACGCTCGCTTGGTCCCATTTTGCGCGTCGGGTGCATCATGCGTTTCAAAACGGGGATTGTGGACTTTGCCCCAAAACGAACCTAAACTACTGGTCGCTGACCCTATCTGGCGTATCGAGGTGCACATGAACCAGACGCTCGCAATCGCATTGGGCGCCGTCTGCGGAATGGTAGGTGCTATTCCATCCGGCGTCCTGTTTGAGCGGGCCCTCAAACGGGGTACAAAGGATAGCGTTAGCGTGGAGGCGGGGCTTGCCAGTACCATGGCCTCGTTTCTGTTTCTGTCAGCAGCGATTTACGTGGCGCATCTACTGATGAGGGACTACACGTTCTCGTTTGGGTGCTCCGCGGTGGTGGCGTTCCTCGGTTTCTGGGGAATCGAGTCAGTTAAGGGCTGGAAGGCCGCGCAGGGACCTGCCTCGCCTGGAGGGAAGGACGAATAGTGAACCCGCTAGCAAGTTTGTCCAAAGAGATGGAAGAGCTCGTCAGTAGCTTCATGTCCGAGGCCATCGTTGGCAACACGACCGTCGGGCTCACGCAGTACATCTTCTTCATGCTCATCGCGATTGCCGTCCTGCTGATCGTCGTCTTCTCGTTCAAGAAGAAGCAGTCCGCGAGCCTGGTGCCGCAGGGATTCTTCGTGAACGGCATGGAGTACCTCGTGGAGTTCGCCCGTGACGACCTCTGTGTGAGCCTTCTGGGCGACAAGTGGAAGAAGCACTTCCCCTTCATCGCCGCGGTGTTCTTCTTCATCCTGTTCAACAACATCGTCGGCATCATCCCCGGCTGCCACCCCGGCACCGGTACGATGGGCGTCACGGCGGCGCTCGCGCTCTGCTCCTTCGTGTACTACGTCGCGGTGGGCATCAAGCGCATGGGCGTGCTCGGCTACCTCAAGAGCATGGCACCCGCAGGCCTGCCTGGCCCCATGGCCGCGATGGTCTGGGTCATCGAGCTCTTCTCCAACCTGCTCCGCCCGATCACGCTCGCCATTCGTCTGTTCTGCAACATGTTCGCCGGACACGTCGTCATGGGCACGTTCGCCATCCTGGCGTCCCTGTTCGTCGAGCCGCTGCTGCAGGGCTTCTCCGCGGTTGCGCTCGGCCAGGCGACCGTCTCCGTGTTCTGGATCCTGCTTCTGATCATCATCTACCTGGTCGAGATTCTGGTCGCCGCCATCCAGGCGTACGTCTTCGCCCTGCTGTCGGCCGTCTACATCCAGCTCGTCGAGAACGAGTAGCGTCACTTTGGTTACTTGCGGGCCCCACGCCCGCTGGTATACGTAGGTCAAGAAATCGCCCGGCGGTTGGGCGAATGACAAAGGAGGAATCGTGGGAGTCATCGGTTATGGTCTCGGCGTTATTGGTGCTGGCTTTGGCATCGGTCTCGCGGCATTCGGAGCAACTACGGCCATGGCGCGCCAGCCCGAGGTCCAGGGCCGTCTGTTCACGGTCTTTATTCTTGCGTCCGCTTTCGTCGAGGCACTCGCCCTCATCGGCTTCGTCGTCACCCTCATTTCGTAACTACCGAGAAGGACGAGCAGAGCTGAGTTGGAGGCACGTATGAACATCAACATCAAGGGGCTTTCGCGCATCGTGGGGGCATCGGCCGCCACCGTTGCCGCCTCTGTGTTCGCGCCTACGCTCGCGCTTGCCGAAATGCCGAGTGGTCCCGACCTTCTTCTCCCCAAGCCCGCGGAGTTCATCCCGGCGCTCATCGCGTTTCTCGTCATCTGGTTTGTGCTGGCCAAGCTCGCTTGGCCTTCCATCCTCGGAATGATGGAAAAGCGCCAGAAGAAGATTCAGGACGACCTGGATTCGGCGGCCGAGTCCAAGGCGAAGGCGGCCGAGGAGGCCAAGAGCTACGAGCAGGCGATCCGCGACGCCCACAAGGAGGCCGACAAGATCGTCGCTCAGGCCAAGCGCGAGGCCGAGGAGGAGCGCTCCCAGATTCTGGCGAAGGCGCAACGCGAGGCTTCGGACATCATCACGAAGTCGCACGGCGCCGTCGAGTCCGAGCGCAAGAAGGCCATGATCGAGCTCTCGAGCTCCGTCGTCGACCTTTCCGTCGAGATCGCGAGCAAGGTCATCGGCAACGAGCTAAGCGAGGGGCAGCAGCGCAAGCTTGCTGAGAAGTACCTTGCGGAAGTGAGTGTCCCAGATGAGCGCTAAGCGCAGCGAAGACGAGAAGGTGGAGGCGTACTCCAGGGCCCTCATCGAGGCCGGTCGTGCCTCCGGACGCGCGAACGCCGACCTCGTGCAGTGGGAGCATGCACGCAAGTTCTCACCCGAGGTTCTTGAGACCCTGAGCGCGATGCGCGACGCGGATGACCTTGACCTCGTTCCCAAGGTCGCCCGTCAGTACAAGCAGATCCTGGACGCGGAGGATAAGACGGTGTCCGTCACCGTCACCACGTCCGTGCCCATGGACGACGACCTCCGCGAGAAGGTTCGCGCAAAGGCCGAGAAGGACCTCAAGGCTCCCGTATATCTCGTCGAGCGCGTCGACCCGAAAATCCTCGGCGGCATTGTGCTGGAGGCGCGCGGTCACCGCTATGACGCGTCCGTCAAGGCGCAGCTGACGAACATCAGGAAGACGCTCGCCTCGACCTTCGTCGGAAGTGATGAGCATGACAGATAAGATAAGCTCTGCGGAGATCATGGGGGCGCTGCGAAGCAGGCTGTCCAAGATTTCCGAAACCATAGACCAGCAGGAGGCCTCCGTCGTCACGGAGGTGGGCGACGGCATCGCCCACATCTCCGGGCTCAGGACCGCAATGGCCGGCGAGCTGCTCGAGTTCACGAGCTCTGCCAACGGCAGGAGCGTGTACGGCCTCGCACAGAACCTTGACCAGGACGAGGTCGGCGCCGTCCTCTTCGGTGACGTCGACTCCATCAAGGAGGGCGACGAGTGTCGCACCACCGGGCGCGTCATGGACATTCCCGTCGGGCACGCCATGCTCGGCCGCGTCGTGAACCCGCTCGGCCAGCCCATCGACGGCCTCGGTGCGATCGATACGAACCACCGTCGCCCCATCGAGTTCAAGGCCCCTGGCATCATGGCACGCCAGCCGGTTTGCGAGCCGGTTCAGACCGGTCTCATGGCCATCGACGCCATGGTCCCCATCGGCCGCGGTCAGCGTGAGCTGATCATCGGCGACCGCAAGACCGGCAAGACGGCCATCGCCATCGACACGATCGTGAACCAGAAGGACACGGACGTCATCTGCATCTACGTCGCCATCGGCCAGAAGGCATCCACGGTCGCGGGCATCAAGGAGACGCTCGCGCGCCGCGGCGTCCTGCAGAAGACGATCATCGTTGCGGCAACCGCAGCCGACTCCGCGCCTATGCAGTACATCGCCCCCATGGCAGGTGCCGCAATCGGCGAGTACTTCATGTACAACGACGCCAACGGCAACCCGGCGGACGAGAACCACCCCGGTGGACACGTGCTCGTGGTGTACGACGACCTGTCCAAGCAGGCTGTCGCATATCGTCAGATGTCGCTTACGCTGCACCGTCCGCCTGGACGCGAGGCCTATCCTGGCGACATCTTCTACCTGCACTCTCGTCTGCTCGAGCGTGCCTGCAAGCTTTCCGACAAGAACGGTGGCGGATCGCTCACGGCACTGCCGATCATCGAGACGCAGGAGGGCGACGTTTCCGCCTACATCCCGACGAACGTCATCTCGATTACCGATGGCCAGATTTACCTGCAGTCGAACCTGTTCTTCCAAGGACAGCGCCCCGCAGTCGACGTTGGCATCTCGGTTTCGCGAGTCGGCGGAGCCGCGCAACTGAAGGCCATGAAGCAGGTCGCCGGCACGCTGCGCCTCGACCTCGCGAGCTATCGCGAGAAGCAGGCGTTCGCACAGTTCGGATCCGACCTCGACGCGACGACGCAGTACCAGCTGAACCACGGCGCGCACATGATGGAGCTGCTGAAGCAGAAGCGCTATGCGGCCCTGGACGTTTCCGACCAGGTCATCGCGATCTTTGCCGCCAAGGAGGACTTCCTCGACGACATCGACCTCGAGAACGTCACGCTCTTCCGCGACCAGCTGGCGAAGTACATGCAGGAGCGTCACCCGAAGCTCCGCGAGGAGATTCGCGACCACAAGATCGATGACGACATGTCAGAGCGCCTCAAGACTCACATCAAGCACTTCAAGGAGGAGTTCCTCAAGGCTCACCCGAACAAGGTCGCCGAGGCCGACGTTGCACAGACTGCCGAGGACAACGAGTCCGCGGTGGCAGACACCGAGAAAGAGACGGGCCAGGAGTAGTAGATGGCCAACCTTCGCGAAATACAACGGCGCATGAGCTCGATCAGCAGCACCATGCAGATTACGCGCACGATGGAGATGATCTCCACGGCACGCATCCAGCATGCGCTCGCTCGGGCGGAGGAGGCGTCCCCCTACAAGGACGCCATCACCAACATGCTCGCCAACGTCGCGCCCGCAGGCAGCAATTCCACCGAGCCCCTGCTGAGGAAGCACGACGAGGAGAAGCACGTCCTCTTCGTCGTCATCGCCTCGGACCGCGGGCTTGCCGGTGGCTTCAATGTCCTGCAGCAGCGCGCGGTCGACCACGAGATGCGCACGCTTGCGCAGCGTGGCATCAAGAGTTCGGTCATCACCTGCGGGCGCAAGCCCACCGAGTACTTCACGTATCGAAAGGTCAAGCCGGTCCTGTCCTTCGTGGGCGTGTCCTCCGAGCCTACGATGGACGAGGCCGACCGCATCTCGTCGTACATCATCGACGGTTACGTGAGGGGTGAAATCGACAGGGTCGTCCTTCTCTACTGGCACGCGAAGAACCGCGTCGACCAGACGCAGGTGACCGAGCAGCTTCTCCCCATCGAGAGGGAGAGCCTCATGATGCCGAACAAGCCCCGTAAGCCGGAAGCGCTCTACGAGGTCAAGCACAAGATCGACCCCGTGTACCGCTTCGAGCCGTCCGCGGAGGAGGTGCTTGGGTATCTGATGCCGGCCTATTTCAGGACGGTCATCTACCACGCGCTTCTTGACTCCGCGGCGGCAGAGCACGGTGCGAGGCGTAGGGCGATGCAGTCGGCGACCGACAACGCCAAGGAAGTGCTGGGTTCCCTGAGCCGCACGTACAACAGAGAGCGTCAGGGCGCCATCACCACCGAGCTCAACGAAATCATCGGCGGTGCCGCCGCATTGGAGGAAAGCTAATGTCAGAAACCGCACAGCAGGAGCGCACTCCTCTGGAGGAAGCGGCCTACAAGCAAATGAACAAGACGGTGGGCACGGGATACATCACCCGTATCGTCGGACCTGTCGTCGACGTGAAGTTCGAGGACGCCGTCCCGGCCATCTACACGGCGCTCACCGTTGACGGCGAGACGCCCGTCGGCAAGGTCAGCACCGTGCTCGAGGTCGAGTCGCAGCTGGCCGGCGGCGTCGTCAGGACCGTCGCCATGTCCTCCACGGACGGTCTCCAGCGTGGCCTCCGCGTCAAGGACACCGGACATCCCATGCTCATGCCGGTGGGTCCCTCGACCCTCGGCCGCGTGTGGAACGTCATGGGCGAGCCGGTCGATGGCGGCGAGGTGCCGGACGACGTCCAGTACTACCCGATTCACCATCCGGCGCCGGCGTTCGACGAGCTGACTACCCAGACCGAGATCTTCGAGACGGGCATCAAGGCCATCGACCTGCTCGAGCCGTACGTCCGTGGCGGCAAGACCGGCCTCTTCGGAGGCGCGGGCGTCGGCAAGACGGTCCTGATTCAGGAGCTCATCAACAACCTGGCCCAGGAGCACGGCGGAACGTCCGTGTTCACGGGCGTTGGCGAGCGCACCCGTGAGGGTACCGACCTGTTCCTCGAGATGACCGAGTCTGGCGTCATCAACAAGACCTGCCTAGTCTACGGACAGATGAACGAGCCGCCTGGAGCGCGTATGCGCGTGGCCCTGTCTGGCCTGACGACCGCCGAGTACTTCCGCGACCAAGGTCAGGACGTCCTTCTCTTCATCGACAACATCTTCCGCTTCTCGCAGGCGGGCTCCGAGGTCTCCGCACTTCTCGGCCGTATGCCGTCTGCCGTTGGCTACCAGCCGACGCTGGCAACGGAGATGGGCGAGCTGCAGGAGCGCATCACCTCGACGAAGGAAGGCTCCATCACCTCGGTTCAGGCCGTCTACGTCCCCGCAGACGACCTTACGGACCCGGCGCCCGCCACGACGTTCACGCACCTGGACGCCACGACGGTCCTTTCGCGTGCCATCACCGAGCTGGGCATCTACCCCGCCGTCGACCCGCTGGCGAGCTCGAGCTCCGCGCTCGACCCGTCCATCGTGGGCGAGGAGCACTACCGCGTGGCCATGGCCGTGCAGGAGACGCTCCAGGAGTACTCCGACCTCCAGGACATCATCGCGATTCTTGGTATGGACGAGCTTTCCGAGGAGCAGCAGCTCACGGTCTCGCGTGCCCGCAAGATCCAGCAGTTCCTCTCGCAGGCGTTCCACGTCGCCGAGAAGTTCACGGGCAACCCCGGCACGTACGTCACCGTCGAGGACACGGTCCGCTCGTTTGCCGAGATAGTCGACGGCAAGTGCGACGACCTTCCCGAGCAGGCGTTCCGCTTCGCGGGAACCATTGACGACGTGCGCGAGCGTGCCGAGAAGATGGCGGCCGAGTCGGCGAGTGCCGAGTAGGGAAGATTATGGCAGAGCTTAACTGTCAGTTCGTACGCCCGGACAGGCTCCTCTTCGAGGGGCCTGTCGCGAGCTGCGTTCTTGTTGCGCAATCGGGAGAGCTTGGCGTGTGGCCGGGCCATGCCGCGGAGATCGTCGCCCTGGGCGACGGCGTCGTGCGCCTGAACCGCCGCGAGGAAGACGGCGGCGGGGTTGACAAGGTCATCGTCTCGGGCGGATACGCCGAGATCAACGGCGACTCCGTCATCGTCCTGGCGACGCATGCGCGCAAGGCCGACGACATCGAGCCGGACGTCGTGCGCCAGACGCGCCAGAAGGCGATGGACACGCGCGACCAGTACGACGAGGGCGACAGCAGGCGTGCGTACTACGACAACAAGATCAACTGGTGCAACCTCCTGCTGAAGCATGCAGGGGACGAAAAGTAAACACCTTAGGTACGGAGTCACCTTGGAAGTCATACAGGTTGAGGGCGGCCACAAGTTTTCTGGCGAGGTCACGGTCGAGGGCGCAAAGAACTCCGCGCTCAAGCTGATGGCCGCGACCATCATGGCGCCGGGCGTGACGACGCTCACGAACGTGCCGAACATCTCTGACGTCCACGTGATGGGCAAGGTGCTGAAGTACCTTGGCGCAAAGATCGTGGTCAAGGGGGAGCACGAGCTCGAGATTGACACGACCGACGTGGACAAGTGGGAGACGCCGTACCACCTGGTGGCGAAGATGCGCGCATCCACGGCCGTGATGGGCCCGCTGCTCACGAGGTTCGGCAAGGCCGTCGTGGCCATGCCGGGCGGCTGCAACATCGGCGCGCGCAAGATCGACATGCACATACTGGGACTCGAGGCCCTGGGCGTGCACTTCGAGATCGACCACGGCAACATCCACGCGTCCACGCCGAACGGCATCACGGGAACGACGGTCACGCTCGACTTCGCGAGCGTGGGTGCGACGGAGAACCTCATCATGGCGTCCGTGTGCGCCGAGGGCACAACCGTCATCGACAACGCGGCGCGCGAGCCCGAGATCGTGGACCTCGCGAACCTGCTGAACGAGATGGGGGCGAAGGTCCACGGGGCCGGGTCTCCTGTCATCGAGGTCGAGGGCGTGAAGTCGCTGCACGCGGTGGAGAGCCATCGCGTGGTGGGTGACCGCATCGAGGCGGGCACGTTCATCGCGATGGGCGGGCTCTGCGGTGACCCCGTGACGGTGAGGGGCTTCAACCCTAGGCACCTGGGGCTTGTGCTCAAGAAGTACGAGCTCATGGGGCTGGACATCAAGACGTTCGAGGACGGCTGCACCGTCAGTCGCAAGGGCGCAATCCACGCTACGGACATCCAGACGCTGCCGTTCCCGGGCTTCCCGACGGACATGCAAGCCCAGACGATGACGCTCCTTGCCCTGTGCGACGGAAGCTGCATCATCACGGAGAACGTGTTCGAGAACCGCTTCATGCTCGCGAGCGAGCTGCAGCGCATGGGCGCGGACATCCGCATCGAGGGGCACCACGCCATCGTGCACGGCGTAAAGGGCTTCTCGGGTGCGGAGGTGAAGTCGCCCGACCTGCGTGGCGGCGCCGCGCTGGTGATGGCGGGGCTTGTGGCCGACGGCGTGACCACGGTGAGCGACATCTACCACATCGACCGCGGCTACGAGAAGTTCGTGCCGAAGCTGCAGGGGCTGGGCGCGAAGGTCGAGCGGCTGGAGCTTCCGGAAGAGGACATAGACGACCCGCTGATGTAGGGTCTCTTGCATATGCCTTGCGGGCCTGGGTGCGTTGGTGCGTGCCCAGGCCTTTTTGGTGCCGGGATGCGTCAAGTGGCGACGGCTTGGAATCGCATGGCGGCCAACGGGTACATAATGCTCTACAGTTGGGACCAGAATGCGCCGCAGGCGAGAAGAGCGGCGGATCTTATCGAGGAGGGTGACGTGGCGGGAGGCGTGCACGCGGGCCAAGTGGGCGGCGCCACGAGGAGGGCGCCGCACCTTACGAAATCGAACGAGGACTACATAGAGTCCATTTATCGCATAATGCAGGAACATAGCGCTATGGACGGTGTGCGTTCCGTGGATGTTGCGGAGCAGCTTGGCGTGTCGAAGGCCAGCGTAAACAAGGCGGTTTCGACGCTACGCGATGCGGGTTACGTGGAGCAGAACCGCTACGGCAGGATACAGCTTACGGATATGGGCCTGGTTTATGCCAAGCGCGTGTGGCGCTGCCATCGCATGCTGCGGCTGTTCTTGGTGCGCGACCTTGGGGTGGACCCGAAGGTCGCCGACGAGGAGGCCTGCCTGATGGAGCACGCGCTTTCTGACGACACGCAGAACCGCTGGCTGGCATACCTGGAGAAGCAGGGAATCGCGGTGGAGGACTGATGGCGGGCCAGGCGGGACGCGCGTGGCCGAGCTGCCCGTTGTGGCAGGATCCGGCGGATACGGAGGACGGCGAGGCCCTGAAGTCCGCGGAGCTCGGCCGCGCGCTCACGGGACGTGCGCCGAGGCCGCTTGTGCTTTCGGGCGACATGGGGCCCCTGCTGAGGAGGCAGCCCTTCTCGGACGGCGTGCCCGAGGCCGAGTGGAACATCGACGACGACGCGCTCATGGGCCAGCTGCACGGGCTGTATCGTGCGGCGGGCGCGGAGTGCGCGCTGACGCACACGGCCGGGTGCGCGTCCGCGCAGCTCGAGGGAGGCCTGCGCGACGTGGCTGACCAGGTGAACGAGCAGGCGGTGCGCGAGGCGCGCTCGTGCGGGCCGCGCTTCGTGATGGGGCTGGTGGCCCAGCGCGGGTGCGCGCTCGACGGCGAGGCGCTGGACTCGCTCATGCTGCAGGCGGCCACGCTGAAGGAGGCCGGCGTGCACGGCATGATGGTTTGGGCGGACGACCTCGCGTCCGCCCGCGCCCTGACGCGAGCCGTCAAGAAGGTGTGGGGCGGGCCGCTTGTGGCGACGGTGCCGTTTGCCCCGGCGACGGGCGCACGGGGCGCGGGGCCCGCGACGCCGGACGGCCAGGCACCGGCGGAGGCGTTTCGCGCGCTTGCGGCGGAGGGTGCCCACGCGGTTGGGGCGGAGCTCCGGATGGGGGACGTCGCGTCCTTCTCGCAAGAGCTTTCGCGCGCCGCGGAGAAGAGCGGGCGGTCCCTGGTCGTGCGCCTTGTGCCGGACGTATGCGGGACGGTGACCGACGAGGTCGGGCTGACGGGGCCTTCTGCCGGCATCGCGCGCGACGTGGGGGACGCCACGCGCGACAAGGCGGTGGCTTCCGCCGTGCGGACGCTTGCGGGCGACGGCGCGTGCGCCATTTGGTGCGGTGGCGACCGGCCGCTTGCGGACACGGCGGCCGTAGTGGCGCAGCTGGACGCGCTGGGGGCGCGGTAGCCTCGGCGCGGCGTGCGGCCGTGGGACCGCGACGCGCGAGTCGCAAACGCAGCCGCCTCCCGAAGGGGAGGGGCGCCGCGGCGCCGCATCGGCTATTCTGATGGAGGGGAAATGGGAGCGTGGCTTGCCCGGACCTGACGGGTGCGCCGCGACCGCGCGACGGACGGCGTCGCGGTTACCTGCAATCGAAAGGGATACGCATGAAGGCAGTCATTCCGGCCGCGGGTCTGGGGACCCGCTTCCTGCCGGCAACCAAGGGCACCCCAAAGGAGCTCCTTCCGGTGCTGAGCAAGCCGGTCATCCAGTACGTGGTGGAGGAGGCGCTCGAGCCCGAGGGCGTCGACGAGGTCATCATCGTCAACTCGCGCGAGAAGCCGCAGATCGAGTCGTACTTCCGCGTTGACGGCGGGTTTGAGGACATGCTGCGCAAGCGAGGCAAGAAGGCCGAGGCGGACCTCGTGCACGAGGCGTCGAGCATGCCGGTCTCGTTCGTGTACCAGGACAACCCGCGGGGCCTGGGGCACGCCGTGCACTGCGCCGCCGAGGCGGTTGGCGACGAGCCGTTCTTTGTTCTTCTCGGCGACTACTTCGTGCCGGACCGACAAATGTGCGTGCGCATGGCCGAGGTGTCGAGGCAGCATGGCAACGCTTCCGTCATCGCGGTCGCGCCCGTGCCGGCCGACCAGGTGAGCCGCTACGGCATCATCGCCGGCGAGTGCGTGGGCTCGCTTGACGGGTCGGACACGGCGGACGAGCAGGAGGGTGCCGTCTGGAAGGTGACGGGGCTCGTCGAGAAGCCCGCGCCCGAGGATGCGCCGTCTCACCTGTTCATCGTGGGGCGCTACCTGCTGTCGCCCCGCATAATGGACCTCTTGGCAAACCAGGGCGTCGGCGCCGGCGGGGAGATCCAGCTCACGGACGCGATGGAGCGCCTGCTTGCCGAGGAGGACATGTACGCGCTCGTCGTCGACGTGGACGAGGGGTGCGATACGGGTACGCCTGCGGCGTGGGCCGGCGTGAACGCGCGCCTTGCGCTCAAGGATCCCTCGACGCGTGAGGCCTTCCTCGAGGCCTTGGGCAGGTCCGGCTTGTCACAGGCTGAATAGAATCCCTGGCGATGCACAACATTCACTTTCTTGCACATGGCTGGCGGGCCCGCAGGGACGCCGGCTTCGACAGGGAGGGCGTCGTCGCGGTCGCAGCCGCCCTCGGCGTGGTGTGGGGCACCATCTGCGAGGGGGCGGCCATCGTCGTCGGGTATGACACGCGCTTCGACTCGCGGGAGGACGCCCGCCTCGTTGCGGGGCTGCTCGCCTCGTGCGGGCTCGAGGTGCGCGTGTCGACATCGGCGTGCCCGGCGCCCGTGCTCGAATGGAGCGTCGCGCGCGACGACTCGTGCGTCGGCGGCGTCTACGTGTCCGGCGGAGACTATTCGAGCGACTACGGCGGCCTCATGGCGTGCGGTCCGGACGGAGGCTCGCCCGACAAGGCGTTCGTGCAGGACGTCGACAAGCTCATAGCAACGTGCCCGAGCGAGGAGCTCGGGCCGTTCGCGTGGGTCGACCTTGTAGACGACTACGTAGGGGCGCTGCTGGGCGAAGTCGATGCGGGGGCCATCGCGGACCTTGCGCCGCGCGTAGTGGTCGACTCGATGTACGGCACGGCGCACTTCGTCGTTCCCGCGCTCCTGCGCAGGCTCGGGTGCGACGTGATAGAGATCCGCGCGCAGGACGGAAGCGATTTCGGCGGCATACACCCCGAGCCCGTCGACCCCTGGGTCGACGCGTGCGAGCGCTCCGTTCGGCAGAACGGCGCGGATCTTGGCATCTCGTTCGGCGCTACGTGCAGGCGCCTTGCGCTCGTGGACGCGTCGGGTCGCATGGTGTCCACGCATGTGCTGCCGCCCATGGTGCTTGGCCACCTGGTGGAGGGCCGTGGGCGCGCCGGGCGCGTTGTGGGCACGCTCGCGTGCTCCGCGCGTCTTGGGCGGCAGGCCCAGCGGCTCGGGCTCGACTGCACGTCCGTGCCCGTCGGCTTTTCTCGCCTGTACGACGAAATGTCCGACGGCGACGTGCTGCTGGCGGCGGAGGAGTACGGTGGACTTGCGTTTCCCTGGCACCTTGCGGAGCGCGATGCAATCCTCGAGGCGCTCTATATACTCGAGCTTGCGGCCACGTCGCGGATGTCGGTGGCGCAGTTGGTCGAGCGGATCGCGTCCCAAATCGGTCGAATGTCGTATGGCCGGGAGGACATCGGCCTCGACATCGCCAAGGTCCAGTCCTTCCGAAACATCCTCCCCGGACTCAATCCGCATGCGATGGCAGGCCTGACGCCCATCGCCGTCAGCCACGCCGACGGGCTTAAGGTGTCGTTCGAGGACGACTCGTGGGCACTGCTGCGGCCTTCTCGTACGCATCCGCTGGTTAGAGCCTATGCCGAAGCCCCCACACTGGAGGGGAAGGACAACCTTCTTACAGCGGCCGAGAAGATCGTCCGTGACGGCTTGGCGGGCGAGGCGGCGGGATAGCCCCTTTGCGCTGGTAGCCTGAGGCATGATTCGCCAGTTGCCCGGAGTCGCCAGTGTGTGTCACATTGATGCGGCATTTTCGCGTCTCGCGCCGGAGTTGTGTGGGAGCCGTGGAGGAGCAGATTCTGGCCCCCGCGGGACGCCGGCGCGCGTATAGTTAATTCCCGCGCCGCGACGGGCCACGGACCCGGACGCCGGCGGCGAACCTTGAAAACCGGATACTGCGATCGAAAGATCGACGAAAGACAGCGAATAGAAGAGCGAAGTTCGAATTTTCGAATTCACGTCAATTCAAACCAAGCGAATCCAGATCAGCGGGATCTAGAGTGGGCATCCGACTCATACACACGGAATCACTCGCGGGCGAGAGCCCGCGAAGCTCCGAACGGAGAGTTCGATCCTGGCTCAGGATGAACGCTGGCGGCGCGCCTAACACATGC
>ERZ506821.50-NODE-50-length-86317-cov-9.036621_pt1 | contig 86317 bp, 61 predicted proteins | sample MGYA00512912_ERZ506821 | MGnify/ENA metagenome assembly ERZ506821
CAATATTCTTCTGGCAGTCCGAAAGGATGGCAAAGACCTTGGAAATCCAGTATTTCCCCGTCGTTTTCGCATTTCTGTTGTCTCTGGCTGAACTGGAAAGGGAATGGAACTCGAAAAGATGAATCATGTATTCGATCCATTCGGATACGGGTATCTTGTGTGCATCAAACACAGTTCCAGTAAGCGGGGAGAACACTCTTCCGCAGTCAAGGCAACGATATCTTCTTGTTCCATTGCTGTAGTAACCTGATTTTTTGAAATGGGTCCCTCCGCAGTGAGGACAGCATTCGATTGAAAGGCCGTTGACAAGGCTGAGCTCAGCCGGAGAAGGCCTTCTGTGCTTGGCAACGTACCATTCGTATTTCGTACCATCGTAAAAGGAGTCAAAATTCAAAAGACTAGCTCTTGAAAAGCTTTTGCTGTTGTTATCAGTTTTCATATGTGGTGGTTCGGAATTCGGTGGGTCAACAAGACGGAACCACCACAGTTCTTAGCATCTTGTTGACTCACCGAATTTCCTAATTGTTAGGTCATTGCTGACCAATGGTTATTATATCACAAGCCATCATCTGCCAGGTCACCTGTGCAAACCAAGGCTTTTAAAATAATTACAGAAGCGTTTAAAGAGTTATCTTTTATAGCTAGCACAACTATTATTGGAACAGCTGTAGTTACAAAAATAAATACTCTTATTGCAACAATAACAGGTGCAGTATCAGGTATTTGGACTGCTTTTGCTTCACTTTTCACGGCTGGAGGTCCTATTGGAATATTAATTGGTCTTGTTGTGGTACTATTAGGGGCTGCATGCATTGGAACTATTGTTGCAATGATTGTTTATGGTTATCTTGGCAAAGGATTTGCTATTGGATGGAAAATGTATACAATCTGGGTTTGGGATTGGGAATGGTTTTGTGGTGATATCTATTAATAAAACTTATGAGCAATAAAAAAAAAAAAAAGAGGCCTTATTTTATAATCGATTCGTTGAAGAAGAAAAGATAAAGGCAATCGCCGATATTAACATCCAAAGAAAATATTGGGTATATTCATTTTCTATAGCCTGCTTTTGTTTATGCAGCGCTACATTTCCTACTTTTGTTGGATATAATTTTGAAAATACATTTGCGATAGCTATGTTTTGTTGGGATATGTTCATGTATTTTTGGCTATTTTATTTTTCTATAAAGTTTGTGAAGTTAGACATAAAATATGGTGTATTCAAAAACAAAAAGTTTCTCTACATAGTTCCATTACCTTATATTCTTCTTTCTATAACTTTTTCAATTGTTGCCATTTTTACTACTCATTTTACAACGTATCCCGATACTTCTTTTTCCGTTAAGCTTAATCCATGGTTTTATTTCTTGATTTTTATTCCTTTGTTCCTCATATATTTATATTTTTGCTACTGTGCTTTCATGAAATGTTTTGCTAAATATACAAAAAGTGGAAGGAGCTCAAATAGAAATATTTAAAGTTGGTGACTTTGTAGCTTTAAATCGAAAACCATTCTCAGATTTTATAGTAATTAGAATATATGACAATGATTTTATGGCAGTTGGAACTTATGATGTGTTAGATGGAATGATATTTAATGAGTACAAAGTAAAACAAAAATATTTTAAATTAATTGATGCTAATTTATCTATTATGGAGGGATTTACTTACAAGCAGTTTCTCAATGATTTGATAGGAGAATACTTTGTTAAAGACGAAAACAATAATCTAAAACTATTATTCACTAAAGACTCAAGAGATGGAATTAGTCCAACTTATGGCTTACCTTTAAATGAATTTGGATTCACAACCCTTGAATAGATATAAATCGTGTTTAATTCATTATTTTTTAGAAAGACCACTTGAAAAATAGTTGTTTTTATTTTGTACTCTCCCCCCAGGTAGGCTTTCAATTATCCTTTAAATCAAACCTCCAAAAAATCCATTCGTTTCCTATAATTATTATCATTTGAATTCATAGAGAATTAATAGACGATATTCAATTCAATTCCCAATAGCCGGTCTTCTTAGATCCAATTCTTTTGATTTTGTTTTCTTTAATCAAAGTATTCATGTGTCTTTGAATTGTAGCCTGAGATTTATTTAAATCAGTCGCCAACTGGATTATAGTTATGTATTTATTATTCTGAATTTCTTTAATAATTTCTAAATCTAACGGATTTATTCTATCATTTATTCTATCATTTATTCTATCATTTATTCTATCATTTAAAAAATCACCATTTCTTTTAAAAACAAAAGTAAAGCCAAAATCATCATTATGGTATGAATATTCAATATTATTATCAGCACATAATGTAAACGCTCTATCAAAGCCAGTACCAAAAGCATCTATATATCCACACTTATAAAGAACAGAGGAAATCAATGGATTTCTAAGTTTGCTACCAATGTCTCCTGAAGCAAACTTTTTAGGATCAATATCTTTAAAAATTGGGCCTGGATTATAAATTCGCAAAGAAGATTTAAATATAATAATGGAATTAAATTCTTCACTAGCATAAGATCTATGTGCGAAAGAATTCAAGACAATTTCTCTAATTGCTTTTAGAGGAATTTCACAAACCTCTTCTCTTTGAAATCCTATTATACTAGATTTAAAGTTTAAGTGATTTTGAATATATGATGTCGCTTCTTGAATACATTCAAATATATTTCCTTTAAATTCTTTGATTTCACCAAATTCAGTTCTTTGATTCGTTGGATAAGCAGCTTCTTTTAATAATAAAGGTTTATCCTTAGAAAAAAGATAATAACCTGCATTATTCAAATATCCATCTTCTGTAATCAATCCTAGTTTGGCTAATGCAGTCAATGAATTATTATAAACATAATTTAGCCTACCTTTTTCATTTGCTTCTCTAATGCACTTCAACAATAAATCCTCATCTATAGTATCTACTCCATATTTAGTATCTTCTTTTTCCCACTTAGAATATGTATCTTTCTTAGATTCGAAAAAATGCTCCAATTGTGATGAATGCATAACAATATCAGAATCGTTTACTCTTATATAATATCTACCATATGCAGAATAAGGTGTATCAGTTCCTCCCACTGTTACAGCTATAACATTCTTTTCTTGTTCTTTAAATGTTTTTATTTCAATTTTTAGAGGAAGGGGCTTTAAATTGTTTTGGATTTCATGAGTTATATCAGCTATTGTTCTTTTCCCAATATCAACCCCAACTACTCTACTATCATCATTAATTCCAAAATACACAATTCCTTTATTTCCTTTGTTTAACATAGAACACATGGAAATAATCCCTTCTTTTAATTGTGTCAATGATTTCTTTAATTCTACTTCTTCATTTTCTTGATACATAGTAGCACCTCTTTTCTATCATTTATTCTATCATTTATTCTATCATTTATTCTATCATTTATTCTATCATTCTCATTTAAGCTGCATAATTGAGCTTAAATGAAAACTATATAATTAATCTTGAATTTAATTGAATTTTCTTGAATTTGCTTGTATTATGTATTTGGTTAAAGGAGGTATACATGTTTCAATGGTTTTCTAAAAGCGAAAAGAATGCAATTGCAACTATTTATTCGACTAATATAACTATTAACAAACCTGGAGTAGATATATTAGCTAATAGTTATGCTGTTATGTTAGGATTGGATGAAAGCAATTATAAAATTGCTCTTTATCCAATCAGTCAAGATGATTACGAGTCTAAAAAATATCCAGAAGAGAATATGTTTGTTCTCTCTGGTGGGAAATCATATGTCAGAGTATCCTCTACAGATTTTGTATCAAAGATTGGGAATCTTATAAATCATGATTTCTCTAAGAAACCTCTAAAATATGAATGCTACTATGATCAAAAAGAAAACTCATTGATCATAGATTTAAGAAAGGAGATTAAGTAATGACTGAACTTACAATAATGTTAATAGTTTGGGCCGTAATCTTCGCTTTAGCTTTGATGGCTGAGCTGTTGACTGAAGCTTTAGTTTCAGTATGGTTTTGTGTTGGAGCTATAGTAGCTTTCGCCATAACTTTTATTCCTGGAATGCCATACTGGGGTGAGATTATTGTCTTTGTTGGAGTGTCATTAATAACTTTCTTAGTATTAAGACCTATACTCCAAAAGAGACTTGTTCATCTCCATTCAAAGACAAATGTAGATACTATGATAGGGAAAAAAGGAATCGTAGTAAAAAGAATAACTTCTCTAGAAAAAGGTGAAGTAAAAATCAATGATATCATTTGGAATGCTATCAAACGAGATGAAGATGATACAATAGAAGTCGATTCAATCGTAGAAGTCATTTCCATACAAGGAAATAAACTTCTTGTCAAAAAATCTAATTAAAGGAGGATTATAAAATGCCAACAGTAGCAATAATCATTATTTCATTCTTTGCAGTAATAGTGTTTATACTCTTAATCATTTTGCTTTGCTCACTCAAGATAGTAAACCAAACAGATAAGTACGTAATTGAAAGATTAGGAAAATATCTTTGTACTTGGGACACAGGAATTCATTTCCTTGCTCCGTTTGTGGATAGAATTCAAAAGAAAGTCTCGATGAAGGAACAAATTTATGATTTTCCTCCTCAACCCGTCATCACAAAAGATAACGTCACTATGCAAATAGATACAGTCGTCTTCTTCAATGTGACTGACCCTAAATTATTCACCTATGGAGTAGAGAATCCTATCGCAGGTATAGAAGCATTATCTGCCACGACACTGAGAAATATTATCGGTGATTTGGACTTGGATCAAACCCTAACCAGTCGTGACATCATAAACACTAAGATGAGACAAATCCTTGATGACGCCACCGATCCTTGGGGAATCAAAGTCACGCGTGTCGAAGTCAAAAATATCTTGCCTCCAAAAGATATTCAATCTGCAATGGAAAAACAGATGAGAGCGGAACGTGAAAAGAGAGAAAAGATATTGATAGCTGAAGGTGAAAAGACTTCTGCAATAACTATCGCTGAAGGTAACAAAGAGGCAGCAATATTAAATGCGGAAGCTGAGAAAGAAGCAACTATCAAAAAAGCCGAGGCTCAAGCTGAGGCGATTCTCAAAGTCAAAAAAGCTGAGGCCGATGGTGAATTGATGGTGAGAAAAGCCGAGGCTGAAGCAATAAAAATGATAAATGAGGCAAATCCATCTAACGCTGTATTAACAATCAGATCCTATGAGACATTATCTAAAGTCGCAGAGGGTAAAGCTACTAAGTTGATCATCCCATCCGATATAACTAAAATATCTTCCATAGCAAATGTTGTCACAGAATCCATCTCTGCTATGAAAGAACAAGATGATAAAGCAAAGAACGACGATAATAAATAAGAAAAATTTGATTTAAAAAGCTCAATGATTAGGTCATTGAGCTTTTCTATTTTACTTATTCTTCTCTTTTTCTTCTAATTCTTTACGTCTCTTATCATTCTTTTTCTTTCTAAGAAAAAGAACAAACAAAACAATTGCTAGCACGATAAAAACAACGAGTAGAACAATAGAAGTATTTCTCACGTTTGTAGCTAATTGCTCGGACCAGAATCCATCGCCATTTTCCCAAGTCTTGTTAACCAAAGCAGCATTGCTAACAAAAATCAAAAATCCGGAAACTACACAAAGAACTAAACTCACAATAGACAAAATTAAATAAATCATATTTTATAATTCCTTTCTATAACTATATGGATCATCTTTAATTTTATTTTTCTTTTATATATCTCCATATATAAGAATATTTTATCACTATTTCAAAATCATGATATTGTCTTCTATCTAATTATACTATTTAGACTTTCCATTCAGTGTTATACATGTTAATCATATTATATGTAAAAGAAGTAGCACAATTTTCTGTCTTGACCAATTCACAAGCCTTCTTATATTCATCTAAAGTACAAGTATGAATATTTACTTTAGTTTCTTCATTTTTCTTATTTAATTTCATCTGTGCTGTATAAACACCCCAAGATGAAGTCCAGCCACCAGTTACTGTGGTCTTATAGTTCCATATGGTCCAACCATATCCTCTATCATCGTACCAATCGACCAAACATTTCTTCCAACTATCCAAATTTTCGAACCAGCTAAATTCACCTATATAGATAGGAACATCATAATCGTGACCTAATAATTTCGAATCGAAGTAAGATTTGAATGTTTCCAAATTGATAAGATTGCTATTCCAATTATATTGATGCAGTTCATACATGATGTTAGACCATCCATATTTGTCTGGATTAGGGCATACTGAATAGTCCCACATGAACTCTAATGTGATAAGATGCTGATCATTGTTTTCTCTTATAACCTTATATAATTTATCTTGATAATCAGTGCAATATTTATCTTGATTTTTATTCTTTGAAGATTGAGGTTCATTTATGACATCATAAGATAAAATCCAGGGAGCGATATCTTTTCTATTGTTTGTGTAATGTTCACTGACATAGTCCCATAAATCTATGACAGCATTCTCGTATGTCTCGTTATGCCAAAATGTTGGTTGCTCTAAGAACAATCCTGAATGCTCAAAACCGTTTTGACTTCCAGGAACACCATGCAAATCTAAGATAGCATATAAATCATTAACCTTACATTGCTCTACGAACCAATCTAAATAAGAGAATGCAACACTTTCATCTTTTCTAGTAAAATCGTCATTTAAAATATTTCGCCAATAGAAAGGAAGTCTAATGGTATTGAATTGTAATTCTTTAACTTTCTTAAAGTCATCTCCAGAGAAGAAAGACTTATAGTAAAGATTCATCAATTCATCTTTGTTATCTTTTAAATTTGGATTATTTGACAATCCTTCTTCAAAGTCTTCCTGAGTGAACTCCGCATAAGTTAAATTACCATCATTATCCTTTATAAGATTTCCATCTTCATCTTTCTTAGGATCGTTGTCGAATGGGCTCATCCATCCTTCTTGAACAAGTACATTCCCAGCATTGATGCCTTTTATCTGCAATCTATTACCGTCTTTATCATAGATTGCTCTTTTTGTGCCATTCTCATTTCCTTGAGTTACGAATTCACTTTTCGTATCTATATTCGGCTTTTGAGTATTAGGTTTATACGTTGCAGAACGTATATACAAAGCGCATATAGTCCCTCCTAAAATAACAACTAAAGTCAATAATATTATCAATATAGATACTATCCATTTTTTAAAAGTTGACCATTCTTTCTTTTGTTCTTTATTGTTCGTATCGCTCATAAAAGAATTCCTTCCTTATATTCATTGCAAGATGAAAGTCAAATAATTAAACAAGTAAATGATTTAACTGATAAAAGATAAAACTAGATAATTGACTAAAGGATTTAAACGGTCACTTATTAAACTTGTTTTGGCTTTGAATCAAGCTCTTATAAGCGATAGCTTCATTAGTATCAAACAAGACATAATGACCTGGAATGACTGCTTGGAATGTCGGCTTCTCCTTTGAATAATCACGTTTCTTCGATGAATCATAATCAACTTTATGATCACCATCGTCTTTTTCAAAAGCCTTAACAAAGGCTTTTCCATAAGGATGAATAGGATTGCTCAAAAGCTCATCCTTCTTTGCTAATTCAACCATGTCTCCATCATGAAGAATGCTGATAGTATCGCAAATTTGCTTAGCCAAATTAAGATTTCTGCTCATGAAAAGAATAGAGATCATTCTTTTATTTCTAAGTTTTCTCAACAGCTCAATAAATTCCTCTTCTTCCTCTTTAGTCAATGTCTTAGGAAGATCATTGACTATCAAAAGTTCAGGGTTAGCAGCTAAAGCCGCGGCCAATTCAACTTTAACTGCTTCAAAAGATTTCAAATCTTTAACCGATAAAGAGAAGTAACTTGAAACTAGTCCGACTTCTTCCAAAGCCTTAGAGCTTCTTTCTGCAATGGCAGCATTGTTTAAAGATTTGATTCTACTAGTCAAAACATCTCTAACATTCATATCAGGGTCTAATGCATTTAAGAACAAAGGTTGTATTTGAATTCTCAATCTATAATCATTATTTTCATTATCGAATTTTATTTGCTTGATTTTTCTTGTCTGTTCTTCTTTAATCAACTTTATGTTCATTTTTACTGTTTTAATTCTAGATTGAATCAATAGAGCTAAATCGTTAGTTGGAAGTAAGGAATCCAATACATCCTTCTCAGTCAACACTTTAATTCTTCTCAATAAGTGATATCCATTCTCATTAGCTTCCTGATCATTTATAAAGAAGTATTTGCTTCTATCATAAGTTCCACCGATAAAACTCTCGGCTAATGCTTCTATATACTTCAAAGCATAATCAAAGGAATGTCCTTTGCTCAATTCACTATAGATTAAGAATCTAGTAGATACTGCATATTTAGAGCGAACTAAAGAATAATCCAAGATTTCTTTTCCTACATAAAGGTTATCGACTTTAGAAGGATGACCCTCAACTTCTTCTATGGTCTTAGCGTTCTTCAATCTTTCGATTTCCTTCTTTCCATTTCTCTTAGACCACTCTATTTCCTTCCTGTTCCATCTGTCTCCAGCTGCAATACGTGCACCTTTAAAATAGACAGCACCAGAAGTTATGCTTTCTTCCCCTACTATAGCTTTAGCCGTAATAGTCTTTCCACTCCCCTCTTCTCCTACTATTCCAAAGATTTCACCTTTATGAATTTTAAAACTGATATCATGAACCGCCTTGATGTATTCCTTCTTTAAGAAGTGTTTCTTCTTATAGAATACTTTTAAGTGATTCACTGAAAGGAGTACATTTTCACTTATATATTCACTTTTCAATTTTACATGCTTATAAGCAAAAGGTAAGCTATCATATGATTTAGACTTATCATGCTCCTCTGCATCATCCAATATATTCGTATAGTCTTTAGCTTTTACATTGTTCTTAGAAGTAAAATAGCTTTTTTCCATAACAATTTCTCCTTTGATCCTTTATTGCTCTTGTGTAAGCACTTAACTTTTATTATTTTATCAAAAATACAGAAGACTGATTACACAAAATATTAAAGAGAATCAAACAACCATATTTCATATTATCGATGTTTATTTGACAAGTGATGTTTGTGTTATCTAATCACTTGACTAGGGTAACTTATGCCTTTATAATCTAGCCCTCATAGATAAAACGAAAGGAATAAAAACAAATGAGAAAAAATAAAATAGGTCTTTCCACACTAATATTATTAACATTGCTAGGATCGTGTGGCAAGACAACAGAACCATCTACACAACCTTCTACCAATCCTAGTACTACACCCACACCAAAGCCTAACACATCAGGCACAGGAAAAGATACAACCTCTTCTAACAAAGAGCTCCATACTGATGACAGAATTAAGCTTAAGATGATGGGAAATCTCTATCCTAATCAACAAAGATCTATCTATGCAATCGTAGATGAATATGGAAACAAGGATGTCAATTGGACTTCATCCGATGAAAGCATAGTTAAAGTTTCTAGATTAGAAAATCAAGAGCAAGAGGAAGCTTTGCTAACTTCAATGCCTGATAAGTTTGGAACTGTAATCATCAAAGCCACAATGGCGGATGATGAATCCGTCTATTCTGAGATGGAAGTAACCGTCGAAGAAGGTGAAGCTATGAACGAAGACATGTTCAAGACTGTCACCGGAGCAGCTAAATTCAATATTAACGAAAAGCTCTACGATTATGACTATGAATTGAATTCCACAAAAGAAGGTGATACTGATTTAGAAATCATATTCGAAGAAAATGACGATTCATATTTATTTAACCTTGAATACAATTTAACTGATGCATACTCAGTAACTGCATACGATAATATCAAGCAAAAAGAAACAATGAACCAAGCCTATGTAAGAAATGGCTCTAGTCTTTCCAAAGAATACATCGATATAAATAATAAACTCGCAAAAGAGACTTTGACTAATGATGAAGGACTTAAAAGAAGCTTTGACACTAACTACGCCAACTTCTTAGGAGTGACTGGAGGAGAAAGTGATTATTTCTCCTATGAAGACTTTGCAACATTCGATGGAGGAAAAACATATCACTACATCGGTGGATATTACTATGAAACTTTGATTCCTTTAATGTTGTTAAGAAGATCTAATGTAGCTTTGGATGACTTGTATTTCTCCGTCACAAACGGAGTGATAGATGGAGTCACCATGATCGTAGATCCTGCCGCAACAAATGAATCTGATCCTGACACCAAATACGGATTTATAGCTACTGGAACTATTTCAGAAATAGGCACTGCTAAAATAAAACATGTAGAGCCTTTCACACATGAGGCTTATCATGACACTATCGAAACAGCAAGAAATGCTTCAGCTTCAAGCCATAACTATACAGTTAAGTACTCATTGGATTACGGATCGTCAGTCAATATGTACACAATGAAGTTTAATGAAGATGCTATTGACCAAGTAGTAACTATAAATGGTAAAACAACACATACTGGTATTAAAAAGACTGATACTGGATACTATGAGTATAGTTACAATGATACTACCAAAGATTTATATATTGAAAAGACCCATACAACTCCATTCCAGAGCGATACAGTAAATCGTTATCCAACCTTTGCTTTCTCAGCTGATATCTTTGCTGATAAAAACTCTAATGGTGCATATGTATCACGTGGTGGAAATGGAAAGAATGGTCAATTCGTAGGTCAGTGCTTATATCTTCCTTATATGAATGGTCAATATATCGATCAAGGAAATCTCTATATCACTGATGGATATGTATCTAAGATTTCTACAAAACTAGAATCCTTTGAGGAAGAAATCACAATCGTAGCCAATTATTCTAATTATGATTCTACTACCATCGATATAGACTGGACCAAGGCTAAAGAACACGATGAACCTACTTCATTCCAAGAAGCAAATAGTTCTTTATATAATGAAATGGTAGCATGGAAAATCGACAATGTTGTTCCTTACTTATATGCAAAGCCAGGATGGGATAATACAATCGCTCATACAAATTCATTATATGATGCCGGTCATAACGATTGTTACTTTGAAACCAAGAAATTTGAAAATGAAACTGCAAGAGATGAATTCATAGAAAACTATAAGGCAAAATTAGTAGAAGAAGGTTGGACCTTAACCGACAAATCAAATTACAACGATACTTACGCCGCCTATAAACTCTATACAAAGACTATAAACGGAAATGTATACGAAATATCAGTGAGCCCATATTTAAATAGTTGGAATGGTGTCGCACAAAACTCTGTAAAAATTCATGTATTCAGCAGTGCTTTATCAGTTCCAGATACTGATTGGTAATCAATATTATCATCAAGCAGCCATTATAGGATGGCTGCTTTTTGGTTTAAATCAAATTGCTTAAATCTTCTCTTGAATAAATATCGCACAATAGTGTTAAATCTTAAGGCCAATGAAAGAAGGAAATCATGAAATCTAAACATCTATCTATTTTACCTTTAGCTTTGTTGTTGGTCGGTTGCAGTGGCACAAACACAACACCCAACACATCTAAGCCTAGTACAAACCCATCTTCGACCAACAAACAATCCACTAACAATTCATCTACTTCTAAATCGACTAAGTCCTTATTCGATTTGTTCGAATCCATGAAAACCGGATTGACTATAAATGGAACCATCAAAGATTTTGATGGTGATGACTTAAATCAAACAACAACATTCACAACTAAATTCAGCGATGATTCTTATCACTACGATAGAAAAGTCGGAGATAAAGAAGGAAGCTTAGATTATTTTAAAATCACTGAAGATTCTAATGAATATGTCGGAACATATGATATAGATGAAAATAACAATCTAGTATTGACCAAAGCCTCAGATGGAGAAGGATCTTTATCCTGGTCAATGGTATCAAATCCATTCTACGATGAAACAAGTGATTCAGGTTTCTTCGATAAGGATAATGATGGTAACTATTACTTGGATTTCTCAAAAGATGGTCAAACAGCAGGTAATAGATATAAGGCTGCTAGAAACTTCACATCAAAAATAGCAATCTTATCCATAATGAGTTTTGATGAATTCAAAATTATAGTTAAGAACGACTCCATAGATTCATTCCATATAGTTAGTAAGGAAGCTAATGATAAGGATGGATCTCCATTCCATTATGAAATCGACTTCACTATTAACAATGACAAAAACGTTGATCACGAAGCTAATAAACCTGTTCCATATGAGCACAAAGACTATCATGATGCATTGAAATCAGCTTTTGATAACTTATTTAGCAATCCTTATAGTTTTGAAAGAAATGTATCAAATATAAGCAATGTTAAAATGCCTCATCTCGAAGGATATATATCCTCCTCTGTAATGTTCTATCAAATCGATGATAATAATTTCAGCGGTGCTTTAGTCAAAGATGGATATGTACATGAAATCACAAAAGAGGATGGAACATACTACTATAAAGAAGAAAAAGAAAAGGATAGCGATGGATCTTATATAACTAATTTATCCTACTCTATGCCTAGAAGAAGTGAGCCAATCGAAGCCTTCACATTCGATAAAGAAACAAATGTTTATTCATTGACCATAATGCCAGATAGATTTGCTTTTTACTTCGACTCGTTCTCTGATTTAGATGATTCTTATAATGTTGAAGATGTCATCAAAGCCGAGATCAAATTATCGAACTCAAAAATCGATACAGTCAAATTCCTTCATGAAAACGGAGGATATGTCGAATATAAGATCTATTCTGACTCTTCTAAACTTCCATTTGATATTAATACGATAAGTGCATTTGATTCTTTGAGCAAAATGTATGGAACATTCACTGGATCATTCTCTTCAACCAGTCCATTCAAGAATCAAAAAGTACAAATTAAAGTAGAGAAGATAAAGAATACTGATAAGTATTCTAAAGATGAATATGTATATTCAGTAAAATTTAAAATGGGTCTCATTTTAGATGATGAAACAGAAGGATATACAGGTACAAACGTATCTATTTCAGATAATTATCTATCATTTGAGTGTGGTGGATATTCAATCGCAATAACATTATCAAATAATGAATATAAACTGACTATTGAATCTGATTCGGGCAAGTCTGATTCGACTATCTTAACTAGAGAATAAATAAGCAAACAAAAAAGGGGCTGTTACGAAATCAACTCTTCGGAAACAGCATCTACTAGAAGCAAAAAGAAGTAAAAAAGCCAAAAAATGGCCCAGGGAATCTAACCCTGAGCCATTTTTGGTAGAATACCTTTGTTCACGAGGTATCACCATGGCTTATTTTACCATAAAGCAATGTTCGATTTTTTATTCTTTTCCGATGGATGTGAAGGAACAGAGGAAATTGGACGTTTTCCTCACCGTCCTGGAATCATCCGGGGTCGGTCCCATCATCGCCTCTTCGGTCTTCGGAGATGGGCCCAACGTAGGCAAGAAGCCCTACGACCCCTATCGGATGTTTGCATTCATCGTTCTCGCCTTCTCTCTTAAGAAAATGACTCTGAGAGATATCGAAGACTTCGGACGGTACGATTTGAGGGCTAGATACGTCCTGGGCAGCGACCTGCCTTCATACAAGACCATCGGCCAATACATCAACGAAGTTATTTTCCCGAACATGGAGACAATCTTCCATCGTATTACGTCCGCAATCGCAGCATACTGCAAAATCGAGGATGTCTTTTCGGTCGCGTTCATCGATGGGACCAAACTCGAGGCGGATGCCAACAAATACAAGTTCGTATGGAAACCGGATAAACGGATGGAGAAACTGAAGGCGACGATCATGTCCCTTCTTTCAGTCATCGGGATTGCCGTAAAGGAAACGGAGATAAACTCCGTGGCCCTTCTTGGCTGGATTAACGCATACATGTCGGAGAAGAAGCTCGATTCCGTTCCGGTTCCGACCAAAGGGAAGAGACTGACGAAGGAAGAGAAGGCAGTGGTCGGTCTGCAGAAATGCTTAGTCAAGCTCCTGGAATACGAGGAAATCATCGAAACATGCGGACCTGACAGGAATTCATACTATCGGACCGATCATGACGCAACTGCCATGTCGCTTAAAAGGGACTATTATTCCGGACACGGTTCCAACTTCCATGCCGCCTACAATGTTCAATTTTCCGAAAATTATGGCTTGATCACGAATTTCGGATGCTATCAGAACCGCACAGATTACTATACCCTGATTCCTTTTCTGGAACGTTTTCGCCACATGAACGGCAAATATCCTGGGGTAGTGGTGGCTGACTCCGGATATGGAATCGAGACCAACTATTCCTTCATGAAAGACAACGGAATCAAAGCCTTCGTGAAGTTCCAGAGCTGGGAAGGCGAGGCCAAAGGCGAAAGGCCCCAACTCTTCTTCCTGGATTCGAATGATTCGATAACATGCCTGAACGGGAAGAAGGCGGAACCGATCCAGAGTGAGTCAAGGCACGTCCGCCGAAAGGGCAATCTCCAGTATCTTGTCGACGGGTGCATGGACTGTGAATTCGCTTACAGGTGCAGGAAGAACCTGAAGCATAAGAATGACGGAAAAAGGTTTGTAGAACTGAACCCTTCATATGAGAGACTGAAGGACGAAGCCAGGAAACTTCTTCTGTCGCCGGAGGGAATCCGCATGAGGATACTGAGATCCATACAGTCCGAAGGAGTATTCAGAATCATGAAGGAAGACATGTCGAAAGTCCGTTTCAAAAGAACGGGGATCCGGAAGGCGGAGCTGGAGATGATGCTGTTCAGCTGTGGGTTCAATGTCAGAAAGCTGTTCAGTTTCATAAGCGGCAATACGAACGCACTGGTAAAATATGAACTGCCGGAAGACACACCTGGAGAGGAATTCCCGAAGGTAAAGCCGAGCAAGAAGAAATCAGAAAAAATGGAAAGCAAAAAGGCTGTCAGAACTGACCCTTTGGAGGAATCAATTTCGTAACAGCCCCTTTTATTTTATGCTACATCTATTGCAATGGCTAATGTCTGATAAGTGGTTCCTGACGCAACTTCCAATCTCAACGTCTTAGTCTCACCATTGACTTGAATTTCTTTTGTGAACAAATCACCAGAGAAATGAGTTCCTTGAGTTTTAGTAGCTATGAAACCGGCTTCTATCAATTTAGTCTCATATAGATTTATTTGTTCCAATCCACTTATTCCAATCAACCTGTATTCTATTCCATAATACTTCTCTTTTGTTTCTTCACCATCACCATCAACTCCATCGGAATAATAAAGACCTGCTACAGATTGTCTTCCTCCAACCACTGGAATGAGATTCAAGTTATCTTTTCCACCAATTAATTCTTCTAATCCAATCAGTACCTTAGAATAACCTTCGAGTAAAGTCGATAATTCAACATCAGAGCAATCAGTTTTTATTTCTATACTATCAGCTATATTAGATTCATTCAAGAAAGTATACTTGATCTCTTCTATATTTGTTGATTTATCAAATCCGATTTCAAACAATACTGAATCATCATCGAAAGTTACATTCATCGAAGTAACAGCTAAGCCTTCACCTGAAAAATTATAAGTTTTCGTCTTTAAGAAATTTGCTCTACCATCATATACATACTTATTATCATCAGTCTTATTAAAGAATATAGAAGACATATCAAATGATGGAAGTAATGGTGTTATAGATGAATTGATAACTGATCCATAAGCATAATAATCATTTCCAAGTTTATTGGCTTGTTGGATTTGATTGTTTCCGACATTCTTATATAAGAAATTCATCTTTGACATTGAAGTCTCCGATTCTAATATCAGACTAGATCCATCTGTTTTACCTGAATATTTCGATTCGACTGTCTTATTGCTGTTTTCATCAATTGAATAAGTTGTATCTATAAAAGAATACTTGTTATTCTTTAATTTAGAAAAGACTTGGTTCAACTCTTCTTTTTCTTCACCAGTCTTAGTATATTCAGCTTGTTTAAATTCAAAATCATCACCTGGAATTACTTGACCTTGAATCTCTAATTCAGTATTAGAGAAAGATCCGGTAATAGGATTGAACACTATATCTACATCAAATCCATCATTATCCTTGTTATAGATGAAAGAAAATTCTTTGATAGTTCTGGTGTATTCATGCAAAAACTGAGTAGCTAATAAAGGAAGATATGTTTTAACATAATCATCCTCGACATCCAGTGTATAAGTACCCTCGTCATCTAAATAATTATCCTTTTCAAAATATGTGAACATATTCTGATATCCTGAGTCGGACCATTCGAGATTTTTGCCATTGATAGTATAAGGATAATAATCTATCTTATTAGAAATATCTAACATAGGCATAGATACTAAAGGCGTGAAAGCTTCCGGATCGTAAGAATAGAAATATTCTACATATACAGAATTTCTATCTGCTTCTTGATTTTGTTTTGAATCATATCTAATGAACTCATATCCATTATCCTTTACACCTATATCAAGACAATAATTTGAGTATCCATCACTAGTCAATGTTGTGGCAGTAGTTTTAAATCTATATCCATAAGCCATATCAGACAACAACTTATCAAATTTATCATCGATTGTTTCTGCTTTATTTGTCGATGATATATCAGTTTTTTTATCCGAAGTGGAAGATATGGTCGAATTGCTAATAGATTCTTTTCCACACGATGCAACACTACCTAATAACAAAATCAAAGCAATTAGTTTAAATTTCTTCATATAGAATCCTCACATTTTATTTAGCTGTTATGTTGATCGTAATATCGCTATAAATCATATAAGCGACACTAGTCATTCCAGACACAGCTACAACTTCTTTGTTTTCATTATCCAACACTTGAACATTGTAATCCGATGGTTTTGCATCTCTATTTACAAATATCTCTAGTCTTGCTTTCCCATCAGCACCAGGAATCAAAGTATCATCTAAAGAAGTAACTGACTTAAAATTAACTCTAAACGTTAGATTTACACCATCAGGCTTATTGATAGTAGCTTTAAAGCTTTTTACTTGTGCTTTTTCTTCTACTGACATAACTATATCAGTAAGTCCTTTTTCTACCGAAAATGAATATGATCCATAACTAGATTTAATCTCTTCTTCTTTTCCATTGACTCTCTTTTTAACAGTAACAATATAATCATCTTGATACTGTGATTTTAAAGTTACCGGTAATATAGTTATGTATTCTCCAACAATGAATGTTCCTAAGGTTTTATCTTTATTCATTCTAGTTAAAGATTTATTTCCTTGAATCTCAATGGACTCAAGTTTATCCAAATCTCCAATTAAATTGACATCAGCTTTTTCTACTTCAACTATTATGGCCTTGAGCTTCAAGGACTTCTCAGGCATAGTGAAGTATCCGCTATTCTCATTCATGGTAGTCTCTATAGTCTCACCTGTTTCTGAATCTATCAATTTATTAAATCTATAGAAATTTGATTCTGTTTGGATTGTAAAATAGACTCTATCGCTTTTTCTAAATGTATCTCTATTAATAGTCATAGAGCCATGATCTATTTTGTCTATATCTATAGTGAATCCATCAGCAGTATTTATTTCTATCTGACAGTCTCCAGATTTAGGCATTCTCATTTCGATAGATTGAACACCATAACTGTCATCAGAGGGATAACACCAACTACCCTTTGTTCCGTTAGAATCTATAGTTCTAGCGGCAGTAATAACTTTTCCTCTCTTCATAGTAGGATAGAAATTAAAGGTGGCTAATGAAGCACAACAATCAGTTTCTATATTGTCCTTTTTGATAATATAAGAATCAAGATCATGGTTATCTAATACAGTGATTTTATTATTTATTTTTGCCGGGAAAGTAATAGTTATATCAGATAGACCTATGGTCAATTTAAAATAAGTGTTTGTGACATCGTCATCATTTACTTCCACACCTTCAAATGTCGGCTTGCCAGTCAAAGTATATTTAGGATGAGGCTTGAAGGAGACACTATAGGTGTCGCCTTCAGTTCCTTCATAATATAAAGAACTAGTAGTAGGAATAATGGCATCTTCATTTATATATGTTATCGTCCTAACGCCTGTAAATTCACCTATAACTTTTATTTCAACATCTGCTGTTATATTCAATATATATAAATTACAAATATTGCTGATATCAAACAAAGAATAGTTATCAGTCCATTGACCATCAGCTCCTATCTTATATTGAACAGATGTCACTTTATATCCAATCTTCCTCACCAATCCACCATAGAATCTAGTATATTTTTCTTCTGGATTATATGCGATCAAATCGACATATTCATTTTCATCTAAAGAAACTTTAAATCCTTTGTTGCTGATTTGATTGTTTCCAGTAGAAATAATAATAGATATGTCTTTGTTAGGCATAACAAACGATAGGCTCATAGAGGTGGCAGAACCATTGATAGGATCAACCAATGAAGGATGGTAATATTCATCATCTATTTGAATATATGTGTTAGATTCATCTGATGATGAAAAATAAGACCCTGACAATATGAGTTCAACACTATCTCCAGCCTTGAATTTATCTCCTTCTTTTAACGAAGCATCATAAGTTGAATAGTTCTTCAATTCTTTAATTCTAAAAGAATCTAAATCCTTATCTTTCAGAATCACATCAATGACCACATTCTTTTCAGGCATTACAAAAGATGCTTCTATGCGATTTGATGTAGAACTATTAATTTCTATCGATACATCGTCACATTCAAATCTATCGAATTCTTTAGATTCATTGCTTATATTCAATACTATAGAAACCATCTCGCCTTCTTTATACTTGTTATCGGAATGATCTAATTGAATAGAGCAGTCACTAGCCTTGTTAAAAGACACTAAATATCTATCGACACTCGAATTGCTATTGTCACCACCAGTTATCGATGGTGTAGTAGGATTGCTATCGATAGAAGACGACTTACCACATGAAGACAATAAAGCAGCACCTAATAGGATAATAGAGTATAACTTCTTTTTTTTATTCATAATTCTATCCTCATTTCTTGATTATTATATTAAAAAAACAAAAAAGTGCACGCAAATGCGTGCACTAATATAAGTTTAAATTACTTGGTTGTAAGTGTGCTGCCTACACTGAAGTAAATAGAAGACCAATCAGCTTCAAGAGTAGCAGTTGCTGTGTAGTTGAAGGAACCTGCTGACATTTGAATTTCTTTAACTGATCCATCTGTTTTAGTAATTACTATATAAATATCATCATCTGTTCTGTAATCAGAGGTGGTATATATGAATTTCAATGTATCACCGACAATCCATGAAATAGAAACATCAGTCTTACCTGAAGAGTAAGAATACGAAGGTGCTGATGAAACACCGTCTACATTAATAGTTACTGCATTAGCTTTACTAGGCATCTTAGTTCCCAAGACAGAAAGGGTTACAACTTGACCAGCTTCAACAGTACCAGTTAATGTCACATCATAATCAGGCATGATGAATTCATAATAAGTATTTCCATTATCATCAGTCTTTTTGTCGACTTGAACATCAGCATGATCCTTGATAGCTAACGATTTTACTGTATAACCATAACTAGCAGTTGCCATTACTTGAACCTTTTCGCCGACAGCAAATGAGGTTCCACTCGTAGCACCTGAAGGGAAGGAGAAGGTCAAACCATCAACGGTATCAAATGTGACCTTCTTTGCATCTGCAGTAGTGAAGCTGATGTTAGCAACACCATTTTTAGGCATTGTGAACTTAAAGTAAGAGAATCCATCACCGTAATTATATGTAGCCTCAACTTCAGTGGCTTTGAATTCAGTACCATCACTCATACTAGCCTTGGTAACAAGTTTTCCATCTACAGGTTTAGCTAAAATATAGAATTTCTTACCGGGAGCAAAATCATTGGCTTTGCTTGCATCTTGTGACCAACTTGCGCCAGTAGAAATCTTAGATTCAGAGACACCAGCATTCTCAGCGATTGTTATGTTTCCATTTTTTACCATGCTTATAACAATTGTCACATCACTACCATCAGAAGGCATTGTGAACTGGTAATAAGTATTTCCGTAATTTTCTCGAACGTCTACAGCTGTATCATCCTTGCCCTGAATTTGTGCTTGGCCTAAACTATATCCACTGGCATCTTCCTTCATTTTAACAAATACGTAGAAGGTCTCACCAGCACCTATAGCATTATTAGCTAGGTTATCTGATGAATAATAACTCTTGGATAAAGATGTAGACTCAACATAAGTCGAATCTACTTGTACTGTTATAGTTCCGTTTTTGATGACATTAATATTGATTGAAACATCACTTCCATCAGAAGGCATCTTAAAATTATAATAACTTCCATTATAACTATTAGTTACTTTACATGTAGTTTCAGTTCCTTTATTTGTAATTGTAGCATCACCTAAACTATAACCATCCTTAACCTTCACAAACATATAGACATCAGCATTTGCACCAAATCCGTTATATGTCTTTTCGGAAGTAGATGAAGCATAAGAACTTGAATAGTATTTGACTTCAGTTATGGTTTCATCTTTTCCAACTGTATTTTCGAGGTTGATAGAACCATTCTTTTCCACTTCAAATCCTATCAATGCATCACCCGATTCTGGCATAGTAAGTTGGAAACAAGTATCATATTTACCCATTGTTACCTTGTGTTCCTTGTCTCCGTTTATATACGCAGCAGTGATTGTATATCCAGCCTTAGGGGTTGCGAATACATATAATATAGCTCCAGGGTATGCTGAAGTAATTTCATTTGCAAAGGATGAATAGGCAGAATCTTTAGCAACTGCACTTTCCACACCTTCAATAGTTTCAAAAGTAATCTTTCCTTTATCGGTAGCTGAGAATGTAATGGTAACATCATTTCCAGGCATCTCGAATATAATATTAGTAGCAGTTGAAGATGCTGTGTTTTCAGCACCTTGAATATCATACTTGATAACCTTGTCTGCATCGACCCCTGTAAATGACAAACTGACAGGATCTCCTTCTACATAAGTTGCAGCAGGTTGTTTAGTAAAGGTTACGACATCACCATTGACAATTGTCAATTTGTGACTTGCTACCTTCTTTCCTTCAATCTTTAAATGAAGATCTCCAGTGACTGTACCACGATTTAAATTGCTCAAAGAAATATAAGAGATATTGTCTGTCCATGTCATTGATAAAGCCAACTCAGTCCATTCAGAAACATTGTCTGCCTTATAAGAAACCTTTGTCACAATATATGAATCGGTTCTTGCTACATAAAGACTATTGAAAACATAATTATATGTTGAATCATATAAAAATTTTTCAGAAGAGAAAACCTTGATTCCTGAAGGAGCTTCATCGATAACAATCTTATTAATTCTCTTATCAGCATCACCAGATGTCATATCCACTGCCTTAGGCATGACATAGATGTCAACATCCTTTGCAGGCATTGTGAAACTCAAATTATCGACAGTTGTTACTGAACCGGAAAGGCCAAGGCTACCCAAATCGATAACTTCATCATTGATAAAGATTGCTTCTCTTCCAAGAGTAGAAGCGTAAAAATCGGAATTTGCAGCGCTCAATGTGAAATCTACTTTCTGACCAAATTCAAACTCATCTCCAACATTAAAACTTAGAGTTGGGTTATAGTAACTCATTCCACTATCGAAATAAATAGAGTTGATTTTGAATTTCTTGTTCTTAACTGTGACAGCAACATTCACTGCTTCACCGGGCATGGTGAACGAATAAGAACCATCATCATTCAAAGTGCAATCGACATCACCAGCTTTGACTGAATCTGCTTCCTTTCCTTGATCAAGAGCAAGTGTAAATGTGACTGTCTCACCTTCCTTAGCAGTCGCAGGCAATCCCTCAATCTTATAACCTTCACCCTCAGTAGCTGTAATAGCATAAGAAGGCTTAGGTTCAGGTGTCGATGGAGTCGAAGGCTTACCGGGAGTCTGAGAATTACCGGTGTTGTTGGTAGGAGTAGAAGAAGGTTTACTACTTTCACTACCACCACATGCTGTTAATGAAATAGCAGCTAACAAAGAAACAAGAGCTAATTTTGATGTTTTTTTCATGTTTAATACTGTCCTTTTACTTGAACTGGTAGAATTATATCATCTTTTAAAAATCTAATTATAGTTTTTAATCATTCATTTCTATGTTTTTTGACCATATCCTTAATTAAGGCTTAAAAGAAAAACTGATAGCCTTTCTCGGCTATCAGTTTAAAGAAACAAAATGCTAGAACAATTTGATTTCGACTTCTGAAGTCAACGGCTCTTCAGAATACTGAGATAAGGCTCCAATAGTGATATCGATCGATGACTTATCCGCCGACAAAGTCAATTTCATGACAGATAACGAATATCCAGCAGGTCCAATAATAGAAGTGCTGTTTGAAACAACTATTCCATTGCTTGTAGAATCGTAAGCATAGTCAAACTCAAGTGTTCCAATAGTTGTGTTCTGATTATTGACCATTGTCAAGGAGGCGTGGGTCGAAGTAAAGGAGACACTGACTGAGCAGTTACCTGCACCAGTAATAAAACTCCAATCCTTATTCACCAATGTCTTTCCATTCAAATAAGAAGGAAGGTTATCTATATCAATTTGGCTAGATCTATCCACTTGAAATTCTTGTTTCTCATATCCACCATAATTGTTGATGAAGAATATTCCCAAAGTATTAAAGTCAGAAGATACTCTGATATTCTCAGCCATCACACCAACATAATACTTAGAAGATGAGTTGAATTTTTGACCTCTATAAGTGCTAGTGTATGTAGTTTTTGAAGTAGAGCCTTCTGAATCTCCATTATCGTCAATTTTACTAGATGTAATCTTAATTTCTTCGACATCGTTAACCTTGATTTTTCCATCATTGATAGTCACTGCAATACTCTCGGTTTGATCTATTCCAGAACTCTCATTTTTATAAGTATAAGCAATACTTGTATTAGATGTGAACTTAAGAGTCTGGACTGAAGTACTTGTAGTTACCTTATAAGTCTTATCCTTTACATGGTTATATATCTCAGTATCAGACAAAGGAGATTTAATGTTTATAGTAAAGATATCTTTAGTAGAAACAGCAGTTCCTTTAACTCTGATTTTAAAGCTATATGTTCCAACCTTGCTTCCAACAATATAGTAATAGAAGCTAGATAAACCATCGATGTTTCCATCTACATAGTGATCGATTTTCAAATCCGGTAGTAAAGCACCAGTTTGAGAGTCTATAGCTTCGTATTCATAGTCAATCTGATCATCATTAGGTGAAGCTTTTAATGTAAAGTAATTTGAATTATCATTCAAATAGACATCACCAAAGTCATTGTTATTAGGCTTGTTGTCCTTGACTTCTATAGCATTGATAGTCTCAGTCTTAAATTCGACTTTTATAGAAGTAGAAACTTTATTCTTTGCTGAAGTTAAAGTAAAGGTTGTGGTTCCTTCTTTTACGACATCCTTATAGCTTCCATCATCTTGTTGCTCTCTTTCAGTCTTAGGTTGGAAAATGACTAGTCCGTTGCTACCTATGGATGAAACAATCACATCTTGGTTATCTTGAGTCACTGTTATGCTATCGATGATAGGATTTCCAAGTGTTGGATCTATACGCATTGCCAACGATTTATATTTAGGAAGAATATAAGCATTCTCTTCAGCGTTGAAATCATCACTAGTTCCATACTTATCAGTGTTGGTGTAGTCACCTACAGAATCGACATTAGTTCCACCTAAACAAATTAGATTTAGAGTCTTGTAATAGAATGTATCAAAAGACAAATAGGATTCGTTGTTATCTTGACTATCGATCTTCTTTTCTCCGTAAACAAAGTTAGATCCTTCAAGACTATATTCAATCTTCTTTTCTGAAGTTTGAGACAATTCAGTAAACTTAAAGGAAGTAATCTTATTTCCGTCGAAATTCACAGTCAAATTCAATTCATAATGTGTAGAACTATAATCGAAATTAGATACTACCTCTGCCTTTTCAACAGTTATAGTGAAAATGGAATATGCATATGCTGCATAATTTCCAAAGTTGACCAAACCAGTATCTAATCCATAAGATGAATCGAACAAAGCTTTGATTCTATTAGCAAATCCATAGACAGGTGCATGATTCAACAATGCGAAGGACTCACCTAACTTTTCTGAACTACCAAAGTTATAGAAAGTTCCAATCTCGCTGCCGTCATAATCGAAAAGATATGTAGAATCATTTCTGGATCCGGCAAAATAATGCTCATTGGAAGCTCCAGTCACATTGACATAAACGGCATCGGTAAACAAAGCATAAGTATAGGATTTTTGCTGTGTTTCAGGATTTATAGAAGCATCAGTCAAATCAGTAGTCTTAGTTTCTTCAGTAATTTTAGCATCGGTCAACGAATTCTTTTCGACAGCTTCACATCCTTCAAACTTATTGAAGAAGTTAGCTTTGTTATCGGCATTAGTATCGATGACATCGAATTGAATCGGCATCTTTATACTCTTGCTTTCACTATCTCCAAAAGAGCAAGTTGCAGTCAAGGTTCCACCTTCAAAGCTACCTATTCCTAAAAATTCAGCTGAATTAGTCGTATCTGCAATATTTTCGACACTGCATATTGTTTGATCGATATCACTGGGGAGAGTCAAGCTGAATGTGACGCTAGGAGTCATAAATCCTTCTTGAGAATTAATAGTAAGAATTACTTCTTTTCCTAAAGGAAAACTATACTTTCCATCGACAGGAGAGACTTCATTTCCATCGATCTTAGCACTGAAGGTCAACTTGTCCTTGGAAGGAATTCTCATGCTGACCGAAATCTCCCATTCAGCCGAAAGACTAGGATTTTCAATAGAAGTAGCAGTGATGATAACAGAACCTGAAGCTACACCATGAACCTTTCCAGTTTCATCGACAGTTGCAACTGTCTCATTTGAAGAAGACCAGGTCACTTCAGTATTAGCTATGAGCTTTGTATCTTCTCCGACTATTAAAGTCTTCGTTCCATTTATTTCTACTTTGGTGACAGGCTTTTTATCAGTAGGAGTCACGGTCGAAGGAACACCTGTCGAAGGTTTCCCACTAGTGTTTGAAGAATTATTGTCGTTGCATCCTATAAGGCAAGTCAATAATAACCAAGAAGATAAAGCAGGAATTAATTTTCTTTTTTTCATAAGTATCAAATCCTTTCTATTACTTGTTAGACAAGTAATTCTCAATTTGCTTCTCTATAATTGGATTGGAAGTAGTTCCGATATCATAGTAAGTCAAAGCAGCATATCCGCTTTGAGAACCATCTGACATAGTGCTAGCTAATATCAAAGACAATTTTTTCGAATCGGCTTTATTTGAAACTTTAACTCCAACACCTAAAGGCAATAATGATTTAGTTCCGGAATAAACGTAATCAAATATCTTTTGACTTAAAGTATAGTCGTTTAAATTCCAATATGTAATTCCACCATATGTTCCTATGTCATACTTATCAGTATCATATAAGTCTTTAGAGAATTCAGACATATAATTCAATGAATTCTCATCGCTATAGACTTTTCCAATACCGGGAAGCTTCATATTATGAATAGCATCCGCATAATCTGTACCTTTGTTCACAACAAATTCCTTGACAATCATATCATTGTTTGAATCATATATAATCTGTCCGCTTGTATCAGTCTCATACTGAACTCCAAAGGAATAAATATGGTCACCGTCCTTCAAGTATCCTTCATTGGTATTAGGATCTCCATATACTTGAAGGAAATAATAGGAGGGATTATAGAAGACTTTAGCCATACCTTTGCTATTCACCAAAGTGTCATAGGAATAGTTGTTTCCTTTAAAGGCATCCAATACAGTCTTCAAATCATCTTTTGTTTGAGTCGAAGGCTCATCGCCTTCGGACAAATAATCTGTAACCTCAGGAATTGATGTGTTGTTGACGTCGAAGAACTTAACTTTAAATTTACCATATCTAGTTCCAGTATTCTTGCTATATAGATCAAAAGTAGCAGTAAACTCAGCTTTATCTTCATCTGTTATTTGAATAGTGACACCATCTACACTGAAATCATCCTGCACATTGATTTGACATAGATGAGCGAAATAATAAACGAATTGACTATCAGTCAAATAATATATCTTCTCTTCATTATTCTTCACATATCCACTCAGCAATGAGAAATCAAATGAGCTGAAAGAGGTCCTATAGTCTCCGTATATGGATTCATAGAAATTGCCATCCGAATCAGCAACAGGAGTACCGATTATGCTCAATTTATTCTTTGAATCTAATTTGAAATAATTCAATGATCCTTGATCCATCATCGCACCACTTCTCTCCCCACTAGAAAAGACATCCAAAATTCCATCTTGGGTGCGTTTTTCAGTGTAATCAAGCTTATAAGCTGAAGACAAGTTAGTCATTCCTGTTCCATCTAATGAAATTGTATAGTTATCGTTACAGTTCAAATATTTATTGAACACCTTATAGAAATCAAAATTTAATGGATCCTTAGCTGTCTTTCCCGAATCTATATAGGATTTGATTTGAGAATTTGTCGTACTGTTTATATCATAAACACTGGATTGAATTCTCAAGTCCAAAGGATTGTCTGATGATTCTCCATAAGTCAAAAGAACCGAATCGAATAAGATAGAGTCACCGATCGTCTTTATTTTGAGAGACTTAGGATACAAAGAACCTTGAGTCTGTCTAAGGAAGACTGTCATGATGACCAAATCATTAGCTTCATTTCCTTCTTGGCCGAACTCATAAGGATAATATCCATCGTCATCAGTCTCAGTCGGGAGTTTGGACAAATCCAAATTAGCTACACCGTTGATATATGAATAAATTTCATCATATCTTACCCCGGTGTTATAGTTGACCAAAGGAATTCCAGCATCGACATTTCCTTCGTCATCCAATGTATATCTATAGATGAATCCATCACCTTGAGCTATACCTTGAGCATTAGTATTGTTTCCTTGTTGAAATGAATAATTGGTGAAGAAGAAATTCATATCGGATTCACCTTGGTCATAGTAACTTACATGATATCCGATAGAGAAGTTAGAATCCTTCTTTATTTCTTTCATCAATCTTTGTAATTCACCTACAGGTTGGTAATCTTTATCACCAGTATTGGATGAATTATCGCTAGGAGTTGTAGGAACAGGAGTTGTCGTTTGATTGGAGCAAGAAGCCAACAAGGAAATCAAGGATAAAGAAACGATAATATTTTTAAATTTCATTAGAAACTCACCCCCAATCCAGTCAAGAATGTCTCAGTGGCAGTATGAGAAGTAGAACCAAAATTGCTATAGGTGTAATAGACCGAGTGAAGTCCATATGTTCCTTGATAATTTGCTTGCATCTTCAATCCAACTTCACCGCTAGTGATGTTTCCATCGCTATCCTTAGTCAATTTAATATAGGAATCCTTGACACTGCTCATCCAATTGGTACTAGATTGCCAACCCCAACCGAATAATCCATTAGCCCAACCAGACATCAATTCACTATTATTGGAATGATAATAGTTACTGTCAGTAAGGCTTTGCTCCAAATAAGCTTCGGCATATTGAGTAATTCCCATGTTATAAGGGTAGAAAGTAGCTTGGATATCGTTGACATAGAATGCACCGACATCGTTATACCATCCAGAATATCTAGCCCAGGAATATGTCTCATCGTTTCCGCTCTTCTTCCATTCGTATACAACTTTGACATTAGTTCCTTCTTCCTTAACGATGTAAAGAACATTCTCTTTACGCTCACTTTCAGGAATATCCTTCAAGTATTCATACTCTTCATTGTACTTTGTAGTCTCTGTCTCGACAGGCCCATGGAAATAATCGAAGAATAAATTTCCATTATTGTCAGTGGTGAATCCATAACAAGCATCATAATTCAAAGTTTGAGTAGTAGGTACTAACTTTGTCTTATCGTATTCATCGTTTGGATTTTTTGTATAGTCATAATCGGCATTCTTAGAATAATAAGTAACTTCTGTTCCTTTCTTAACTAAAACATATCCAAAGTCATGATATGAATAATTGTTGAAGTCAAAATAGAAATAGTTATTAGTACAGTAAACAGTGTAAGGATCAGCTTTCAATTCACTTCCATTAGATAGATGTATGTTATAACCTTTGATAGTGAAATTATTTTGATTCAAAACATCCATGAATTTAGTGACATCATCATATTTCTCAACACCTTTTAAAGTCTTTGAAGCCAACTTTAATTTTGTCTTATCCAAAATCGAAGACTTATCAGTCAAATCAGTGAAATGGCCAGTTATCGATCCATAACTTCCTAAATCGATTTGACACTCAAATTCGAGACTATCCATATCGAGGATATTGATATAACAAGTAGTTATATAGCTAGATATGGATGATCCATACGTGGTCATATATTGAAAGACCGAAAGGACATCGGATGAAGTCAACATATATTTGTTGGTCGATACTTTAGTTCCGATAGACACTTCAGCAGTGCTAGGAGTGATTCCGTCCAAAGTTGAAAGCATGCTGACAGTAGCTAGGTTCAAAGGTCCGTACAGCGTGTCATCGATAGTCACCCCATCAGTCGTATATTTAGTATACTGATAAAGCGAAGGGGTGGGATCATAGTCATCATTCAAATAGTATTTGAATAATTTATTGTTTTCATCCAAGGCCAATCCAAAACTAGCCGAATCATCTTCGTGATCTAAGTTGTACCAGCATTTAGAATCAAAGTAATCTGTGAAATGACCTTCATTATTTTGAACCGTGCTGGTGACTTCATAAGAGTAGCGACTCACACCCGAGACACCGCTCAAGAAGCCGTTCAATACACTATCGCTATCATCGATGACGTCATCGGCATCTTGATTTCCTTCTAATCCCCTGCCGGAATTGTAGTCAATAGGCTTTTTATCCGTTTTGTCAGAAGGAGTAATTGAAGAAGTGCCATTGCCACAGCTTGTCAAGCTTAACAAGGAAAGCAATGCTAAAGAGATGATTATTTTATTTCTTTTCATATTACTTAATCTCTCCTATTGAAATAGTCTTGGAGAAAGAATCTCCTGTATCTAACAAACCTTTAGTCTTATCAGATGACTTGTTGATGAAGAACTTGCTATATGTTCCAATATCGAATGAAGATCCTTCCTTGAACAAAGTCTTGGAAGTTTGATATCCACCATTGCTAAACGAATCGACATTGTTGGCTTCTATAACTCTAACTTCATCGAAGAGATTATCATTAGAATCAACTCCAAATCCATAGTTGTATCTGCTCGATCCTCTATCGTTAGACATAGGAAGAATAATCTTATGTTGAGAATTGATGGTATCACCGGTCTTATATTCTTTAGAAGTATAAGTTCCATCATCTTTCTTTGATTTCACATCGACCACAAATTTTCTATTGTCGATATGATAGATTCTCACACCCTTATCGTTCATAGCTAAAGGTCTATCAGAAACACTTCTTCTAGAATCATCATAATTCAATCCTTCGTTTGTGTATAACTCGATTAAAATGTATTCACTGAAAGGATCGAATTCATTCTTGTCATTGATGACATAGGAATCGCCAGGAATAACTATCAAAGCATTTTCGTTTTGCATGCTCTTCAAATCAATAGTTGCATTTCCAGTCACCAAATAAGGTTTGGTCCAACCCAATAGCATCTTGGAATACATGTTTTGGTCGATGATATTTGAATCCATCATATCGACTTTTCCAATAGGATTATAGCTAGAAACATCAGAATAATAATCGTTCAATCCCAAGAAGTGACCTGTCTCATGAATATAAGTGTGTGTGTCGATTTTGCTAATGCCGTATCCTTCATACATGAAGTCGTAACTGGCCCAACCGAACAAGTTATAGATTGGCTTTAAAACATCGGGTTTTCTATCCTTTGTAGGGGTTTGATTTCCCCATGATGTATAAGCCCAAAAGTTATTATCGTCTCCTTTAGGTCCACCATTAGAATAATTAGGGCAAGAATATATACACCATATTCCATCGATGTATCCATCTTTGTTATTGTCGTACTTAGTCAAATCAAATCCCTTGGTGTCAGACAACCAATCGCAGACCTTGTTTACGATATCGTAAGTATCAGACAAAGTGATGTTAGCCGCATTGGTGTAACTATATCCCAAGTCATCATTGATCTCACAATAATCTGTGACTTCACCACTAAGATTCAATTTTCCATAACTGGATTGATAGTAATAATCTTTGACCGAGCAATAGACATCATCTCTTCCAGAAGAGAAGAAAGCTTTGTCTAAATCAGACTTGACTCTTTCGCTATCATCGATTCCATCACCATCGATATCGATTGTTTCATATCCGGGTACAATCAAAGGAACTACAAGGATATTCACATCACCAGTAGAAGGGAGAACTCTAGTGTTGTAGAACTTCTTATCAGTCAATGAATCAAAGTTTTCAGTCAAGGTGACATTTTCAGGATTCACTACCTTTCCACCAGTAGCCCCACTCACTTCAACACTGACCGAGTGCTTATATATACTATCGTCAGGAGTTTGACTAGTATTATTAGATGGATTGCATCCAACTAAGAACATAGTCATCGACAATCCGATAAGTCCAAATAAATTTTTCTTCATTTTTACTCTCCTTTATCTTCTACATTGAGAACCTTTACTTTAAAAGGAAGCTCGTTTCCATCATCATATGTATAACGTCCATTGAAGAACTGATATCCATAAGACATGATGTCAAAAGGCTTACTTTCAGAATAATACAATGTTTGATTAGTCATCATTCCATTCTTATCAAAAGTATTGATTCCACTGGATTCAAGCAATCTGATTTGGTCGAAGTAATCAAAACTTTGAGGTAATTGGAAATTTTTAGATTCACTCATATTGTTGGATATAGGCATCAATATAGCTTCATCATCTGCGAGCATCTGACCGTCCCAAACATATCCGTCTACGTAGGCAAGCTTTTGTCCACCCATATAATCGACAACTTTACATTTAAAGATTCTAGAATCGATGTGATAGATTCTTACACCAACTTTATTTGCCATGGCAGATCTATCAAAAACGTAAGGTCCATAAGTATCCTGTTCATTGTTTCCATCAGGTGTATACAAGTCAATCATTAAATATTCACTGAAAGGATTGAATGTATATCTAAATTTATCGATTCTATTCCCTTTGATTGCATCTTCGACACTTTGAGAGATTTCAGCATAGTTTGAAGGAATGACTATTACTGAATTTCCACTGTTTTTAGAAACATTTGTAATAGTGATTTCACTAGTTCCATACACGACATAAGGAGTGACCCATCCCAACAACATCTTAGAATAAGAATCCAAATCTCCGATGTTTTGATCCATCATAGTAGATTCGCCAGTTGGATGATAGCTAGAATCAGATGAAGAATAATAGTCCTCCAATCCTAATAGGTGACCAAACTCATGAATGAATGTATGAGAATCTAATTTGATTTTAGATAAATCAGATAAATCCGGAGTATCATTTTTATTTCTTTCGCAATATGATGTGTACATCATATCGAAACTAGACCATGAGAAGCCGGAAGTTGCGGGCTTATCATTTTTAGATTCAGAATAGAAATCCCAATAAGTGAAATTCCAAAAAGCTTGATTCAAAGTGGAAGAATCAAACTGAGGATTAGATTCGTGTTGAATGTAGTTTTCTGTCGTCCAATCCAAATGATCGTAGACTAAATAAACACCGTCGATGTTTCCATCTTCATTATTATCAAAATCTTTTAGATTTATTCCTTGAGAAGAGCTAGCCCAATCCACTGCACCTCTCAATATTTTATTCACGATCGTTCCTTCAGTTCCTGAAGTTATGTCTTTGACATCAGAGACTAATGTAGTGGCATCGAACCAATCAGTGACTGTTCCACTCAAATTAAACTTTCCATAACTTGCTTCACTATAGTATTGCTTGACCGATTTAAATCCTAAAGAAGAGTCATCTTTGTCTCCGAAGAAAACCTTCTCGATATCAGATTTAACTTTATCAGTCTTGTATTCATCTCCACCAGGGAGATGAACAGGAATTACTAAAAGATTAGCATCGCCTAAAGAAGGCATGACTGACTTGTTGTTAGAAAGAGTTCCAGACAAATCGTTATAATTTAATTCAAGATCCACCTTATCAGCTGGAACAAATCTACCATTGGAAGAATAATCGTTATTCTTATAAATTCTAACCGTAGCTAATCCACTGGCGTCTGTATCAACTTGAATATCACCAGTGTTGCTACCATTTCCACTATTTGCTCTCTGACCACAACTAGTCAATAACAAAGAAAGCAATGAAACAGTGGTAATTAAAGCTTTTTTCTTAATGAACATATCGTTTCAAATCTCCTATTGCTGAAAACCGCATAATTATATCATTCATAGATAATTATATTCTTATTTATTTAGGTTTTTACTTTAATTAATCTTAAATATGTAGAGAGGTTAACTAATAATTGAAAAAAAATTCAAATTATTACTTAAAATAGCATTAATTTTTTAGCAATAAATATTATTAGTCTTCGCTATTTATAACTTTGATTGGCTTTTTAGTAATAGACTTTACTATTGCACTAATTGAAGGAATTAATCCAACCACAATCACAAATAACAACAAGAGCAAAATATAATCGATTTTAATTAAAAGCAAAGGAACATAAAAATAAAGTCCATCGAGACAAGAATCTATTATTCCTATTCCAAATAAGACTAATAAAAACTCAAAGATACTGATTCCAAAACTTAATAACAATGCTAACATTTTGTTTCTAACTTTTGCGGCATTTTGGTTCCAATATTTGTGGCATTTTGTTTCCAACTTTTGCGGTAAATTCATAAAAGAAAGACAAACAAAATATCAAACGAGACAAATAAAAAGGTTTGATACCATGTATCAAACCGATTATATTTTTGAGTAGTTTCAATTTTAGCTTCCTTATTCTTTACTTTAAATGACATAGATGTGGATATTCGAGTATCAGGAGCATCAGTTAAACTCTCCTTATCAATATCGTTTAAGAAATCCATATCTTCCTTAATAGCGGAACTGGAAAGGAAATGAAATTCGAAGAGGTGAATCATGTATTCGATCCATTCGGATATGGAATTATATGGCCGTCAAATACAGTCCCCGTCTGCGGGGAGAACGCTTTGCCGCAGTCAAGGCAACGGTATCTCCTGGTTCCGTTTCCGTAGTCACCTGATTTCTTGAAATGAGAGAGTTCAAGAATTGTGGATTTGTGTATGTAGGAACTGATTCGTGCATATCATAACATTGAGTCATATGCCTAGTTGATGGGATTGACAAATCCCATTTCTCTGTGTATAGTATCTAACGATCGTGTTGCAGATACCTGCGTGGCCTGCGACCAGGGGGGTTCCTGCGGGAACTCCTTTTTTCATATCCGGAGGACATTGCCATGGCAAAATCGTTTTTGACATTTCAAGAACAGATTTCCTTTTTGGAACAAGATAAAAATCTATTGATAGAGAATCATACGTTTGCCGAAGCAATGTTAACACAGATCGTATATTTCAGTTTGATTGGTGGATATAAATCACCTTTCAAAAACCCTACCACGCAAAAGTATAAGGATGGTACTCGGTTTGAAGATATTGTTGCTTTGTACCATTTTGACGAGAATCTGCGTGAGTTGTTTTTGAAGTACATACTGAAAGTTGAACGCCATATCCGTGCGTCGCTTTCCTATCACTTCACAGAAAAGCATGGAGAATCTCAGGCGATGTATCTGAATCCCGTAAACTATAGCCAGAACAGAAAATATGCCAATGGTATCCAAAAGCTGATTGATACATTGGATAAGCTTGCTAACAGAAACAGCGATTACCCCTATATCAATCATCAGCGTAAGGTTTATGGAAATGTCCCCCTATGGGTTCTTATCAATGGTGTAACATTTGGTAGCCTCTCAAAATTCTATAAGTTCACAACCCAAGACATCCAATCAAAGGTTGCTCGCAATTTTGAAAAGGTAAACCAGAAGCAGCTTGAACAATACTTGGGTGTAATGACAAAGTTCCGCAATGTCTGCGCTCACGGCGAACGCCTTTATTCCTATAAGACTCGCGACGACATTCCAGACACCGCACTGCATCAGAAGTTGGGAATTTCCAAGAGTGGCACGCAGTATTCCATGGGCAAACATGATTTGTTTGCAATGGTGATTGCATTTCGGTACTTACTGCTCTATGACGATTTCAAACGCTTTAAGGCTACCCTTTCAAGTGTGATTCGTCATTATCTGAATACTCCCGGAGCTATGGATGAATCCACATTGTATACTTACATGGGTTTTCCGGCTAATTGGAATAAAATTACAGCATACAAGAAATAATAAACAAAGACTCTACCATTTCCTATCGATTGAAAATTGGCAGAGTCTTTTATTTATTTTACTTTAGCTGTTTTTTACGGATTATTATAGAATCGTTATCAGTCTTCTAAGACCACATCGCTATCGTCCATCAGCGACATCTGTACATGTTTTTCCCGATTCTGCTCTGTTTTTCTGGAATATTTAAGCAGATAGAACTCCAGGATATCAGCCAAATCACTCGGCTAGGGGGTATTCCTCAGCTCACTAACATTAAGAGATACCAGCTTTATCAAACGATTTTTCTGCTCGTCGTTCAGCTGCCGATAAAATACCTGCCACTTTGCTGTTGTACCATTTTCCTCTCATTTTGTCGATGAATAGGACGATAAAAGTTTCGGTTTCTCCTTAGTTCTTGACCAACTGTTTAAGATATTCGCGGAGATTATCATCCTCCGCATAGATGAACGTTCCTTTTACGCCTCGGGTCAGGAGAACCTTATAGGTGTTTCGAATCAGTTTCTCTGCCAAAGCGTCATCTGCAGTTCTGACTCCGCTTGCGGAATCGCTACGTGCATTCATTTCCTTGTGGAATTCAATTTTGCCTGTTTCCTTGTTGTAGGTAAGGTCTTTTCCGATGATGACTCCAGCATATTCGACTTCCAGTCCCTGGATGGTATGGATACAGAACACATTCTCTTTTTGAGTATCATCTAATATCGCGGCTCTATCCGCCTTCTTGATGTTCCAGCGGAGATTGGTTCCGTCTTCGTATTCGAAATCATATTTATCCGGATTATATTGACTGACCCATTCATGGGTGTAGCCGGCCATGAGTCTCATCTGATGGTTGGAATCCCAAAGTTCATTCCATTTCTTCATCATGTCCTTCATGGAATCCATGATTCCTACTTTGTATTTCATTCCTTTTAAGGAGACATAGTCATTCGTGTAACCCAAGAAATGATTCACAAAGGAGATGTATTGTTCTCCTCCGACGCAACGGAACTGGGAAGAGAGAATCATTCGATTGTCTTCGATGACTTTCGAACCATATTTTTCAGCATATTCCTTTATTTGTTTGATGGACAGGTCATCGGAAGTGGTGACGACCTGATCCTCGTCAATTAAGAACACATTGACTCTTGATGCATTGAATAATTTATCGATGACATCGACGTTTCTCTGCACGCCCCATCCGAACTTCCATTTCAGCATTCGGTGGGCTTCATCCACGATGATGCAGTCGAAGTCATAGGCAGCCGATTTTGCAAAGGCGGCAGGGGTCTTAAACAATTCTTTGATTGCTTTCTTCGTAAAATCTTTGGTGAGGATATCGCCAAAATAGGTACGAGGCGTGAAATTTGCGGTCACATAGCAGGCGTTTCTTCTTTCTGAGCCATCCTTTGGATGCATAAGCTGACCTAGCGCATTGATAGCCACGATGGATTTTCCAGATCCTGGTCCACCTCTTACGATGATGGTTCTTCTTTCCCCTTTTTCTAAAGCTTCCTGAACCTCACTTACGATTTTTGAAACAGAATAGGACTGCTCGGCGTCATAAGAAAAGAATGGTTCCCCGTTGATGGCATCGGCAACCATCTTAGAGAAGCCTTCGCTGGGTCGGATTTGAGAACTATCGATTTCATAGAGCGTGTTGTGACTATAAGGTTTCTTTATATATTTTGCGATGAACTCGCTGAGTTTCTTCTGGTCATCTTTTAAGAATGCAGGTGCTTCATGGACGAGAGGGTATTCCTTTTCGTTTTTCAAAAGGACTTCATATCCCTCAGGCATGTTGTGGAGATAAGAACAGGCATTCACACCGACCTTGTTGGTGTAGATGTATTCATTGAAGTCCTTCATGATGTTGGCGTAATTCAACGCCTGATAGGAAGGATGCCAGTAATCATCCATTCCGTGCCCGCCATCCGTTACGACATAGTCTTTTAATGATGATCTTCTTACCTGACTCCATTGTTTGAGCTCAATGAGGATGACATTTTCTTTATCTTCTTCGTCTTTTCCGAAAATCAGGAAGTCCACTCTTTGTTTCGTGTCTACGAGTTTGTATTCGACACCGACGCCTGCCTCTTTCGGAATGGAATTATCCTTCAAGGCTTCTGCTACTTTCGGAAGAGAGTGAATCCAGGAGTTGTACTCGCTTGGAGAACCGCCACCGATGTGGTTCGCTTTGAATTCATTTAGAAGCGTTTGCCCGATGATCGGTTTTGAGCCACTGCAACTGCTTATGAAATTTCCTACAGTATCGCTATATAAAATCATCAAGCCTTCCTCCCATTGTTAACATATAGTTTATAACAAAGATATGTCTCTTTGAAAATTTTATGGAAAAATTGGTAAAAGAACTGTATGGTCAAATTTCATCATTTATTAAAATTGTAAAGCAATGAATGAAACAGCAATTCCTTTCTTGCTTTTTACAAAGAAAAAGATAGAGAAACGAAGATTCTAAGTATTTTCAGCTAATAGGGAGCCTAAGGAAGTTCTAGGTTACTGTCCTAAAACTTGATTAGCAACTCACGAACTGATCAACGTATCAACCCTATTTAGCTCTAATCGGGACGAAAAAACGATGAAAATGGATAAAAATAGCGTGTCAAGTCCTGAAATTCACTATCTTCGAAACTATAATAAAAGTAGATTGAAGGGCTTTGCACCATTTGCTTATGATTATGGAGTACGTAAGGAAACAAGACTCCTAAAAAAAGAAAGAAGGAGTTCTTTCTTATGAACTATAAGTACGCAGTCTTATCCGAGAACAACTACGGAGTTATACAGCAGGAACTCAACAACTATGGAAGATATGGGTAGAAGCTCGTCAATATCGTATAAGACAATGACAATGCCTGTTTGGTTGCTGTGATGATGCGAGAAAGATAAAAGAAAAATTTTTCTTTGAATTTGCTTTTTTATTAACCATAAATAACTTTTCTTTTAGGAAACAAACTAGTTTAAATACTTCTATAAAACAAAAATCGATTATTTTCTTACTCTAAGTTTCTGTTTTTCAAATCTTTTTCTATTAGTTCTTTAATAAACTCTACCGGGTTGGCAATAGCTATACCGCTGTTTTTGGTTCGAATTTCTGCTATTTGATTGATTTGTGAGTTGACCAGACTTGCTTGATATGGAATATAGGAATTGACGATTCCAATTAATGCAGTTTTTTGAACGGATTGTGAGGAACTTCCAATAATTAGCTATTACAAACACTAATAAATTCAACAGTATTCCAAATCCAAACAAACCAATTATCTTTAAGCAAAAAAAATATAGATTCCCAGCTTTTCGTCAGAGAACAAATATCCAAGGGATAGAAAAACACATAGCTAATGACTAAGCTACAAAAGAAAAATCGAAAACTACGTTAAAGAAATCAATAAAAGGTTGCTTGATCTAGAACCTCTATTCAATTATAAAAACAAAAATAAATATTTGTGGAAATGAATATTATTAATGACCATTTATTACATTTGTAGGACTTCCTTTTAAAGCTTTATAACTAGAGCAAATAGAAGAAACTAATCCAAACAGCAATATCAATCCAATTGTTATCAACAAATAATCAGCTTTTATCCTAAGAATTGAAAATCCTAAATAGAAATAATCAACAAATAAATCAAAAGCAAGTATGGAAAAAATAGTAATAGCTAATTCCAAAACGGACATTACAAAAAATAGACAGAATATTATTTTTATAATTCCACCCTTAGAGCATCCTAAAGCCTTTAAGACTCCTAAATTATGATCTAGATCTTTAACAATCAAAAGATAAAACAATAAAGTAGTAACAAAATGAAAGATGAGCAAAATAAAGCAAAAACTATAAGACAAAATAGTTTGATAATAAAAGAAATTATCTAATTTTGAATACTTATTTATACAATACGATGCCGCACCTGAAAGTTTATATCCTCGATCATCATCTTTCATCTGATTCATAATTTGTTTGATTACTTTCATATCATAATTAGCGTTTCTTCCTAATTCAAACAAGACTTTATCACTATATTGATTATCGTCATAATCACCATCAAAATCACTAGAGACAAATATATATTTAGATATTAAATCCTGCCTAATATAAAGTTCTTCATCATCGGTAAAAGTGTTGTTAGCACCTTCTTCAATAAGAAAAGGATGTTTATTCATAATCTCAGAAGCACTGTTGTCTGTACCTTCAAATATTCCAACTATCCTATATCCATAATATGTATAGCCAATAATATCATCAATACAATCAAGTTTTTTATTTACTTGATTTGTTTCACTAAATTCAAAATTATCCAGATTATAAAATAGACACTGAGCGTAAAAATCCGATATAGCTATTTCATCCTTACCCACTGGATATCTACACTTTGTTTCAGGTTTAAGTTTTTGATATCTCTTCAAATAAGGAAAACTATCGTCTATTTCTATTGCAAATTGCTGAATATCTATTAAATAATTATATTCTCTATTCATATTAACATTGTAACGTCCATACAAAGCATTTTTTTCTGATATTTTTATGACAGGCCAATACTTCATATTGTTATTTTTAAAGATAGAATCATCTTTAAAGCAAAAAGAATTATCGTTGTCTTTTCTAATTCCGTGTGCTTCCAAAAACATGGTTTTATTTCCACTCTCATGTTGTGCTACCAACTTAGCCTCCTCCGTTGGAGTCGAGACTATCTGATATCCAAAAGAGAAACAGAACAAGGCCAGTATTCCAAGAAAGAACGTTGCAAAGAATCTGACCTTCTTCCTGGAAATGGATCTTAATATTAGCTTAAAGGAGCTGGTCAGCGATAGATGGCCTTTCCTGTCGGAGACTATCCCCTTTCCCCCGTCTTCAATTGCTTCGCCGATTTTTCTAGTCTCCACTATCTTTCCTTGTTCCATCCTCACTATCATGTCTGCATAGTCGGAATACACATCGAGATTGTGGGAGGACAGAATCACCAGACAGTCCTTGGATATTTCCTTGAGAAGCTCGCCGAGGACTATGGCGTTTTCCTTGTCCAATGATGCCGATGGTTCGTCGAGGATCAAGACCCTCGGATTTTTCAAAAGCCCTCTGGCTATGGCGACCCTCTGCTTCTGACCGCCGGACAGCTCATCCGGTCTTCTGGAAAGGAAATCGTCTAGATCAGTCCCGTCATCGGGAAGTCTGACATGTGACAGCGCCTCCACGATCTTAGCCTTGTCCTTCTTCATCCCCATCAGGTCGAAGCATACATCCATGTTCTCCTCGACGGTCAGATCGTCTATAAGGTTCAATTGTTGGAAGACGAAGCTCGAGTAGTTGTTCCTATATCCATCCAGATTCTTTTTTAGAAGGGGTTTACCGTCCACCAGAATCTCGCCTTCGGTCTGATAGTCAAGACCACCGAGGATGTTCAAGAGCGTGGTCTTGCCAGACCCGCTCTTTCCACACAAAAGAACCAGCCCCTTGCTTGACAGGACAAGATTAAGATTCTTCAATGCCTTGAAATTCCTATGGCTTTTAGTACTATAGACCTTAGTGAGATTCTTTACTTGAATCATTTTATTTAGATGAATAATATAAATTCATAGTTTTATTTGTATTTAACTTATCGGCATATGTAATATATCTCTTTCCATTTCTTTGATAAGAAACAGCGATAGATGTAGCAAACCAGTTTTCACTGATATCAATTGTTTTTTCCTGATTTCTACTTATATTAAGAGTTTTCACATCTTTAAGTCCATTCCAATTCTTAGCATCATTGAAATTACACATTTTAGAATTATATTGGACTGTCACATCAAAATTAAGCCAATTTTCTACATTTATTATCCAGGTGTTTCCATTCTTTCCTTCAATTTCAAGCTGTAAATAACCATCAGGAATTGTTCCTTCAAAGTAGCTGTTAAAATAAGCAGTTATAAAATCATTGAATATCGTTCCTCCATTATAGGAATCACTACCAAAAGTATGTATTCCACACACATAATATTCATTAAAACTGTTTACTATAAAATACGGGCTTCCACTTTGTCCTCCATAGGAATCCAAATCAGTATAATATACAAAATCATTTTTTCCAATCATCTTTCCGACACTACACCACATTGTAAGAGGCTTGTCTCCCGGATATCCATATGATTCTATAGTATGACCTTTCTCATAATAATTTCTTATTCTTCCATTCCAGCCTAATTCATATCCAATATTTCTATCTAACTCAATAGCAGCCCAATCATAATTATGCCTTTTATAATCATTACTCGCTTTATAAAAATCCTTTTGGATGTTAGCAACTTTGGCCTTGGCATACCACCTATAAGAAGAGCCTTGTTTATACTCGTCTAAGCCATTAACACCAAAATAAATTTCAATCGAGTCTGCGAACCTCGGATTAAATCTACCGTCATCAAAGTAGGCGGAATCCGTTACATCTGCAAAAGTACAATGGCCTGCTGTTGCAACAATATTTGGTCCGACTAAAAAACAAGTTCCTCCAAAAATTCTATCAACATATTTCTTCGTGTTATTGTTAAAAACTTGATGATATGTAGCAATAACAAGTCCTACTGTTCTACATGGATAATTCTTACACTCTGTATAGACATAAGATCTGTCATCTGATCCTAATATGTTAGAAGGCATGGTATTATCATTTGAGCTTGGCCAATAGCCTTTAATGCATTCACATCCATCTCTATTAAGGATTTCAAGATTTTTATCGAATCCAACGTCTTTCTTTGTATATGTTAATTCGTTAAATTTTTCATAAGTTGTCACTTTACTATCAAAATTATAATTGACCATGTTTGCTTGATCTTTATTGACATGAATGGCATTACTAAATTTACTATTAATTAAAGGGACTTGCTCTACTTCATTAATAGTCACATTATTACAAGAAATAGAAACAAATAAAAACGATGAAGCTACTAATTTTTTTATAATTATCCACATATTTCAATTTCCTCCTTTATTATGTTATCACAAAATCAATCATTTCTTTTATTAAGATACAAATTGTGAATTAATAGTCGATATTAATAATTATCTATTATCCGTTGAGGTTTTTGTAGAACTGCCTGTATAATCGCTGCTATAGAAGTAATAATTGCTGATACAAGTATTAGCAAAAACAAGTAGCCGGCATAATCTACTTTTAAAGCAAACATTAGAAATAATATATATAATCCATTAACCATTGCATCAAATATACTGGTTATAATTAATGAAATCAGATATTCACCTATACAAAGACCGGAACAAATCAAAGTCAACAAAATCATTATTCCACCTTTTGATAGTCCTATTGATTTTAATATTCCGAGTGAATGATATAAATCTTTTATAAAAGAATAGAATAAAATTAAACTGACAAGAAAGTTAACAATTAAAACAACTATAAAAAATAGCAGCCGATTAAGGTCCTCATCAAAGAAACTATAAAATGCGTCTACTCTAGAGCAAAATGCTGATGAGGGACAATAAAAATTAACTTCATATTCATGTCCACTATTGTTACATAATTTGTTTAAAAAATCTAAATCATCTTTTAAATTTCCCTTCAATTCATATAAAACATTTCCTAATATTTGTCCTTCATCAAGCTGAATATAATCTTTTGAAACAAACACATAGCTAGACATGAAACAACCACGTATAAGAATGCTGTCTCTTTCAGACAACTCTATATCTTTAGTAATAAAGTCAGGATGAGATTCAAGGAATGGATTCAAGCTATTATCTAAAGCAGTGTAAATTCCAACTATCCTACATCCGTTATATTCAAGACCTATCAAGTCATCTACACAATTAATTTCTTCAGAATAATATTTTTTTATTGAAGGATTGTAGATTTTCTTTGCGGCAAGAAGTATTTCAGCAGCAATGTCTGATATAGCAACTTCTCGCTTGCCGACCGGATATCTACACTCTGTTTCTGGTTTAAGCTTTTGGTATCTCTTCAAATAAGAGAAGCTATCATCAATCATAATGGCTTTCTTGTTATTTATAATACTAGCACAAGTGGAATTAACCGATTGGCTATCCGAGACATAATTAAATAAAGAATATTTAGAAAAATCTATTATATTCCATGACTTGACACCATATGTTGCAAAAACGTCTTCTTTATCCTTTATAAGATTGTCAGCTGCGTTATATGAAATATCACCCGATAGAAATGCTGTTTTATTTCCATTTTCATATTGACTTACCAAAAGTCGCTCCTCCGTTGGAGTCGAGACTATCTGATATCCAAAAGAGAAACAGAACAAGGCCAGTATTCCAAGAAAGAACGTTGCAAAGAATCTGACCTTCTTCCTGGAAATGGATCTTAATATTAGCTTAAAGGAGCTGGTCAGCGATAGATGGCCTTTCCTGTCGGAGACTATCCCCTTTCCCCCGTCTTCAATTGCTTCGCCGATTTTTCTAGTCTCCACTATCTTTCCTTGTTCCATCCTCACTATCATGTCTGCATAGTCGGAATACACATCGAGATTGTGGGAGGACAGAATCACCAGACAGTCCTTGGATATTTCCTTGAGAAGCTCGCCGAGGACTATGGCGTTTTCCTTGTCCAATGATGCCGATGGTTCGTCGAGGATCAAGACCCTCGGATTTTTCAAAAGCCCTCTGGCTATGGCGACCCTCTGCTTCTGACCGCCGGACAGCTCATCCGGTCTTCTGGAAAGGAAATCGTCTAGATCAGTCCCGTCATCGGGAAGTCTGACATGTGACAGCGCCTCCACGATCTTAGCCTTGTCCTTCTTCATCCCCATCAGGTCGAAGCATACATCCATGTTCTCCTCGACGGTCAGATCGTCTATAAGGTTCAATTGTTGGAAGACGAAGCTCGAGTAGTTGTTCCTATATCCATCCAGATTCTTTTTTAGAAGGGGTTTACCGTCCACCAGAATCTCGCCTTCGGTCTGATAGTCAAGACCACCGAGGATGTTCAAGAGCGTGGTCTTGCCAGACCCGCTCTTTCCACACAAAAGAACCAGCCCCTTGCTTGGCAGGACAAGATTAAGATTCTTCAATGCCTTGAAATTCCTATGGCTTTTAGTCCTATAGACCTTAGTGAGATTTTTTATTTGAATCATACTCTATATATGCACCCAATAAACAACAAATTCCTTCATCTATTCAATTATATAACATTATTCAAATAGTAAATCTGAAACAAATATCGTTTATTAGTAAATCATATCCTCATAGTTTGTATTGAATAAAAGTATTCTTATATATCAATATTCCATTTCCCAGTTTCTTCATTTTTAGGGATTGCTAAATATCCTTTGATATCAGTTATGCTTGTTTCATCAATAATAAAATATATGGTTATATTTATTCTTTCACTATAAAGTGATATTTTATAAGTATATTAAACCCTTGATATTAAACAACTTAAATAGATATATCAATAAATATAAAGAGGATATATAAAATGAACATCTTATGTTGTATTAACAAGAAGTATTTCAAGAATCTATGTCTTGTTATATTTTCTTTGGTAAAGAAAAATAAAGATTCTTATATAAATCTTTATATAGGTTCAGGTAACTTCACCAATATAAAAGACAAATATGAATGTGTCACTAAAGAACAAGTAGAATTTCTAAATAAAGAATTAAAGAAATACAATTCTTTAAATGAAGTTTATCTAGTAAATATAGATGACTATCCATCTATTCATAACGAGATAGAGAAATCTTTTGCATCAAAAACTAAATTCTCACCATATGCATTGATAAGATTGTATGTGAATAAACTAAATATTTTAAAAGATCTAGATAGAATTCTCTATCTAGATACAGACATGGCTGTAAATGGAAATATCACTTCTCTTTATGAAACTCCATTTGATGGGAAACTTATGGCTGCAAGTAAAGATATTCTAGATAAAAATAAACCTGATGATAAAAATCCAAACATCAATTCAGGAATGCTGCTTTTAAACATGGAAGAATTATCTAAGACAAATCTTTTAGAAAAGACTATAGCTTTGATGAATTCAAAGCTATATCTGACTCCAGATCAAACAGCTTTGAATAAAATATTTAAGAATAAGATTAAGTATGTCAGTTACAAATACAATTGGCAGAATAGAAAAGGACCTCTTCCTAAAGATGTGGTCATCAGGCACTACAACGGAATATTTGTATGGTTTCCTTATCCACACTTCTTCCATGGCTTACCTACCGATGACAACTTAAAAAGATTCTATAGACAAAGGAAAGAACATGATTTCGATGATACTATAGAATTAGTAAAAGAATATAAGAAAAACAATCCTAACTTGTTCTAATGTTTATTTTTGTTCTTCTTTCTAATTCTAAAGAATTCAAACACAATAACCAAAGCAATAAATATGCATCCTATAATGGATGAAACTACGATGATGATTCTATTTATTTTTTCTTTGTCAGTATCATAATCATCAGGCTTATCATCATTGCCGTTGTTTTTGTGATTATCATCATTTGAAGAATCATTAGATTGATTCTTCTCTTTCACTTCTATGGTGATGATATAGCTAGATTCATTACCATCTAAATCTTTTACTGTATATTCAACATTATATGTTCCGACTTTATCTTTATCAAACGATGTATTCATAGATACATTGTTTGAATTTGATTCTATTTGATAGTCTTCACTATCAAATATAAATATAAGCTCATATAAATCTATATCATCTCCCTTACTTATTGAATAATATTTACTTGAAGAAGTTATAGTGGGTGATCCGCCACAATAAATTCTTTTGATAAGATTGTCGAATTCAATTCTGTCATCTTCTTTAAGATAGCCGTAGATTTGAACAACTTTATTCTTCTCAGCCAAGTCTAGTCTCTTATTAGATAAAGTCTCATCATCAAAATCTTGCTGATAATTCTTTAATTCAGCTATCCATGTATTCTTTATCACTTCATATAAAACTTCTTTAGTATCGAAATCTGAATAATTCAAAAGATTGAGTCCATCTTCTGTTACTTCATATTCTATATTCTTATCAGTAGTCTTATATGCCTCTATAGGATTATTTGATCCTAAAGAAACTGAATAGACATTCACATACTGAGGTCTTTCAGTATAAATAGATATTTTATAACCATATTCTAAGTCAATTGAGACTGAAGGCACATTAGAAGTAGCAAAGTACTCATTACCTTTAACAGACCATTGTTTAACAACATTATCATCCAAGTCTTTTATAGTAACTGAAACAAACACAGCATCAGGCTTATTCTTCCATTCATCAGTCTGATTTCCTAAATTAGCCCCACCTAACGAAACTGTGCCTTTCTTGTTGTTTTCACTCAATGTTAATGTGAATCCAAAAGTATTATAAACACCTGTAATTCCTAGCTTTGTTTGGTGATAAAACAAACTTTCAATTTTCGTATATGAATGGAAAAGTGTATTCTCGCCTTCCTTCAAATAAAGAGATTCTACTTCCTTACTATCATATCCGATGACAGCAGGAAACTCTATCTCATAATCACCATGTTTTAATCCTTTAAACAAAATGAAATTAGATTCAATAACTTTAGTTTCTATCAATCGACCATTCTTTTTAATTCCTATCTTTTTACCTATTATCAAGAAGTCATCATCTATTTCTATTTTCAAAGACAATGATGAATCTGAATTCATAAATGAATTCAGTTCATCTTCATCTACTAAGCTATATTTTAAATAAGTAGAATTAATTACTTTGTAAGAGTTTAATTCATCAGTGTCTAAAACATCACCTAGTATGACATAGGAATTTGAATCTTGAGATAATACATAGCGTCTCACATTAGGTGTTACATCCAACTTCCATGCATCTAAATACGGAAGTATATCAGCCTTGTATTCCTTCAAAAAGAACAAAGCATATACATCCGTTACCTTGAAATAAGTAGGGCCGTATTTAAAAGCTAATGATCTATAGAAAGAAAATAGCTTTCCATAAGTCTTTTCACCTTCAAAAGAATTGAAGAAATTAACCAAGAAATACAATTTCTCATTTACATTTGTATATGTTCCTTCATCGTTTTGGAATATATACTGACCATTCAATCTTTTCTTATTGAAGTCATCTTCCTTAATAGATAAGTCACCTAACCAATTGGCTGAGTCTTTATATAATGACTTATCATTTTGAATATAATATGCCAAAACATTATTGCCTGTTTCATTGAAACAAAGATTTACTCCACCACCTACTCCTCTTCCAAAATATCCTTGATATCCATGGGCTAATTCATGCAATGTTCCCCATCCATATGAAAAGAAAGCCGATATAGATGTCTGGTTAGCAACAGCAATAAAATCCCCGTTGTAATATGCACCAGCCCCGGCATATCCTTTATCCGCTACCGCCACATATTTAGTTCTATAATTTCTGTTAGTTTCATCTGACCAATCAAATACAAGCCCAGCCATTTGGTCCATTCTATTTATAACATTCAAATAGTAATCCAAAGCATCATCCAATGTATCAAATGCCTTTTTCTTCTCCGTCATTCCATAGTTAGTCAGTTTATCTATGTCTTCAAAAGGAGCTACAAACATGATAGCTTCGCTATCGATGACAGCGAAACTATTTTTGCTGTCATTCCATCCAGACTTGAACTGACTTTCATCATCCTTGTAATGATAGTAATCCAAAGGTTTTACAGAATTGTCATATTTGATTTCAATTTTAAAAGTCTTATCGATGTCTTCCGTCGATAATCTCGGTGAAGTTAATAAAGGAACACAATCATAAGATATTGAGTTTCTGATATTGGTTATATTTTGATATTCGTTATTTGATTTAATATCCAATATGCTATTTTGAGCTCTAGTATTAGTAAAACAAGTAACGGTCATATTAGAATCAAAACCAGTATCTATGTTTTTGATTGAAAGAGATGAATTAGCTGGTAGATAGACACCCAACATTTGTCTATCACCTTTATTGCACCTCTCCATTCCAGTCATAGACATGTTATTCATCTTCGGAATTGAATATATAGTCCTGACAATATCAAATTTTCCACCAGTTTCATCCTTCACATGAACCGGAACATTCAATTCAACTTTATTGCCGTCTTTATCGCTAACTTCATAAGTGAGTTTATAATCACCCGGGATTGTAGGATTCACATCGTTATAAGTGCATTGTATATAAGGAGTTAAGTCACCATCATCATAGTCTTTAGCAAAGACTCTAAATCTAGAATCTTTGATAGAAAAAGATTCGACTGAATCTTTATCTATAGTTATTTCAGTCGCTCCATAAAAGATAGGGATATTAGTATTTGAATTTATATTTATATCTTTATTTAAATCAAATGAATAGACATTAATATTGATTGAACTCAAAGAAATCAATAATGCTTGGCTTAATAAAAACAATCTAATCATAATTACTATCAATCCTATGTATTTAAGGTTATAAACTATTTATCTTTATTATTGCTTCTTTGAATTTTAAGCAACATACAAGCAATAAATAAAACTATTGCAATAGCTATGATACACCAAAACAAAGATTCATATCCATATATTTTTAAAGGACTTTGAATAGAATCATAATAAGCATTATTCGGCTCTTGTGAATAATAATAGAAACCTTCTGGTCTTGTATTTCCATACATAGAAAACATCAAGAAATAATTAGATAAGTTGATAAAGCAAGAATAGTAAAGAATTGTTGTGATAATCAAGGATAAGATTATAGGAATAACATCAATCGTTATTTGATCAACAAAATATACCGATTCATCCAATCCATTGTATTTAAAGAAATCATAGGTACTATTAGTCCATTTTTTAAGGCCTCTATTACTCACAATCAAATAAATTATAAGAATTAGAGTTAAGCCACCACAGAGAGAAGAGAACAAAATAAACTTATTATCTCCTTCTCCTAAATAGAATTTTATGAGATCTTTATTAAAAGAAATACCTCCATCCTTTTTATTTTCAACAATATTTCTTATCGTTTGCTTGTCAGCTAACAAATAATAAAAATCATTAGATATCATATTTTTTCCGGAATACAGCAAAGAGATATATCTATATGTATCTAAAGACATGGAATTAATTCCATCTCCATCTTCGGTTGTTGTAATCGATGAAAGACTAGCATTTTCATTATCGACATTTATTGAGATAGAAATAGGAGTTCCTTTCTTATAATTACCAATTTTAATATGAAATCCATCGCTATTATCTATGACTAAATCATTGTGATAATTGAAATTGTTTACCAATGATAAATTGATGTTATTATCTACAACACTTGAATTCATAATAGAATACAAATTCCCTGAATTTAACTTTATCGTTGAAAATCCACCATTGATCATTATTTGTTTATAAGTATTAGAAGTCATAACTAAAAATGAATCATCTTTCTTATCAAAAGCACTTCTTACTTCAATATAATCCGGACATTGATCATCTTCCATCACGACAGTCTCAATTCTTTTACTATTTAGATATAAAGAATTATCAAATAGGTAAGATGATGTATTAGTGAAATAGAATACATCATCTTTAAGATTAGTTTCATTTGATGTTAAAAAATTATATTTTTTAAAATCATATCCTAAAATAAACTCATCATTAATTTTTCTAGAAAAGATGAAACTCGATGTTTCATACATATGATTATCGTTTAATTCTTCAATAGAATAATCTAAATTAGTATCATCATTAAAAGATAATCTATGATACTCAAATGGATCTCTTTCTAACACATCTCCGCTATATATTCGATTGAGACTACTAGTTGTTTTATTGCTTACAGATAATCCAAACAAAATAAATATTGCTAAAATCAAAAGTGACTTTATAGTAAAATCCAATTTATGATTATTTAAATAAGATTTAAACAAAACAAATGGATTCTTATTTTGTTTCACCTCACAATAATTGATTTTTGATGGTTTACTTTCAATATGATCGTTTTCAATTATAGTTTTCTCTTCAGCAAAAAGTATGAGAACATTTGGCTTTATGTCTTCTAGCTCGTCTGAATGATCGACCACAATTACTAAATGATTCTTTGATAAATTCAATAAAATAGCTTTTAATTGTTTTCTAGATTCTTGATCTATAGAACTAAAAGGTTCATCTAATACATATACCGGTTTTTCTACACATAAGCATGAAATTATCTCAGCTTTTTGTCTTTCACCACCGCTCATTAGATCGATATCCTTATCCATGAAACTATTAAAATTTAATTCCTTAGCTAATAGATTTGCTTTCTCTATTTCTTCTTTATTTCTTTTTAAAATCTTTAAATTCTTTTTCAATGAATACTCATATATCAAAGAAGACCTTTGTCCGGCATATGAATAGAGAGAGAAGACATATCGTCTTCTCTTTTTCAAACTCATATCATAGATATTCTTGCCAAGCAATTTCACTGACCCACTATCAGCTTTTCTAAATCCCATAATAACATCTAAAAGCGTGCTTTTACCACAACCACTTTTTCCCTTGATGAGACATATTCCTTCAGAGCATGAAAAAGATATATTTTCAAATAATATCCTACTTTTTAATTTGATAGATATTGAATTGATTTCAATTAAATTCATTTATGCTTCCTTCGTTTTTCTTTTAAAGAATACCAAAATTGTACTACAAAATTTGACTATAATAATCAAATTAAAGAGGGGTTTTAAAAATGAAATACAAATTTATCAAAATTCTTTTAGCTACACTTTCTTTCAATACATTCCTTGGAAATTACAGTTATTCATATTTCCAAAAGCATGATAGCTCAACAATAAAGCAAGAATTAAAGAAGTCTTATTCTAATTCATCAGACTTCAAATTGATTGCCAGTTTTTCTGAGCCTCATATAAATAATTCTAAGAAAACTTGTTATTACTATTACAATGCCGATGTTTATTCTTGTCCTTTCACTAGTGTATCAAATTTAATTTTAATCAATGTTAACTCAACATTCGTTCCTGGCAATGTTCCTGTTGAAAATGGAGATTCATCATATAATAAAGATCATCATCTAAAAAACGGATATATACATATACTACCCCACAAAATTTCCGAGGGTTCTAATACAAGTCCTTCATTTGTAATAAAAGATGCTTGGCCAAAAAGTTCGACTTCTAAAGTTTCTATAACAACCTCTTTTGGAGGAACATATAATTTCAGTTCTACTCTTTCTGCCGGTATTTCAATGGGCAGTGGTGCTTATATAGAAGGTGACTTAACTCATGGCTTATCTTTATCCTATAGCAAGTCAACTAGTGAAACAAAAGATGATCCCATGTTATCTCAACAATTGAGTAGTAATGGAAAAGAGGAACAATTTAGTTTTGAATACCATATAGAAGGTACAAATAGTTATAACCTCAATACCTATACCTTATTGGAAGTCAAGAAAGATGCAATAGGATTCAATAAAGAAAGCATTGTCTTTGAAGTCGATGCATATTTAAGAACTGTATCTTGGCATAATACTTGGTGGGAGGGACATGATGAAATTAGCGATTCACTTATTTTCTATGCCAACCTAGGTCACTATCCTTCCAATCCAAAATTTATAGATTAATTCATATGAAACTAGAAATAAATAATATAAGCAAATCATATGAAAACAAACCTGTTTTTTCTAACTTATCCTTTACTTTTGAATCTGATAACTTATATCTTTTAAAAGGAAAAAACGGAGCTGGTAAAAGTACCTTACTAAATATATTAAGTGGAAATGACTTAAATTATTCTGGTAAATTATTATTAGATGGAATTGAAATAAATAAGAAAAATAATATTTCTTATACTGACGAATACATTAATTATTTCACACAAGACAGTGTTGTTTTTGATGACATGACTTGTTTGGATAATATTTTACTGCCTTACCCTAATAAAGATAAAAACAGAGCGACTGAATTGCTGAATGAATTAGGCCTTTCAAACTGTGTCGATCAGAATGCTTCTAATTTATCTTATGGGGAAAAGCAAAGATTAGCCTTGGCTAGAGGTCTTTATAATCTAAAGCCTATAATGTTGTTTGATGAAATAACATCAAATCTAGATTTAGAGAGCATAAAAATAATTATGAATATGATTTTCAATCTAACAAAAGATCATATCATCATATTCATAACACATGATGAATCAATAGACTATTTACCATCTAATTACAATCTAATTAAATTAGAAAACGACAAACTAAATCTTATTGATTCTAAAACAAATAATATAGTAAATAAAAATATGTTTTCTAATTCATCAGTCAAGGAAAACCCATCTTTAATTAAAGAAATTGCTTCTTCATTAAAAATTAACAAACCTTTATATATATTTACTTTTTTATTTTTAATTATATTTACAGCATTATCAATTGTTTTTGGTGGATTCTACAACACATATAATATAGATAACAGAGAAAACATAGCCTTTGATAATTATCTCAATTCAACTCCAGCAATATATATAGAAGATCAAGATTGGATTAACAAAGATAGAATTGACGATAATTCATTATTCTATGTCGTATCAACAAATCCAAAGAATTTGCTCTACGAATATGATGAGATGAGAAACTCAATAGTATCATTATCTGGAATATTATCAATTCCTAACAATGATAATTATGATGATTATGGTTTTCATTTATCTTTGGATGAATCAGGAAATATTATAGGTCGATACCCAAAAGCAAATAATGAACTAATTGTTTCTAAGGACACATATAATGCATTTATATCCGCCTTTGAAAAAATAGGATTATCCAAATCCAAGGCTGTAGATAAACTTTTCAATGACAATTTTGATTCTTATAAAATTGTAGGTGTATATGATCCTGTTTTGTATGATGGATACGAATATCATAAAAACACAGAATTTAGCAAAGCTATTGTATCTTATAATTTTATGATTAATACTGGATTTACTATCAAAGAAAATAATAGCAATTTTGAATCAGGCTATGTGATAAAAAATACTATAAGCAATAGAAAACTAGTATCCAAATCGGATATCAACAGTATTTTCTTAATGCTAGAAGAAGAGACTGATAAAAACTCATCAGGATTTGATACATCAGCTAATATCAATTCAAAAGGGGAATACCCATATAAAGGACTTGATAGTTATCAATCGTGGAATATGTTAATGTGGGCTTCATTTGCTTTAATTTCAATTTATATGTTGATAATTATTATTTCATTCTATAACAAGAATAAAAGAATATTCTTATTATTGAGAATATCAGGAATGTCTAGAGATAGGCAAATCAAAAAAAACCTTTTAACCTTTTCCTCAATAATTATATCTAGTTTATTGATAGGATTTGGGCTTGGAAGTCTTGTTGGATTTATAATAGCAAAGGCATTAGAAACTGTCTTTTATCCAGCTGTATCATTATTTAATTATTATTATTTAACTTATTTAATTCCTTTGATTATAATTCTTGTCTCAGTATTATTATTCTATCTTGTTTTATCTAAGCAGCTTTCTCCAAAAGATTTAAGTAAAAGACTAAACGAAATAAAGCACAAATGATTATTTCTTGTTTCTTCCTAGAGGCATTTCAATATAATCACATACAAATGTATCATATGATTTTAAATACTTTTTAGCTGAATTTAATATCTCTTTTTCATCAGTATCTTCTGGAAACAATAATCCTTCTCTTGTATGTTTTAACATATAACAAAACGCACTGTAAACCCTTGCGCTGACCTGAAGAATAGTAGCAGTAGTATTTAAGCCTTTGCCATCTAGATAGTTTCCAAAATATCTTGTTTTAAATCTAAGGCCCTGTAAGATTATTCCTACAGATTCACCGCCTTTTATGATTTCAGATTTTTTATTATATGGAATTTAGTAGGGTTGTTATAGTTGATATTCTCCAATGATTTCATCGCATATTCACATGGTGAATATACGAAATGAACAGTCGGAGAATAATGCTTATAAGTAAGCATATCCCTAATAGAAAATATCTCTTCATGGGTTGAGATATGACCATGAACAACTCCTTGGGGGGATATAGTATCTTCTTTATATTCAAATCCAGCCTTATAAAGACTTAAGACCAAATTCTTATAATCCGACAAGAATATCTTATCGTAAGATAGATATTCTTTTTTTGTTCCATAGGCAATTTCAGATGATGAGATAGTCTCATAATAATAAGACCATGGATTCCAAGTAGAATATAAAGTGTCCTCTTCAAATGGAATGTTTGTGACTTGATCATCGTTATCGACTTCCTGAACTTCTTTAACTTTTATTTTCTTGCATATAAGACCATATTTCTTCTCTTCATATAATTTAAGCAACTTCTTTCTATAAATCCTAATATAAAGAGATTGATCATTTAAAATAACTTGATGGATACATTCTTTTACAAAACAAGAAATTAAGCCTGGATTCATTCCAAATTCAACAATACAAGTATTCAATCCTTTTTTATATTTCTTTCTCAATTCTCTATAAACTAGATAATGATCAAAACAACCTATCCATTCTTTATCGTCCTTCCACGATTCATCAGCAGTAGAAAGATAATGTATTCCATGATTTAAGCAATACTCGACCAAGACTAGTGTTTTAAGTATCGATAGAGAAATCAAATAAATAATCTCCTTCTAATAGTATCTTTAAAATAGATAAGTAATTGTTCTTATCTATATCTTTTTTATAAAGTTTTCTTTCAGTCCACCTAAAGAAACGAACCTTTCTTCAACATCATTACTTCTATCGACAACATAAAAATCAAACGGATTAAATAATCCCTTTTCTTTTAACAGCATCAAAAAAGAAGCTCCTACTGCTCCCAACCCTAAAATAAAGTATTTCACTTTGCAGCGTTATTAAAACTGACACAAGCAACGATTATTATGGCAATGACGATGATGACGACAATTCCAATTCCTATAGCCTAATGAGTTTTCTCTCTTCTTTGTGCTGCTTCATATTCTTCTTGTCTTTTTCTTTGCTTTTCATAATACGCTTTCTTTTCTTCTGTAGTCATCTTGCTGACATCGACATGATTCCCACTATAGTTATTTGAATATCCCATTACCAATCACTCCTTAGCATTTCTTAATTAAGTCTTAATATTTATAAGATATAAAGCTAACTAATAATTCAGCTTTTTGTTTAATTAAATAAATATTCGACTTTATTACATATAAAAAACCTGACCTTTCGGTCAGGTAATATTTCCTAAATGGTGCCGACAGTAAGATTCGGACTTACAACCCCCCGCTTACAAGGCGGATGCTCTACCGTTAAGAGCTATGCCGGCAAATTTTGGTGGGGCTTACTGGGTTCGAACCAGTGACCTCTTCCGTGTGAAGGAAACGCTCTCCCAACTGAGCTAAAGTCCCACAGAAAGCTTATAGATAATATCACAACACTTTAAAATTTTAAAGAGAAATTTAAAATTTCTAGTTAGTATTTTCTCTAGATGATAAGCTTTCTAAAAATGTCGGCTATTAAGTTAGTTTTATAATTTTATTCTGTGCTATTCCTATCAAAATTAGAAGTTAAATTCTTGTTGATGAAATTGACAATCCAATCTTCTGATATCTCAATATTTCTAGGAATTACATACATACTTCCAATTCCAAATTCGCCATTTTCATTAATGCGATATATATTAAATACAGTCTCATCATATATGTATTTATATTTCGAATTAGTTTTTATTAATAAGCTGTCAAAAGGGTCATCGATATTTTTAAAATAGCATTTGCATTCAAAAGATATGTTAGGAGCTGAGCTAATGCTACATAGCTACATGAACCAGCTATATTTTCACCAAAATTATAGATAAGCCCTCTGAAATACTCATATTTATAATTTCTTCTTGATTTGGGAGCATCGTCTTCAGATTCAGAATCTATTGCTCCTTGGTCCAGTGAGAGGGGTGCAGTACAATTAAGGAGACGCCTTTTAATAATTCATCAAAAAAATAATTATTAAAATAAAATTATTGACCTACTATATCTTCTTCAAATCTATGGAACATTTTAAGAACTTTTTTATTGTTGGCTAAGTCTTTCTGTTCCAACAATGTATCTTCAGCATTATTCTTTCTAATATTCAAATAGAATTCTATAAATGCACGTCTATATACTTGATTATATGAAGACGATTTAGTCGATTTGATCAAAGAATCCATCAATGCTAATTGAACACCGGTTCTTTCATATTTAGATGTATTCATTGAATCATCAATATCATTTAAGCCTAAAGCCTTTATATATTCATCGATTCCTTCCACACCAACTTTATCTTTCAAAATCGATAAGACCAATTTGATGGCTGATTTCATATCTTCACCATCAATTTTAGGAAGATTAATTATCTTTCCATAAGACATATGGATAGTCGAATAATAACTATCGCCATCCTTAACATTTCCTAATACAGGTTCTATAACCTTTTCAAATGTCTCACCTTTCTTTTCTATGGGCAAATCATTCATGTAGACATTCTGGCTATATTTAATATAAGTCAAGACTAAAAGAGAAAGGATTAAAGAATGCTCTCCTTTAAACAAAGCTTTAGCTTTCTTTTTAAAGTCCTCACTGTCTTCATAGAAGAATTCCTCACCATTCTTCTTCATTTCCTTTTCAAAAGAAAGATACATTTCCTTCTTTTGCTGACCTCTCTTAGTCAAAGGATCAGTTCCATGACGTGGGTCTTTAGTTATTTCAATAAGCTTCCACCATTTCTTAGTTCCACGCATCTCCTCTTTTTTCTTTTCGGCAAATCCAAGTCTTTTACCCAAGACTTCCAAATCATCATCCATTCTCATCATCACTACATTATCCAAAAATTCTTTTAACTTAAATTCAATATTATTCTTCATATCTAACTCCTATAAATCTTATATATTTTATCAATATTTAACTGGATTTAGACAAACAAAAAATCCAACCTTTCGGTTGGATAACTTGTTCTAAATGGTGGGTCTTGATGGGCTCGGACCATCGACCTCGTCCTTATCAGGGGCGCGCTCTAACCAACTGAGCTAAAGACCCATTCCTCAAGTGCGTTGGTAATTATATTCTTATTGCTATCAACATGCAAGTGTTTTTTTATCTTTTTGCAATTATTTTTGAGGTTTTCACCATTTAGAGCAAACTTTATAACTAAGTATTGGTAAATATAAAAAACCGCACCACATGGTGCGGTAGCTTGAAATTAATCTTGACTAGAATTCAGGATTATATCCAGAATTGTCTTCGCCGGGCTTTGCCATAGGTAATACTTCACCTGTGGAATCAGTTTGTTGATCTCCACTGAATTGATCGAGATAATCATCATGATATTCAGTGTCGGAGAATCCAGACTGGACTGAATAGAAGTCACTCTTGCTGAGACGTTCTTCAGCGACGAAGTTCTCACCAGCAGGAAGAGGATCTATTGTAGTTCCAGCAGGAATCAACTTACCCAACATGACGTTTTCCTTAAGACCTTTAAGTTCATCGACCTTACCTTTGATAGCAGCGTCAGTAAGAACTCTTGTGGTCTCCTGGAATGAAGCAGAAGACAAGAATGAAGTAGTATCCAAAGCAGCTTTGGTAACACCCAAAATCATAGGAGTTCCGACTGCAGGATTAAGACCATGAGCCAAAGCTTGTTGGTTCATAGCGGTAAACTCAGGCAAGTCTACACGGCTTCCGGAAATCATCTTGGTGTCTCCACCATCAGAAATCAACATCTTCTTCATCATTTGACGAACGATGACTTCCAAGTGCTTATCAGACAAATCGATACCCTGAGACTGGTAAACATTTTGTACCTGGTCGATAAGGTAACGCTCAGTCTTCTCAACACCACAAACATCCAATAACTTCTTAGGATCCTTAGATCCAATAGTTAATGCGTCACCAGCTTTAACGACATCTCCAACCTTTACAATGACATGAGAGTTGTAGTTACAGGTATAAGATTTATCGTTGTTAGGCAAGATACCTGTGATAGAGATGATATCTCTTCCGTTCTTATTGGTGATATCAGTTACGGTACCATCAATCTCAGTCATGATACATTCTCCCTTAGGATTACGGACTTCGAGCAACTCCTGAACACGAGGTAAACCTTGAGTGATATCACTACCTGCAGTTCCACCTTCGTGGAATGTACGCAAAGTCAACTGTGTACCAGGTTCACCGATTGATTGTGCAGCCATGATACCAACAGTATCACCGATCTTACACATCTCACCGGTAGCCATGTTAAGTCCATAACAGTGAGCACAAACACCATCCTTAGCCTCACAAGTCAATAGAGAACGAATCTCTACTCTTTCAAGGTCAGCTCCCTTAATTAATGAGCACTCAGCCTTATCGAGATAAGTGTTGGCAGGAATGATGACATTGCCATTCTTGTCACAAATATCGTGGCAAGAATAACGTCCATAGCAACGATCAGCGACTGAGAGTTTCAACTTGTTCTTATCATCATACAATGCTTCGACCCAGAATCCATGATCACATCCACAATCGGTTTCACGGATGACGACAGAGTGAGAAACATCGACCAAACGACGTGTTAAGTATCCAGAGTCAGCTGTCTTCAAAGCTGTATCGGTCATACCTTTACGAGCACCGTGTGTAGCGGTGAAGTATTCGTTGACTGACATACCCATACGGAAGCAGTCCTTGACAGGGATTTCGATAATCTTGTTGTTAGGTCCAGCCATCAAACCTCTGGTACCAATCAACTGAACGAAGTTATTGACTGAACCACGAGCCTTAGCGTTAGCCATCATGAAGACAGGGTTACGGCTCTCACGAGCCATTTTGTCCTTAACCTTATTAGTGATTTTATCCTTGGCCTTTGTCCAAATATCCAATGTCTCATTGTGACGAGAATCATCAGTGATAAGACCCATGTTAAAGAAATCGTTGATTTCGGCAACCTTCTTATCACCTTCAGCAAGAATTTCATCACGTCCTTCAACAGTGTTGATATCAGTGATAGAAATAGTTAATCCGAGTTTAGTACAATAATAGTAACCGGTATCCTTGATCTTATCCAACAACCAAGATGTACGTTTAGACTTATATCTCAAGAACAAAGCATTGATAATAGCAGAAAGCTCTGATTTATCCACAGGTTTGGTAGGATTCCAATGATTCTTAAGGTAATCCTTGATGTCTGTTCCCTTAGGAACGAAGAACCAATCGATTCCAACAGGAGTTGATTTCAACTCACCTTTGCAATGAGAAGGTGCATCGTTGACATATGGGAAGTCTGAAGGGAACATATCGTTGAAGATAAGCTTTCCGACAGTAGTAATCAAATACTTGCTATTTTGCTCTTCAGTAAATACTCCATACTTTCCTAAAGACTCAGCTGGAATTGCAATACGGTTATTTGTATGAACGACACCAGTTTGATAAGCACGCATAACTTCATCGAAGTTACGGAACACGTGACCATCCATTCTGGCAAATCTTTCAAATTTCTCAGCTTCCTCAACATCACCACGGTTTCTAGCAGCATCAGCTTGGCTCAAGAAATCATCTGGAGTTTGCTCAGAAGTCAAATAGTAATGACCGACATCGACGTCCTGAACAGGAATAGCTATAACCTTTGCGTCACGAGGAGAAAGAATATTTCTCGAAGAGATCATCAAATCGAAAGCTTCTTGTTGAGCCTCTCTAGAAAGAGGAACGTGGACAGCCATTTGGTCACCATCGAAGTCAGCGTTGAAACCAGGGCAGACCAATGGATGCAATCTCATAGCTCTTCCGTCGACCAAAACAGGTCTGAAGGCTTGAATACCCAAACGGTGCAATGTAGGAGCACGGTTCAAGAGAACAGGGTGATTAGGAACAATCTTTTCCAAAACATCATAGACTCTATCATCGTATCTTGTAATCATTTGTTCGGCAATCTTGATGTTGGCAGCATACTTATCCTTCATGAGCTCGCTCATGATGAATGGCTTGAAGAGTTGAATTGCCATCTCACGAGGTAAACCACACTCATCCAATCTCAATTCAGGTCCGACACAAATGACTGAACGTCCAGAATAGTCAACACGCTTTCCTAACAAGTTCAAACGGAAACGTCCTTGTTTTCCTTTGAGTGTAGAAGACAAAGATTTCAAAGGACGACCAGATACACCAGTAAGAGGCTTGTTGTTTCTTCTTCCATTATCGATCAAAGCATCAACAGCTTCCTGAACCATACGTTTTTGGTTAACCAAAATGACTGTAGGAGCTTTTTGATCCATCAATCTCTTCAACAAAGAGTTACGAGTGATAACACGACGATACAATTCGTTGATATCTGAAGTTGCATAACGTCCACCATCCAATTGAAGCAATGGACGAAGATCAGGAGGAGTTACAGGAATAACATCGAGAATCATCCATTCAGGCTTATTCTTAGAATTACGGAAGGATTCTACAACATCCAAGCGTTTCATAAGCTTGATACGCTTTTGATTCTTAGGATCAGGATATGATCTAATAGCTTTTTCAATTGTTTCAAATTCTACGTCGAGCTTGGATTTTCCAGTTACAGAATCGATATTTTCAGGATCGAGTTCATGGAGCAAAGTCTTAACAGCATCAGCTCCCCAACCAAACTCAGCACCGACCAACTTCTTAATGAAGCGAGCAGCAGTTTCAAAATCATAAGGTTCATTCTCATGAGCCATGCTATTGATCAAACGTTGACACTTCTTATAATCATCAGTTTCAGTTTGTTTAGGATCGATAACAGGATTTTCTCCCTCCATGAAACTCTTTAAAATTTCTTGGAATATATCACGTCCTGCTCTTTCATCCAAAACTTGTTTCTTTTGAAGCAAGTTGTGATCAAGACAGTATTGGCCAGGATTCAAAACAATATGGGATTGGAAATATACGACTTCTTCCAAATCCTTTGGAGGAACATCCAAAATCAAAGCAATCTTGGAAGGTGTTCCCTTGAGGTACCAAATATGAGTACAAGGACAAGCGAGGGTGATATAACCCATACGCTCACGACGGACAGACTTAGAAGTTACTTCAACGCCACATTTATCACAAACTGTTCCAGAGTAGGAATTCTTCTTGTACTTTCCACAGTGACATTCATAACTCTTTGCAGGTCCGAATATCTCTTCAGCAAAAAGTCCTTCAGGTTCAGGCTTTTGTGAACGATAGTTAATTGTCTCAGATTTCTTAACTTCACCAGATCCGGGCTTTTGCTTTTCAGCATAAGACCAACTCTTGATAACTTCTGGAGATGCAAGACCAATCTTGATACTAGCTAGTTTACTTAAATCAAACATTCGTTAGTCCTCCTTTTAGTCCATATTAGAAGAATCACCATCGTCAGTTTCCTTGCCATCATCTGTCAAGTCATCTAACGCTTCTTCTGCTTCTTTTTGCTGCTCTTCAGTTATAAACGAAGAAGTTTCTTCAAATCCATCTTCCTCAACAGGTAATCCAGTGTTGGAAACCTCAACTTCATTTGAAGCATTCTTCTTCAATCCCTCATTCTCCATAGGTGTATAAGAGAAATTACGTAATTCATGGTTATACTTCTTGATTTCGCTATCGTTGCTAGAAGCAATTCCATCCATTGAAATGGGCTTGTTGTCCTTGTCGAGCAAGATGACATTGATAGCCAAACCTTGAAGTTCCTTCAACATAACACGGAAAGACTCAGGCATTGAAGGACTTGGAATAGGCTTATCCTCACAAATAGATTGATAAGTAAGAGCCTTACCGACCATATCATCTGACTTGATGGTGAGCATTTCCTGCAAAGTGTGAGCTGCACCATAAGCTTCCAAAGCCCAGACTTCCATTTCTCCGAAACGCTGTCCACCCTTTTGAGCTTTACCACCCAAAGGCTGTTGAGTGACCAAGGAATAAGGTCCAGTAGCACGGGCATGAACTTTATCGTCGACCATATGGTCAAGCTTGATCATGTACATACATCCGACCGAAATTCTATTTTCGAATCTCTCACCGGTTTGTCCATCATAAACGACTGTCTTTCCATCGTCGGAAACACCAGCATCCTTCATAAGGCTGAATAATTCTTCGTTTGAAACACCATCGAATACAGGTGTAGCAACCTTAAGTCCTAATCTTCTACAAGCATCACCTAAATGAATTTCGAGAATCTGACCGATGTTCATACGTGAAGGAACACCCAAAGGGTTCAAACACAAATCGACAGGAGTTCCATCGGACAAGAAAGGCATATCTTCTTGAGGCACAAGTTTAGAGATAACACCTTTGTTACCATGACGTCCAGACATCTTATCACCTTCTGAGATCTTTCTCTTTTGGATGATATATACCTTTACAGTTTCAAGAACGTTAGGTGCAAGCTCATCACCATTTTTACGGCTGAAGACCTTTACAGATTGAACAATACCAGCTCCACCGTGAGGTACTCTCAAAGAAGTGTCCTTTCCATCTTTCTGCTTGTCTGAGAAAATGGATTGAAGTAACTTTTCTTCAGGCGACAATTGTTGTTCACCTTTAGGAGTACTCTTTCCGACCAAGATATCATCTTCAGAAACAACAGTTCCAGGAATGACGATACCATTAGCATCCAAATGAGCCTTGAGATCTTCAGAAATGTTAGGTACATCTCTTGTGAAAGTCTCATCTCCTAACTTTGTCTTTCTACGATCGATTGAATATTCATCGATATGAATAGAAGTGAAGACATCATCACGACGGCATTGTTCGTTCATGACGACAGCGTCCTCATAGTCGTATCCGTGCCAAGTCATGAAGGCTATGGTTTCGTTTTGACCGAGAGCCAAATCTCCATGGTCCATTGCAGGACCATCAGCAATTATTTGACCGACCTTAATCTCATCACCAATCTTTACGATAGGAGTTTGATTAATACAAGTTGCTTGGTTAGCCTTAGCAAACTTACGAAGCTTATATTCGTGATTGATTCCTTCATTATCTTGAATAATGATTTTCAAAGAATCGGCATATAAAACTTTTCCGTCTTGCTTGGAAATTACAGCAGCACCGGAGTCATGAGCAATTTTATATTCCATACCTGTTCCGACAACAGGGGCGTGAGGTCTAAGCAAAGGCAAAGCCTGACGTTGCATGTTACAAGCCAACTGAGCACGGTTGGTATCATCATTTTCAAGGAATGGAATAGAAGCGGCAGCGATTGAAACAATCTGCTTAGGAGAGACATCGATATAATCGACATCTTCTTTGTTGACACGAATAGTATCACCATTATGACGAGCAGTGACATACTCATCGATAATATTTCCTTCAGCATCAGTTTCAGTATTAGCTTCAGCAATGATCAAATTTTGTTCCTGATCAGCTGAGAGATAAACAGTCTTGCTGTTATCTTCCAAAACTTTACCATGCTCTACCTTACGGTAAGGTGTAGTTATAAAACCATGATCATCGATCTTAGCATAACATGCCAAGTTGTTGATCAAACCGACGTTTTGTCCTTCAGGAGTTTCAATAGGACAAATTCTTCCGTAGTGAGTGAAGTGAATATCACGAACCTCAAAGGAAGCTCTATCACGTGAAATACCACCAGGTCCCAAAGCTGATAGACGACGCTTGTTAGAAAGCTCAGCCAAAGGATTAACCTGATCCATGAATTGTGACAATTGAGATGAGTTATAGAATTCAGATATAACAGAAGTCAAAGGCTTGATATTCAAGACATTGCTTGGCTTGTTCAAAACATCAGAGCCTTCGTTGTTGTTATCTTTCTTTCCCATACGCTCACGAATGGATTTCTCCATACGAGAGAGTCCTTGACGGAAATAATTTTGAAGCAACTCTCCGACACATTTTACACGACGGTTAGAAAGATTATCAATATCATCTACAGATCCGACTCCATCGATGATATCGAGGAAGTAAGAGAACACTGCAAAAATATCAGAGATTGTTACATAGTTCTCATTTAAGAGAGTATCAGTACCTATGATAGTTACAATCTTCTTGTTAGCCAAGAATTCATTGATGGACTTGTCATCTTTTCCCTCAAGCTCAAATGTATCCCAAGAAAAGTCTGCATGCATTGAACTTTCGAAATTGGAATCGATAAACTCATTCTTGTTAGATTTGTATGAAGGGTTGCTTCTAACAGTTTGAGTTAATCCACCATCATCTTTGGTAAGAGTCAAAGTGTAACGCTTATCATCATCGGCATCAGTTCCAAAGTCATTTTGTTCACCGAGTTCAGTGAAGACTTTAACTCTATTGATCAATCCGTGATTGTCAAGTTGTTGGAAGATATGGAAGAAGTTGTCGCTGTCAGATCCATCGAAGGTCATTCCACCTTTTTCATAGCTGACGACACCATCATTATCGGTGACAATCTTCTTTTCGAAGAACTTCTCATTCTCAAGTTTCAAGACATCAGCAGAAGAAAGTGTGTGTCCAGCGAAGAATTCAACGACACCATCTCTATCGACCAAATCTTCAGCCAAGGTCTTTCCGACCAAACGATTATAGATACCTAACTTCTTTGTCAATTTGAAACGACCAGCTCTACCGAGATCATAATGTTTCTTGTCGAAGAAGTGATTCTTGATTAATGTAATAGAAGCAGCTGCAGGGTTAGGCTCACCAGGTCTAAGCTTAGAGTAAATTGTTCTACAAGCAGTAGTTTCACAATCATCTTCAGCAGTTCTTTCCATCTTATTCTTACGAATAGTGTTGTCGAGCAAAGTGTTTCCGTTTCCGAACAAATCCAAAATAGTTTGGTTATCGGAAAGTCCCAAAGCACACATCAATGTGAGAGATGAAACTTTTCTTTGCTTATCGATACGAACGCTCAAAGTATCCTTTGCATCAGAAAGGAACTCAATCCAAGTTCCGCGTTGAGGGATGATATCTCCACCATACATAAAGCGGCCGGACTTATCTCTTTCCTTAGAAAGATAAGCACCAGGTGAACGTACGATTTGAGAAACAATACAACGCTCAGATCCATTGACGATGAATGTTCCAGAATCGGTCATCATCGGATAATCACCAAAGAATACTGGTTCTTGAATCTTCTCACCAGAAGGATACTCTATAACCATATCTACACTCAATTTACGAGAATAGGTTTGATTCTTTTCCTTGGCAGTAAATGCATTTTCGACATTTACACCTTCCCAGTGAACAGGATCGACTTTGGTACGATCGATATCGAGCTTGATTTCTTTCTTATCGCTACTATTGTCTTCTTGCTTCAACTTAGGATCAACAGATCCAATAGGGAAGAAGTCTTCCAAAACTTCTCTAACTCCCTTATCCATAAACCACTTGAAAGAATTCAATTGGATTTCACAAAGATTAGGCAACTCCAAAGCACCCGAAACCTTCGAGAAATTAATACGATCATTATTCAAGCGGGGATAATTTCCAATTATGTCTTCGACAGAAGTGGATTGATTTAATTCATCTTTTTCACTGTAATTTTCAGCCATTTTTGGTCCTCTCTATCAATTTAGTTCGTGCGGTTGTCGATAGAAGGGTTGTGCCATGCGCTACACACCCCTTAAACCGACTTGTCCCCTTTACATCACAACACCCATTCCCTATAAAAAGGAATGGGCGGAGACTAATACTTTAGTGGAATTAACGAAAGAGAAGGACTACTTGAGTTCAACAGTTGCAGATGCAGCTTCAAGAGTCTTCTTGATTTCTTCAGCTTCAGCAGTAGGAACCTTTTCCTTGATAACTGCAGGAAGTGTATCGATGAGCTTCTTGGAGTCCATCAAAGATTTTCCAGTGATTCCTTGGACAGCCTTGATGACGGCGACCTTAGAACCAGCGATAGCAGTGACAGTGACGTTGACGGTTGAAGGACCTTCAGCGGCAGCAGCACCAGCAGCAGGAGCAGCGGCGACAGCGGCAGCAGCCTTGACGCCGAACTTCTCCTCAATAGCCTTGACCAAGTCGAAGAGCTCGACAACGGTCATGCTCTCAAGAGCATTGATAATGTCATCCTTAGAAAGTGCCATAATAATTAATTACCCTCCTATGGCTTTCGACTCGACTAGGCAGCAGGGGTTGCAGCTTCTCCAGCTTCACCCTGCTTCTTCTCGGCAATAGACTTGATGTCCAAAGCAAGATTACGCATACCGGCTTCGAGGACGGAAAGCAATTGTGAATATATTCCATTTCTGCTTCCGACTTTGCCAAGTTCTGCCATCTTTTCCTCATTAAGGAATACATGCTCGACAAGTCCACCCTTGATCTTTGTGTTCTTCTTGTTCTTGCTAGCAAACTCAGTCACGACAGAAAGAGCAGCTAAAGGATCATCACAAGTGATCAAAGCGTTGGAACCAGTCAAGAGCTTCTCAAGCTCAGTATCGTTCTCAGCCTCAAGAGCTCTTCTTACAAGAGTGTTCTTGCGGACTTCGACACCGGCCTTGACAGGCTTGTCATCAACTTTGCACTCTCTGAGTTTGATTCTCAAAGAGTTAAAGTTGGTAACATTGATTCCGTCATAGGATAGGATGATCGTGCATTTGGCGGTTGCAAGACGGGCCTTTAATTCCTCGACCTCAGCTTGCTTAGCTTTAAGTGTGTTAGGATTCACTTTTCATGACCTCCTGAATCCACGTATCGAATCGTATCGACAATATATGGCAATCAACATACTTTTTATCAATTTAGGTGCATGACCTAGGCGACATTATTAAGCTTTCTCGCCGTCGCTGTCTTCGGTATGCTGTAATGCCCGATTTAGAGTTAGAACGCTCAGATTAGAGAGCGTTGACGTCCACACTTACGGAAGGACCCATAGTGGAGCTGATAGCACAGCCCTGCACATAGACACCCTTCACGGAAGAAGGACGGATTGAGAGAACGAGATTGATGACGGCACGAAGATTTTCAGCAAGTTTCTCTTCGGTGAAGCTAGCCTTACCGAAGGTGAGTTGAATATTACCATCCTTATCAGTACGATAAGCAACCTTACCATTCTTGATTTCAGTGATAGCTGAACCAATGTTCATGGTGACTGTTCCAGTCTTAGGGTTAGGCATCAATCCTTTAGGTCCGAGGATACGTCCAAGACGTCCAATTTGACCCATCATGTCGGGAGTGGCAACGATGATATCGTAACCAAACCAATTCTCTTTTTGAATCTTCTCAATCATATCAGCAGCACCGACAAAGTCAGCACCAGCTGCCTTAGCCTGAGCCTGTTGGGTGTTGGTCAAAGCCAAGATTTTCTTGGTCTTACCATTTCCATTAGGCAAAACAATAGTTCCACGGAGCTGTTGATCAGGTTGTTTTGTATCGAGGTGAAGCTTGAAGCTTACATCGATAGTGCTATCGAACTTGGCGATAGCTGTTTTCTTAACTAAAGCCACAGCTTCAGCAACAGAATACTTCTTAGTTCTGTCGATGAGCTTAGCGACTTCGTTATACTTCTTTCCTCTTTTTGCCATTTTAGTGATCTCCTTTACTTGTCGACAGCAATGCCCATGGATTTGGCAGTACCAAGAACACAGTTGATGGCAGCTTGCTCATCCTTGACATTGAGGTCAGGAAGTTTGTACTTAGCAATTCTTTCGATTTCAGCATAAGAGATGTGAGCAACTGCAGTCTTGTGAGTAGCAGCACCCTTCTCGAGCTTAGTAGCTTGCTTCAAAAGGAATGTGACAGGTTGTGTCTTATAAGCACAATCAAAAGTACGATCCTCATAAATGGTGAGGACACAAGGGACTAATTCTCCCTTGCGTTCAGCGGTGTCGGCGTTGAACTTTTGGCAGAACTTAGCACCGATTCCGAAAGGTCCTAATTTCTGACCGAGTTTGGCAGGGCTAGCCTGTCCAGCCATGACTGTGATAGTCATAGCACGCATAATTTTCTTTGCCACGGTAGTTTTCCTCCAATTTCCGTGACGTGGTTCGACTCATGTCTCCCACGTGCTTAATCAGCTTTTAGTCACAAAAAGCGTGCAAAAAGCCGCTAAGCAAAAAGAATCATACGCTCTTCAGTTTCAATAGTCAAGCTTTTTTCTTTATAAATATAATAAATAGGTTAGAAAATATAAGCAACAGCAAAGAAATCAGTTAGAAATTAAAAAAATTGATCATATTCTTTCTTTACCAGCACATATTGTTTGATTAGGGATGAGTAAGCATCACTAATAAATCTATAGAAAGGATTAAAAACATGGAAAGAAAAAAAGATGAGAAGAAAAAAGGATTTTTTAAAAGCAAGTTTGCAAAAGGAATCCTAGCAGGTATTCTAGGCTTCACGTTAATCGGAACTGTTGTAGGTGTCACTGAAAACCAGTATCATTGGATTAGCAATAATGTTTCAAAAAAAGATAATGAAGACGACTCTCCGATGGATTCGTCAATCAAAGAAGAGAATGGAATAAGTATCATTGGAATCCAGAAGAAAGCAGCAAGCGATTCTCTTTATAAATATGGGGAAGAAACTGTGAATTATAAATTTGGCGAAGATGTTACCGATAGAGTTCTATATAAGATAAACTACACAGGACAAAGCGAAGTTCCTGATTCAAGTATTCTAACTATCAATCATGAAGTAGGAAGTATAAAAATCGGATGCAACAAACCTTTCTTAAAACAAATCACAATCACTTTATATGCAGAAAGCGACGAGAAAATAAATGCTTCAATCACTTTAGACTTTGTTGAAAAATTAACACTCACTTATTCATATCCATCCATTACTACAGTGGGTCAAGATATAAAAACAGCAAGCGTATTAGTAGAAACAACTGGAGGTTCTATTGAAGTAGATAAAGAGGTGAGAGATCAATTTTATTCTTATGACTATCTCACTCTCAGCACCTACTACCAGAACCCCATCTTAAACGAAAATATGCATTTAATAGTTAGAAACAAATTAGGTAAGAAAGAATCTGATAGTGAGGCTTATACAAAATATTCGATAAAGAATACGAACAATGGTGTTAAAAAAATAGGCTGGAGAGGAAAAAAGAACCCTGAAACTGGTGAATACGAATATTCTACTTCTTTTAGATTTAAATATATTGATGATGGTCCTTTCAATCCTACTACCATGTTAAAAAACATTTGCTATGTTTTTGAAGTAGAAGGTCAAAAAGTAGGAGTATCGATGTTGGATTTAATGCAATACTCCTTGGAATTAAAAAATAAAGTTGTAAGTTTTATTACAGAGCAAAAGATATTCAAGATGGGATTTTCTGTAAACGGAAAATATAGAGAAGTTAAATCAAGAATTCTCGATGCTAATTTAATATTGAACAATATCACTTCTATCGAGCCTGAAAAGACAGCCATTTCTTTTTAGCTCATCTATTTGTTATTTCTTAACCCATTTGTATTTTCTTTCTTCAAATCTTAAAATATCTAACCGGTAGGAAAAGAAAACAAATGGAACTAAGCAAAAGAATAAATTTAGAAGGAACTATTAATACAAGAGATTTAGGTGGATACGAAGGTTTTGAAGGAAAACATGTAATTTTCAATAAATTGATACGAACAGATTCTTTGAGTCAATTGACTAAAAATGATATCAATTTTTTAGTAGATAACTACAATCCTAAATGGGATATAGATCTGAGAAGTGAAGATGAAATTAAAAGAGATACTGATGTTGTGATTCCTGGATGTGAATTCATAAGATTATCTCTTCATAACAATAGTCAAAAACAAATGGTGGATCATCATACTCAATATCATTTGAGTGATGGAAGACTCGATGGTCTAATAGACTTTATATACTTTATGAGCGATGATGGTGACGTCGACGAAGCGATGCAAAAATCAAATCACGCTTACTTTACTCATAAAGAAGCAATTGAAAGTCAAAAGAAATTCTTAGAATTGTGTCGTGACAATAAAGAGGGTTCACTTTTGTTCCATTGCAAGGACGGAAAAGATAGAACTGGATTCATGGCCGCTTTGATTTTAGAAGTTCTCGGTGTCAAAAGAGAAGACATTATGAAAGATTATTTGATGACCAATATTTACACCAAAACTAAAGCAGATGAAAGAAGAAAATTCCTAGAAGAAAATAACTTTTCTAATAAGAATCTTCTCGAAGGATTAATTGCAATTACAGGAGTAAGAGAGTGTTGGCTCAAATCAGCATTAGACACCATAGATGAAGTTTATGGTGGAATCATAGGTTATTGCAAACAAATATTAAGCACCACTGAAGAAGATATAAAAATTATTAGGGAGAACTATTTGAGATAAGATTGACTGATGGGCCTCTTGCTCATCAGTTTTTTTTCTTTTATACGCTAATTTCTCTTATTCGAAAAAAAACATTTGCTTTTTAGGTCTAATATGTAGTATATTCTTTCTCCGCGAGAGTATATCTTTCGCATGCTGTCTGGCTCCGCCAGGTGCGATTAAGAATCCCTGTGAACCCATCCAAAAGGCAGCGACATTACTAGGAGGTAATGATCATGAACAAACAATTAGTTCAACAGATCACAGCCACTCAGATTCGTCCGGATCTTCCCCACTTCAACACTGGTGACACTATCCGTGTCTCCGTGAAAATTCGTGAGAACAACAAGGAACGTCAACAGGTTTTCGAAGGTGTCTGCATCTCAATTCGTGGTGCAGGTGTCTCCAAGACGTTCAAAGTTCGTAAGGAATCCGCAGGAGTCGGAGTCGAGCGTACCTTTCTCCTCAACTCACCTGATGTCGTCTTCATCGAAGTCGCCAAGCATGGTAAGGTGAGACGTAAGAAGCTTTACTACTTACGTAATCGTCACGGAAAAGGTGCAAGAATCAAGCAGATTCTTATGGGCGAAGAGCAAAAGAAAGCTCTTGAAGAACAACGCGCCATCTCTAAGAAGGCCGCTGAAGAAGCTGCTGCTAAGGCTGAGGCTGAAAAGAAGGCTGCTGAGGAAGCTGCTGCTAAAGCAGAAGCTCCTGCAGAAGCTAAAGCTGAACCCGCACCTGAGACCAAGTAATCTCAGAGCAAATTATCCGAGGATTATTCCTCGGATTTTTTTATTTCAAAAGAATTTATATTTCAATCAAAAAATGCTGATCTTCGCAATCAGCATTTTTTACTCATATTCTTATTTTTGTTTTTGGCTTTTTCCTTCTACCGAAGCAGTCTTTTCTCTTAAGTCTTGATTGAAATCCATCTTTTCAAAAGAAGAATCCTCAGGCAACCTTAAATCGAGACCAGTTATCTTTTTCCCACCGATCAATCCACTCTTAAGGGAACATTCTAAGCAATGACCACCAAATGTCTTTCTATCAGCAGAAATGAAGTGGAAATGCCATCCTGGTAGATTGATGGACTCCATATACTTAGGGAACCAAAATCCTATAAGTGTTCCTTCGACATCATTTTTAGTTGTTTCAACTTGGCTTTTTGCAACTTCATACATCGGAGCATAAGGCTCATTTTGCTGATAGCAAGAACGAACAGTAACACTATCAAAAACACCATCAATTCTAGCAAAACAAATAAAATTATCAGACTTACATTCAGCTTTACGAACTTCATCAGCTCTCTCTTTAAGACTTACTAAATTCAAAACAGATTTTTGCTGAAAAACTGTTCCCATCATTTGTACTGGAGCTACAATTCCAAAAGCCATTCCAGTCTCAACATCCATCTGCTTAATTTCACCACCAGGAAGGCCATTATATGCACATCCATCAATTATTATCGCTTCACCATTGAGTCCTTCATAGGTACCAATTCCAACTAAGCCATGCTCCAAGGCATCTTTTACCTTTTCTACTGATTCAAAATGACCCAACATCAAGGCATTCATTGTAGAAAATTGATATGCGTTCATAATATGCCACCTCCAAAAATCGCTTGTATTCTACTTCTTTTTTATCGAGTTTAAAAGGGTAGAGAAAGGGCAAATGCTTACTCTCTCCACTTTTTCACTCATTTGTTCAAGATTTAATATTATTTTTCTATATATTCGGTTTTTGCTATATCGTAAGATTCTACAGCTCTAATAGCTAGTTCACGTTTCGAATAAGAAATCAAAGTCAATTGCGAATTTTCCTTCTTCAATCTCTTCACTAAATTCTTTCTTTCACTATCTAACAAAGGATTCTTTTCATAAGCCTCTATTAAAGCTTCACCTTCCAACAGACCAGTCATTGTAAGACACTGATTTTTCTTCTTAGCCATAAAAGCGTAAACTTCTTCTTCAAAAAGCTGTTCATCCTCTTTGTCTAACTTTCTTTGTCTAACGAATATAGAGCGTTGTTTTTTAGGCATGGAAAGAAGAAGTTCCTTAGTCTTTTTTCTAGATTCAACACGTTCTTTCTTTAAATTGTTTTTATATTCTTTCTTTTGCTCTTTAGAAAGTAATGAATAATCTGACATTGCCAAATATTTCTTAGCTTTCTTAATTCTCTTCATTTCTGAGTTCATCATATCTCTATCGAGCATTTTCTCCACATAGTCAGACAAACTTGGAAATTTATTTTCACAAACTTCTTTATGATGTTTGTAATAATACTTATTGTTATTTTCTGTAAGAATAGGACAAAGAATAGAAGTTACAACCAAAACCAAAGCTAATGAAGCTAAAGAATTGTCTAATGCTACTGAATCAAAGTTAGGGAATATATTTCTTTCATAAACAAGTTCAGGAATAGATAATGCAACACCTGCCATGGCAGAGCAGCCCATAGAGATATAGCCTGGTCTCTTCAAAACATATCTTTCCATCAACATGCTGGGAAGAACACCCAATATGTACCAACAAGCGATTAAAAACAATCCTTGAGGAATCATTTGAACAGCTGTTCCAAGCTTGATAGCAGATCCAAATTGGAATCCCAAAAATGGAATAACGACATCGTTTCCATGTTTGAATACTTTTCTAATACTTGGATCTAAATTTCCAAGTAACATTCCAAACAAAATAGGAAGAAGAATTGAAATCATAGACATATAATCAATTCCACCACTTGTGCTTCCTTGAATCAAAAGCATCGGGAATGCTGGAAGAGCAGTCAACAACAGCAATCCAAAATATGAATAATCAGCATCATCACCATATGGATTTACTAAACCCATAAACATTCCAGCATTCGTAGATGTAAGACAAGATGTAAATGTTACGAATGATATTCCAATCCACATATAGTCATAATCTTTAGTAAGGAAGAAGAAAAGAAACGACAGTCCATATGCTATTCCTAGTCTAAGAACGAGTAACGGGAATCCTCTTCCTAGCATCGACTTCATCTTTCTAACATCGATTTGTGTTCCAGTAAAGAACAGCATAAAACCTAAAACAATAGTTATACCTTTAGATGAGAAAAGATAGAGTGATGGTGAACCGACTTGTCCCCAAGGATCTTTAACTCCACATGCATCACAAATAGTAACTATGATAGAACCTATAATCAAAGGAATTATAATTCTTCCACCTGGAACTTTTCCCAGCAATTTATGAATAGGTACCCAAACAGGCTCTCTTTCTTGTTTTTCCATTTTACACAATCTCAACTTTCAAAGCTATTTTAAAGACAACAGCTAATTTCAACAAGAACAAAAAGTCAAAGCAAAGCAAAACCCAAAAATATTTTTATGCTGTAAAGCAAAAGCACTTGACAGAGATTAATGATAAGACTATATTAATGCAGCATTTAAGGAGAACTTATCTTATGGTCAAAATTAGACTTGCACGTATAGGACGTCGTAACTCACCCTATTATCGTATTGTTGTTTCCGATTCAAGACGTACACCTCATGCTGATTCTTTGGACGATCTCGGACATTATGATCCTCTCGAGAGAAAGAACTCTCAATTGGTCGTCAACGAAGAGCTCGCTATCAAGTGGTTGCTCCGTGGAGCTATCCCTTCCGATTCTGTAAAGACACTTTTGAAGAAGCAAGGTGTCTATGCAAAGTTCTTGGCTCAAAAAGCTGAAGCCAAGAAAACTAAGTAATTAGATTCTTGAAAGGAGGAAAGCATGGAAGAAGAAAAGATTGATTTATCTGAAGATATAAAGAAACTATGCATTCCTCTTGTATCTCATCCCGAAAGCATCTCTGTGACATTGACACAAGATGAAAGGAAATCACAGTCTTATTTGATTCTTTGTGACAACGGTGACATAGGAAAACTCATCGGTAGGGACGGCGCAATATCAAACTCATTAAGAGCTATCGTCAACGTCTCTCCAAAAGCCCAAAGAAAAAAGATATCATTGAAATTTGATACCAATTCCAGGAGCAAATAAGAGCTGTATCTCCGAGGGTAGCCACCGAAAGGTGGCTTTTCTTATGTATTATAAAAGTTATTCATATTATAATAATCAACATTGAGGAATTTAAAATATGGCACGTAAATTAATTGGACAAGTAGTCAACACATTCGGATTGAGAGGGGCTTTAAAAGTTGTCTTATTCACAGACTGTCCTGAAATCAGATTCAAAGAAGGAAATTCAATTGAAATCAAAGGAAAAGAATACAAAATCACCGAATGTAGAATCAAACCCGGTCTTCGCACAGCTATAGTTTCTATCGAAGGATTTGAAGACATCAACGATTCACTTCAATTTATTCATCAAGATATTTATGCTGATGTCGAAGCCTTACCGGGAACAATTTACATCGATGAATTAATTGGAAGAGATGTCATAAATACTAAAGGCGAAAAAGTAGGAACAGTGAAGGATGTAGTAAAAATCAATACTAAAGATTACTTCGTAATCACCATGTCTGATACTACCTCTCGTTATATGCCTCTTTTAACTGACGTGTTCTGTAAGATGCCTAGCTTGACACCTGGTAAAGTCGAATTGACTGAATTAGGTGAAGAGGCTCTTAAATGAAGACAATCACAATATTGACCCTATTCCCATCATTCTTCGATGGATTTTTGGACTCTTCTATCATCAAAAGAGCTATATCAAAAAATGCTGTTAAGTTTAAAATTATAAATATAAGAGATTATTCCTTAGATAAGAATCATAGAGTCGACGATAGGCCCACAGGAGGAGGAGCTGGTCTCATAATGAGACTAGAGCCTTTGATGGATTGTCTAAACAAAAACAATCTTATGAGCACACATAAAATTTTGATGTCACCAAAAGGACATACATATACACAAAAAGATGCTATCAGATTATCTAAATCCATCGATGATATAACAATTGTTTGCGGTCATTATGAAGGAATTGATTCTAGATTCGAAGATTATGTGGATGAACAAATCTCAATAGGCGATTATATTTTGACCGGTGGAGAGATTGGATCTTTAGTCTTATCTGATTCGATAACGAGACTTTTGCCTGGAGCGATAACAGAGTTATCAACAGAAGAAGAAAGCTTCAGCGATGGGCTTTTAGAATATCCTCAGTACACGTATCCAAAAGTCTATGATGGAAAAGAGATTCCTGAGATTTTATTCGATGGTGATCACGATAAAGTAAGAAAATGGAGACTTAAACAGGCTCTTAAGTTAACTTTGGAAAAAAGACCTGATTTGTTAGCACATAGAAAATTCACCAAAGAAGAATTACTGATTCTTAAAGAAATTAAAATGGAATCTAATAAGTGACACATCGAAAGATGTGTTTTTTAAAATAAAAACCTCTAGTCCAATGACTAGAGGTTAGGTGGTAGCCGCAATTAGTGACGACGGCGAGCCTGTTGGGACTTCATCTTACGACGAAGAGCCTTCTTGAGATAAGCTGTATGACGCTTGTAATCTGCGAGGACGCCAGCTTTGTTGACGTTACGCTTGAAGCGACGCATTGCATCATCGAATGTTTCGCCATCTCTTACTACTGTCTTTGGCAAAGTAATCACCACCTTTCTTTTAAGCTTAATGAAAATATCACTATTGATTTAAAATATCAAGGTTTATTTATAAAAAACTAGAAAACAAAGATGTTTTCTAGCTAATCATCGTTTATCTTCCTGATGGATTTTGATTGAACATCTTCGCCATCTGGCCCATTTGCATGATGCCTTTCATCTGAGGAAGTTGTTTCTTCATAGCGTCATATCTATTTAGCAATCTATTTATTTCTTGATTGGATAATCCACAGCCTTTTACAATTCTAGATTTTCTAGAAGCTTTAACAATTTCAGGCTTCTTTCTTTCTTGAGGAGTCATGGAATTGATAATGATTTCATAATTTCTTAATTCGGTTTGAATGAAATCCATTTGTTCTTGTGATATTTTAGGCATTCCAGGAATCATTCCTAAAATTTTGGAAAGAGAGCCTAACTTCTTCATTTGTTTCATAACAGACAATAGATCATTCAAATCAAATTGACCATTCATCAAACGTCTGGAAGTCTTCTCTGTTTGTTTCTCATCTATCTTTGCTTGAATATCTTCAATCAAAGTCAGAACATCACCCATTCCAAGAATTCTATCCGCCATTCTATCAGGGTGGAAATTCTCTAAATCTTCTATCTTTTCTCCAACACCAGCATATTTGATAGGAACTCCTGTCATTTTTCTAATGGAGAGAGCAGCACCGCCTCTAGCATCGCCATCGAGTTTAGACATGACCAAACCAGTCAATGGAATTTCTTTATTAAAGGTTGTAGCGACATTGACGGCATCTTGACCCGACATAGCATCTACCAAAAGTAAAGTTTCATCTACAGGTATTATCTTTTGAATTTCTTTAAGCTCATCCATTAAAGGTTCATCGATTTGAAGACGACCAGCTGTATCGATAATCAAAACATCATATTTCTCATTTCTAGCTTTATCAAAAGCTGCCTTAGCAATCAAAGGAGGCTTTGTTCCTGTTCTATCGATATAGCAGTCTACTTCGATTGAATCAGCTAAAGTCTTCAACTGGTCTATAGCGGCAGGACGTTGCGTATCATCGGCGCAGAGAAGGACTTTCTTCTTCATCTTTGTCTTATATAGATTTGCTAACTTTCCAGCTGTTGTAGTTTTACCTGTTCCTTGAAGACCTACCATCATTATGACTGTAGGCTTTCCAGAATTAAATGTGACATCGTTGTCACCGCCACCGAGTAATGCTTCGAGCTTATCATGAACAATCTTGATAAGCTGTTGCCCAGGAGACAGCTTAGTCAAAACCTTTTGACCTATAGCTTCACTCTTGACCTCATCCATGAATTGATTGACAACGTCATAGTTTACATCAGCATCGAGCAAGGCGATACGCACTTCTTTAAATGCATCGTCCATATTCTTCTCAGTTAATGTCGCTTGACCTTTTAACTTTTTGAATATTCCCGATAGCTTGTCAGTTAAGTTTTCAAATGCCATGTGTCCATATCCTCCTTATTTCATTTATAGAGTCTTTAGTCTTTCCAGTTTCATCAATCTCGTCTATTCTATCAAGTAGTTCAATAGTCTTATTCTCTTTTTCTCTTAGGTTTAATACTTTATCAAAATATTCGAGCTTTTTCTTAGCTGATTTCAAAGATAAATATACTGCATTTCTAGATGTGCTTTCATTTTGTGCAATCTCTGCAATAGATAAATCATCAAAATAATGTTTCTCTGCTCTTCTAAGTTCAGCCTTTCCTAAAAGATTTCCATAAATGGATAATAGAGTTGCTATCAATGTATTGTTTTCAAGCGACTCCATATCTATTCCTCGAAATTCTCATCTTCCCCGACTAACAAGGCATAGAGGTATCTATCCAAATCGAATTCACGAAGATCATCCTCATGTTCACCTAATCCAATAAATCTAACAGGTACACCGAGTTGATCACGAATTGCTAAGATGATTCCACCTTTAGATGTGCCATCCATCTTGGTTATTACAACACCAGTCAAAGGAGTCACTTCTTTAAAAACTTTAGCTTGTTGAACTCCATTTTGTCCTGTGTTTGCATCCAAAGCAAGCCAAATCTCTTGAGGTGCCACAGGAAGGACCTTCTTAATGACTCTGTTTACCTTTCCTAGCTCCGCCATCAAATAATCCTTAGTATGAAGTCTTCCGGCTGTATCGACCATCACCAAATCATATTTTTCATTGATTGCTTTCTTTATAGCATCAAAGCAAACAGATGCGGGGTCAGCACCTTGTCCTCTTTCAAAAATATCTACACCTATTCTATTAGCCCAAATAGATAATTGTTGGACTGCTCCAGCACGGAAAGTATCAGCAGCTACCAACATAACTTTCTTTCCAAGTTCTTTATAATGCTTTGCTAATTTTGCAATTGTTGTAGTCTTTCCTGTTCCATTGACACCAACCATTAAAAGAACAGTTGGATTCTCTGGATCAAATTTAATTTCAGTTTGGAATGAATCACCAGATTTAGCGTAATTCATAAACAAATTATCAACTAACAAATCATTGATTTCTTTGGGATTATCCAAGTGTTGAGAAGCTGCCATCTTTTCAGTTTCATCTAAAACTGACATCGTCAAATTAACACCGACATCAGCCTCAATTAAGCAACGTTCCAATTCATCGAAATAATCGCTATTAGCTTCTTTATATTTGTTTGCGATAGAATTCAATCTTGCACCAAAGCCTTCACGAGATTTAGCTAAACCCAAATTATAAATCTTAGTTTCGTGATCAACTTCAACTTTTTTGGCTATAGCTTCATCATTTTTCTTCTCAATCACTGGTTCATCAGTAGAATTGACTTGCTCAGCCTCTTTTGTTTGCTCTTCTTTTTCTTCTATTACTTCATCTTCATCTTCTTCATTTTCTTTTTCTTCTACTTTATTTTCTTCAACTGGCTGTTCTTCAATTTTTTGCTCTTCTTTAACCTCAGGCTGAACTGGTTCCTCTAATGTGTTTCCTTCGACTACAGGTTCTTCCTTAGTTTCAGCTTTGTCTTCGATTGGTTGCTCTACAGATTGTTCTTCTTTTACTACTTCCGGTTGAAGAGATTCTTCTTTTATTTCCTCTTTTTTAACTTCATGTACAGGTTCCTCGTCGACCTTATTTCCTTCTAAAGTTTTTTCGACAACACTTTCACCTGAAGTTTTGTCTTTTGCTTCTTCATCTTTGATAGATGAATTATCTTCTACCTTATTTTCTTCAGCATGTTGCTCTTCTTTAATCTCAGGTTGAACAGGTTCATCTGATAATTCTTTCTCGACTACAGGTTCTTCCTTAGTTTCAGCTTTATCTTCGATTGGTTGCTCATCATTTACTTCTACTTTAGATTCTTTCTTTTCAAGTTTATCTTCAAGTACCAAATCCAATAAAGGATTTGAATATTCAAATTCATTATTATTCTCAATTCCATCAGTATTGTTTTGAATTACAGGTTCTTCAAAACTAAACTGCTTATTTTCCTTTGAAGGTTCATTTTTTTCTTCATTTTTGATAGATGAATTATCTTCTACTTTATTTTCTTCAACTGGCTGTTCTTCAATTTTTTGTTCTTCTTTAACCTCAGGCTGAACTGGTTCCTCTAATGTGTTTTCTTCGACTACAGGTTCTTCCTTAGTTTCAACTTTATCTTCGATTGATTGCTCTACAGATTGTTCTTTTTTTACCACTTCCGGTTGAAGAGATTCTTCTTTTATTTCCTCTTTTTTAACTTCAAATATAGGTTCCTCGTCGACCTTATTTTCTTCTAAGGTTTTTTCGACAACACTTTCACCTGAAGTTTTGTCTTTTGCTTCTTCAGATTTGAGATTTTCCTCAACAACTGGTTCTACAGGCTTCCCTTCTTTTTTATCTTCATCCTTCTTATGAAATATTTTTTGTTTTAACCAATTTATAAGTCCCATAATCAATTGCTCCTTTGTCTGGACAACAAAGCTTCTTTAGCAGCTTGGGTTTCAGCCTGCTTCTTATTATGTCCAATTCCAGTTCCTAAAATAACTCCATTGACTTTTGCAACTGCTTCAAATGTCTTATCAGTATTAATTCCTGATTCTTTAACTATTTCAAATTCAACCAAAGTCTTAAATTCACTTTGGATTTCTTCCAAGAGATCACTCTTCCAATCTCTTTCACCCGCTGTTTCTGCTCCACTCACATACTCAGCCATCGTCTTTGAAATAAATTTATAGGCATAGTCATATCCTAAGTCCAAATACATAGCACCGATAAATGACTCGAAGACATCCTCAAAGATATGTCCATGATACTGGGCATTTTTCTTCTCTCCATTGGAAAATTTTACATATGGAGCAAATCCAAGCTTTATTGCAATCTCTGTAAGATTTCTTCCTTCGACAATAGAAGATCTTAATTTAGATAAATTGCCGGGTGCATATTTTTTATGTGCTCTAAAAACAAGATCACCGACAACTAAATCTAAAACACCATCCCCTAAAAATTCCAATCTTTCATAACTTGAACTATCGCGATGCTCGTTTGAATATGAAGAATGGGTAAAAGCTTCTTCATATAATTTCATCCTCTTAGCCTCAGGAACCAATGAAAGAATCAATTCGCGCAAAGTATCGAATTTTCTAGGCTTTTGTTCTGGAAAAGAACCATCGATTGGAGACTGATTTTCAGGAAGAGGAGTCGTCGTATCTAAAGTAGGCTTATCTTTCATCTTCCATCTCCTTTTTAATTGCAGGAATAAGACCAGATGAAATCATCTTATATGCCACATTTAAAGCATTATAGAAAGCATATCCGTTAGAATTGCCATGAGCTTTTACTGCAACTTTATTGACACCTAATAGCATGGCTCCACCTAATTCTTTAGAATCCATAGTCTTCATCATATCTTGGATTCCACTTTTTGCTAAAAGATATCCCATCTTAGTAGATAAATTCTTTTTAAATGCTTGTTTCAACAAAGAACCCATCATCTTTGCTGTTCCTTCAATAGTCTTGAGCAAAATGTTTCCAGGATATCCAGTAGTGACTATGACATCGTGTTCACCATCCAACACTTCTCTTGCTTCACATCTTCCCATATAGCCATGGAAATTCATATTGGTGAGCAACTCGTCAGCTTTAGTAGTCTCCTCCAAACCTTTTCCTTTCTCTACTCCATTTGAGAGCAAATAGACACTAGGATTTTCATTCTCTAAAATTAGTTTTGAATATAAATATCCGAGTTTAGCAAAGCAAACCAATTCCTCTCCAGTGTTATGGTTAGAGGCACCAATATCCAAAACAACAGTTCTCTTTCCTTTTACTTTAGTTGGGAAAGGACCAGTCAATCCAGCTCTGGGAACACCCGGAATATTTTTGAGAATCAATGTGGCACCTGTGACGAATCCACCTGTTGACCCAGCTGATACAACACCTTCGATTTCTTGATCCATATTAGCTCTTTTCAAAGCTTGAATCATAGAAGAATCTTTCATTCTCAAAAATTCCAAAGGAGATACTTCCATCGGAACAATTTCAGTAGTGTTAACAATTTCTACACGGGGATTATCTTTGAAATCTTCTAACTTGGAAGCATCTCCAAACAACACTAAATTCACATCTTGCTTTTTATCTAGAAAAGTTTTAACTCCACTTGCTAATTCGACTGGGCCGAGGTCTGAACCCATCATATCCACTGCAATCTTCATATTTATAACTACCTCCTTCAAGCAGTATTTAGTATATCAAATACTCAGGAATGAAAATAAGGTTATAATCTTTAAATGAGGAAGCAAGACCATATTATGAACTTAAAAGAAGAAAAAATTAAATCCACAAAAGTATTTGATGGGAAACTATTAAAAGTATACAAAGATGAAGTTCTCTGTCCAAACAATGACAAAACAACTCGAGAATACGTTATTCATTGCAAAGCCGCTGCTATTCTACCTATCACAAATCAGGGGAAAATCATCTTAGAAAAGCAATATAGATATCCTATTAGCAAAGAATACATTGAAGTACCGGCAGGAAAAGCAAATGATGGTGAAAGCATAGAAGACACAGCTAAAAGAGAATTAGAAGAAGAGACTGGTCTTAAAGCATCTAAATTGATTAAAGTAGGAGAAATCTATCCAGCCTGTGCGTATTCGACTGAAGATATAACACTTTTCATTGCCAAAAATTTAAAAGAAGGAAACATCCATAGGGATGAGGATGAATTCATTGAATTGATAACTGTAGATTCAAAAGAGTTCATAAAAATGTGTTTGGATGGAAGAATTACAGATGCTAAAACTATCGCTTTAGCCTTCTATTATCAGCAATCATTATTAGACTAGTATCTTTTCTAAGTTCTCGTCGTGTATTATTTTCTTCTTATACAAATTAAATCCTTCATTCGAATTGGCATTATCTAATATTTCCTTAGCATCTTCCATAGCACATTCGAATATTTTTCTATCCTTGTCAAAATTGATTACTGATAAACCATCATGTCCGGATTGATCAGTACCTGCCCAATCACCAGCGCCTCTGCTCTTCAAATCGTATTGGCTGATATCAAATCCATCTGTATGCGTAGCTAAATAATTCAATTTATCTATCGCTTGATCATCATCTCCATCATAGACCAATAAAGTGAGACCATTCTTTCCATTTCTTCCGACTCTTCCACGCAATTGGTGCAATGCTGATAATCCAAAATAATTTGCCGAATAAATTATCATTAGACAAGCTTCCTGTACATCAACCCCGACTTCTATTATCGATGTTGAAATCAATATAGGTTTTTCATTATTTCTAAACTTGTTCAATACTTCATTTTGATCATCCTTCTTCATTCGCCCATGTAGCAGTTGAACTTTATCTTCACCATATTCCTTCACATAATCATCATATACTTCTTTAGCTGATAATTTATTTGATTCATCTTCTTCATCACCATCAATTCTAGGGACTACTACAAAGACTTGTCTTTTTATTTCCAAAGCCCTATTTATAGCTTTGGAAATAAGTTGGCTTTGGCTATTTACAACCTTAGTATCAACATGTCTTGTTATTCCTTTAGGAAATTCTTTTAATTCTGATATATCGAGATCGCCAAATACGATTCTAGACATAGTTCGAGGAATAGGAGTAGCAGACATCATCAAAGTATCGACATAATCACCTTTTTTCATCATGGTCATTCTTTGATCGACACCGAATTGCTGCTGCTCATCTATGATTGATAAAGTTAATTTCTTAAATGTAACACCCTTTTCAATTCCGGCTTGTGTGGAAATCAACACATCTATATCTCCACAAACTAATTCTTCCAATAATTTCTTTTTTTGAGATTGCTTCATATTAGAGATTAATAACCCAACTTTAACATTAAATCCAGAATAAAAAGATAAGGCGTTTTTGTAATGCTGGATAGCTAGGGAAGTCGTAGGTGCAAATAAGACACCCTGCCCACCTCTAATCGTATTTGCAAAAAGACTCAATAAAGCTACGGCAGTCTTTCCTGTTCCGACATCGCCTTGTAATATTCTAAACATAACATTAGATGAATCCATATCATCCATTATCTCTTTAGTGCATTGAATTTGATCTTTGGTCAAAGAAAATGGAAGCTTCTTAACCAAAGCATTCATCTCATTCCTATCTATTGATAAATGAGCACCTTTCTTATAAATCGATCTAAGCCTCTTATTGACTTCCATCTTCATACAATAAGCCAAAGCTTCTTCATATTTAAATGTTCTCAATCCTTCTTGAAGCTGTTTTTTACCATCGGGTTGGTGCACAATTTTAAAAGCTTGACCTCTAGGAATCAATCTGTATTTCTTAACAAACTCATCAGGAACATTGTTACCTATATACCTCATTAATGATGAATGCAATATATTATCTATGACATTCATAAAATAAGATTGACCAATTCCACCAGGCAAACGATAAAATGGCTTTATTTCTGATTGAACAAACCATGAAGATAACTCATATACAGCACTGACAACTATAGATTTGAATCTAGCAGAATATCTACCGACAATAAATAAAGTCTTTCCTGTAGCAATTCTATTCAAATAAAACATCTGATTATAAATAATAAAAGAATGACAGATTCCATTCACACTGTTCTTTGCACCAAATCTAATGATTCCATGAGCTCTATTAGTCTTTACCTCATAGATTTGATAACAGCCTCTAATCATCCTTCCATCACCCAAAAAAATATCATCGCTGAGCGGTGATAAATCGATATAACGGCTAGGTAATTTCTCCAAAATTTCAATATCGGATGAAACTTGAAGTTTTTCTAATAATTCAAACTTATTCACGTTTTATATTTTATTCATTTTTATCGTCGTTAGCAAATCTATATAGTCCAAGTCTACCATCAGGCATGATTTTACAGCAATGCAATTTTTTATCTTTTAATTTTAATTTTTCTCTTAATTTTCTAGCCTGAATTGTCATTTTTTGATCTTGAGTAATAAGCAATACATTGTGATCTCCACATAGGAAAGATACTTGATTAAGAACTGTCTTCTCACTAAAAGCACCGGTAGATTCACCGACAAATATCAAATTTGATTTAGGCTTTTGAGAATAAATAATTGCATCCTGAAGCCATTCTTTTATAACATCACTAGCCATTGCCTTCTTAGCTTTAAATCTGCCTTGTAAAGCTTTATTGACAGCATTTACTCCTTCGATAGGAATTATCAAAGTCTTATCTTTGAACTTCGGCATCACAATAATTAAGTTCTTAAAGAATTCAATACTTCCTTCTACCATCAAGGCTGAACCATCCACAAGAATTGAATCATCCTCTCCTATCATAAGTTTCATTTTGTCGACTAATTCATTATCTATCTTTGCCATAAACCAAACCCTCTTTTTAATAATTTAACATATTTCAAATCTATTTCAAAAAAATAATACAAAAAAACTCGGATTCAATCCGAGTTTAAATAAATTAATCTTCTACAGATACGATGAAGGAATAGACAGGTTGACCACCATATTTAACATCGATGTCAGCTCGGCTTCCATATTTCTTTTGAAGGTCAGCTTCGATTGAGCCACGTGTTGCTTCATCGATATCTTCACCACAAAGAACAGTGATGATTGATGAATTATCATCCATCATAGATTCCAATAATTTGTTGAGTGCATCAATTTTGTCATCACCTACAGCAGCTATGGATTTTCCATGCATTCCCATAAATTGATTCTTCTTGACAGAAACACCACCAATTGTAGTATCTCTCACTGCATAAGTAACCTCTCCGGATTTAACTTGAGAAATAGCTTCAAGCATCTCTGTCTTATTAGATTCAGGACTTACGGAAGGATTGAACATCATAGCAGCAATCATTCCTTCAGGAATTGTCTTAGTAGGAACTACTATTACATTTATACCCTTAGGAGCAAGGATATCAGCCGCACTAGAAGCAGCCATTACAATATTTCCATTATTAGGATATACAAAGACATTCTTTGCATGAACTTTTAAAACAGCAGCAGTAATATCAGCGGTAGATGGGTTCATGGTTTGACCACCAGTGACAATTCCATCTACACCAATTCCTGTGTGGAACAATTCAGCAATTCCATCACCGGCACAGACAGCGACGGAAGCATATTCTTTCAAAGGTGTAGTGTCATTTGCTTCTTCAACAGGCTTGTCCTCATATTCTTGCTTAGGAGCAGTTGCTTTTCCTTCTTTAGCCAAATCAATAATGTGCTCATGTTGTTGAGTCATGGATTCAACTTTAAGTTTAATAAATTCACCAAATTGCTGAGCGTAATTAAATACTGTTCCAGGTTTCTTTGCATGAATATGTACTTTGACCAAATCATCATCTCTTACAGCTACTATTGAATTACCATAATTATTCAAAACAGAACGGAAACGATGTTCATCAAACTTATGTTTTCCACTCTCTTGAGGATTTTCAGGAAGTTGAAGAATAAATTCAGTACAATATCCAAAGTCCTTATGCTCAAGTTTGGCTTGAACAGGATTTGAGGCATTAAATTCTTCTTTGTTTTCACTGACAGGGGTAGAAACAACATCAGGCATATTTCTTTGAACAATTTCGTTGTGCAATGCCTTGGAGAATCCTTCAATAACTTTGCAAAAACCTGCTCCACCACTATCAACAACACCAACTTCCTTTAATACAGGTAAAAGATTAGGTGTTCTCTTCAAAGAAGCTTCAGCTTCGGATAAAAATATATCGATTGCTTCATCGATTGGCATGCCTCTTTCAGCTTTTTCATAAAGGACCATGGCAGCTTCTCTTTCAACAGTAAGCATTGTTCCTTCAACAGGCTTCATAACTGCCTTGTAAGCAACTTCCTTACCCACCATGAACGCTTCTGCAATATCGACGGCATCAGCCTCTTCCTTACCTTTTAAACCTTCTGCAAATCCACGGAAGATTTGAGATAAGATAACTCCAGAGTTTCCTCTAGCTCCTAAGAGCAATCCACGGCTGAATGCTTTAGCAACATTATATATATTGCTGTCATCAGTAGTGGATACTTCTTTAGCACCAGAACTCATAGTCAAATTCATATTAGTTCCAGTGTCACCATCAGGTACTGGGAAGACATTCAAAGCATCTATATCTGGATAAGAATTAAAGATATTATTAGATCCAGATATAATCATTTGTTTTAACAAAATTCCATCAAGTTTAACCATATTGTTTTTTACCCCACAAATAGTTTAATCAATCCATCGATTCAATAACAACATTAAGAGATTTCAAATCAAAGCCATAATAGTTAACCCAATATTTAATATTTTGAGTCACAACTTCACCAACTGCTTTTAAAGAAACTGGATAGGATATAATCAAATGACATAAGATAATAACCCTACCATCGTAATAATAACGAAGATTCAATCCACCATCAAATATATTAATGACAAATGAACCAAGAATCCTTTTAAAGGATGAACTAGGAGAAAAGCCAATAACGCCAGCACAAGTTTCAATCGACTCGACTATTTTATTTGAAAGCAATCTAGCATCATCTTTTAATTGGCTTTTCTTAATCAGTTTTCTCATATACCTCCTTTAAAAAGGCATAATATTATATAAAAATAATTCGATCTAAGCAAATTATTGAAAATTAACCAATAACAAATATTAAGTATAGAAGAAATTTATATATTTTTCCCATAAACAAAAAAAGCGGCAGCGCGCTGCCTTCGCCCTACGGGCTATTATCGCCGCGGGGGAGCTTCGCTTCCGTGTTCGGCATGGGAACGGG
>ERZ506821.100-NODE-100-length-62404-cov-5.959181_pt1 | contig 62404 bp, 80 predicted proteins | sample MGYA00512912_ERZ506821 | MGnify/ENA metagenome assembly ERZ506821
GTGCAGGACTCTACCAAGATGGCATTAGCAATTATTGTAGTATCGCAAGACTTCAAGCGTTGAATGAAAACTATCAACCACATTTAGGTTGGACAGGATTTTATGATTCGTACGAAGCTTTAAATGTGAATATGGATAATTTATTACATATTCGCTCTATTGTATATTGTGATAGAGTTTATGTTGTAGAAAATCCAGCTGTATTTCAAGCTTTGCTGAAAATGATAAAGAAAGAAAAAATCGAAAAGATTGGCTTAGTATGTACGAATGGACAATTGAATTATTCAGCCTATCTTCTTTTAGACATATTGGTGAATTCGAATGTTGAGACTTATTACAGTGGAGACATGGATCCAGAAGGATTATTGATAGCTGATAAAATTAAACAAAGATATCCTAGTATAAAACTTTGGTGTTATGATGTAAGGCATTACGAAATTTCAAAATCAAAAGAGCAGGCAGCTGATCAAAGAATGCATATGTTGGATGCTTTAAAAGACGAGACATTGATTCGAATTGGAAAATGTATTAATGAAAATAAAAACAGAGTTGGATATCAAGAAAATATGATTGAGGAATATTACAATAGCTTTAGATTCGATGTTAAAAAAACGCCTATATCCATTGGATAGGCGTTTCATTGTTTTTAATTAGATATTCATTCGCAAGTTTAAAATGATTATTTCCAAAGAAACCACGATAAGCACTTAGAGGACTAGGATGAGGACTTGTAAGAATTAAATGCTTTGGATTTGTCAGCAATTTTTTAGATTGAATGGCCTTAGATCCCCATAATAAGAATACAACAGGACCATCTTTTTTGTTGATCCAGCGCAAAGCTTCATTTGTGAAATTCTGCCATCCTTTATCTTGATGAGACAAAGGCTTATGTTCTTCAACCGTAAGGATAGTATTCATTAATAGAACACCTTGTTTAGCCCAGTCGGTCAAATCGCCTGTACGATGAACAGGTGTTTGATATTCGTTTTCTAGTTCTTTATACATGTTTTGTAAAGATGGAGGCAATGGAAAATTGCTGGGAACACTAAAAGAGTAACCTTGAGCTTGTCCTGGACCATGATATGGGTCTTGTCCAAGAATAACGACCTTAGTATCTTTTAAAGAAGTTGTCTTAAAGGCAGCGAAAATATTTTCTTTTGCAGGATAAATATTTTTTGTTTTATATTCCTTAGCTAAAAAATAGCGTAAATTTAGTAAATAATCTTTTTGTATTTCTTGATCAAACAATTGATCCCAGTCATTATGCATAATCATATGATTCACTTCTTTCTTTAGTGATATAATAATACCATGAATGTACAAGAGAAAATTAATAAAATGGAAAATTGTCGTGGAAAAAACCATGACCTATTAGAATTCAGACAGTGGTTAACAGAAGCGTTGCCAAGTCACATAGCTTTAAAAAAGATTCAGGTAGCTGGTACAAATGGAAAGGGCAGCACCTCAATTTGGTTAAGAGATTTGTTGATGAAAAAAGGATATAAAGTAGGTGTTTTTACATCTCCGCATTTGATTCATCATACAGAAAGAATACGCGTGAATGATACATGTATTTCTTTAGACGATTGGGAAAGAATCTATGATCAATATGAAGAGTTGTTCTTATTACATAAGATGACAATGTTTGAAATGGATTTGTGGATGTCACTTGCCTATTTTATAGAGCAAGAAGTAGATTACTGCATTATTGAAGCAGGGATGGGCGGCCGTTTGGATGCAACAACAGCTTTGGATTATAAAGCCTGCTTAATTACCAATGTAGGCCTTGACCATACGGAATATTTAGGTGATACTTTTGAACAAATCGCTTATGAAAAATCAGGTATATTTAAACCCAATGTTCCTGCATTGACAACAGAAGATAAACCAGAATGCCAAAAGGTAATGGAACTAGTTGCGGATTATATGAAAACGCCACTATGTTTTATTGACTGTCAGGAAACAGATGTATTGAGATGGAATGGAATGACTTTACATTTAAATCCACCATTATATCAAGCTAAAAACTTATCGCTTGCACTAGAAACACTGAGTGTACTTGGGATTTGGCTTGAAGAAAAAGAAATCCAAGAAGTAATTAATCATTTCCAATGGGCAGGAAGATTTATGATTCTTAGAAAAGAACCATTAGTATTATTGGATGGAGCACACAATGTACATGGAATTACTGCATTAACACATTCGTTGAAAGGCTTTAATGGAAAAATCTATTTTTCAGTATTAAAAGAAAAGGATGCCCCACACATGATTGAACTACTTCAATCCATCAGTAAAGATATTACTTTGGTAGAAATTTCAAGTGCTCGTTTATATCCACTTGAAAAATTAGGGTATTCCATTATTACAGTGGATGAGTTGATTTCAAGGCTTTTAGATACAAAAGAAGATAGTTTGTTATGTGGTTCTTTATATTATGTAGGAGAAGTATTAGAAAAATGGGGCAATGTTTGACACGCCCCATTTTAGCACTTACAATGGTTTTTATGGAACTGGAGCGATAATATGTTTACAATAGAGGAATTTTTGCGTATATCCAATCAAATGAGGGATTATTACGCAAAAAAAATAAAGGATAGTTTTCAAGAATTTAATTTTTCACCAAATGAAATTTCAATCTTAATTATTTTAAAAAATAATCCATCTATAACAACGAGTACAGAATTAAAAGTCGTATTAGGCGTTTCAAAGACTTTGATTTCTAGAAGCGTTGATTCATTGGAGAACAAGGGACTTATTTGTACTCGCAAAGATGAAAAAGACAGTCGAGTTCATCATTTGCAACTAACAGATGAGTGTAAACCTATTTTAAAAATCATTGATGAAGAGATTGGAAAAATAAATAAAACATTGTTCTATGATGTGTCTGTGGAAGAAATGAAAAATTTAAAGCAGACGATGAATAAATTACAGAAGCGAGTTGAAGAAGGAAAATAGTTATCTAGAATCTAACCAATGAATTTGCTACAATAATAGTAACAAGGGAGGTGTTCTTATGGATAACACAGTTTTGTATGATCTTTCTTATGGTATGTATGCTGTGGGTGTAAAAGATGGCATGCGCGAATGCGGATGTATTGTGAATACAGTATTTCAGGTTTCCACGATAGGACCGCTAATTGCCTTGAGTATGAACAAAGATAATTATACTTGTTCATTAATTGAAAAAAGCAAATGCTTCTCTTTATCAATCTTGCCTGAAACAATAGATTCACAAGTCATTACAGACTTAGGTTTTCAGACAGGAAAAGATAAAGATAAGTGGAAAAATTTGAACCATCATTTATTTAAAGAATTGCCTGTTGTAGATGGTGCATTAGGGTACATGATGTGTGAAGTACAAAGTTATATGGATGCAGGAACACACTTTGTATTCTTGGCAAAAGTCATTGATGCTAAGAAAGGTGATTCTGGCAAACCAATGACCTATGCATATTATCATAATGTATTAAAACAGAGTGCTCCTGAAAAAGCACCTACTTATAGAAAAGAAGAAAAGTGGGTATGCAGTGTTTGTGGATATGTATATGATGGGGATGACTTTGAAAGTGAACCAGATGATTATGTATGTCCGGTTTGTGGCGCAAAAAAAGAGATGTTTAAATTGCAGTAAAAAAGGTGGACCATTAACGGTTCACCTTTGGTTTTAACTGGATACAGCTTTTCATTGCTAAATACAAAATAACAACTTGGAATGGTAATGAAATTAAGTTTTTGATTAATTTAGGCCCCACAATCACTAGGAATGGAGTTCCCCACAACATAGATGTAAATAGTGTGTTTAAGAATAGACTAACAACAACATCATATGTAATACGACATAAGATGACGCGAACCCAAGTAATTTTTTCACAGTTATAGAAATATGCTGAGAAAATGCATGCGCTTGCCATTGTAGAAATCATAAAAATTGGATAATATGCACCCACAGGTTTGACCATGTAATTGACTAAATCTAATAATGGTGCAAGGACTAAGTTTGGAACTGGACCATATAACATGCAGCTAGCAGCAGTCGCAATGGATGCAAAGCCTAGTTTTAACTGATTTGTGATTTGAATGGATCCAAACAAGTTAAGAATAACATTTAGGGCAAAAAATAGAGAAACACCTACGATAACATGCACGTTTTTTAATGAGCGTGCATTTTCTTTTAACATTACAAAGTATTGATTCATATATAAAAAGACCTCCTTTTTTCCATATTGCGATACAAAAAAAGAAAGTCTTTAATTTTTTCGATCACAACAGTGGGATGCAAAATATGTACCGCAAGAATAACTTTTCGTTCCTTAACCAACTCCCCGTGTTAAAGACACTTAACGCACATATTTTTACTCTGTATGTAGTTGAATTATATGTATTAAAAAGAGATCTGTCAACAGATCTCTTTAATTGTTATTCGATTGTAGCTTTGTCTAATGCTCTAACGAAGTCATACAATGCAGCTGTATCTAAGTTTTTGATCTTTTTGTTGTATAGATCATAGTAGCTTAAACCATTGATTGCTACATATGGACATAAAGCAGAAACTTTTTCGTAAACTTCTTTATAAGCAGCAGTACTTGTAGCTTGATCAGTTGTGTGTAATGCAGTATCTAATAATGCATCTAAATCAGGATCTGATAAACGAGCTGTGTTATCTGTTTGACCAGTTTGGCATAATAAGTTGATACCAGTGTCATCACCTGAACCAAATTGCCATCCCATGTAAGATACTTCCCAATCGTTAACAGTATCATCACCTTGAACAGTTGCAACCATTGTGTTGAATTCACTTAAGTTCGTTTTGAAATCAACACCAAGTTCATCACCCCAAGCTTTTTCTAGCATTGGAAGCATAGTATCTAATTGATCTTTACCTTTTGTAGAAACCATACGAACAGTTAATTTTTGTCCATCCTTTTCACGTTTTCCATCGCTTCCGACTTTCCATCCAGCATCATCTAAGATTTGTTTAGCTTTTTCGATGTCATAATCATAGTAAGTCATGTTGTCATCTTTTTCTTTACCAGTAACGATATCACCTAATTGTGATGAAATTGGGTTAGCCATTAATACTGGAACGAAACCAGGTTCAGTTTTCTTAACATCCTTACTTCCTTTAGAGAATGAGTAGTAGCTATCAACAAATGATTGACGGTCGATCGCATAAGTTAATGCTTGACGTACAGCAGGGTCTGCAGTGACTCCAGCTTCACAGTTGTAAATGAAGTATTGCATTGAGCTTGATGCATAGTTGTTGTAAGTTAAGTTTTTATCTAAACTTGCAGTACCAACCTTGTCAGCATTGTCAGCTTGTGGCAATAAATCAACAGTTCCTTTTTGAAGTTCTTGAAGTTCTGTTGAAGTATCACAAATCTTCATTACAACGTTATCAATTTGGTATTCACCATCTTCAGCTTTAAATTTATCATTCTTAACAAATGTGGCAGCTGAATCTTTTTGGAAGTTTTTCAATACATATGGTCCAGTACCAATTGGTTCAGCAGCTTTGTCTTCAAACATCTTTGTATCACCTTTTTTGTATTTCTTGAATTGTGAATTAGAGATGATTGGGAATGTACCAACTTGGCTGATTGCATCGATTCTTGGTGTTGCCAAGTGGAAAGCAACTGTATAATCATCGATTTTTTCAACACCGCTTAGAGTTTTGGCATCTCCATCGTGATATTCTTTATAACCTTCTAAGTAATCAACATATGTTGAGAAACGACCAGTATAGCTTGGGTCAGCCATAGCTGTGAATGTCAATACAACATCGTCTGCATCCAACTTAGAACCATCAGAGAATTTCACTCCTTTTTTCAATTTGAATGTTAATGTTGATCCATCCTCACTAATAGTTGGTTGTTCAGTAGCAAGTTCTGGTTGTAGTTGATTATCGCGATCATAGCTCAACATACTTTGATAAACCATTTCAATAACGTAATCATCATATACAGTTTGATAATACAATGGAGAGAAAATTCCATTGAAACCTGTGTTTAAGCCCACTGTCAACGTTTTACCGCTTGCACCAGATGATCCACTAGCACAACCAGTCATCATTGCAGCTGCCATACATACGGCACCGGCCTTTTTTAAATAGTGACTTGTTTTCATAATTTGCACCTATCCCTTCTTGTGATGTCACTAGTGTAAAGCTTTACAGAAAAAAATGCAAGATAAATTTACATTAATTTTCATTTGTATGTAAATTAATTACAATTTACATAAAATGTACATAAAATATGAACAATATGTTATTTAATGTATACACATTTTATGAATAAACTATGAGAAAAAGTTCACATTGTTTTTGTGGTAAATATAGCATTTTTGGACTATACTTTGATAGAAAAGAGGTAGTTAAAGTTATGATTATTGATGAATTAGAAAAAAAGGTCCAAGGCAAGGGAGTACGTATCGTATTTACTGAAGGATGGGATCCACGTGTACAAAAGGCAGCTATTGATTTGAAAAACAATGATGTTGTTTGTCCAGTATTATTAGGGACTCCAGAAGAAATTGCTGGCTGTGCACAAAAAAATAGTTTAAATGTTGAAGGAATCGAACAAATCGATCCAAATAATTTCGAACATATGGATGAAATGGTTCGTAAAATGGTTGAGTTACGTCGTGGTAAAATGGACGAAGAAAAAGTTCGTACAGCATTGAAGAGCACAAACTATTTTGGAACTATGTTGGTTCAAATGGGATATGCTGATGGATTATTAGGTGGTGCTACATATTCTACAGCGGATACTGTACGTCCAGCATTACAATTAGTAAAAGCAGCTCCAGGAAATAAATTAGTTTCTTCTTGCTTCATTTTAATTAAAGAAGAATCTCAATTGATTATGGGTGACTGCTCAATTAACATCAACCCTAACACAGATGATTTAGTAGAAATCACAATGCAAACAGCTAAGTCAGCTCGTCAATTTGGTGTAGAACCAAAAGTTGCATTATTATCATATTCAACAATGGGTAGTGCAAAAGGTGAATGCGTTGCTAAGATGACAGAAGCAAGTGATCGTTTACGTCGTATTGCTGATTTCGATGTTGATGGAGAAATGCAATTTGACTGTGCAGTAAGTGAAGAAGTTGCTAAATTAAAAGCACCTGAATCAAAAGTTGCTGGACATGCAAATACATTTATCTTCCCTAACTTATCAAGTGGAAACATTGGATATAAAATTGCCGCTCGTTTAGGTGGATACGAAGCAGTTGGACCAATCTTACAAGGATTGAATGCACCAATCAATGACTTATCTCGTGGATGTACTTCAGATGAAATCTACAAGATGGCTATTGTAACTGCTGCTCAAAAAGATATGGATATCTAATTTAAATAATTATATTTTCGATAAAAGAATCTCAATTGAGGTTCTTTTTTTCATATCATCAAAAAAAAGAGATGATCTTTCATCTCTTAAACTACGATATTAAAAACATGTACTGCAATATTGAAATAAACTAGAATCGAACAGGTATCAACGATTGTTGTGATTAATGGACTAGCCATAATAGCAGGATCTACACCAATCTTATTCGCAAACAATGGAAGAATACATCCAATTAATTTGGCGACAATAACAACAACCATTAATGAAAGAGCAACGACAATTGCGATATTAAAGTTTTGGTATTGAATGAAAATACGTAAACCATTGGCTGCAGCTAAAATAAATCCAACTACAAGGGAAATTCTAAATTCTTTAAACATAACTTTAAAGATTTCTTTAAAATGAATTTCCCCCAAAGCCAAACCACGAATAATCAAGGTTGAACTCTGTGAACCACAGTTTCCACCCGTATCCATCAACATTGGAATAAAGGATACTAGTAATGGTACAGCACTGAAGGCATTCTCATATCGAGTAATAATACTACCTGTGATTGTGGCAGAGAACATTAAGACAAGTAACCATAAGATACGGTGTTTTGCCTGTTGCCAAACAGTCGTTTCAAAATAAGTTTTTTCATTGGGTTCCATGGCAGCCATACGAGAAATATCCTCATTGGTTTCATCTACCATAACATCCATGGCATCATCGAATGTGACAATACCAACTAAACATCCATCACTGTCAAGTACGGGCATCGCAATTAGGTCATATTTTCTAAATAAATGAGCAACCTGTTCCTGATCTGTATGGGTATGTACGGAAATAATGTTGGTATTCATTAAATTTGTGATATTTTCATCATCATCACTGGTCATTAAGCTCTTTGCGGTTACAATTCCAATTAATCGTTTATTTTCAGTGACATAACAAGTATAGATAGTTTCTTTATGAATACCAATTTCTTTAATGTGGTTCATAGCCTGTTTGACAGACATTGTCTTTTTTAATGTGACATATTCAGTTGTCATGATTGAACCAGCACTATCTTCAGGATATTTTAGAAGTTTATTAATTGTCGAACGTTTATTTGAATCTAAGTTTTTCAAAATACGCGTCACTAAGTTTGCAGGTAGATCCTCTAACATATCTACAGTATCATCCATATATAGATCATCTAATAATTCTTTTAATTCAGTTTCTGAAAACATGTCTACCAGATATGTCTGCATCTTTGAACTCATACATGAGAAAACGTCGGAAGCTTTTTCTTTAGAAATCAAGCGGAATGCCAAAGCACATTCTTTCGCATCTAATTCTTCCAAAAAGGCGGCTGTATCCATATCGTTCATATCGGAAAGTATATTCTGTGCAGCTTTGTATTTTTTTTCTTGTAGTAATTGAATGAATTCTTCTTTGTTCATCATGATTATGTACCTCTGCTTTCTTTAAATAATTCAAACTATTCCCATCCGGATCCGTACACATACAAGCCTCACCTCCTTATATAAAGAAAACGTCATTGCCTAAACAATGACGTTATTAAACTAAGTATCACCGTTCAAGCTTTAGTATCACAGGGCATATCAATTACATTAAGCCAAGCCTTTGCGACTTAGCCTGCTGACCAACGAGTCGTGTCTCCACAACTTTGCGGCAGTAATCTTAGGAAATCCAAATCCCTGCGGTAACCTCACCTACCGTATTTCTTTATTTACATGAAGAGAATAATATATATATATTGAATAGAGTCAACCTAAACAGTGTAAAAAATGTTTTAAATTTAGATAATGTGAAAACTGGTTTTATCTTTAAGTATTTTTGGGGTCCTTTTAAGAATAAAATCTAGAAATGTCTTTCCCGCATAAGAGAGAGTATCATAATTATTATAGGCAATGCCCACATGACGAAATAGATTTTCTTGAATGGGAATTAAACACAAATCATCATAATCGCTTAGAGCATTTTGGTACAAAATAGAAATACCTAAATTCTGACGAATCATGGCTAAAATAGTAGAATCATCATATACTTTATGTTTGATTTGTATAGGTAATCCTAATTCTTTACATGTTTGAACAGGTAAAGAATATTCACCTTCATCCAATTGAATAAAAGGATATTTTGTGATTTGTTCCATACTTAAAACTTTATATTTAGCTAACACATGATTTTGTGGGACAAGCGCAAACATTTCATCATAATACAATTCTTGATAATGAATCTGTTTGATTGCATCAATACAAGTAAATCCCAAATCAAGAGTTCCTTCTATTAATTGTTGTTCAATATTTGTATATTCACTTTGATACAATTCAAATTGTATATTTGGATACATTTCAATAAATTCTTTCATTAAAGAAGGTAAAAGATGTCGAGATACACTTGTGAATGTGCCTATCCTTAATTTGGATTGGTTTAATCCCTTCATTTCTTGCTTCTTAGTACGAAGATTATCTAGATTTGCCTGAACCGATTTTAAATAGGGGAGATACTCAAATCCATCTCTACTTAGAATTACACCACTTTTTTGTCGAATGAATAAAGTGGTTTCTAATTCTTCTTCTAAAGACTTTATTGTTTGAGAAACTGCACTCTGTGAATATCCAAGCTCTTTAGCTGCTTGACTAATTGTTTTTGTTTCTAATACCTTAAAGAATATATCGTACTTTGTTAAAATCATATCTATCACATTTCCTTATGGATGTATTATAAATATTTGTTTTACAAATAACAACACAATTCTTATAATTCATAAAAATGGAAGTGAGATTATGGAATTCAGAAAAGGAATAAAAGATAGCATCCCAGTTGGAATGGGATATTTTGCGGTTTCTTTCTCATTAGGGATCATCGCAAAGAATGTTGGTTTATCACCAATACAAGGCTTTTTAACAAGCCTGTTCATAAATGCATCGGCAGAAGAATATGCTGTATTTTTAATGATTAGTACACATGGTACATTTTTTCAAATGGTCATTATGACTTTGGTGAGTAATGCTAGATATTTCTTAATGAGTTTTGCGCTAAGCCAAAAAATTGAAGAAAAAACGAGTTTATTTCATAGAATGTGTATAGGCTTTGATTTAACAGATGAATTATTTGGGCTGGCCATCAATCATGAAGGGAAAGTAAACCATAATTATATATATATGGCACATATTTGGTGGCACTTCCATGCTGGGCATTTGGAACAGCGTTAGGAATAGTTGCTGGAAATAGTCTTCCTACAAAAATTGTAGCCAGTTTAAGTGTTGCATTATACGGAATGTTTTTAGCAATTATTATTCCTCAGGCAAAAAAAGATCGTGTTGTATGCGTATTAGTTATTATTAGTTTTTTGTTGAGCTACATATGCAAAGATATGCCAATCTCAAGTGGAACAAGAACCATTTTACTAACGATCATTATTTCAATGGCAGCCGCCATAATTAGACCTAGAAAGGAAGATGAGAATGTCTAATCCAATGATGTATGTAGCTACGATGGCTATTGTTACATATTTAATTCGTGTATTGCCATTAACACTTTTTAATAAACCTATTACAAATATATATGTGCAATCCTTTCTATATTACGTTCCCTATGTGACTTTGGCAGTGATGAGCTTTCCTACTATCTTGTATGAAACAAATACTCAATTAGCTGGATTTGCAGCTCTTATTGTTGGAATTGTTTTGGCATGGAAAGATAAAAGCCTATTTCAAGTGTCGATTGCGTGTTGTTTAGTTGTTTTAGCTGCAGAATGTATAATATGAAAATAATGCCACAAAAGTGACATTATTTTTTTAGTATATCAATTGTATGTGAGCTTGCACCAATCAGTTCTTGTCTTTCACAAGTAGCTAAATGATATTTTATAAATAGCTCAAAAGTTTCATCATCCATCTTATTTAAGATAGGTCGCATATAATCACTAGGGCCATCAGCAGCTATAATCTGAATACGCTTTAAACCAACATCTTCATTCAACTTATTGATTGTATTCAATCGAATATAGCTATATAAATCATCAATATTTGTTTGTGTTTGAAATGTTTCATCAAGTTTTCCAGATTCTAATGATTCTTTAATATGTCCATCTCTAAATCCATGTACAAGAACACTATATTCATTCATAACGTAGGCTACAAAAATAATTCCATTCGTTTTTGTGACACGCTTTGCCTCGGATATCGCCTTCAATTTATCTTCATAACTAAATAAGTGATACATAGGTCCAAATAAAAGAGTGATGTCAAAAGTTTCATCCTGGTATCGAGATAAATCTAAGGCTGTTCCTTGATATGCCTTAACATTGCTTTTTTTTGCTTTTAAAACACCTAAGTTATATTTAACAAGCTCTATCGCATCAACCTCATATCCTTCATTACTAAGTGCAACGCTATATCTACCTGTTCCTGCTCCAATATCTAATATACGATCTTTCGGTTTTAGATATTTATGTATGTACTTCATACTTGTTGTATATTCGACTTGACCATGGCGAGATAACAATCTTTTATCTTCACAGAATTTTCCGTAATAATTTTCTAATTTACTCATGTATTATTTCCTCAACTTCTTTAATATAATAAGGTATATGTTTGGATTTTTGCAACGTTTCATGTATGATTATTTGTGGATAAAAACACATATATGTTTTACATGTTAGAATAAATAATTAATAAATTTGGAGGTTGTTTATGGAAAAAGAGTATAAAGCAATATTTGGACAGGCAATGTCTGTTGTGACACATAAGCCAAGTCAATACGCAAAGAATATTACATTGCGTTATCCTATGAAATCAACGTTTAAAGGAGACAAAGTGCGTATTTGTTTAGATAACTTTACAGGAAAAGAAGGAGTTGTCTTTGATTCAATCACAATTGGACGAGTAATCAGTGGACGAGATTTAGATCCAACATCTATTGTAGATATTACCTTTAATGGCTCTAAGGAACTTCATTTAGATGTAGGAGAACAATGCTATAGTGATCCATTGGATTTTAAAGTTCATGAGCAAGAAACAATCGCAATCAGTTTCTATTTAAAAGAATTTACACATTTGCGTTGTGGTGTTTATACACAAGGACCATTAAGCACTGGCTATTTTGGGGAAGGAGACTTCTCACATGCAGGTATTATGGATCATGCGGCAAGCATGAAAACACCATGGGTATTTTTCTTAAGTGAAGTGGCTGTACTAACAGAACCTGAATATCAAGTAATTACTTGTTATGGTGATTCTATTACTTCGCAGGATTGGCCGGATTATTTACAGAAGTTAATGTGGGAAAATGGGAAAAAGGTGTCTGTGGTTCGTAAGGCTGTTAGTGGAACACGAATTTTAAGACAATATTCTTGTATACAGTATGAAGCATATGGATTAAAAGGAGATTATCGCTTTGGGCATGAGATGCATGTTGCTGGAAGTGATACTTTGATTATTTTGCAAGGAATCAATGATATTATTCATCCTGTAGGTGTGGAAAAGAATGAATTTAGGCCATGGCAAGATCTACCTTCAAGCCAGGAATTGATTGATGGACTTAGAAAATATGTTCAACATGCAAAATCATTAGGAATGAAAGTATATATTGGAACTTTGATTCCAATTGAAGGCTGGCGTACTTACGCATATTTTAGAGAGAATCTGCGTAATGAAGTGAATGAATGGATTCGTACGACGGATGAAATTGATGGTGTGATTGATTTTGATAAAGATATTTGTGATGGACATAAAATGCAGGATGCATTTGATAGTGGAGATCACTTACATCCAAGTGATGAGGGATATGCGCAAATGGCAAAAACCGCATACAATAAAATGTCCATGGAGTAATTCCGTGGACATTTGTCATATATGAAAGAAATAGGCAGAAAGAGATAAGTATAGTGAGTAAATGAGGTTAACTGCTTATTTCTATATATATATTATAAAAAAATATCTTAAACGTATCTTAAAAAGAAGGTGAAAAGATGATTCGAATTGGCATTTATGGACTTGGAAAAATTAGTAGGCGTGTGATACAAGGCGTTTTATCATCAAATAACGCGTGCTTATATGCAGTATGTTCATCAAGTATTGAGAAGGCAAACATTTTTAAAAAGGAATATCAGGCCGAAAAGGCATATGATAATTATGAGAGAATGTTGGAAGACCGAAATCTAGATTTGGTTTATATTTGTACGCCTAACTATTTGCATACAAAGCATATTCAAATAGCTTTAAGCTATCGTAAGCATGTGGTTTGTGAAAAACCAATGTGTGTATCTACAAAAGAATTAAATGATTGTTTTGACTACGCAAAAAGACAGAACTGTTTTTTAATGGAAGCACATAAGACGGTTTTTACACCATTAAATCAAAAGTTATTTGAAATGATTTCAAATGAAGAACTTGGTGAAATAAAATCAATTGATGCTCAATATGCGACAAGATTAACAGAACAAATTTCTGACTGGCATTTTAATCAAGCAGGAGCTGGATGCATGTTTGACATAGGTGTGTATCCTATTTGTTATGCAAATCGAATGGCAAACAGTTCTATATTTAGAGTATCTCGATTTCAAGATGAAGCTTTGATCGAATATGAAAATGGTTGTGTGGCACATATCGCAACAAGCTGGAATGTGGATATGGAAAATACGGCTCATATATATGGTACAAAGGGCAGTATTTCTTGTAAGAATTTTTGGAAGAATACTGAGGCTGCGGTAAATGGAAGTAAAATAACAGTTGTTCAAGAATCAGACTTTACTGGGGAAATAGAACATGCTTGTACTTGTATAGAGAATGGAATGATTGAAAGTCCGGTGATGTCAAGAAAAGCAAGCTTAGAAATTCTTAAGGTCATTGGGGTATGAGAAGAAAAGTTAAATTAGGGAGAATTTTGATTCTTATATTGATTCCGATTTTAATTGTGAGTGGAGGCTTTTGTGTAATTTGCGTGTTGTTTACACAAGAAGAACCGGTAATAGAAGAAAAGAGCTATTATGATTTAGATTTGTTTTCTATAGAAAATGGATTAATGACATATAAAGACTCTTCCTATAAGTTATCCACTGGAATTGATGTATCTAGTCATAATGGTGCTGTTGATTGGCCGGCTGTAAAAACTGATGGAATCGAGTTTGCGATGTTAAGAATTGGTTATCGTGGAGCTCAAAATGGAATCTTACACGAAGATGAATATATCGATGCAAATATGGAACAGGCCATTCAGAATCATCTTAGGGTAGGTGTTTATTTTTTCTCTAGTGCTACGTCATCGAAAGAAATTGATGAAGAAGTGGATTTGGTGTTGAATAAAATTAAGGGATATAAAATTACAATGCCAGTTGTCTTTGATATGGAAGAATTTGATCAGGGTGGAAGAATTGATGATTTATCGATGGAACAAAGGACAAAACTGGCTCTTCGCTTTTGTAAGAAGATCAAAGAGGCAGGATATACACCTATGATTTATGGAAATATGACTTGGCTATATCAGAATTATGATTTTGAAAAGATTTCGAAATATCCAATTTGGCTAGCCAGTTATTCAACAAGATGTCCGATGGAGGATAAATTTGATATGTGGCAATATTCAAATCAGGGTAGAGTAAATGGAATAGAAGGAGATGTAGATATAAATATTTATCTACAAAAGAAGTAAGTGAGTGTAATGAAAATGAATATAGTTGAAGGATATATGCCTTTTAAAGGATTTAAAACGTATTATCGTATTGTGGATGGTGGAGATAAGACTCCGTTGATTTGTTTACATGGTGGTCCTGGATCGACACATAATTATTTTGAAGTGTTAGATTGCATTGCCAAGACGGGAAGAAAAGTAATTATGTATGATCAACTTGGTTGTGGTAAATCATTTGTGGAAGGTCATGATGAATTGTGGAATCAAGATACGTGGATGGAAGAACTTGAAATGTTGATGGAACATTTAAATATTGAATCTTGTCATTTATTGGGACAATCTTGGGGTGGCATGTTAGCAATTGCTTATGCGATTGAAAAGAAAAATAAGAAACTTAAATCATTGATTCTTTCTAGCACACTTTCATCTGCTTCGTTGTGGGCAAGTGAGCAACATCGTATGATTGGCTTTATGTCTGATGATGAACAACAAGCTATTTTAAGTGAGGATTATGATTCTGAAGCATATCAAACAGCGAACGAGCATTATATGCAGCTTCATTGTGCAGGTCCATTTGATGAAGCTACACCGAAATGTGTGAAAAGAGAAAAGAAAACAGGGGCTCGAGCTTATTTAATTGGCTGGGGACCTAATGAATATACTCCGCTTGGAACTTTGAAGGATTTTGAATATACAAATCGATTGCATGAAATTGAGGTTCCTGCCCTTATAATTAGTGGAACGAATGATTTATGTACACCATTGGTCGCAAAAACAATGTATGATGGTATAAAAAATGCGAAATGGAACTTAATGTCAGGCTGTCGTCATATGTGTTTTGTGGATGATCATGATACATATTGCGATAATTTAGTGGATTGGTTAGCATCTGTTGAATAAAACGGATGCTTTTTTACATGTTTAAAAAAAATAGGTGTAATTTTCTTGTTTAAAACAATATTTATGACCCACTGATAAGGGTTGTCATTTCATTTTTGTTAAAATAGTTGAAAATCTAAAAAATAAAACACGGTGAAACGCGATAAATAAGGGCTTTAAAAGATTTTTTAAAATTTTTTAATTTAGGGGTTGAACACATAAAATATATGTGTTAGAATACAGGAGCTTGCGATGAAGTGCGAGGTTGCTGACCCACTGAGAACCGTTGTCATGGGTGTGGCCAGGTAATTCGTATGGAGCATGTTTATCTAGAATAAACGAAAGGAGTTAAACATGGCAAAAAATACTATGAGAATTCGCTTAAAGGCGTATGAGCACAGAATCTTAGATGATAGTGCAAAGAAAATTGTCGAAGCTGCGACAAAACACGGAGCTAAAAAGGTTGTAGGACCAGTTCCATTACCTACTGAAAAACAGGTAGTAACAATTCTTCGTGCGGTTCACAAATACAAAGATTCACGTGAACAATTTGAAATTCGTACGCACAAGCGTTTGATTGAGATTGTTGCACCAAACAAGGAAACGATCGATTCTTTACAAAGACTTGAACTTCCTAGCGGTGTCGACATCGAAATTAAACTTTAATGGAGGTGTCAATGATGAAAGGACTATTAGGAAGAAAATTAGGAATGACACAAGTCTTCACTGAAGATGGTGTATTAATTCCAGTAACTGTAGTTGAAGTAACACCAAATGTTGTTTTACAAAAGAAAACAGTTGAAACAGATGGTTACAACGCAGTTCAATTAGGATTTGAAGAAATCAAAGAAAAACGCACAACTAAAGCAAACATCGGACACTGTAAAAAAGCAAATACAAGTCCAAAGCGTTTCATTAAGGAAGTGCGCGATTGCGACATGGATGTAAATGTTGGCGATTTAGTTAATGTTGATATCTTTGCTGCAGGAGAAACAGTAGATGTAATCGGTACAAGTAAAGGTAAAGGTTACAATGGTACAATCGTTCGTAACAATGCTCACCAAGGTCCAAAAACTCACGGTGGATCTAAGAACATTCGTCACATCGGTTCATTAGCTACAAACGGTATTACTTCACGTCAAGGACGTATTATGAAGGGTACTATCATGGCTGGTCAAGAAGGTGGATATACTACTACAAACCAAAACTTGACAGTTATTAAAGTTGATACAGAAAACAACTATATGTTAATTAAAGGTAACGTTCCTGGACCTAGAAAAGGTTGCGTAATGGTACGTACTGCTAAAACTAGCAAGGGAGATAAAGAACCTGTTACTTTAGTTGACTATACTGCAAATAAGGAGGTTCAATAATGGCTACTATCGACGTAATTAACCAAGCTGGTGCAGTTGTTGGTTCAATCGAATTGAACGACGCTGTTTTCGGAATTGAACCACACCAACAGGCTATGTATGATGCATTAGTAATGCAAATGGCAAGCCGTCGTCAAGGAACTGCCGACACTAAGGGTCGTAGCGAAGTTTCTGGTGGTGGACGCAAACCTTACCGTCAAAAAGGTACAGGACGTGCTCGTCAAGGTTCTATCCGTGCTACTCAATTTAGAGGTGGTGGAACAGTATTCGGAGCTACTCCACGTAACTATGCATACCGCATTAATAAGAAAGTTCGCCGTTTAGCAGTTAAATCTGCTTTGAGCGAAAAAGTTCAAGAAACAGCATTCAGCGTTTTGGATAAATTTGAAATTGCTGAACCAAAGACAAAAACATTTGTTTCAATTATTGAAGCTATCCAAGCGCCTAAGAAAACATTGTTTGTTGTTGCTGATAGCGAAGAAGCAACAAACGTTTACTTATCAGCACGTAACATCGCTGGAGCTACAGTAATGTCTGCTTCTGCAATCAACACTTATGATTTAGTAAATGCAAACAAAGTTGTTATGACAAGCGCTGCCGTAAAACAAGTTGAGGAGGCATTGGCATAATGAAAGATTACAGAGACGTAATTATCCGCCCAATCATCACTGAAGCAACTATGAAGATGATGGCTGAAGATAACAAAGTAACTTTTGAAGTAGTTAAGGGTGTTAGTAAAATTGAAATTGCTAAAGCTGTTGAAGCTGCTTTCAATGTAGAAGTTGTAAAAGTAAATACAATGAACTGCAAACCAAAAACAAAACGTGTAGGTCGTTATGTTGGAAAAACAAGCGCTGTACACAAAGCTATTGTAAAAATTAAAGAAGGACAAACAATCGAATTGTTCGGTTCTGAAGAATAATCAGGGAGAAGACGCTATTTCCTGAATAAATATTGCGATAAGGAGGAAAATTAAGTTTATGCCAATTAAGAAGTATAAACCAATGACACCTGGACGTCGTGGAATGACAACTTTGGCTAAAGATGATATTACAGCATCTAAACCAGAAAAAAGCTTGTTAGCTCCATTGAAATCAAAAGGTGGAAGAAACAACACAGGACGTATTACTACACGTCACCAAGGTTCTGGACACAAAAGAACATACCGTATCATCGATTTCAAACGTAACAAAGACAACGTGCCTGCACGTGTTGCTACAATTGAATACGATCCAAACCGTTCAGCAAACATTGCATTGTTAAACTATGCTGATGGTGAAAAACGTTATATCATCGCTCCAAAAGATTTGAAGGTTGGTATGACAGTTGTATCAGGAACAGAAACAGATATCAAAATTGGTAACTGCTGTGAAATGAGAAACATGCCTGAAGGTACATTCATTCACAACGTTGAATTGAAGCCAGGTAAAGGTGGACAGATGGCTCGTAGTGCTGGATGTTCAGCTCAGATCTTAGGTATTGAAGACAAATATGTAACTTTACGTTTATCTTCTGGTGAAGTTCGTAAAGTATTAGCTAACTGCCGTGCTACTGTAGGTACAGTTGGTAATGAAGATTACAGCTTAGTTAACTATGGTAAAGCAGGTCGTAACCGTTGGAGAGGTATTCGCCCAACTGTTCGTGGTTCTGTAATGAACCCTAATGATCACCCTCATGGTGGTGGTGAAGGACGTACACCTATCGGACGTAAATCACCAATGACTCCTTGGGGTAAAAAAGCATTGGGTGTTAAAACTCGTCGTAACAAGAAGGCTAGTACAAAATTAATTGTACGTCGTCGTAATGGTAAGTAGGCAAGGAGGTAAGATACAATGAGTCGTAGTTTGAAAAAAGGACCTTTCTGTGATGACCATTTGATGAAAAAGGTTGTTGCATTAAACGAAGCCGGAAAAAAAGAAGTTATTAAAACTTGGAGCCGTCGTTCTACAATCTTCCCTCAATTTGTTGAACACACATTTGCCGTTTATAACGGTAAGGAACATGTTCCTGTTTATGTAACAGAAGACATGGTTGGACACAAATTAGGTGAATTCGTTCCAACACGTAAATACACTGGTCATGGATCAGATGATAAGAAATCTAGATAGTAGGAGGAGAAGAAATGGAAGTAAAAGCTACCGCAAAAACTCTACGTATTCAACCTCGTAAAGCAAGACTAGTCTTAGACTTGATCCGTGGAAAAGACGTAGAAGAAGCAGCTGCTATTTTGAAATTCTTACCTAACAAAGGTGGATACCTTGTTGGTAAAGTATTACACTCAGCTGTTGCTAACGCAGTTAACAATAACGATTTAGATGAAAGCAAGTTATATGTGAAGGCTTGCTGGGCTGACGAAGGAATTACTTTGAAACGCTTCATGCCTCGTGCAAAAGGTAGTGCGAGTGCTATTCACAAACGTACAAGCCACATTACAGTTGTAGTGGCTGAAAAAGAGTAGGAGGTAAGCTATGGGACAGAAAGTAAGTCCAATTGGAATGCGTGTCGGAGTCATTCGTGACTGGCAATCAAGATGGTACGCTGACGATAAAGAATTCGGAACATTATTAATGGAAGATGTTAAGATTCGTGAATTAGTTGAAGCATACTATGCAAAATTATCAAACGAAGCTGTCGACAAACGTAAGGCAGACCCTCAAATCTCTCGTATCGAAATCGAACGTACTAAGGGTCGTATGACAGTTATTATCCGTACTGCTCACCCTGGTGTAGTAATCGGTCAAGATGGAAAATCAATCGAAGGATTGAAAAAGAAAGTAGCTAAAATTGCTTCTGCAAAGAACGTTCAAATTAACGTTGTAGAAGTTGCTAATCCTAACTTAGATGCTCGTTTAGTAGCTCGTTGGATTGCAAATGAATTGGAAGGACGTAAATCTTTCCGTGCAACTCAGAAGAAAGCTATTCAAAACACTATGCGTGCTGGTGCAAAAGGTATCAAAACTGCTGTATCTGGACGTCTTGGTGGAGCTGATATGGCACGTACTGAAGGATATTCAGAAGGAGTTGTTCCTTTACATACACTTCGTAGTGATATTGACTATGCTTGGGAAGAAGCTGCGACTCAATATGGTCGTCTAGGTGTTAAAGTTTGGATCTGCCGTGGTGAAGTATTACCTGGTGAAATGGTTAAAGAACCTGAAGCTCCAAAACAACGCCCAATGCGTAAAGGAAAAGGACGTCGTCGTCCAGATGCTCGTTCAAACCGTGCCCCTAAAGATGCTGCTAAAAATGCAGCACCTGCAGAAAAAGGAGGTAACGAATAATGTTAATGCCTAAACGTACAAAGTATCGTCGTCCTCACCGTTTGAGCTACGAAGGTCGTTCAAAAGCAGGTCGTACAATTGACTTTGGTGAATATGGATTGGTTGCTGAATCAGGAAACTATGTAAGTAACCGTCAAATTGAAGCAGCCCGTATTGCTATGACACGTTATATGAAACGTGGAGGAAATGTTTGGATTCGTATTTTCCCTCACATGGCACGTACTAAAAAACCTCTAGAGGTTCGTATGGGTTCTGGTAAAGGTGCTCCTGAAGGATGGGTAGCAGTAGTTCAACCAGGACGTGTAATGTTCGAAGTTGGTGGAGTAAGTGAAGAAGTAGCTCGTGAAGCTTTACGTCTTGCTGCTCACAAATTACCAGTTAAAACTCGTTTTGCTAGAAAAGGAGAAGTGAAGTAATGTTAGCTAAAGAAATCCGCGAAAAAACAAATGAAGAGCTTCTTCAGGAAATCGATACGCTTAAAGATGAACTTTTTAACCTTCGTTTCCAGCAAGCCACAGGACAGTTAGAAAATACAGCTCGTTTAAAAACTGTTAAGAAGACAATTGCTCGTATTAAAACTGTATTGACAGAGCGTGAAAACGCTGGTCAAGAATAGGGAGGACGTATCTAATGGAAAGAAACGCTCGTAAAGTATACCGTGGTACAGTTGTGTCTGATAAAATGGACAAAACTATCACAGTTATGGTAGAAACTAAAAAAACACACCCATTATATGGTAAACGTGTTAAATATTCTAAAAAATTCAAAGCTCACGATGAAAACAACGAAGCTCGTATCGGAGATAAAGTAGTAATTATGGAAACTCGTCCATTATCAGCTACAAAACGTTTCCGTTTAGTAGAAATCGTTGAAAAGGCTCGTGGTTAATACTAGGAGGAGAAAGCAATGATTCAAAACGAAAGTCGTATGCGCGTTGCTGACAACACTGGAGCTAAAGAAGTTTTAGTTATCCGTTGTTTAGGTGGAAGCGTCAGAAAATTTGCAAACATCGGTGATGTCGTTGTATGTGCTGTTAAACAGGCTACTCCTGGTGGATCCGTAAAAAAAGGTGATGTAGTTAAGGCTGTAATCGTACGTACACGTCGTGGTGTTCGTCGTGAAAACGGAACTTACATCAAATTTGATGATAACGCTTGTGTAATCATCAAAGACGATAAGACGCCAAAGGGAACTCGTATCTTCGGTCCAGTTGCACGTGAATTACGTGACAAAGACTTCATGAAGATCGTATCTCTTGCGCCAGAAGTATTATAGGAGGTGTGTCTAAGTGAGAATTAAAAAAGGTGATAAAGTAAAAGTTATTACAGGTGCTTACAAGGGCACAATCGGTGAAGTAAAAGCTGTATTCCCTAAGGAAGACAGAGTTATCGTTGAAGGTGTTAACATGGTTAAAAAACACTTGAAACCAACTCAAGCAAATCCAGATGGTGGAATTGTTGAAAAAGAAGCTAAAATTCACGTTTCAAATGTAATGCTTTATGATGAAAAAGCAAAAGTTGCTAGCCGTATTACAACAAAAGTTGAAGTTGTAGATGGTAAAAATGTAAAAACACGCGTCTTCAAAAAGAGCGGTAACGAAGTGAAGTAGGAGGGTAGAAGATGAATCGTTTACAAGAAAAATATAAAAACGTAGTTGTCCCTCAAATGATGAAAGATTTCGAATACAAATCTGTCATGGAAGTACCTCACGTTGAAAAAGTTGTTATTAATATTGGTGTAGGTGATGCTATCACTAACGCTAAATTATTAGACGAAGCTGTTGAAGAATTGGCAGCAATTACTGGTCAAGCTCCAGTTGTAACAAAAGCTAAAAAATCAATTGCGAACTTCAAATTACGTGAAGGTATGCCAATTGGATGTAAAGTAACTTTACGTAAAGAAAAAATGTATGAATTCTTAGATAAGCTATTCAACATTTCATTACCTCGTGTACGTGACTTCCGTGGAGTTAGCGATACTAGCTTCGATGGTCGTGGAAACTATACATTAGGTATTAAAGAACAAATCATTTTCCCTGAAATTGATTTCGATAAAGTAGACCGTACTCGTGGTATGGACATCGTAATCGTTACATCAGCGAAAACAAACGAAGAAGCAAAGGCATTATTAACTCAAATGGGTATGCCTTTCAAAAAGTAGGAGGAGCTTTTAAATGGCAAAGAAATCAATGATTAACAAACAACAGCGTCCTCAAAAATTTAAAGTTCGTGAGTACACTCGTTGTGAACGTTGTGGTCGTCCACACTCTGTATTAAGAAAATACAAATTATGTCGTATTTGCTTCCGTGAATTGGCTTACAAAGGTCAAATTCCTGGAGTTAAAAAGGCTAGTTGGTAAGGAGGTATATTGCATATGATTATGACTGATCCTATTGCGGATATGCTGACTAGAATCCGCAATGCTTTGCAACAAAAGCATGCCTCTGTCAGTATGCCAGCGAGCAATGAAAAGAAAGCAATTGCTCAAATTTTGAAAAATGAAGGTTTCATCGTAGACTTCAACGTTGAAGGCGATGTTAAGAAAACTTTGAACATTGAATTGAAATACGGACCTAACAATGAAAAAGTTATCAGCGGTTTACGTCGTATTTCTAAACCTGGTCTTCGTGTTTACGCTAAAGTAGAAAACTTACCTAGCGTATTAAACGGATTAGGAATTGCAATCATTTCTACAAGCAATGGAATGATGACTGACAAAGAAGCAAGAAAGAACCACTTAGGTGGAGAAGTTATTGCTTACGTTTGGTAATAAATATATAGGAGGATAAAACGTAATGTCACGTATCGGGAATAAACTGATTACCGTTCCTGCAGGAGTTACTGTTGAAGTAGCTGCCGGGAATGAGGTGACTGTTAAAGGACCTAAGGGTTCTTTAACACGTACATTCTCTTCTTTGATGGAAATCCACGTAGAAGAAAATGTTGTCACTGTAAAACGTCCAAATGACGAAAAACACACTAAACAATTACACGGAACAACTCGTGCATTGTTACACAACATGGTAGTTGGTGTATCTGAAGGATTCACTAAAGACTTAGAATTAGTTGGTATCGGATTCCGTACAGCAATGAAAGGAAACGTATTAACTATGAACGTTGGATACTCTCACCCAGTTGAGATGCCAGTTAAAGAAGGCTTAGAAGTAACTTGTCCAACTGCTACAACTATCAAAGTTGCAGGTATCGATAAACAAGAAGTTGGAGAATTTGCAGCAAATGTTCGTGCTGTTCGTAAACCAGAACCTTACAAAGGAAAAGGTATTCGCTATGTTGGTGAAATCATCCGTCGTAAGGAAGGTAAAACAGCAGGTAAGAAATAGTAGTGGGAAAGGAGATCAAAAATGTTTACTAAAGTATCACGTAATGAAACTCGTGTACGTCGTCACAAACGTGTACGTACAAAAATTAGCGGAACTCCAGAATGCCCACGTTTATGCGTATTCAGAAGTAACGCAAACATCCATGTACAAATCATTGATGATGTTAACCAAAACACATTGGTCAGTGCTTCAAGTGTTGACATGAAATTAGAAAATGGTGGTAACGTGGAAGCAGCTCGTTTGGTAGGAACTGAAATTGCTAAGCGCGCACTAGAAAAGAATATTAAAGAGGTTGTATTTGACCGTGGTGGATATGTTTACGCAGGTCGTGTACAGGCTTTAGCAGAAGCAGCTCGTGAAGCTGGCTTAGAATTTTAGGAGGTCGCACAATGGCAATGGATAGAAAACCAAAAAGAGACCAAAAAGAATTTGAAGAACAAGTAATCTCTATCAACCGTGTAACTAAAGTAGTTAAAGGTGGACGTCGTTTCCGTTTTGCTGCATTAGTTGTAGTTGGAGATCGTAAAGGCCGTGTTGGTATTGGTACAGGAAAAGCTAACGAAGTTCCTGATGCAATCAAAAAGGCTGTTGAAGATGCTAAGAAAAACATCTTCACTGTACCAGTAATTGGTACAACAATCCCTCACGAAATTACTGGTAGATATGGTGCAGGATCTGTATACATGCGTCCAGCTATCGAGGGTACTGGTGTTATCGCCGGTGGTGCAACTCGTGCAATCCTTGAGTTAGCAGGTATCAGTGATATCTTAACTAAATGTTTAGGATCACGTACAAAGATCAACGTTGTTCGTGCAACAGTTGATGCATTACAAAACTTAAGAACTGTAGAAAGCGTTGCTGCGCTTCGTGGTAAGAAGCCAGAAGAAATTCGCGGGTAATAGGAGGTAAATCAGATGAAATTACATACAATGAATTTAGCCGAAACTCGCACAGAACGTAACCGTGTAGGTCGTGGACCTGGAAGCGGAAACGGAAAAACAAGCGGTCGTGGACAAAAAGGTCAAAAATCAAGATCAGGTGGAGGAGTTCGCCTAGGTTTTGAAGGTGGTCAAACACCATTAGCAAGACGTTTACCAAAACGTGGATTCACTAACTTCAACCGTAAAGAATATGCTATCGTTAACGTTGAAACATTGAATGCATTTGAAGATGGTGCAACAGTTAATGCAGCTGCTTTAATTGAAGCTGGTATAATTAAAAAAGAACTTTCTGGACTTAAAGTTTTAGGTAACGGTGAGTTAACTAAAAAATTAACTGTACAAGCAGTTAAGTTCTCTAAGTCAGCTCAAGAAGCTATTGAAAAAGCAGGCGGAAAAGTAGAGGTTCTATAATATGGCAGGCAAGATAAAGGCAATGTGGACGAATAAGGATATCCGTAATAGGATCCTATTCACCCTATTTGCCTTTCTTGTCTATCGTTTGGGATCAGCAATTACTGTACCTGATGTAAATACAGCAGATTTAGTAAATGGTATTGGAGAAAACTCATTGTTCGCAATGTTGAATCTATTAGGAGGTGGAGGACTTGAACAGTTCTCTGTCTTCGCTTTAGGTGTTACTCCATATATTACAGCTTCTATCATTATTCAGTTATTAAGTATGGATGTTATTCCTCATTTAACTGAGCTTAGTAAAGCTGGAGCAAATGGTCGTAAAACTTTAGACAAGTATACTAGATATCTTGCGGTCGTGTTTGCCTTTGTGCAATCATTCTCTTTGGTATACGGTTTTTCTAAAACATATACTGGATTGATTGTCGGCGGTGTTACAATCAGTAAGATTTTATATATTGCAACAATATTTGCGGCAGGAAGTATGTTTTTAGTTTGGATTGGTGACCAGATTTCAATGAAAGGTATTGGAAATGGTATTTCCATGGTAATTATGGCTGGTATTGTTGGACGTATGCCACAACAATTTTCTAGCGCATGGTCAAGTTTAATTACAGGTGAGTCTGCGCCTACCTATGGAGCTTGGTTATTTGCTGCATATATATTAGTATATTTATTAATTATTATCTTTGTTACGTTAATTAATACGGCTGAAAGAAGAATTCCAATTCAATATACATCAAGTTCAATTTCTTTGAGTAGACCAAGTGAAGCAAACTATTTGCCATTAAAGGTCAATTCTGCAAGTGTAATTCCGGTTATCTTTGCAAGTTCATTGATGATGGCACCAATTCAAATTGCTTCATTCTTCCCATCAAATGATTTCATTAAAGAAATGCAAAAATGGTTAGGATTGCAAACTTGGTATTCACTTGTGATTTATGTATTATTGATTTTATTCTTTACATTCTTCTACACAAAGATGCAAATCAATCCGGAAAAAGTTGCTGAAAATTTAGGTAAATCAGGTTCTTATATTCCAAGTGTTCGTCCAGGTACGGAAACAAAAGATTATATTAATCGTGTATTATCTAGAATTACAGTTTTAGGTTCAGTAGCATTAGCTATCATTGCTGTTATGCCACATATCATGCCACTTATTTGGCCTGATCTTCCAAACTCAATGGCTTTGGGAGGAACAGGAATGATCATTGTTGTTGGTGTTGCTATTGAAACAGTACGTCAAGTACAAGGATTAATTACTCAAAAATCTTACAAGAAATATTACGAAGATTAATATCTTCAGGAGAATAGATATGAATATATTTATTATGGGTGCTCCTGGATCTGGTAAAGGTACATTCTCAACAAAAATCAAAGAAGAATTTAACTTAAACCACATTTCTACAGGAGATATCTTCCGTGCAAATATTGCCGGTGGAACTGAATTAGGTCTACAAGCAAAAGCTTATTCAGAAAAAGGACTATTAGTTCCTGATGAAATCACAAACAAAATGGTTAAGGATTACTTAAACACTTTGGAAGATAAAAAGAATGGATATTTATTAGATGGATATCCAAGAACTTTGGCTCAAGCAAAAGCTTTTGAAGAAATGACAGAAGGAACTGACTTAGCAGTTGAAAAAATTGTTTATATGGATGTTCCATTTGACGAATTAACTCGTCGTATTACAGGTCGTCGTACTTGTAAAAAATGTGGAGAAATCTACAACATCTATTCAAAACCATCAAAAGTTGAAGGTGTATGTGATGTTTGCGGTGGAGAATTATCACAACGTAAAGATGACAACGAAGAAAGCTTAAAGGTTCGTTTAGATGAATATGCAAAAAATACTGAACCAGTAATTGCATATTATGAAGAAAAAAATATGGTTTCTAAAATTGACGCGTCAAAATCTATGGAAGAAATTTGGCCAGAATTAAAAGAAGCCTTGAAAAACAAGTAAGTTGCGCTTATAATATATAAGCGCAACTTTGCTTGCGATTTATACATTCACGTTTCTGTTAAAATCCGCATGTACACATACGCATTTTAGCAGGGCCATTAAAATACGTGAATCATTACGTAGGAGGAAGAAAGATGAAAGTAAGACCATCTGTTAAACCAATCTGCGACAAGTGTCGAGTAATTCGACGCAAAGGACGTGTGATGGTAATTTGTGAAAACCCAAAACACAAACAGAGACAAGGAAACTAAAGTAGGAGGAAACTAAATGGCTCGTATAGCAGGAGTAGATATTCCAAACGACAAACGAGTTGTCATCTCATTGACATACATCTATGGAATTGGATTGACAACATCAAAGAAAGTATTGGAAGAAGCAGGCATCAGTGAAGATGTTCGAGTAAAAGATTTAACTGAAGAACAATTAAATGCAATTCGTAAAACAATCGATGCAATCAAAGTCGAAGGAGACTTAAGAAGAGAAGTACAATTAAACATCAAGAGATTGATGGAAATTGGATGCTACAGAGGAATGCGTCACAGAAAAGGATTGCCAGTACGTGGACAAAGAACAAAGACAAACGCAAGAACACGTAAAGGAAAAGCCAAGACAGTGGCTAACAAGAAGAAGTAGCAGGGAAGGAGAGTAAAGAATGGCAAAAGTACAGAAGACACGTAAGAGACGTGTTAAAAAGAATATTGCGCGAGGATGTGCACACATTCACTCGACTTTCAATAATACAATCGTAACAATTACAGATGAAAACGGAAATGCCGTAGCATGGAGTAGTGCAGGAGCATTAGGATTCAAGGGAAGTCGTAAATCAACACCATATGCAGCACAATTAGCTGGAGAAGCAGCAGGAAAAGCAGCAATGGATCACGGAATGAAGACAGTATCCGTAGATGTAAAAGGACCTGGACCTGGACGTGAAGCAGCAGTAAGAGCATTACAGGTAGCTGGTTTAGAAATTACAATGATCAATGATGTAACACCAATTCCACACAACGGATGTCGTCCACCAAAACGACCTCGTGGATAGTCACCATACTAAGGAGGTGTCCAGATGAGCACAAAGTTTAAAATTTCGACTATCGAAGAAACAACAAAAGAAGGTAAATTCTTATTAGAACCATTAGAATATCGTTATGGTACACCATTAGGTAATGCACTTCGTCGTGTATTATTATCTTCAATTCCTGGCGGAGCAATCTTCAGTATTCGTATTGATGGTGTTTACCATGAATTTACAGGTATTAAAGGTGTAAAAGAAGATGTTGCTTCAATTATTTTAAATCTGAAACAATTAATTCTAGATATTGATATTCATGACAATGAAGTTTATACACTTCGTATTGATCAGGAAGGACCTAAAACAGTCGTTGCTGGTGATATTGAATGTCCTACTGGCGTTATAGTTTTAAATAAAGAATTACCAATTTGTACTTTGTCAGAAGGAGGTTCTATTCATATGGAACTTCAGGCTCGTTTAGGCCGTGGATTTGTACGTTCTGATGTTAATAAAAGAATGTATCAAAACGAAGGACAACCTCTTGGTATTATTTATACAGACTCACTATATTCACCAATTAAGAATGTTAGCTATGTAGCTAATCCAGTTAAAGGTGATGATGGAAGTATGTATGATTCATTAGAGTTAAATGTTACTACAGATGAAACAATTAAACCAAGTGAAGCATTAGCTGTTGCTGGTAAAATTTTACGTGATCACCTATCAATTTTAGCTACAGTAGATGAAGCTAGTCTTGAAGTGAAGGAAAAAGAAGTTGAAGTTTCAGAAGAACCAGTAGTTCATGCAACTCACAAAATGATTGAAGACTTAGAATTATCAGTTCGTTCTTATAACTGTTTAAAACGTGCTGGTATTGCGACTGTGGATGAATTGACTCAAAAAACAGAAGAGGAAATGATTCACGTACGTAATTTAGGAAAGAAATCATTACAAGAAGTTAAAGACAAAATTAAGGAATTAGGATTGTCTTTTAAGCAAAATAACGGATAGGAGGAAATACCATGTGGAATCGTAAATTGGGACGTAAAGCCGATCATCGTAAAGCATTGTTGCGTAACATGGCAACATCTTTGATTGAAAACGGACAAATCGAAACAACAGAAATGAAAGCAAAAGAATTAAGCGCTGTAATGGACTCATTAGTTACATTAGCAAAACGTGGAGATTTACATGCACGTAGACAAGCAGCAGCTTATGTTCGTAATGTAGAAGTAGATGAAGAGGGAACAACAGCTCTTCAAAAATTATTCAATGAAATTGGACCAGCATATGCAGATCGTAATGGTGGATACACTCGTGTAGTTAAGACACGTATCCGTCGTGGAGATGCAGCTCCAATGGCAATTGTACAATTCGTGAAGTAGTAGTTACTACTTCACTTTTCTTTTAAGGGAGAATAGATATGAGTGATTTAGAACAATACGCAAAAGAACATCAAGTACCTATTATGATGGATGGTGGGTTAAAATTCTTGTTAGAGCAGCTTCAAAAGAATCAATGCCTGTCATTTTTAGAATTAGGAACTGCGATTGCGCGTACATCTATTGAAGTGGCTAAATTAGATCCTAGAATGAGAGTTGTCACAATTGAAAGAAATCCGGACATGATTGTTGAGGCTAAGAAAAACATTGAGGAAAGTGGATTATCGGATCGAATTACTTTAATTGAAGGGGATGCTCTTGAGGTAGATGTTGAGGGCATGTTTGACTGTATTTTTATTGATGCGGCCAAGGCACAATATCGACGTTTTTTCGAGAAATATTGTACCCATTTGAATGAGAATGGTATAATTGTATCAGATAATATGAATTTTCATGGTTTGGTAGAACATCCAGAATTATCGCGTAATCGTAATACACGTCAATTGGTTCGTAAGATCCATGATTATCATACGTATTTGGCAAATCTTACAGATTATGAAACCGCATTTTATGATTATGGAGATGGAGTTGCCTTAACAAGGAGGAAATAATTATGAATCTTTTTAAATTTTTAGTTGGAGCAACTGCAATTACAGTAGGTGCTTGTGCAGTTGCAGGTAAGGTTCGTCGTGATAGAGAAAGACAAGAAGAGTTAGATGATTTCTTATGTCCAGATATTGATGAACCCATTGAAAAGGAGATTCAGCCAAGTGTAAGCCCATTAAAAGCGATGGAATCAGATATCATGGGCTTTAAAGATGCACAAGAAGATATTTTACCAGTAACATTAACATATGGCTTTGATTCTAAGGATGCGGCTAAGCAATTCCAAACAGAAATTGCTGAAAATGGCTTAACTTCTTCATATGATGACGAAGATAAAGTTGTAGATGTCATTTATCATGAAGGGTTAAATGAGAGTGATATTAAGATCTTATCCGATATACTTGTAAATGCATGTACAAACAATAGTGCAGAATATAAAGGATTTCATTTTAAATAAATAGTGGCTTGAGCGTGCTCAAGCCATTTTAATATGGTATAATGGTTCCGTTTATGGTGGAGGATATGTGATGGAAGCAATTGAAGTTTCACATTTAACTTTTTCCTATGATGGGAAAAACGATATATTAAAAGATGTTTCTTTTTCAATCCCAAAGGGAAGCTATACAACAATTATTGGACATAATGGTTCTGGTAAGAGTACAATGGCAAAACTAATCATTGGTTTGTTGGAGGCGAAAAAGGGAAAAATTCAGATTTTAGGTCAAGAACTAAATGAAGAAAGTGTTTATGAATTGAGAAGTCATGTTGGGATTGTATTTCAAAATCCAGATAATCAATTTATTGGTTCCACAGTGGCAGATGATATTGCGTTTGGTTTAGAAAACCATTGTGTAGAACAAGAAAAAATGCAGTCTATTATTGAGGATGTCGCAAGCCGTGTTGGAATGACTGATTTTTTAAGTGCAGAACCAACTAAATTATCTGGTGGACAAAAACAACGTGTTGCGATTGCTGGTATTTTAGCTATTGAGCCAGACATCATTATTTTTGATGAGTCAACAAGTATGTTGGATCCTCAAGGTAAGGCAAGTATCAATGAGCAGATTCGTAAATTACATGAAGAAAAGAATATTACGATTTTATCTATTACTCATGACATGGAAGAGGTTGCTCAATCTGAAAATGTCATTGTATTAGAAAATGGTCAAATTGCGATGCAAGGAACGCCAATGGATATTTTTAAACAGGAAGATAAGTTAGCTAGAATGCAGCTAGATATTCCTTTCGCGTTAAAGATTTCTAAGGAATTAAAGAAGCGTGGAATCTTTAAAGAAAATGTATGTCGTTTAGACGAGGTGGTAGAAAAGTTATGTCGATTGAAATAAAGAATTTAGAACACACATATAATGAAAATACTCCCTTTTCACATGCAGCCTTAAAAGGGATTAACCTTTCTATTCCAGAAGGAAAAGTAACTGCGATTATTGGTCAGACTGGATCGGGTAAATCGACTTTAGTTCAGCACTTGAATGGTCTATTGATTCCAACGGCAGGTACTTTGGATATTTGTGGTTTTCATATTCAGCCTTTGTTGAAAATCAAAGATGTTAAGCAATTAAGAAAAGAAGTTGGACTTGTATTCCAGTTTCCTGAATATCAATTGTTTGAAGAGACAATTGGTAAGGATATAGCGTTCGGGCCAAAAAACTTTGGCACAAGTGAAGAAGATGCTTCTCAACTTGTTAAGAAGGTTTTACCAGTTGTTGGTTTGGATGAAAGTTATTTAGAGCGTTCGCCATTTGATTTGAGTGGAGGACAGAAACGTCGTGTTGCGATTGCCGGTATTTTAGTATTGGATCCTAAGGTCTTAGTTTTAGATGAGCCAACAGCAGGACTAGATCCTCAGGGTGCTCAGGAAATGATGACTTTGTTTATGAACTTAAATAAAAAAGAAGGTAAAACCGTTCTTTTAGTCACACATGATATGGAGCATGTTATGAACTATTGTGATCATGTGATTGTGTTAAGTCATGGTGAAGTTACGCAGGAAGCGGATGTAAAGGAATTCTTTAAACATCCAGAATATTTACAGGAAATTGGTATTAATCCGCCTAGTATTGTACGTTTAAAAATGCAATTAGAGGAAAATGGATTTGAAATGGATCCAGATACTATGGATATGAATTCACTTGTGGATTCAATAGAAAAGCAGGTGAAGAAACATGAATAATGTTGCGTTAGGACAATACATGCCACTAGATTCTGTGGTTCATAAGATGGATCCTAGATCTAAGATCATGATCATGTTGTTTTTGATGGTCGCAATCTTTATTCCTGCAGGAGCCTTTGGGTATGTGGTTATTGGTGTTTTTATTCTGTTTAGTTTATATTTATCAAAATTAAATATTAAATATGCCCTAAGAACGATGAAACCCATGTTGTGGATGATGGCTTTCTTGTTGGTTATTAACTTATTGGTTATCAAGACAGGGACACCATTATTTTCAATTAAGGGATTTACAATTTATAGTGATGCCGTAAACCAAACGTTGTATATTGTGGTTCGTTTAATGTTGATGATTATTATTACAACTGCATTAACAGCTACAACGAAGCCTTTGGATTTGACTTTGGGAATTGAAAAATTATTAAAGCCTTTTGAAAAAATTGGTGTACCAGCCCACATTATTGCGATGATGATTAGTATTGCGTTGCGTTTTATTCCTACGTTGATTGAAGAAACACAACGTATCATGAATGCGCAGGCAAGTCGTGGTGTGGATTTAGAAAATGGTAGTATCAAAGAAAAAATCATGGCTATCTTGTCCTTGATTGTTCCTTTGTTTGTATCTGCTTTTGATCGTGCGGATCAACTCGCAAATGCGATGGAAGCCAGGGGCTATGATCCTTCAAGACAAAGAACACGTTATAAAGTGTTAAAGATGCAGACAATTGATTATGCTTCAATGATTTTAAGTGTTGTCGTACTTTGTGCTTGTATTGGTATTTGGGTATTATGATTGTAAAGGCAATCGTCAGTTATGATGGTTTTAATTATGCAGGCTGGCAAAAACAAGAGAATGCTTTAGGTATTCAACAGGTGATTGAAGAAGCTTTGTATAAAATCACAAAAGAGAATGTAGATGTTGTGGCGAGTGGAAGAACGGATGCAGGTGTTCATGCATTAGGTCAAGTTTTTCATTTTGAGACAAGTAAAAATATTCCTGCTATTCAATATGAAAGAGCATTGAATGCATTGCTTCCTAAAGATATTCGTATCTTAAAAACAGAAGAAAAGCCTGATGATTTTCATGCGCGTTTTAGTGCAGTTGCCAAGCGATATGATTATTATTGTTCGTATGATATAAAGAATCCGTTTAATTATAAGTATCGGAATCTACTTGCAAAAAGACTGGATATGGATGCGATGAAAAGTGCATCAAAAGTATTTTTGGGATCTCATGATTTTACGAGTTTTGCCTCAAGTAAAATTGATCCTAGAAAGCCTAGGGTAAAAACAATTTCAAATATTGAAATTAATGAAGAAGGTACAGATGTGCATTTCATTTTTGAAGGTACTGGTTTTCTAAGATATCAAGTTCGTATGATGACGGGTACTTTAATTGCGGTGGGTCAGCATAAAATCGATGCTGATGATGTGCAAAGAATGTTGGATGCGAAGAATAAGTCGGCATGTCGTTATAATGCACCGAGTTGTGGTTTATATTTAGTGGAGGTAATGTACGAATGAGACAGACAAATTTTCATACACATACATCTCGTTGTCATCATGCGTTTGGCAATGATGAAGAATTTGTTTGTGCTGCCATTCAAAATGGCTTTGAAGTATTGGGATTTTCGGATCATGCTTGTTGGAAATATGATTCAAGCTTTGTAGCTCATATGCGCATGAAGCTTGATGAATTTGATGATTATAAAGATAGCGTTTTATATTTGAAAGATAGATATAAGAAGCGGATTGAAATTCGTTTTGGCTTAGAAGCTGAATACTTTCCTAAATATATGGATTGGTTGTTAGATTTCTGTATTGAAAATGATATTGATTACTTGATTTTTGGTAATCATTATTATGGCACAGATGAAGATCGTATTTATTTAGGTGGAGCCAAAGGTAAGTATATTAAAGGCTATTTTGATACTTGTGTGGAAGGTATGAAAACGGGTATGTATGCATACTTGGCTCATCCTGAATTGATTTTAAGAAGTACGGGTGGTGTAATAACACCTGAAATCGAAGAGGGCTTCCATAGAATTTGTAAGACAAGCCAAGATTATAATGTACCATTAGAGTTTAATGTATTGGGTATGCAGCATAATGAGTGTATGGGGTATGAAGAATATCCACATTCTAGATTCTGGCAGATTGCCAAGCAATATGATGTAAAGGCAATCATTGGTATGGATGCGCATGAGACTGGTGATTTAAACAAAAAATGGTATGATTTAGCATTAGAAAAACTATCTCAATTTGATATAGAAATCATTGATGATATACCTTCAATTGATTATAAAAAGATAAAAGAAAACAAGATCAAAGTTTAGCTAAAATAAAGCTAAACTTTTTGCTTTTTTTGATTGACTTTTATATAGATATTGAATATCATATTAGGTGGCTAAACTCTGGCCTTTTGAGCCCCGGTAAACGCTCAAATCAAGGAGGAAATTAGATATGCGTCAAACTACTATGGCAAAACCTGCCGATGTAACACGTACATGGTATGTAGTTGATGGAAACGGACAAACATTAGGACGTTTGGCTTCAACATGTGCTCATGTATTAAAAGGTAAACACAAACCTACATACACACCAAATGTTGACTGTGGTGATTATGTAATTGTGATCAATGCTGACAAGGTCGAAATGACTGGAAACAAGTTGAATACTGAAAAGTATTACAACCACTCTGGATACTTTGGAGGTATGCGTGTGCGTACAGCTAAAGAAATGAAAGAGAAATACCCTGTTGAATGGGTTGAAAGAGCAATCAAAGGTATGTTACCTCACACTAAATTAGGTGATGTACAACGTGGACACGTATTCGTATACGCTGGTAGCGAACACCCACATGCTGCTCAAAAACCTGTTGAATTGAAGGTAAGAGGATAAGGAGGAATAGAATATGAAAAAATCTAACACTGTTCAATATCATGGCGTTGGACGTCGTAAAAAATCTGTTGCTCGTGTCTTTTTACGTCCAGGTACAGGTAATATCGTAGTCAACGGAAAAACTTTGGAAGAATACCTTCCATTGGAAACTTTACGTATGGTTGTTAAATCACCATTAGAAATCACTAACACAGTTGATCAATTTGATGTGATTATCAACGTACAAGGTGGAGGATACACTGGTCAATCTGGTGCTATGCGTCACGGAATCACTCGTGCTTTAATGGAAGCTAGTGAAGACTACCGTCCAGTATTAAAAGCTGCAGGATTCGTTACTCGTGACCCTCGTGCTAAAGAACGTAAAAAATACGGTCTTAAAGCAGCTCGTCGTGCTCCACAATTCTCTAAACGTTAGTATTTTACTTACTAAGAGAACACAAAAGCCTTTATATAAAGGCTTTTTTCTTTTGCCTAATTGTCCTAAATTCGTATGCGTAGGTCACAAGTAGGTCACACAAAAAATTAAACTAAAAACCTCGAAGAATATCACTTCGAGGCCATTTTTTATATTTTGTTGATCGCATCCAACAAGGTCTGATAATCCATATGAGTATATACTTTTTCAGTCAAGCTCATTGCACCTTTATGGCCAACAATCTTCTTGATTGTCGTTGGATTTACATCCACTTTTGTCAGTAATGATATACAAGTATGTCTTGTATCATGTGGAGTGTGCTTCATGTTTAATCGTTTCATACTCCTGCATCAATATTGACTTATCCGATTTTCTGATACCGGTAATAACTTTTATATAAGGCGTATTCTTCAGATTCTTTATTCGATTCAGGTATTCAGTTCGTTCAATGGTTTTCATATTGCCTCACTTTCAAAAAATGAAATTTTTTAAACTTTTGAAAGTGAATAGTATGCTTTTATTAATTTTTTTCTTTATATTTTAAGAATTCTTAGATATTATTGGAATAGTTGGAGGTGTATAACATGAAATTGGAAAAAAGGATAGAACTATGTGATTCTATGACACCGCTAGAGTCTGAAATCGCATCTTATATTTTAAATAATAAAGATGAGATTACGAAACTAAAAATTCAAGAATTAGCTGATATACTTTTTATATCAAAATCTGCGATTCATCGTTTTGTGAAAAAGATAGGTTTTAATGGATTCAATGATTTAAAAGTGAGTATCGCAAAAGAAAATGCTGATTTATTAGAAAACAATTCATATATCAATGTGAATTATCCATTTCAGGCAAAGGATAATCCAAGACAGATAGCTTTTAAGCTTTTAGAACTTTATGAGAAGGCTATTAAAGATACATTTGAATATGTTGATTTAGACCAAATCAAAGCAGTTTCACAATTAATAGATTCGGCAGATGTAATTGATGTTTATACTCATGCCCATAATTCAAATATTGCAGAAAACTTTCAAGATAAAATGTTGACTATTGGAAGAAGTGTAAACTGTCCAAGTAGCTTTTATAATCAAAGATTAACTGTATTGGCTTCGGACCAAAAACACGTAGCGATTATTCTATCTTATTCGGGAAAGGCTACATTTATATTGCCGATTGTAAAAAAATTATATGAAAAAGGTGTGAAAGTTATACAAATTGGAAAAGCAGGAAGTAATTATTATTCTCAATATGTGACATATCATTTATCTATTAGTGATTCTGAAAATAATCGAGATAGGATGTCTCAGTTTTCAAGTCATATAGCTATGCAATACATTATGGATGTTTTGTATGGTTGTATTTATAATGTGAGAAGAAAAAAGAATACAAAATATATTTATGATTCGATTGATTATATGGATGATCGACCAAAGGATTAAAAAGATTCAAAAAGTTTCAGATTTTTTTGAATCTTTTTTATTTTGTGTAGAAAAAACTATCTTCGATTCTTGGGCATATTGAATAACAACTGGATAAAAAGTAAATTAAAGCTACCAAATAGAAAAGGAGAAAATATGATGAAAAAAGGATTGAAAATTGTTACGATTGGTGGCGGAAGCAGTTATACACCTGAATTGATGGAAGGTTTCATTAAACGTTATAATGAACTTCCAATTAAGGAAATTTGGCTTGTCGATATTGAACAAGGAAAAGAAAAAGTAAATATTGATGCTAAAATGTCACAACGTATGTGGGATGCAGCAGGCTATGATGTAAAAGTGCATGTAACCTTTGATCGTAAAGAGGCATTAAAAGATGCGGATTTTGTTACAACACAATTTAGAGTGGGCTTATTGGAAGCCAGAATTAAAGATGAGAGAATTCCTTTGTCTTATGGAATGTTAGGCCAAGAAACAAATGGAGCTGGTGGAATCTTTAAAGCGTTTAGAACTATTCCTGTAATTCTTGATATTGTAGAGGATATGAAAGAATTATGTCCAAATGCATGGTTAATTAATTTTACAAATCCAAGTGGAATGGTAACTGAAGCAGTTATTAAATACGGAAAATGGGATCGTTGTATCGGTTTATGTAATGTTCCAACGATTGCTATGATGAAAGAACCTATTGCATTAAATGTAGATCCAAATGAGTTGATTTATCAATTCGTAGGATTAAATCACTTTCATTGGCACAAAGTATATGATAAAGATGGAAATGAATTAACAAGTAAAGTAATTGATGCTATGTTGGATGGAAAAGATGTTGGTCTTCCAGCAAACATCAATAACGTTCCTTTCTTTGGAGAACAAATCAGAGAAATGAATATGATTCCTTGTGGATACCATAGATATTATTATCGTCAACAAGAAATGTTAGAGCATAGTTTGATGGAATATGAAACAATTGGTACTCGTGGTCAACAAGTAAAAGAAACAGAAAATAAATTGTTTGAATTATATAAAAATCCGAATTTAGATCATAAACCAGAAGAGTTATCAAAACGTGGTGGAGCTTATTACAGCGATGCAGCGTGTGAATGTATCAATGCGATTTATAACAATAAGCAGACTCATATGGTTGTTAGCACAAAAAATAGAGGAGCAATTCCAGAATTGCCTGAAGATTCAATAGTTGAAGTAAGCTGCTATATTGGGGCAAAAGGAGCAATGCCTGTTGCTTGGGGAAAATTACCAAGTGCACAAAGAGGATGGCTTCAATGCATGAAAGCAATGGAAGAGTGTACAATCGAAGCCGCAGTTACTGGTAATTATGGATTGGCACTTGAAGCATTTACATTAAATGAATTGATTCCATCAGGAGAAAATGCAAAGCGTGTTTTAGATGAATTGTTGATTGCACATAAGAATTATTTACCACAATTTAAGTCTACAATTGAAAAATTAGAAAAAGAAAATGTAACAATCAAAGATTCAGTAGTGAACGAGATTATTGCTCATGAGCGTTAAAAAAGAAGTATTTGGAATACATCCATCGGGTAAAGAAGTTTACAAGTTTGAAATCATGAATAAACAAGGAATGAAAGCAGTAATCACTAATTTTGGTGCTATTCTAATATCCTTGTTTGTTAAAGATAAAAAGGGTAAAGGAATTCAAATCATTTATGGTCCACAGGTAACAGTTATAAAAAGTGATTTTGAAGAATATGTAGAGAAAGTGAGTCAATAATGTTTTTTAGAAAGAAAGTTAATGAATTAGAAATCTTTAAATGTGCGCAAGGAGACATTGTGCCTATTGAAAATGTTCCTGATTCAGTTTTTGCAGACAAATTACTAGGTGATGGAATCGCAATCAACCCTAGTAATGGAGAAATTATTTCACCTATTGATGGACAAGTTGTTATGATCCAAGATAGCCTTCATGCGATTGGGATTCAATCAGATGATGGTATTGAAATATTGATTCATGTTGGACTGGATACAGTCGAATTGAAAGGCGAAGGATTCGTTAAGAAAGTGAATATAAATGATAGAGTGAACCAAGGACAGCCTATTGTATATTTCGATAAAGAAATGATTGAAGAAAAAGGCTATAATACGATTACGATGATGATAGTTGTTAATAATGGGCGTATTTGTAAATTGGAAAAAGGCAATCAAATAGATAAACCTTTAATAAAAGTTCAATATAAATAAAGAAAACTGTAGCGATATGTGAGTCGCTACAGTCTTTTTATATATTAAAAAACAAAATATCACAATCCATTTCGAATACAAAAAAGGATTGTCGAAAGTGCAATTAAACTATGAGGCTGAGTCCTTTTAAACGTGATTTTTCTTATTATTCCAAGTACCAATGACTTCATTAACTGTTGATACCGTTACAAAAGCTTCAATATCACTTTCTTGAAGATAATATAGTAATTTTTTATATTCATTTGTAGCCATGATTGTGACAAGCTCTGTATGTTCTGTCTTATCATAACCACCTTTTGCGGAATATAAAGTAACACCACGCTTTAATGTGTTCATAATATAATCTTGAATGACTTCATATTCTTTGGATAAGATACAAATCTTCTTTTTCTTATTAAAACCATCAATAAAATAATCTACAGCCTGACCATTGGCTAGTGTTGCCAAAGCACCAACCACTAATGCACCAATATCATATACGATTAGACTTGTTGTACAAATCAATAAGCCAACTAATGTACAAGCCTTACCAAGATCCATATGTGTATATTTATTTACGATTTTCGCAATGATGTCTGTTCCGCCACTTGATGCGTTTACTCGAAATAGAATGGTTTGTCCAAAAGCTAAAATCAATGTATAGGTAGCCATGTCAAAAACAGCATTTTGTGTTAAAGAGATATTATTTGGATAGATTCTTTCAAATACAGCCAGAAATAAAGGCAATAATAAAGAGGCATAAATCGTTTTTGCACCAAATTCCTTTCCAATTAGAACAATACCTAAAATTAACAATAATGTGTTGATCACAAAGGTAAGGGTAGAAATAGATAAGCTTGTGATTTTAGCTAAAACCATAGCTAAACCGGTAACACTTCCGGTGATAACATGACTTGGAATCAAGAAGAAATATATAGCGACACTGATGATAAACATGGCAAGTGTGATAGTCAAAAAGCTTTTAAATGTATTCGTTTTCATTTTCAAAACCTCCACTTTTTATTATGCCAAAAAAAGTGCAAAAAAAGAAGAGGATTATCTCTTCTTCGCATCGGTTTTATTAAATTTATCTCTACGCTTTGTAGATTGAATGAATAGGCGCTTCATTTCTTGTGTATCTTCTTGTTCTAAAGAATCTCTAAAGTGAGAAATTGAATCGATAAACTGGTTGATTTCATCTAATAAGATATCTTTATTCATAATGAAGAGTTCAGTCCATAAATCTTCATTGATTTTCGCAATACGCGTTAAATCTCTAAAACTATCTCCTGTATATTCAACAAGATGAGCATTATCATGCGTATTCATTAAGGATACCGCAATGACATGGGTCAACTGAGATAAGAATCCAATCATTTTATCATGCTCTTCAATAGATAGTGTACAGATTCTACCAAATTCCATTTTAGTAGCTAAGTCTTTTACGGCTTCAATTGTTTCCTTTTTATTCTTTTGAGTTGGAACAAGAATAAAGTTAGAACCCTTAAAAATTGTCTCATCACTAAATTCAATACCACGAGATTCTCTACCACACATGGGGTGAATACTCAATAATTCAAGATCTTTGCGTAATACATCTTGAATGGGTTTAACAATATTTGTCTTAACACCACTGATGTCCATTAATAATGAATGTTTAGGAATATCATTCTGATAGACTTCGATCCAAGGAAGAATCTTAGTAGGATATAGGCAGAAAATAAATGTATCACTCTTAGAAATGACATCTAAGGGATTTGTGCTTCCATCTACAATAATATTTAATTCTTTGGCTTTATCGATTGTTTGCTCGGAAACATCAATACTGTAAACATTGTAGTTTAAATGTGTTAGTTTCTTTGCAAAGCTTGCTCCCATTAATCCAAGTCCGATAATCGCAATGTTTGTCATAGAATCTCAACCTTTCCACCTAAGCTTTGAATATCTTCAAAGAAAGTAGGATAACTCTTTGTGATGGCTTGGGCATCATCAATAATACATTCTGAATCAGCACATAATCCAAAAACGGTCATTGCCATAACAATACGGTGATCGTTATGTCCAAAGATTTCTATTGTACTATCTGATTTATAGTGTTCTTTACCGTGAATTTGAATCGAATCAAATGTAGAAGTAATATCTACACCCCATTTTTTTAGTTCGGCTTCCATAGCTTCAATGCGATCACTTTCTTTCATGCGTAAACGAGCTGCATTCACAATGTTTGTTTCACCATTAGTAAAACTGGCCAAGACACATAAGATTGGACCTAAATCTGGACAGTTGGATAAATCAATGGTTTGTGGTATTAGCTGTTTTTTGATGAATGTGATCGTATCCTCTTTACTTGTATAACTAGGAATACAATCTAGAATTGTCTTATCTCCTTGTTTACTTGACATATCCATATTGGAACATGAAAGAGTATTATTTAAAGTGCCTAATACCGCAAAAAAGGCAAGCTGAGAAAAGTCTCCTTCTACGGAAACATCTTGTGCTTTATAGTGTTGGTTTCCTTTGATTAAATATGAATTTGAACTTGTTTCTATAATTTCAATGCCAAATTTAGCTAACATTTGAATTGTAAGATTTACATAGCTCTTTGATTCATAAGGCTCAGTAATTGTAAGTATACTATCCTGATTTAATAATGGAAGTACAAACATGAAACCGGTAATAAACTGACTTGAAATATCACCTTGAACAACATAATTTTTCGCTTTTAAATTTCCACTCACAATGATTTCTTTATCCGATTGATTGAATTCAATGTTTTGTTCCTTAAATTCATTCGCATATACATCCATAGGTCTTTGAAGCAATCTTCCCTGTCCTAAGAATTTGACTTTGGCATTTGTACATGCAGCTAGTGGAATCAAGAAACGCAAAGTAGAACCAGATTCATTGGCATTACATGTAATGTTTCCTTCTTGTTTGAAAAGATTTGTGCCGGTTACTTCATATGTAGTTTCATCCAATTGTTTGATTTTGGCACCCAAGGCCTTCATGCAGCCAATGGTTGCCTCAATATCTTTTGAGTTTGTGACATTAGAAACAATACTTGTACCATCACTTAGTGAGGCGCAAATTAAAGCTCTATGCGCCATAGATTTGGATGCAGGTATCTTTACATTTCCATGTACTTTACTTGGTGTTACTTTTACTTTCATTCAAAATCCCCCTGAAGTGGCTTAATGGCAAGCCTTGACATATATAAATCTAATAAACCAAACGCAACCACACTATCTACAACGATTCTTGCACGGTGTAAGATGCATGGGTCGTGTCTTCCTTGAATTTGTAGATCAACATTTTCTTTTGAAAGATAATCCACAGATTCTTGCGTTTTAAAAATTGATGGTGTTGGCTTAATACAAGTGTGAATCAAAATCGGCATACCATTTGTGATACCACCATTGATTCCGGCATTGTTGTTGGTTTTTGTTTCAATTTTATCATTAAAACGGAACGCATCATTAGCTTGAGATCCTTTTAGTTTCGCAAAGCCAAATCCTTCACCAAAGGAAACGCCTTTTACGGCTGGTACAGAGAAAATTAAGTGAGATAAAATACTTTCCACAGAATCAAAGAAAGGTTCTCCTAGTCCTGCAGGAAGACCAGTTACAGCTGTTTCTAATATACCACCTAATGAATCACCTTCAGCGGCGGCTTTTTCGATTTCTTGAATCATTTGATCTTTAATTTGATCGTCAATAACCGCAAATGTTTTCTCGTTGACTTCAATAATTTGTTTTTCTAGAATACTCGAGTTTTGACTAAAAGAAATATCCGAAAGGGTGTATAAGTTTTCGATGTGAGATCCAATCATAATACCCTGTGATTTAAGAATCTGTCTACAAATACTACCAGCTGCAACAATGCATGCGGTAAGTCTTCCAGAAAAGTGTCCACCACCACGATAGTCTTGGTAGCCATTGTATTTTTCAAAGGCTGTAAAATCAGCATGTCCAGGACGTAATCTGCCATGAAAAGCAGAATAGTCTTTTGATTTAGTATTTTGGTTTTCAATAATAATCGTTAATGCCGTTCCTGTTGTATAGCCATTATACATTCCAGAAATAATATGAACTTCATCTGCTTCATGTCTTTGTGTTGAAATCTTTCCTGTTGCCTTACGCTTATCCATGTCAGCTTTGATTTGTTCCATATCCACTTGAAAACCTGCAGGAAGACCATCTAATGTGATACCGATGGCTGGACCATGGCTTTCACCAAATAAAGTCCAAGATATATTTGTACCGAAGTTATTTTTCATACGGGCCTCTTTCTAATACTTCTTGTATTTCTACAAAAGAAAGTTCTTTGATGATATAAGAACCAGATTGTTCAACTAAAATAGTAGATACTGTGTTATGACTGCTTTTTTTATCATGAGTCACATATTCTAATAATGTGGAAGTATCATAGTCAGGTACTTGAGGTAGATCTAGCCTTTTATATATATTTAATACGCGATTTTTTAAGGCTTCATCTTCAATAAAGAACAACATACCCATCGCAACACATTCTCCATGAAGGTATGTATTTAATCCATATGCGGATTCAATGGCGTGTCCAATGGTATGTCCAAAATTTAATATTTTTCTAAGATTACTTTCTCTTTCATCTTGTTGAACAACATCACGCTTTAATTCAATCGAACGCGTAATAATCGCATCGATATCTAATGTGTCTTGTTCAAATAAAGAGACTAAGTGATCATCTAAAATCAAACCCATTTTTAAGGCTTCACAAAGACCGTTGTGTTGTTGGCGAAGAGAAAGTGTTGATAATACGTTTGGATCGATGATAACGGTTTTTGGTTGCCAAAAAGCACCTACAATATTTTTATAGGAACCCATATCAATGGCTACTTTTCCACCTACGCTGGAATCAACTTGGCTTAATACGGTTGTAGGGATGTTGTAGAAATCAATGCCACGCATATAGCTAGCAGCTACAAAGCCGGCAAGATCTCCGACAACGCCTCCGCCTACCGCAATAATGGCATCTTTTCGAGACATGTTGTGTTGAATCATTTCTTCTAAAAGATGTTTATATTGGTCGAAGCATTTGGATGGCTCTCCTTGTGGTATTGTGCATACAAAAGAATCTGGACATTGTTCTTTGACAGTATTGACCCATTTTTCAGGTACACCTGTATCTGTGATAATCGCAATCTTTCTTGATACAGGAATATATTCATGTACTTTTTGAATTGCGTTTCGTTCAATATATATTGGATATGAATGATTTTGTAAATCGACATTTAGCTTCATAATAAAAAACTCCTTTCGTATATCATACCATGAACACGGATCTTTTTCAGAAAATTTCTGAAAGAAATAGTATAATAAATTTATGGAAAACTTAGTTAAAGCTCAAGACTATTTGAAATCGAAAATAAAGGATACGTATCGTTTGGCGCATTCATATCGTGTCGCAAATATTGGAAAGGAAATTGCTGAAAAAGAAGGGTTGAATGTAGAAGATTTAATGATTGCGTGTTTGTTGCATGATGTAAGCTATTGTACACCTTTTAAAACACAAGATGAGTGGCAAAATCATGGAAGGGTATCTAGTAAAATGGTGCATGAATTTTTGGAATCGATTGACTATTCGAAAGAGCGTATTCAGAATATATGTTATGCCATTGCGATTCATGTAGATTTAAAAGCGGATTTTGATGGGGAATATAATGCGTTTACATTGAGTGTACAAGAAGCGGATAATATTGATCGTGTAGGTGCGTATCGTCTATATGAAACGTTAGAAGCTATACATTTTAGTAAACAATCAATCGATGTACAGATTAAGTATGTAGATTCGATGTTACAAACATTGAATGAATATGCTTCTTATGAGTGTACAACCCCAACGGCACAAGCATTGTGGTTGGATCGTATTCAATTTCAATTGGATTATTTTGAGCGTTTAAAAGATCAATTAAAAATATCCATAGCCTTATAAGCTGTGGATAAATGTTTCTACACGATGCATGATTTGTTTTAAATTCTCAATATCGGTTTGAATATTTCCTGTTTCCAAGGAATGATTTCCATCAACAATACTATGAAATTCAATCAAGTGATAAATACAATATTGTTCGATTTTATCATAGTTAGCCCACTGATCTTTGGTTCCAAAATACACCAAATCTTTTTGCTGAAGATATTCCAAAGTAAAGTCTAGTGGTGTGAAATAGATATTGGCAGTTAACTTATATTCATGGGCAAGCTTAGCTGCGCAATAAGTACCTATACTTTTTGAGATGAGAAGAATGGAATCATATGTGCCTAAATCCATTTTTTCAATTTGATTTTTGGCTTGTTTATACGCCTCATCTTTAGATTTGTTTAAATCAAAGTCTAAATTCGTAAATTGAATTTCTTTGATCTCATAATCCATATTCTTTAATATCTTCTTTGAATAATATAGTAATGGTTTATCAGTGTGATATCCAATTCCAGGAAATAATATAGCGAGTTTCATGCCTTTAGTATAGGATTATTCATCTAAATTATCAATCGCATATTGTGCTTCTTCAGCTGTAAATTTTTCTCCGTATTCTGAAGTTAATTGATCATAGATGGCATCTTTTGACATGTTCATAGTTTCTTGATAGTTCTTAGCTGACTTTAATGCGGTTTCTAAATAATCTCCCTTAATATTATCGATGGCATATTGTGTTTCTTCTGAAGTAAATTTCTCTCCGTATTCTGAAGTCAATTGATCATAGATACCTTGTTTAGACATGTACATTGTCTTCTTGTAGTTTTCTCCACATTTTAATGCATTTTCATTATAATCCGCATTTAGATTATCAATCGCATATTGTGCAGCTTCTGCATCAAACTTTTCTCCATATTCTGAAGTTAATTGATCGTAGATACCTTGTTTGGACATGTGCATCATTTTACTGTAATTTTCAGCTTTATGCAGTGCATTACGATACTCTTTTGGAACACTTGTATCTTCCTTTGTTTCTACTATTTTTTCTTTTGTTTCTTTAGTCTTAGTTTCTTCATCATTCGTTGTTGAACATGCGATAGCCGATAAGACAATAGCGGCTCCTAAAAATACTTTTAAACCCTTTTTCATATATACTCCTTATTTCTTTTTCTTTAGTATAAGAAATATATAAAGATGTTTGGTATGCCATGAGCATACATTTAAATCAGGGAATCAATCCACATGAAAAACCATACATCTAAACATAAAAATAGAAAGAAAATAATGGAATAAAGGAGTGGCCATGGTACTTTAGACATGTGTTTATGGAATAAATTCTTGTTGTAGTAAAGGAATAAACCAAAATATATAAACAAAAAATAACTTAGTTTATTAATAAAGCTGTTTTTAATGGTTTCCCCTGGCTCCATATCGACCACAATTATAAGTGTAAATATAATCCAAGCTAAACTGATCATCTTAGATTTGAATGTGTCATTATTAAGTGGCGGAATAACAATTAGTTTTTGTTGGATAGCTAAATCCATCTCTTTCACAGATTTATAGCGGTTTTTATAATCCAATTGTGTTGCCTTTAAAATGATTTGTTTTAAATCAAAAGGAATATTGTTTTGATGCTCTAAAGAACCATTCAATAAGTAATTCATTAATTTGCCCAATGCATAAATATCTGTTTGTGGATTGGATTGTTGAAAACCAAATTGTTCAGGTGCTGCATAACCAACACTTCCTAAAATAAGGGTATCTTTACTTTTTCTTGAATCTAAAAAACGTGCAATTCCAAAATCAAGTAGAGTCACCTTATTATTGTGATAGATAATATTTTCTGGTTTTATGTCACGATGGATAATAGGTGGATTCAACTTGTGTAATGTATCTAAGCACTCACATAGTTGATGCATAATATTTCTTACATCTTCTTTTGAAAGAATTTGTTGATCCAAGGTGTTTCCTTCTATGTATTCTTCTAATAGAGTTAATTGATTGTCATTTTCTTGGACCACAAATATTTTAGGTAAGTATGGATTCTTTATCTTTTGAAGTGTTTGATAAAGAATTTTATCATAATAATTTAAAACTTTCTGGATATATTTTGTATGAGTTGTTTCATGTTCAACCAGTGAAATGGTTTTGTCATTATCTTGTTTAATTATTTTTAAAGTCATCATAAATTGCTCTTTCTTGTGTATATTATAAGTATTATGGCAGAGACAAATCAATTATTAAAAACAATTCAAGAAACAAAGAGTGATGGATTAAGTACTTTAATGGAAAGTCTAGGTGATTTAACTTTTTCAGAGTATTTAAACCATATCATTGAAATTAAGCATATGTCTAAGGCGCAAGTTTTATCGAAGACAACGATTCAAAGGAATTATGGGTATCAAATCTTTGATGGCTCAAAGGTTCCTAATAAAGATAAGGTGATTCAATTAAGTTTAGGCTTAGGATTGGATTTGCGTATGACAAATAACTTATTGTCGTTATCGAATAATGGCATGTTGTATCCAAAAGTAAAAAGAGATGCACTATTGATATATTGTATTGAAAATCATAAGAGTGTGTATGAAACCAATGAGTGTTTGATGGAGTATGGGTTAGAATTATTGGATTAAAAAAAGAAATGATTTCTCATTTCTTGTAGTTAAGTAGTGGATTTAATTGTTTAACAAGGATGCCTTTTTCTTCGAACTCTTCAATTTGTTCGGCAGGTACTCGAGTATCTGTTACTAAGTAAGCAAATGAGTCTGGTTTTGCGACCACAAACTGATGCACATAATTAATTTTTGTAGCATCTGCTAAAATAAAGGCAGCTCCACTACATCTTGAAATCATTGCTTCATTGATGATTACTTCAGGAAGTATTGCCGTACTCATGCCGACTTCGCTATCAAATCCGTTGCATCCTAAGAATGCCTTGTTGGCTTTGACTCTTTGAAGATTGTTTAAGGCAAAATCACCGGTCATTGTTTCTTTGGGGAAGCGTAACTCGCCTCCAGTCATTACAATTTGTACATTTGGGTCATGATCACAGAAAATAGCTTTTCCGTTATTTGTGATGATTGTGACTCTTTTTCCTATGATATATTTTATTACTAATAGTGCAGTTGAGCTTGTGTTGATGAAAATTGTATCTCCATCATCAACAAATGTAGCGGCATACTTGGCAATTGCATGTTTATAAGCTTCATTTGGGTCTAAGTCATTCTCAACGAAATTTTGAACAAGTCTAGCTCCACCATAGAAACGTTCTAAAGCTCCCATATCTTCCCAATATTGTAAGTCTCTGCGAATTGTTAATGGTGTTACATTTAATTGTTCTGCTAGTTCATCTACATTTACAGTACCTTTGACCTGTATTTCTTGCATGATTTTTTTTCGTCGTTTATCCACGACTTCTTTCGTCATTTTCATAAAATTTCTCCCTTTTTACATGTGTTACTTAACCCTTTTAAATTTATGATTTTATTTTTATAATTTTCACAAAGATTCTTTTCCTTTATTTTATTACATAATAAGCCGAATTGATAATAGTATTGTACTTTTTCTCTAGGATTCATATTATCTGTGTTTACAGATTTAAATACATTATAGCTTTGTTTGTAATCCTTTCTTGAGATTAAATATATTGCATCCATAAACTCCCAATTAAATAAAGGAGATATCTTTGCCCCTTTTACCTTTGTGTTACGCATTCTTTCTAATCTATTGTATTCTTGTTTTGCACAAGCGAAATCATTCAACATAAAAGAACAATAGAATTTAGTGTAATGATATATCAGCAATTGATCGATTGAGCTATGAAAGAATTTTGAGTTCTCTTCGATGTGCTTTAAACACTTGGCATATTCCATTTGATCTATATAATATAAAGTATCAAATATTTTCTTGTCATTATTATAGGCGTGAAATACGTCTTTTTTTAATAGTTCATTAAATTGTTCATTTGCTCTTTCAGGGTTTAAATCATAGGCAATTGTTTTGATTGCTTTTCTGTATAAATGTTTTAAATATTCAGAATATAATGCAACTGCTAGGATGATAACTAGTAAAATAATAAATAAAATTTTAGTAGATAAGAATTCAACTTGAATAATCTTATAAATACTAAAGCCTGCAAATAAAATATAGAATGTGTAAGAAATAATTTGTTGAGCATTTTGTGAAAAAGACATTTTTTCTAGTGATTTCATGTTTTACCTTCTTTCTTTAAGCTTATTTTATCTAAAACGAACATATAAGTCAATCGTATAACGCAATTAAAAGAACATAAAAATATACGTAAACGATTAAATAATCATAAAAATATATAAAAGAACATAAAATGCGATTGTTTTTAATCTTTTAATGTTTTATGATTTGAGTGTCAAAAAACCATGGTGAAAAACAGAAAGAGGAAAACAAAATGTCAAAAGTAGATGAAATTACAAGAGATTCTTGGATCATGTCAACTTTCCCGGAATGGGGTACTTGGTTGAATGAAGAAATTGAAAATGAAGAAGTAAAACCTGGCACTGTAGCAATGTGGTGGTTAGGATGTACTGGTATTTGGTTTAAAACACCTGGAGGTGCAAATATTACAATTGATTTGTGGGCAGGCAATGGAAAACGTACACATGGTGATGGAAAAATGAAAGTAGGTCACCAAATGGCTAATATGTGTGGATGCAGAAATATGCAACCTAATCTAAGAGCTGTGCCATTTGTGATTGATCCATTCGCAATTAAACAGGTAGATGCTGTTTTGGCAACACACTATCATCAAGATCACATGTCAGCTGAATATGCTAGTCACGTACTAAAATCAGGAATGACTACAGTGGATGAAAATGGAAATGAAATTCCAGTGCCATTCATTGGACCTAAAAAATCTGTTGAATTATGGCAAAAATGGGGTGTTCCAGCTGATCGTTGTATTACAGTTAAACCTGGAGATACAATTAAAATTAAAGATATTGAAATTGTTGCCTTAGATTCTTTTGATCGTACTTGTATCACTACAACGGATTCACAAGGTCCAGACCGTGAAGATCTTCGTGGAAAATGTCCAACAGATATGGATGATAAGGCTGTGAACTATTTAGTAAAAACGCCAGGAGGAAATATTTATCATTCAGGAGATTCTCATTATTCAATTTATTATGCAAAGCATGGTAAAGATTACGATATCGATGTTGCGTTTGGATCATATGGAGAAAACCCAGTTGGAATGCAAGATAAAATGACAAGTGTAGATATCTTACGTATGGCTGAAGCTTTAAGAACAGATGTAGTAATTCCTATTCACTATGATGTTTGGACTAACTTTAAAGCAGACCCAAAAGAAATCGAATTGTTATATAATTATAAGAAAGATGTATTAGATTACAAATTCCATCCATTTATTTGGGATGTTGGTGGAAAATATGTATATCCAACAGATAAAGCAAAACGTCAATTTCACTATCGTAGAGGATTTGAGGATTGCTTCGAAGAGGAACCTAACGTTCCATATCGATCAGTTTTATAAGAAGAGGTAATGAATATGTTGAAAGAAATTGTTGAAAAAGGACACTATTGTTTTGTTGAGAAGGTAAATTCATGGCAAGATGCTATTCGACAAAGCTATGCGCCCTTGTTAAAGGATAATACAGTTGAAAATGAATATGTAGAAGCTGTTATTGAATGTGTCAATAAATATGGACCTTACATTGTGATTGTTCCAGGTATTGCAATGCCACACTCAACAGAAGGAGCTGCAGGATGTAATGGAACGGCTATTTCGTTTATGAAAGTGGAAGAAGAAGTTGATTTTGATCCAGAAGATCCGGATAAAAAGGCAAAATTATTTTTCTCTTTAGCTGCAATTGATCATGAACAACATATTCAAAATATACAGTCATTAATGGATACTTTGATGAATGAGGATATCGTTGAAGCATTAATGCAGGTAAAAACAAAAGAGGATTTAGAAAAAATCGCAAATCAATATGAATAATACATGAGGAGAGCAAAATGAATATAATAATGACAGTATGGGACTTTTTTGCGACAAATATTTTGACGCAACCCGCATATTTTATCGGTTTAATCGTATTTATCGGTTACTTATTATTGAAAAAACCAATTTACGATGCATTTGCAGGATTTATTAAAGCTACAGTAGGATACATGATTTTAAGCGTTGGTTCTTCAGGCTTGGTAGGAAACTTTAGACCAATCTTAGTTGGATTAAAAGATCGTTTCAATTTACACGCAATGGTTATTGATCCATATTTTGGACAAAATGCTGTTACAGAAGGTTTACAAGAACAGTTCGGAAGAACTTTCTCACAAGTTATGATCTTATTGTTGATTGCTTTTATTATGAACTTAGTATTAGTTCGACTTAAAAAATGGACAAAGATGCGTGCCGTATTTACAACAGGTCACGTACAGATGCAACAAGCATCAACAGCATTCTGGTTGATTCTATTCTGCTTCCCTAAATTAGGAAGTACACCAATTCTAATTGTTATGGGATTGATTTTAGGATTGTATTGGGCTGTTGGTTCAAACTTAACAGTAGAAATCACGCAAGAATTAACTGAAGGTGGAGGTTTTGCGATTGCGCATCAACAAATGTTTGGTATCGCATTGTTTGGTAGCCTAGCTAAAAAGATGAAAGGAAAAAATACAAAACGTTTAGATGATTTAAAATTCCCTGGATTCTTATCTATCTTTAATGAAAATATGGTCGCAACATCTATCTTGATGTTCTTATTCTTCGGTGCTATTTTAATGGTATTAGGAAAGGATTATTTAGTTGAAGCTGGATTTATTGCAGAAACACAAAACTTTTTCTTCTATACTATGACAACAGCGTTTAACTTTGCGGTATATCTAGCTATCTTACAATTAGGTGTTCGTACCTTCGTTACAGAACTTACAAATTCATTCCAAGGTATTTCTAATTCATTCTTACCTGGAGCTGTTCCTGGTATTGATTGTGCCGCTGTATTTGGATTTGGTAGTTCAAACGCTGTAACAGTAGGATTCTTAATGGGTGCTTTAGGACAATTCTTAGCGATTGGTGCTTTAATTTTGATGCATTCACCAACATTGGTAATTGCAGGTTTCGTTCCTGTATTCTTCGATAATGCAGTTATCGCTATATATGCTGATAATCGTGGTGGTATCAAAGCAGCTATGCTTCTTCCATTTATTTCTGGTTTAATTCAAGTATTCGGATCTGCTTTGATTGCTGGCTGGGTAGGATTAAGTCAATACGGAGGATATTTAGGAATGTTTGACTGGGCAACAGTATGGCCGATCTTCACAGTTATTATGAAATATGCAGGATACGTAGGTGTGGGAATTGTTGTATTGATTTTATTAGCAATTCCACAATTACAATATCGTAAACACCCAGATACATATTTCTTAATTACAGAAGATTATGATGCGTATTTAGAAAAAGTACAAGCAGTAAGTGCTGAATAAAAGGAGATATTACAATGGCAAAATTAAAATTATTAGTATGTTGTGGCAATGGTGCTGGAACAAGTATGATGATCAAATTAAATGTGGAAAAAGTGGCTAAAAAGATGGGATTAGATGTACAAGAAATTCATCATTGTGCAGTGAGCGAAGGAAAGTCAGCTGCTGGAAATTATGATATCGTATTGTGTTCAAAAAACTTCGTTCCTATGTTTGAAGATTCAAAGAAACGTGGAACTAAAGTTGTTGGACTAAAGAATGTAATGTCTGCAAAAGAAATTGAAGAAGGCTTAAAAGCAGCACTTAGTGAATAATAAAAAATAAAGCTGCGTTTATGCAGCTTTTCTTATACCCAAAAATAGGCAAAAAGAGGAGAAAATCATGAAAATTGTTAAGAAAAAACTAGATGATATGTACCGTTGCTATTGTGCAAGTAATATTTATTTTGATGGTCAAAACCATATTTTACTAGCTAGTGAAGATCCAGATGTCGCATGTAATATGTACTATGGAAAAGATTATGAGACAAAAGAAAACGTATGGACCCATCCAGGTGGATGTATGTCAATCGTTCCAATTCCTGGAAAAGAAAAAGAGTTCCTTTGCGTTCAAGAATTCTATTTAAAGGTCACTCCATCTTTGGCAAAAATCGTATGGGGAAAATACGATAATGGAACATGGCAGTTTAAAGATGTTGTATCCGTACCTTATGTTCATCGTTTTGGAATTTTTAATCAGAATGGAATCAACTATTTGATCCTAGCTACAGTAGCTACTTCTAAAAAAGAAAAGAATGACTGGAGTGTTCCAGGAAGAATTTATGTAGCTGAATTACCAGAAAATCCAAGTACAGGAGTAGAACTAGAAGTATTATGTGATGGACTATATCGTAACCATGGTTTCTGGCAAACAAAAGAAAATGGTAAAGATGTTGGATACTTTGGAAGTGACCAAGGAATCTTACGTGTAAGTGCACCAGAAAAACGTGGTGGACAATGGAAGGTAGAACCAATTTTATCTGGACATATTGGTGAGATTGCCACAATCGATATTGATGGAGATGGACAGGATGAAATCATGACGATTGAAGAATTCCATGGAAATACAATTCAAATCTATAAGAAAGATGGAAGTGAATATAAGAAAGTATGGCAATACGATAATGAAATTGATTTTGCGCATGCCTTAGTTGGTGCTAAACTTGCAGGACAAAATGCATTTGTATGTGGTGTCAGAAGAAAAGACTGCGAATTATTTGTCGTTACATATGAAGATGGAGAATATAAAGTCACAATGGTCGATAAAGGTGTAGGACCAGCCAACCTATGTGTTGTACATGAAGATAATAGAGACATTATTGTTGGTGCTAATCATACCGCAGCCCAAGCAGCTATCTACTTTGTTACGGAGGACTAAGATATGTTAGAAGAATTGAAACAACGTGTACTAGATGCTAATTTATTATTACCAAAATATGGTTTGATCACTTTCACATGGGGAAATGTATCTGAAATCGATCGTGAAAAAGGAATCGTAGCCATTAAACCAAGTGGTGTTGAATATGATGTTATGACGCGTGATGATATTGTGCTTGTGGATTTAGATGGAAATATTGTAGAAGGAAATCTACGTCCAAGCTCTGATTTAGATACACATTTGGAATTCTATCGTAATTTTCCAAATATCGGAGGTGTAGTTCATACACATTCCACTTGGGCAACAAGCTTTGCACAGGCAGGAAAAGATATCATTCCATTAGGAACAACACAGGCAGATTACTTTCATGGAGCTGTTCCTTGCACCCGTTTTATGACAGAAGAGGAAATTCATGGTGATTATGAATTGGAAACAGGAAAAGTAATTGTAGAGGAATTTAAAACACGCAACATTGATCCAGATAGAGTTCCAGGTGTATTGGTACATTCACATGGACCTTTCACTTGGGGAACGGATGGATTCAATGCCGTACATAATGCGGTTGTTTTAGAAGAATGTGCAAAGATGAATGCGATCGCATCTTTATTAAGCAATAATGAAATTGATTCCATGCAGCAGGTTCTATTAGATAAACACTTTAATCGTAAACATGGACCGGGAGCTTATTATGGACAAGCTAAATAGAGAATATAGACTAGGTCTATATGAAAAGAGTATGCCAAGTACACTTACTTGGGTAGAAAAATTAACGATTGCCAAGAACAGTGGATTTGATTATTTGGAAATCAGTATTGATGAGAGTGATGCAAAAATTGCAAGATTGGATCAGCCAACAGATGAAATCAAAGAAGCCATTCAAAAAACGGGTGTTCCTATTTCTTCAATGTGTTTAAGTGGACATCGCAAATATCCACTTGGATCACATGATAAAGAAATTCAAAAGAAATCATTGGAAATCATGAAGAAAGCGATTGATTTTGCGGCAGATCTAGGTGTTCGTATTATTATGTTAGCTGGATATGACGTCTATTATGAAGATGGAGATTTATATACGAATCATGATTTTGAAACAAATCTAAAGAAATGTGTGGAAATGGCAGCTGAAAAAGGAGTTGTATTAGGTTTTGAAACAATGGAAACACCATTTATGGATACAGTAGAAAAGGCAATGCGCTATGTAAATCTAGTAAGCAGCCCATACCTAGGTGTATATCCAGATATTGGAAATTTAAAGAATGCATCCTTATTGTATGGTGTAGATGTAGATGAAGATTTGATGTGTGGAAAAGGACATATCTTTGCGAGTCATTTAAAAGAAACTGTTCCAGGTAAATATCGTGAAATTCCATTTGGGACAGGGCATACGGAATTCGTGAAAAATATCAAAACATTGAAACGACTAGGCGTGCGTATGTTTGTCGGAGAATTCTGGTATGTGAATAATGAAGACTGGCAAGATGTTGTAAAGAATGCAGGTGTGTTCTTAAGAGATAAGTTAGATAAGGGATTTGAGTAAGATGGAAATAAAAGAATTAGAGTTACATGCGAACAATATTCGTAAGAATATATTAACCGAAGTATATAGTGCTAACTCAGGACATCCAGGAGGATCCTTGAGTGGTGCAGATATTTTAACAGAAATCTATTTTGAACAGATGGATATCAATAAAGACAATGTTGATTCAATTGATCGTGATCGTTTTGTGTTAAGTAAAGGTCATGCGAGTCCATTATTATATGGAACGTTAAAAGAAAAGGGTTTGTTAGATGATGATTTAACTACATTTAGAAAGATCAATTCAAATTTACAAGGACATCCAAATATGAATGAAGTAGCTGGTGTTGATATGTCTACAGGCTCTTTAGGACAAGGTATTTCTTGTGCTGTAGGTATGGCTATTGTGAATAAATTAGTAGATAAGAATAATCATCGAATCTATTGCTTATTAGGCGATGGAGAATGTGAAGAAGGTCAAGTATGGGAAGCTTGTATGGCAGCCGCTCACTATAAATTGGATAACTTATGTGCCGTTTTAGACTACAATCATTTACAGATTGATGGAAATATTGATGATGTGATTTCACCAGAGCCATTCGCAAGTAAATTTGAATCTTTTGGATGGAACGTATTGGATGTGAATGGACATGATTTTGATGAATTAAGAAATGCATTCAATCAAGCTAAGAACGAAAAAGGAAAACCAACAATGATCATTGCCCATACAATTAAAGGTAAAGGTGTTTCATTTATGGAAAATAACTATGCTTGGCATGGAGCTGCACCAAACCAAGAACAGTATGAACAGGCAATGAAGGGATTAGGGGGTCTTGAATAATGGCAAAAGAAGCAACACGTAATGCTTATGGAAAGGCTTTGGCAGAATTAGTTGTAGAAAGAGATGACGTACTTGTACTAGATGCGGATCTTACAAAATCAACAAAGACAATCGATGCCAAAAAGGCAAGACCGGAACATCATTTCAACATGGGAATTGCCGAAGGAAATATGATGGCAGTCGCTGCTGGTATGGCCGCAAGTAATAAGGTAGTTTATGCATCAAGTTTTGCAATGTTTGCGGCAGGCCGAGCTTTTGAGCAGATTCGTAATAGTATTTGTTATCCAAACTTGAATGTAAAAGTATGTGCAACACACGCTGGAATTACAGTTGGAGAAGATGGAGCAAGCCATCAGTGTATTGAAGACTTAGCTCTAATGCGTTCTATTCCAAATATGAAGGTGTTTGTACCGTGTGATCAATATCAAGCAAAAGCAATTGTAAAGGCAGTGGCCAATATAGATGGACCATGTTATGTAAGACTTGGGCGTGGTGCAGTAGAAGATGTATATGATGAAAGCTATAGGTTTGAATTGGGAAAAGGAAGAGTATTAAAAGAAGGAAAGAAAGTGGCATTAGTTGCGACAGGTATGATGGTGCAAGAGGCATTAAAAGCTGCAGATATTTTAGCTAAAGAAGATATTTCAGTTACGGTTGTAGATATGCCTTGTATCAAACCAATTGATGAAGAGCTGATTGAAAATATCGCAAAATCCCATGAGCTTATCATTACTTGTGAAGAACACAATGTATATGGAGGACTTGGAAGCGCCGTTAGTGAAGTAACTTCAAAAAAGAGTCCATTACGTATGGAAATGATAGGTATGCAGGATACTTTTGGAGAGAGTGGAATGCCTAATGAACTACTAGTAAAGTATGGTTTAAATGCAGAATCTATTGTAGAAAAGGTAAACAAATGTCTTTAAAAAATATTAAATTGATTGTTGCTGATTTAGATGGCACGCTTTTGCATGATGATAAAAGTTTAGATCAAAATATTAAAAGTGTTCTGATTGAAAAGAATGTTCCACTTACTTTTGTATCGGGTCGAAATGTGCATATTATTCAGGATTATATAAAAGAATTAAATATTACTTTACCTTATATTACGAATAATGGAGCAAATATGTTTTTGGGTGATACATGTATTTATGAATGTCCGATTGATTCTAGTGAATTAAAGTCTTGTTTAAATATATTGGTCGCAAACAAAGTTGCGTTCCTGGCTTATACAAATCAAACCATCTATTCAGTTGGATATCAAGAAGGGCTGGATGCGTTTAAGAATCGTTTGATTGGTAAGTGCAAAATAGTTGAAAATGCGAACATTGAAGATATTGTTAGGGAATCAATATTTAAGGTTGTGATGATTCATCCAAATATGGAAAAGATAAAAAATCAATTAAATTCTGTTTGTGATAAAACAGTATGTATGCAATCGGAAGGTGTTATTTATACTTTAACAAATAAGGATTCCACAAAAGGGAAAACTTTAAAAAAGCTATTGGAATATCTAGATATAGACTCAAGCAGTGTATTGGCTTTTGGGGATAACTATAATGATATTTCTATGTTTGAAGTTGTGGATGGTGTTGCCATGGAAAATGCGCAGGAGAGTTTAAAAGAAGTCGCAAAGTATTTAACAAAATCAAATGAAGATGATGGTGTTTCTTATTTTATTCAGAATAAATTGTGATAGATGAATTTCTATCACTTTTTGTTGACAATGAGAAGCCAAACTCCTATAATGCCTATAAAGTTACTAGGAATAGTAACCGGAGGTACTGATTATGAAGCGATGTTGTAGCTGTTTAAATGAATAATATTGAATTTGTTTAACAGGAGGAAAAGAAAATGACAGTATATAAAGCAATTTCAGATTTAATTGGAAATACACCATTAGTAGAATTAACACATATTGAAGAAAAAGAAGGTTTAGGCGCTAGTGTAGTTGCGAAAGTAGAGTTTTTTAATCCAGCAGGAAGTGTAAAGGATCGTATCGCAAAGAAAATGATTGAAGATGCTGAAAAAGCAGGGAAAATTAAACCGGGTGCTACATTGATTGAACCAACAAGTGGAAATACAGGTATTGGTATTGCATCTGTTGCAGCAGCTAAGGGCTATAAGGCAATTATGACAATGCCAGAAACAATGAGTGTGGAGCGTCGTAACTTATTGAAGGCGTATGGCGCAAAAGTTGTTTTAACAGATGGTAAGGCTGGTATGAAGGGCGCTATCGCAAAGGCTCAGGAATTGGCAGCCGCTACACCAAATAGTTTTATTCCAAGTCAATTTGAAAATCCATCAAACCCTCTAGCTCATTACGAATCTACGGGTCCTGAAATTTGGAAGGATACAGAAGGAAAAGTTGATATTTTTGTTGCCAGTGTTGGAACGGGTGGTACTGTAAGTGGTACAGGTAAATATTTGAAGGATCAAAATCCGAATGTGAAAGTGGTTGCAGTTGAACCTGCAACAAGTCCAGTATTATCTGAAGGTCATGCAGGTCCTCATGGTATTCAAGGTATTGGTGCTGGCTTTGTTCCAAACACTTTGGATACAAGCGTATACGATGAAGTATTTACAGTCACAAATGAACAGGCTTATGAAACCGGTCGTTTGATTGCACATAATGAAGGTATGTTAGTAGGTATTTCAAGTGGTGCTGCTACGTATGCGGCTATTCAAATCGCAAAACGCCCTGAAAACAAAGGAAAAACAATTGTGGTATTATTACCAGATACAGGTGAGCGTTATTTATCTACTCCAATGTTTGCGGAATAATAAAAAATACGAAGTAAAAAATTACTTCGTAAATGTCTTGGCATAGCCATGATTTTCTCTAGAACCCGTACCAATGGGTTCTTTTATTTTTCCGATTTCTTCAATTTCAAATGGTGTCAATTGATATACATAGTTTAGCCAGTTGCGGTATAACAAGTTAGCGTGACTTCTCCATTTTAAGATAGGTTCTTTTTTTGGGTCATCATCTGGAAAATAATTGAATGGGATATGAATTGGTTTGTTGGCTTTTAAATCCCTGAAATATTCTTCTTTTAATGTCTCTTTACTATATTCCAAATGCCCTAGAATAAAGATTTGTCGATAGTCCTTTGTGACAATGATGTTCGATCCAATTTCATCATTTTTAGATAGAACAGATAAGCATTTCACTTTTTTTACAGCTTCCTCATCAATTGCCGTATGTCTTGAGTGAGGTGTATAGTGAATTTCATCAAAGCCATTGGTTAAAAAGTCATATTCATCGACTAATTGTTCTGGAAAGATGCCGAATACTTTTTCTGGCAAGATATGCTTTTGAATTCCATAATGATAATACAGTCCGGCTTGTGCTCCCCAACAAATATGTAATGTGGAATAGACATGTGTTTTAGACCATTCCATGATTTCTTCAAGCTCATTCCAATAATCGACATCTTCATATTCTAGATGTTCTACGGGAGCTCCTGTAATAATCATTCCATCGTAATAATTCGTTTTTAAATTTTCAAAGTATGTATAAAATTTTACTAAATGATCCTGACTTGTATTTTTAGAAACATGGTTTTTTACCATCATAAAATCAATGTCGACCTGTAATGCACTTTTAGAAATCAATCGTAAGATTTGGGTTTCTGTTTCTATTTTTTTGGGCATTAGATTTAAAATCACAATTTTTAATGGTCGAATTCTTTGCCGATGTGCACTTTTATCTTCAATCGCAAAGATTTTTTCGCTTTCTAATATGTCTTTTGCGGGTAATGCGTCGGGTATGTTGATTGGCATATATAAACAACTCCTTTTTTTTGTATATCTACTATTATACGCGAAAAAAACAGAATGGAAAATTCCATTCTGTAAAAATACTAAGCTTTCATGGCATCTAGTGCTTGTTGTAAATCGTTGATGATGTCTTGTGCATCTTCAAGACCTACAGAGAAACGAATTAAGTCTGGAGCAACGCCAGCTTCTTTTAATTGTTCTTCACTCATTTGACGGTGTGTATGACTTGCTGGGTGTAATAGACAAGTTTTTGCGTCGGCAACATGGGTTACGATAGAAGCTAATTTTAAGCTGTCCATGAACTTTTCAGTTTGATCACGGTCGGCTTTTAATCCAAATGACAATACACCACAAGTTCCATTCGGACAATATTTTTTAGCTAATTCATGATGTGGGTCACTTTCAAGATCTGCATATTTAACCCATGCAACATCTTCATTGGCTTCTAAGTATTTGGCTACAGCTAGTGCATTTGCGCAATGTGCCTTCATACGTACAGCTAATGATTCTAATCCTAGATTTAAGTAATATGCGTTTTGAGGGGCTTGGATTGATCCTAAATCACGCATCAATTGGCTTGTAGCTTTTGTGATATATGCTAATTTACCGAATTTTTCAGCGTATACAATGCCATGATAAGATTCATCTGGTGTAGTTAGTCCTGGATATTTTTCGGCGTGTTCTAGCCAGTTGAAGTTACCACTATCCACAATTGCACCACCTACACAAGATGCATGTCCATCCATGTATTTAGTAGTTGAGTGGGTGACGATGTCTGCTCCCCATTGGATTGGTTGACACATAATTGGTGTAGCGAATGTGTTGTCAATGATTAATGGAACTCCGTTCGCATGAGCAACTTTTGCAAATTTCTCAATATCCAGAATCACCAATGTCGGATTGGCGATCGTCTCTCCGAATACTGCTTTTGTATTCTCCTGAAACGCAGCATGCAACTCTTCTTCACTTGCATCTGCATCCACAAACGTAGCTTCGATTCCCATCTTTCTCAATGTGTGAGCATATAAGTTATATGTACCGCCGTAAATTGCTGCAGCGCACACAATATGGTCTCCTGCTTCTGCAATATTCATAATAGCATAGAAATTTGCTGCCTGACCGGAAGATGTCAGCATAGCTGCCACACCGCCCTCCAGATCACAAATCTTCGAAGCGACTGTGTCGTTTGTCGGATTTTGGAGTCTTGTATAAAAATATCCATTATCTTCAAGATCAAACAGTCTTCCCATCTGCTCACTTGTCTCATATTTGAATGTCGTGCTCTGATAAATCGGAAGCACTCTTGGTTCTCCTTTTTTCGGCTGCCATCCTGACTGGATAGATTTTGTTTCAATTTTGTAGTTACTGCTCATAAACATTCCTCCTCATATCACTTACTGTCTATTCTTCCCAGTTATGGTAAACCTCTTGTACATCGTCATCTTCTTCTAACAGATCAAGTGTTTTTTGAATATTTTTCAGATCTGTCTCGTCTGTTAGCTGTACCCATGTCTGTGGAATCATAGTTACTTCTGCGCTCGCCATAGGAATGCCTGCTTCCTCCAAAGTCAGACGCACCTCACTGAAAGAATCTGGATCTGTCAGAATCTCAAAGCTGTCCTCTTCCTCTACAAAATCTTCTGCCCCCGCATCTAGTGCTGTCATCATCAAATCATCTGCATCCATCTCGCACTCTTCTTTTGCAACGATAATCTGTCCTTTTTTGTCAAACATGAATGACACACATCCAGGTGTTCCGACATTACCACTTCCTTTTGTAAATGCATTTCTCACATTGGAAGCAGTACGGTTCTTATTGTCCGTCAGTGCATCTACAATAATTGCAGTACCGTTTGGTCCATATCCCTCATATGTAACATGTTCATAGTTGGAAGCATCCGCATCTCCGGCTGCTTTTTTAATACTTCTCTCGATGTTGTCATTCGGCATATTGTTTGCCTTTGCTTTTGCAATTACATCACGCAGTCTGCTGTTGTTGGCCGGATCCGGACCGCCTCCCTCTTTTACTGCAACGGCAAGTTCTCTACCGATCTTCGTGAAAATCTTTCCTCTGACCGCATCATTTTTTTCCTTTTTATGTTTAATATTCGCA
>ERZ506821.141-NODE-141-length-51403-cov-7.326244_pt1 | contig 51403 bp, 47 predicted proteins | sample MGYA00512912_ERZ506821 | MGnify/ENA metagenome assembly ERZ506821
GATGACGCTCTGGATGCCGACGGTCAGGAAGGACACCGGCACTGCCAGCACGCCCCAGCGCGCCGACCACGCCTGGGCGCGGGCGTACACGGGGGACTCGAGCAGCGAGACCCACCGGGTGCGCGCGGTCCCGGCCGTGATGCCCCGGCCGATCCAGTACATGGTGTGCGAGCGCATCATGGCCAGGCACCAGAAGAACAGGAAGACCCAGGGATAGGGCAGGGAGTGGATCCGTTCCAGCATGCGAGGAAGGCTAACCTAAGTCGATCGGTGCCCGGTGGCGGGCTCGCCTATGCCCGTGCTTACGCCTGCGCCCGCGGGAGGCGTGGGGAACCGGCGCGTGGCCGCACCTCACACTGTGGGTTGGCCCGGCGGGCTGGGGTGGCGGGCCGCCGTCGTGGGAGACTTGGGCCAGACCCATGCCGGATATGAGGAAGAGCCAGGAACCGATCTCCGTGTCACCGATCCCCACACCAGAGCAGATGACCAGCGTCCAGCCCGCCGCCACCGAGCAGGCCCGGCTGCGCAACTTCTGCATCATCGCGCACATCGACCACGGCAAGTCCACGCTGGCGGACCGGCTGCTGGAGCTGTGCGACGCCGTGCCTCAGCGAGAGATGGAAAACCAGATCCTGGACAATATGGACCTGGAACGGGAGCGGGGCATCACCATCAAGTCCCGTGCCGTCCATCTTTTTTACAAGGCTCAGGACGGCGAAATTTATGCTCTGAACCTGATCGATACCCCGGGCCATGTGGACTTCAACTATGAGGTCTCCCGGTCCCTGGCCGCCTGCGAGGGCGCTGTGCTGGTGGTGGACGCCACTCAGGGGGTGGAGGCCCAGACCCTGGCCAACACCTATCTGGCCATGGAGCACGAGCTGGAGATCCTGCCCGTATTCAACAAGATCGATCTGCCTGCCGCCGATCCCATGAAGGCCAAGCAGGAGGTGGAGGACATCATCGGCATGCCCGCCATGGACGCGCCGGAGATCTCCGCCAAGCTGGGACTTAACGTGGAGGCGGTGCTGGAGGACGTGGTCCGCAACGTGCCCGCCCCCGACGGTGACCCCAACGCCCCCCTTCAGGCGCTGATCTTCGACAGCCAGTACGACCCCTATGTAGGCGTGGTGGTGCTGTTCCGCATCAAGCAGGGCACCATCCGCCGGGGCCAGACGGTGCGCATGATGGCCACCGGAGCCCAGTATACCATTCTGGAGTGCGGCTACCTGAAGCCCCTGGGCAACGAGCCCACGGACGCCCTCCAGGCCGGCGAGGTGGGCTATTTCACCGCCTCCATCAAGAACGTGAAGGACACCCAGGTGGGCGACACCATCACCGACGCGGAGAACCCCGCCGCCCAGCCCCTGCCCGGCTACCGGCCCGCCCAGTCCATGGTCTACTGCGGCATTTACACCGAGGACGGCAGCAAATATCCCGACCTGCGGGACGCCCTGGAAAAGCTCCAGCTCAATGACGCCTCCCTGACCTTCGAGCCGGAGAGCTCCGTGGCCCTGGGCTTCGGCTTCCGGTGCGGCTTTTTGGGCATGCTCCACATGGAGATCATCCAGGAGCGGCTGGAGCGGGAGTTCAACCTGGACCTGGTGACCACCCTGCCCAGCGTCATCTATCATGTATACAAATCCGACGGCACCATGGTGAAGGTGGACAACCCCCACAACTATCCGGACCCCACGGTTATCGAGCACGCGGAGGAGCCGTATGTGAAGGTGTCCATTATCAGCCCCAACGAGTATGTGGGCAACATCATGCCCATGTGCCAGGACCGCCGGGGCGAGTTCAAGGATATGCAGTATCTGGACACCCATCTGGTAGAGCTTCACTATCAGATGCCCCTCAACGAGATCATCTATGACTTTTTCGACACGCTGAAGGCCAACACCAAGGGCTATGCCTCCCTGGACTATGAGCTCTCCGGCTACCGTCCCAGTGAGCTGGTGAAGGTGGATCTGCTGCTCAACGGCGACGGCGTGGACGCCCTGAGCTTCATCGCCCACAAGGACAAGGCCTATCCCCGGGCCCGCCGCCTGTGTGAAAAGCTCAAGGACAACATTCCCCGCCAGCTGTTTGAGGTGCCCATCCAGGCGGCTATCGGCGGACGGATCATCGCCCGGGAGACAGTGAAGGCCATGCGCAAGGACGTGCTGGCCAAGTGCTACGGCGGCGACATTACCCGCAAGAAGAAGCTGCTGGAAAAGCAGAAGGAAGGCAAGAAGAAGATGCGGAACCTGGGCACCGTCCAGGTCCCCACCGAGGCCTTCATGGCGGTCCTGAAGCTGGACAGCGATTGATAACAGGAGGCGCTCATATGGAACAGGCCACGTTTGACGATTTCATGAAGCTGGATATCCGGGTAGGCACCATTGTGGAGGCCCGGCCCTTTGAAAAGGCCCGCAGGCCCGCCTATCAGCTGCTGGTGGACCTGGGCCCGGAGCTGGGGCAAAAGCGCTCCAGCGCGCAGATCACCCAGCAGTATGCCCCGGAGGACCTGGTGGGCAAGCAGGTGCTGGCGGTGGTGAATTTCCCGCCCCGTCAGATTGCCAACTTCTTCTCCCAAGTGCTGGTGCTGGGCACCTACTCCCAGGGCGGCGTGGTGCTCATCACCCCGGACAAGCCTGTGGAAAACGGCGACCGGCTGGGGTAAAATAGGAGGTATCGCATATGGCCGGATTCGGCGTTCTGATTGTTTCGGGTATATTATCGGCGATTTTCCTGTTCTTCATCGCCGTGTTTGCCGCCGCGGCGGCGTATATCATGGCCAGCTATGTGCTGGAGGGCTTTTCCATCGCCTGCATGCGCAAAAAAGCGGGCGACGCACATACATTCCCTGCCTGGATTCCCTTTTACAGCAAGTATCTGCTGGGAAAGCTGGCAGACCGGCGGGTCATGGGCGCCGTGTCGGCCCTTCTGACGCTTCTGTCCGTCTGCCTTTGCGTCTATTTCTACGTCTGCCGGGAGCTGAATACCCTTTGGTTCATCCTCCTGCTGATGGCCCTGTTGGCGGTCTTTATCCTGGACACCCTGATCGCCCACCGGATCTATAAAAGCCGCGCCGGTAAATATGGGGACGTCCTGACCGTGTTCACCGTTTTATCCCTGGGCCTGCTCCGCCCGGTGTTCCTGTTCGCTGTCCGCAATCGGGCAGCGGAGAGCGTGCCGGCCCCGGAGTGTGGAAATTGAGTAAAAATCCCGGAAGGAGATGTGATAGCATGGCCGAGGAAAAGCTGTTTATTGAGGCATCCGAAGAGGATGTGCCGTCCATTATCGCTCTGCGGCAAAGAATCTGGGACACCACATACCGAGGCGTCTACCCCGACAGCATGATAGATAACTTTGACTGGGACTGGCACAGGGAAATGGAGCTGCTGAGGGTCCATCATCCGGCGTATTCTGTGTACTTGGTCCGAAAGGGCCGGCAGGACATCGGCTACCTGACGATAAACGAAGCCGATGTAATCACCCTGCAATCCCTGTATATTTCCGCCGAATACCAAAGACAGGGAATCGGCCGGCAAGCGTTCGATTTCGTGAAAGCGTATTGCAGAGCGCACCATGCCGCCTCCTTTGTCTGCCACTGTGTCCCGGAGAATCTTAACGCCCGCAGCTTCTATGAGCGCATGGGCGGCAAGGTGATCGGGCAGGATCTGGCAAACGAGGAACGGTGGCAGAACTCTGTCACTTATCAGTTTACCCTGACACAATAAAATTGCTCAAAAGAAAGTTGAGGATCACCTATGAACAACATCACAAAAACCGCTATGATCACCATCTGCGGGCGGCCCAATGTGGGCAAGTCCAGCCTCACCAACGCCCTGGTGGGGGAGAAGATCGCCATCGTGTCCGACAAGCCCCAGACCACCCGCAACCGGATCTACGGCGTGGTGAACCGGGAGGATACCCAGTTTGTGCTGCTGGACACCCCGGGCCTGCACAAGCCCCGGTCCCGGCTGGGGGACTACATGGTGAAGGTGGTGCGGGAGAGCCTGCAGCAGGTGGAGGCCGCGCTGCTGCTGGTGGAGCCCATCGCCCATGTGGGGGAGCCGGAGAAGATCCTGCTCCAGCGCATCACCGAGGAGGGCCTGCCCTGTGTGCTGTGCATCAACAAGATCGACACCGTGGAGAAAAAGGACGACCTGCTGGAGGTTATTGCCGCCTACAGTGCCGTGTATCCCGGGTTTGACGCCATTATCCCCATCTCCGCCCGCACCGGCGACGGTTTGGACGACCTGATGGCCCAGCTGCAGATCTACGCCACGGCAGGCCCCCAGCTGTTCCCCGACGGCATGACCACCGACCAGCCCGACGCCCAGGTGTGCGCCGAGATCGTCCGGGAGAAAATGCTGCTGTGCCTGGAAAAGGAGATTCCCCACGGCACCGCCGTGGAGATCACCCGCTTCACCGAGCGGGAGGACACCGGCATCGTCGACCTGGACGTGACCATCTACTGCGAAAAGGCCAGCCACAAGGGCATCATCATCGGCAAGCACGGCGCTATGCTCAAGCGCATCAGCTCCCTGGCCCGCCGGGACATCGAGAAGTTCATGGGCGCCAAGGTGTACATGGAAACCTGGGTAAAGGTCAAGGAAAACTGGCGCGATAATGTGAACTTCATCCGTGCCAGAGGGTACGACGAGCAGTAACTCCGGCCAGAACCTTCCACTTATGACGCGGCAAAACCGCGGCACACTATAGGTGGAGGTGAGGCGTATGGAGGGGCGATGGGACCTGTTCTGGGCCACCGGCGCGCCGGAGGCGTATTTGCTGTATAAGGAGGCGGCGGAATGCAGCCGGAACGATTTGTGACCTGCGGCCTGGTGCTGCGGGAGACCGATACCCGGGACGCGGACAAGATTCTCACCGTGCTGACCCCGGACCGGGGGAAGCTGGCGGTCATCGCCCGGGGCGCCCGGCGCAAGGGCAGCCGCGTGGCCGCAGCCTGCCAGCTGCTGGCGTATTCCGAGATGACCCTGTATGAAAGGGGCCAGTGGACCATGCTGGACGCGGCAAACACCATCGAGCTGTTCGGCGGCCTGCGGCAGGACCTGACGGCTCTGAGCCTGGCGGCGTATTTTGCCGAGCTGACGGAGGCGGTGGCCGACGGCTGCGGCGGCGACGTGCTGCCGCTGCTGTTAAACGCCCTGTACGCCCTCAGCGCCCTGCGCAAGCCGCCCCAGCTGGTAAAGCCCGCGTTCCAGCTCCGGCTCATGGCCCTGGCCGGGTACGAGCCCATGGCCGATGCCTGCGCCCTGTGCGGCGCGCCGGAGCCGGAGAACCCTATGCTGGACGTGGTCCACGGGGTGGTCCACTGCGGCAAATGCCGGGAAAAGGGGGGACTGTCCCTGCCGCTGACGGCGGCGGGGCTGGCGGCCCTGCGATACATCCTGTACGGCGACGCAAAGCGCCTGTACAGCTTCGCCCTGCCCCAGCCGGGACTGCGGGCCCTGGACCACGCATCGGACGCCTATGTCACCGCCCAGCTGGAGCGCAGCTTCCGTACCCTGGACTACTACAAATCCATTCTTCCGCAAGAGGAAACAAAATATGAGTGAATTATTTGAAAAATCCATCCGCACCCTGGAGCTTCCGGCGGTGCTGGAAAAGCTGGCGGCCAAGGCTGTCAGCCAGGCAGCCAAGGACCGATGCCTGAAGCTGACCCCCTCCACCGATGCGGAGGAGGTGCTGCGGCTTCTGGACGAGACCGACGCCGCCAAGGAGCGGCTGGGGCTCCACGGCAGCCCGTCCTTCTCCGGGGTGAAGGATGTGTCCGCCGCCCTGACCCGGGCGGACCACGGCGGTATGCTGAACACCCGGGAGCTGCTGGACATCGCCGGGGTGCTGACCGCCAGCCGCCGGGTGGCGGACTACGACGCCCAGCGCCAGGGGGAGGAGACGGTGCTGGACCGCCTGTTCACCTCCCTGCACACCAATAAATACTTAGAGGAGCAGATCCGCTCCGCCATTCTGGATGAGGAGACCATTGCCGACACCGCCAGCAGCGAGCTGGCGGATATCCGACGGAAAATGCGGCTGGCCGCCTCCAAGGGGCGGCAGATCCTGCAGCGCATCATCTCGTCGCCGTCCTATGCCAAGGTCCTGCAGGAGGCTCTGATCACCCAGCGGGACGGGCGGTTCGTGGTGCCGGTAAAGGCCGAGTGCAAGGGCAGCATGCCTGGCCTGGTACACGACGTCTCCTCCTCCGGGGCCACGCTGTTTGTGGAGCCCATGGGCGTGGTGCAGGCCAACAACGAGCTCAAGGAGCTGGAGGCCCGGGAGAAAAAGGAGATCGACCGCATCCTGCGGCAGCTGTCCGCCGCCTGCGCCGGGTCCATGGAGAACATTCTGTGGGACTATGACATTCTGGTGCACCTGGACGTGATCTTTGCCCGGGCGCAGCTGAGCTATCAGCTGAACGCCAGCCGTCCGGAGGTCCGCCGCCGGGGCGGCGTGGCCCTGCGCCGGGCCCGGCACCCGCTGCTGGACCAGGCCAAGGCAGTGCCCATCACCGTGGAGCTGGGTGAGCAGTTCGACACCCTGGTCATCACCGGCCCCAACACCGGCGGCAAGACCGTTACCCTGAAAACCATCGGCCTTCTGTGTCTGATGGCCCAGTGCGGCCTGCATATCCCTGCCGACAGCGGCAGCGCCGTGCGTGTATTCCACCGGGTGCTGGCGGATGTGGGCGACGAGCAAAGCATTGAGCAGAGCCTGTCCACCTTCTCCGCCCATATGTCCAACATTGTGCAGATCCTGCGGGAGGTGGACGACAAGAGCCTGCTGCTGTTCGATGAGCTGGGCGCCGGTACGGACCCGGTGGAGGGCGCAGCCCTGGCCATTGCCATCATTGAAAGTGCCCGCAGCCAGGGAGCCCTGATTGCTGCCACCACCCACTATGCCGAGTTGAAAACCTTCGCCATGACCACCGCCGGGGTGGAAAATGCCAGCTGCGAGTTCGACGTGCAGACGCTGCGGCCCACCTATCGGCTGCTGATCGGCATTCCCGGCAAATCCAATGCCTTTGCCATCTCCCGGCGGCTGGGGCTGGACGAATCCGTCATCCAGGCGGCCCAGGCCCAGATGGACAGCGACTCCGTCCGGTTCGAGGACGTGCTGACCCAGCTGGAGGAAAAGCGCCAGCGGCTGGAGAAGGCCCAGGCCGAGGCCGACCGCCTGTGGCGCCAGCGGGAGGAGGACGCCCGCAAGGCCCGGACGTTCCGGGAGCAAATGGAAAAAGCCAAGGACAACGCCCGCACCAAGGGCGAGGCCGAGGCCAAGCGCATTGTGCGTCAGGCCCAGGCCCAGGCGGACGAAATTTTCGCCCAGCTGGACCAACTGCGCCGCCAGCAGCAAAAGCAGCTCAACTTCCAGGAGCTCAACGACGCCAAAGCCGCCGTGCGGCACAGCCTGAACCAGGCCCAGGACGCCCTGCACATCCACGACCAGCCCCAGGAGCCTGTCTATACTCCCAGCCGTCCCATTGAGGTGGGGGACCTGGTGGAGCTGCCCGGTGTAAAGATGGCCGCATCGGTGCTGGCCGTCAACAACGACGGCACCCTGCTTTTGCAGGCCGGAAAGATGAAGATGACCGTCAAGGCCCAGCAGGTGCGCCTGCCGGAGGGCCAGCCCAAGAAAAAGCCCGCCGCGCCGGCCTCCGGCGGCAGCGCCAAGCTGAATCTGCAATCCCGGGCCGCCTCGGAGCTGGACATCCGGGGCTATGAGACTCTGGAGGCCGAGAGCGTGGTGGAGAACTATATCGACAGCGCCGTCATGGCCAAGCTGGGCACCGTGACCATCATCCATGGCAAGGGTACCGGCGCTCTGCGCAAGGCCGTTCACGAGATGCTCAAGCGGAACAAGGCCGTCAAGAGCTTCCGACTGGGCCGGTATGGCGAAGGCGAGGCCGGAGTCACAGTCGTTGAGCTGAAATAACGACTGCGGTTTGTGGATTCCGCCAAAAGGGTCAAACATTTTTTCAGACCTTACTTAAAGAATTTGTAGCTTTGGACATTGCTTTCTTTCGCCGATTCGGTATAATATTATAGTGTGAGAGAAGTATGTCCCCGCATTTTTCGAAAATGCTTCATAAAAGGAGTGCAATGGAATGTTTACACAGGAAGTTACCGTGAACAATGAGGTGGGTCTGCACGCCCGTCCTGCCACCTACTTCATCCAGAAGGCCAATGAATTCAAGAGCGGCATCTGGGTGGAAAAGGATGAGCGCCGGGTGAATGCCAAGAGTCTGCTGGGCGTTCTTTCCCTGGGCATCGTGAAGGGCACCACCATCACCCTTATCGCCGACGGTCCCGACGCCAAGGAGGCTGTGGAATCCCTGACGCAGCTGGTCAGCGATCAGCTGGGCGAGTAAACCAAGAAGAACAATGCCGGAGGCGGCTGCCTCCGGCATTGTTGTTTACGTCTCCATATGCCGCCCCAAAAAGGCGGATACGGTTTGGGCCAGCTTGTACTCCCCCTCGCCGGGGATCTGCGCGTCCGACGACAGAAACAGCACCAGGCCCAGCACATCCCCCTCGCAGAGAATAGGCGCCGCCACAGCCACCGTGTAACGGTCGCTGCTGTCGGAGACGGGCAGCGGCCGCCCGGAACCCTGATACTGATAAATGCTGCGCTGTTCCATGACCTGAGCCAGGGCGTCGGACAGCGGCTTGCCCAGCAGCTCCCGCTTGCCGGAGCCGGTGATGGCGATGATGGCGTCCCGGTCGGTCACGGCGGCGGTAAAGCCGCTGCTGCGGTTGAGCACATCGCAGAACTGTGCTGCAAAATCCTCCAGCCCGCCGATCAGGGAGTATTTCTTAAAAATGACCTCCCCCTCCCGGGTGGTGTAAATCTCCAACGGGTCGCCGTTACTGATAACATGGACACGGAAAACCTTGTCCTCGCGGCCTTTAGCGCTTTGGACGAGTTCTGTTTCGTAGGGGTCGATGCCCTCATCGACCCGCGGGCGGATGTGGGCATCCGCCCCTACAGATTGTAATTCGATATTTTCCGTGCCTTCACGAAAATTTGCGGCTTCCTCCGTTTCCGCGGGGAGGGTTCCACAGCGCAGCAGCGTGTCGACGTCGGTTTTGAGCTTAATTTCCAGGTGATCTTCAAAGACGAGGATCTTGTCAATCAGCAGCTCCAGATCGTTCCGCTCCAGCTTGTCCTTTTCCAGAATGTCGCGGAACACGTCGATGGCGGTCTTGGCCACGCGGTTCACCTGAATGATGGTGTTGCGCTTATCGCTCAGCAGGCCGATCTGGTGGTGGATGCCGTCGATCTTCTTTTGGAGGTCGGCTTCCATCTCGTCATACAGCGCCTCGATGGAGGCTTCCTGCTCGGGCTTTTTCATAATCTCGCGGATGCGCTGGCGCTTCGTCACCTTCAGCTCCTCGGTGAGGTCGGCCAGCACCTCGGCAAGGTTGTCTGCGGACTGTTCCGTTTCCGCCACCTGCTCGGTTTCGCGCTTCAGCTCCGCGTTGAGCTGCGTCAGCATGGCAGCAGAGCTGTCCGCCAGCTTGCGCACATAGCCTTTCAGCAGCTCGTCCAGCCGATCGACGCGGATATGGTGGCTGGTGCAGCCCTTGAGTCCGCGCCGGTGATAGGTCCCGCAGGTGTAGGCGGGGGCCAGGTCAGAGCGGCTCATGGCGAACAGCGGACTGCCGCAGTCGCCGCACTGCAAAAAGCCGGAGTACACGTTGTCGTTGATCTTCACGCCGCGATAGTTGCTGCGGCTGCGCTTTTCCCGCAGCGCGCGGGTGATGGCGAAGGTGCGGTAGTCGATGATGGCCTGATGGTGGTTCTCAATGACGATATGCTCGTCGTCGTTGCGCCTTACATCCCTGCCGTTGATCTTGGCGCGGGTGTACTTGCCCTGCCGCAGCGTACCGATATAAAAATCGTTGTCGAGAATGCCCTGCACCGTGGCGATGGCCCATGCGTTCTTGGCCTCCCGCTTTGTCTTCTTGCCCGCCGCCTCCTTGCGCATTCGCTCGGACATACGCGGCGTGGGAATGCCCTCGTCGGTGAGGTAGTTGGCGATTTTCTTGTAGCCCCAACCGGCGTTGCTGTAAAGGTCAAAAATCCTGCGGACGGTCTCGGCCTCGGTGGGGATGATCTCAAACTGCTTGTCCTCGGTGACAAGATAGCCGTAGGGCGCGGCGCAGATCCACTCGCCGTCGTTCTGCCGCCGCTTCACAACGCTGCGCACCTTGCGGGAGGTGTCCGTGACAGGCATTTCGTTCACGAGGAACTGGAACTGGATTTTCAGCCAGTCGTCGTCATTGGGGAAGTCCACGCCGTCGCCGATGGAGATGATGCGCACGCCCGCGTCACGCAGGTCTTCCAGCTCCACAAGTCCGCGGCTGTTGCGGCGGGAGAAGCGGGAGAAGTCCTTGATGATGAGAATGTCGTATTTGTGCCGCATCAGCCCCCGGCGCATCTCCTGATAGCCCTCGCGCTGCTCGAACGTGTAGCCGGAGCGGTCGCGGTCTTCAAAAAACGTCAGCGTGCTGCCGGGGAAGTGGGTTTTTACATAGTCCTCGATGATGGCTTTCTGGTTCTCAATGGAGATGTTCTTCTGATCCTGCTCATCATCCACGGAAATGCGGGCATAGCCCGCAATGTCAAAGCGTTCAATCAATTTGGCTCACCGCCTTTTAAGTATTTTGCCATCTCCAGGTCGAAGTCGGAGATGTATGCCGTCCGTGGACGGCAGTTTCCGAGAATTTCTCGGTAGCTGAGCTTGGATTCATTCCTCATTTGTGGTCTTCTCGGCGTACTCTGTCCATTCCGGCAACCACGCCGCATTTTCAACTGGTGACAGTTTGTCACCAGTTCACTGCCTTCTCCTTTCAGACGCTGTTTCAGCTTGTTCCAGTATTTTCGCCCGGTATTGTGGTCGGGGCTGTCTGTCAAAACGCCGACCACATCCACGACGGAGAAGTACCATTCCTCCCGCTCTGCATCCCACGCCACGCGAATTTTCTGATCCTCGAAAAGCTGGATTGCGTTGTTTTCCGGTTCCTTCATCTGATACTCTCCGTTCTGAGCAAGCCATTCCTCACCGCACTGCCACTTGAAGCAAATCATGCATTTCATCTGTTGAATAACATTGTACCACATGGATTGAGTGTGTGCAACCGGAAAATGATCTGCTGAACGAGGAAAAGCGTGCTGGTTCATAGACGAATCAGCATGCTTTTTCACTTATGTTAGGCATTGCGTTTTTTATCCATATGTAGTATAATTAAGCAATAAAAATGGCTTAATCCCAACGTTTTTCGGGTGGGAAGCGGCAATATACATGGATCGATGAACTTGCGCATTTCTGCACGTCACAGCAGCAAAAAGAAATGACGCGGTTTTGTCGCGCTTTTAAACGCAGCGAATACGCCCGACCGAAACATATTTTGATATTCGGTGGGCGAAAACATAGGAGAGGAAAATGGATAAACGACTTTTGCTGGCCAGCCCGCATATGTCGGACGAGGGCTATGAACTGGAGTACATCAACGACGCATTTCGGAAAAACTGGATCGCACCGCTGGGTGAGAATGTCAACGAGTTTGAAAAATCGATGGGCGCTTACATGGGTAAGGGATATCCCGTCGCCCTCTCTGCCGGTACGGCGGCGCTGCACCTTGCCATGATCCTCGCGGGCGTGAAGGCGGGGGACACGGTCTTTTGCCAGAGCCTGACCTTCTCCGCCTCCGCCAATCCCGTGGCCTACTGCGGTGCGAAGCCGGTGTTCATCGACTCCGAGCGGGAGACGTGGAACATGGATCCTGCCGCTCTGCGCCGCGCCTTTGCGCTGCACGGTACACCCAAGGCCGTGGTCGTTGTCCACCTGTACGGCAACCCCGCGAAGCTGGACGAGATCACCGCCATCTGCCGCGAGCATGACGTTCCCCTGATCGAGGACGCAGCCGAGGCGCTTGGTTCCACATACAACGGGCAAAAGTGCGGCACCTTCGGTGAGTTCGGAGGCCTGTCCTTCAACGGCAACAAGATCATCACCACCTCCGGCGGCGGTATGCTGCTGTGCCGGACGGAAGAGGAAGCCAAGCATGCCCTGAAGCTGGCAACGCAGGCCCGCGAGAACGCGCCGTGGTACCAGCACGAGGAGATTGGCTACAACTACCGCATGAGCAACATCTGCGCGGGCATTGGGCGCGGGCAGATGAAGGTGCTGCCGTTGCGCGTGGAGCAGAAGCGGACGATCTTCGCCCGCTACTCTGAAAACCTGAAAGGTCTGCCGCTGACCATGCAGCCGAAGCTGGACTGCGCCGAGCCGAACCGCTGGCTGTCCGTCGCTCTGCTGGACGAGGGCTGCGGCGTGACGCCCGGTGAGATGCTGGCAAAGCTGAACGAGGCTAGCATCGAGGGGCGCTACCTCTGGAAACCCATGCATTTGCAGCCGGTCTTCGCAAGCTGCCCCTTTGTCAGCGTCAGCGATGCGCCGGTGGGCGACGATCTCTTTGCACGCGGCGTATGCCTGCCCAGCGATACGAAGATGAGCATGGACGATGTGGACCGCGTGTGTGAGGTCATCCGGGGGATGTTCTGATGCGGCATAAGGCGGGGTTTTATGAAAAATACATCAAGCGCCTGCTGGACATCGTGCTGTCCGGGTGCGCGCTGATCGTCCTGTCGCCGCTGCTGGTGGTGACGGCGATTCTTGTGCGCGTGAAGCTGGGCAGCCCCGTGATCTTCTGTCAGGAGCGTCCGGGGAAAGACGAAAAGATCTTCAAGCTCCACAAATTCCGCAGCATGAGCGACGCGCGGGACGAAACCGGCGCGCTGCTGCCGGACAAGGAACGGCTGACGGGCTTTGGAAAGAAGCTGCGCTCTCTGAGCATCGACGAGCTGCCGGAGCTGTGGGACATCTTCCGCGGAAAGATGAGCATCGTGGGGCCAAGACCACTGCTGGTGAAGTATCTGCCGCTTTACAGCGAAGAGCAGCATCGCCGTCATGACGTTCGCCCCGGGCTCACCGGCTGGGCACAGGTGCACGGGCGAAACCTTGCGACGTGGGAAGAAAAGTTTGCCTATGACGTGGACTATGTAGACCATGTTAGTTTTGCGCTGGATGTGAAGATCATCTTCATGACCGTCCGCTGCGTCTTCGCCCGCGAAGGGATCAGCGCAGAGGGTAGTGCAACAATGGAAGCATTTACGGGGAGCATAAAAAGTGTGGAGGAAGTCAAGTGAACATCTTATTTTGCAGTGCCGGAAGGCGTGTTGAGTTATTAAAGGATTTTAGAAAGTCAATGGATGCCGCTGACAAGATCATTGCTGCGGACCTGTCCAACTTGGCTCCTGCATTATATGTGGCGGATAGGCATTACCTTGTTCCACGCATAGATGACCCTACATATCTGGATACGATTCTTGATATCTGCCGCAAAGAGAAGATCAATGCCGTTACAACATTGATTGACCCGGAAATTGAACTACTTGCGAAGAATCGCGCGCACTTTGAGAAAATCGGCGTAGAGGTGCTTGCACCCTATACGGAGACAGCAGAACTCTGCTTTGACAAGTTCAAAATGTATCAGTACCTCACCGCGCATGGCATCCCAACGCCGGACACTTGGGGTGACTATGCCTCCGCGATGGCGGCGATTGATAACGGCACTCTGGCATTCCCTGTATTTGTCAAGCCGAGAACAGGCAGTGGCAGTGTCGGCGCTCGAAAAGTGCAGGATGCCGATACGCTGAAAGCACTGTGCGAAGCAGATCCCACACTGATCATCCAGCGACTGATGGACGGCGGCGATCTGGATGCTGACGTTTATATTGACACCATTAGCCACAAGGCAGTTTCTGCGTTTTCCAAGCGCAAGCTGGAAACGAAAATTGGCGGAGCAAGCAAGACCATTTCATTTAAGGATGAAAAACTATTCGCATTCATTCAGCAAATCACGGAACTGCTGAAATTCAACGGCCCTGTGGATATGGATTTCTTTTATCAGGACGGGACGTATTATCTCTCTGAGATCAATCCGCGTTTTGGCGGCGCGTATCTCCATGCTTATGGGGCGGGCGTCGATTTTGTTAAGCTTATTAAGAACAACCTGAACAGCATCGAGAACGCGCCTGTATTCGGCAATTACGAAGAAGATGTTGTTATGATGATGTACGACAGCGTAGTTATCACGAAGGTAGACAAGGTGTTGCGGTCATGCAAATTTTGATTTTGGCTAATCACAGCGGCGGCCTTTACGATTTCCGCAAGGACTTGATCTCAGAACTAAAAAAGTATGCCAGCGTCACAGTTGCCGTTCCGCACAATGACCGCTGGGATGAACTTCTGCATTTGGCTGACCGCGTGATTGAACTTCCCATCGACCGGCGGGGCATGAATCCGCTTCATGACAGCAAGCTTTTTCGCCAATACCGGGCGATTCTGAAAAAAGTCAAGCCCGGCATTGTTCTGACCTATACCATCAAGCCCAATATCTACGGTGGCCTTGCCTGCCGGATGGCGCACATCCCCTATGCCGTGAACATTACTGGATTGGGCAGCGCCATTGAAAACGGCGGCTGGCTGAAAAAATTCGTGCTGGCGCTCTATAAACCGGCGTTGAAGGGCGCAAAGGTTATATTTTTTGAGAATGCCGGAAACCGGGATACCCTCACCGCCACTGGTGTAGTACCAAAAGGCCGCGATGTAGTATTGAACGGCGCGGGCGTCAATCTGGAGGATTACCCTTACCAGCCCTACTCGCAGGAGGGGCCAGTGCGTTTTCTCTTTGTGGGCCGTGTCATGCACGAAAAAGGCGTGGACGAGCTGTTTGCCGCCGCAAAGCGGATGAAGCAGGAATATGGCGACGATGTGGAGTTCCATATTGTCGGCTCATTTGAGGAAGGCTACAAGCCCCTTATGGACGAGCTTGAGCAGGCTGGCGTGGTCAAGTATCACGGCTATCAGTCGGATATGAAGCGCTTTTACGCCTTGGCGAGCTGCGTGGTGCTTCCGTCGTATCATGAGGGTATGTCCAATGTGCTGCTGGAGGCTGCCGCCTCCGGGAGACCGCTCATCACCAGCGACATCCCCGGCTGCCGCGAGGCGGTGGAGGACGGTGTCAGCGGCTATCTGTGCCCTGCGAGGGACGCGGACGCGCTGTATGAGGCTATGCAGCGGTTTGTGGAGCTGCCGGAGAGCTGGCGGGGTGAAATGGGCCGCCGTGGCCGGGAGCGAATGCGGCAAAGGTTCAGCAAAACCGCCGTTGTGGCGGAAACCATCAAACACTTGGAGATTTGACATGCGCGATTTAGTCACCCTCATGCTCATAACGATCGCCTTGGCGTGGTGCGCGGATCATGTTTCGATCGGACCTGCAAAGTCCAATCGGCGGCAGCGGTTGATTGTATGTACACTATTGATCATCGTTCTGCTGGCAGGTTTTGCGGGGTTACGGACACATTGCAATGATACAGGAGCGTACCGTCATAGTTACGAGTTGATTACGGAAAGCTCGTGGGAAACAGCGGATAGGAGCATCGGTGCGAATCCGCTGTTTAACTGGGTGAACTATCAGATGAGCATGCGCGGCGTGTCCACGCAGAATTTCCTGATGTTCTGGGCCTACCTGACCGTCGCCTGCTACGTCATTTTCGTGCATGCCTACTCGGCAAATTATCCGCTGACCGTTTTTCTGCTGTTTACCACCGGCTGCTACACCTTTGCCTTTGCAGGCATCAAGCAGGCTGCGGCAGTCGGCATTGCGGTCATTGCGACAATGTTTGCGCTCAGAAAAAGATGGCTGCTATTTCTGGCGGGTATCCTGATTGCGACGCTGATCCACCCCTATTCTCTGATGTATCTGCTGGTGCCGTTCATGGAATTCAAGCCGTGGACAAAAAAGACCTATTGGATGCTGGCAATTTTTCTTGCGGCAGGATTCCTTCTTCGCCCGCTGATTGGTACCGTTGTCAATATCACGACCCTGTTGGGCGAGGAATATACGGTTTCATCGTTTGCTGGCGAGGGCATCAATATCTTCCGTGTGCTCGTCTGCAATGTGCCGTTGGTTCTGTCGTATATTTACCGCAAGAAGTTGTTCTCGGACAGTTCTAAAGTAGAAAACCTCATAGTGAACTTGACCATGCTCAATGGTGCAATCATGTTTGTTGGTCTGTTCGGTACGGCAAATTATTTTGCGCGGCTCGCTAACTACTTCCTTATTTTTCAATCACTGGCTCTTCCGTGGATACTGAAAAAGATTGGCGGCAGAGACGGAAAGATGCTGACCATTCTGATGGTGCTGGGCTTTGCTGCGTATTTCTACTATGCCAACATGATCGCAATTCCATTCGACTCGGATTTTGCACGGTTAAGCTTGGCGGAGTATCTTGCGCTTGGCAGGTGAAACATTCTGCCGCGCCCATCAGACTTGGGTCAAGGAAGTGTGCCTAGGTAAGTAAGAAATATAAGATTGCAATTATTTCTATCGCTGTAGGATAAGAGTCATTTCATTTGGAGGTTAAGATATGCTTTCTTCCGTTTCCCACCTAATTGAATCATGCGGGTTTTGCCGGGCATCTGAAGTGGAAGAGCTTCAGACGATGAAAACAGGCATGACCAACCGTTCTTACGCCTTCTTTGTAAAAGGGAATCGATACATTATTCGTATCCCCGGTGAAGGAACCGACCGCCTGATCAACCGTGCGCAGGAGTATGCCGTCTATAGGGCGATTGCTCCGCTTAAAATAAGCGAAACGGTTCATTATTTTGATCCGGTAACGGGAATCAAAATCGCGTCATACCTGACCGATGCCCATGTCTGCGACAGCGGGAACTGGGAGAAAGTCGCAAAGTGCGTTGCAGCTCTGCGGGAGTTCCATTCAAACAGGCTGCATGTTGCGCACAGCTTTGATTTGTGGGAGCGCCTGGATTTTTACGAGAGCCTCTGGGCAGGCGAATCTTCCATTTATGCGGATTACGATAAAACGAAACGGGCGGTGCTCAGTTTGAAGCAGTTTATCGATGAGCGGCCGAAGGATGTCTGCCTCTGTCATATTGACGCGGTGCCAGATAACTTTCTGTTTGTGCATGATACGAACGGTGCTGAACAAATCAAGCTCATCGACTGGGAGTATGCAGGGATGCAGGATCCGCATCTGGACATTGCAATGTTTATTATCTATGCAATGTATGATCGGGAGGAAGCTGAAAAACTGATCGATCTGTACTTCATCAACGGCTGCGACAAGTTGACCCGCATGAAGGTGCACTGCTATATCGCTGTCAGCGGCCTTGTGTGGAGCAACTGGTGCGAGTTCAAGCGTCATTGTGGTGTAGAGTTTGGTGCTTACACACAACGTCAATATGACTACGCAAGAGAATACAGTGAGATATTCTTCCGAGAATATAGAGAGGTATTTGGCAGAGATTATGTCTGAACATATTGTAGAACGTGCAATCATTATGGCCGCGGGTATCGGCCAGCGGCTGCGCCCTGTGACCCTGACGACTCCCAAACCGTTGGTCACAGTAAATGGCGTGTGCATGATCGATACGATCATCGCGGCGCTTCACGAGAATGAAATCCACGAGATTTATGTCGTGGTCGGATACCTAAAAGAGCAATTCTATGAATGGGCGAAGAAGTACAACGGCATTACTCTGATAGAAAATCCATGGTACGCGGAGTGCAATAACATCGCGTCCCTCTATGTCGCGCGTGAATACCTGAACAACGCGATTATTTTGGACGGCGATCAGATCATCCGCAACCCGGCGATCCTTCACCGGGAATTTACCCGCTCCGGGTATAGCTGCGCCTGGACAGACAGAGCTACAAACGAATGGCTGTTGACGGTTAAAAATGGGATCGTGACAAAATGCAGCCACACAGGCGGCGATCACGGCTGGCAGCTCTTCAGTGTGTCACGCTGGACAGCAGAAGATGGGCAGCGACTCAGAAAGCACTTGGAACTGGAATTTGTGCAAAACGAAAATCGGAGCATTTACTGGGATGATGTCGCGATGTTTTGCCACCCTGATGAGTACCAGTTCGGCGTTTACCCCATTTCAGCGGAAGATCTGCGCGAAATTGACAGCTTCACAGAGCTTTGCGAGGCTGATTCATCATATAGAGGAAGGGTTAATTGAGATATGAAGAAAAACACACTGAAAAAAGAGCTTGACTGGGTATCTATGCTGGTGCCGCTGGCAATCGTGCTGACGGTATGTGCGCTGTTTATGATTTTTCCGGAAGGCTCCAAGCTCGTCCTGAGTGTAGTACGAGGTTTTCTGGGAGATGACTTTGGCCTCTACTATGCGCTGCTCGGCGTTGGCATTGTCGGCTGTACGCTTTACATAGCCTTTTCCAAATTCGGTAAGATCAAGCTTGGCGACTGTGAAAAGCCGCAGTATCGCTCTTTTCAATGGGGTACTATGATTTTCACATCCACTATGGCCGCAGACATTCTGTTTTATTCTCTGTGCGAGTGGGCGCTGTATGCCAATGAATCGCAGGTCGAAATGATGGGCGGCATGCAGAAATGGGCGTCCACTTACCCGCTTTTTCACTGGGGACCTATCGCGTGGGGCTTTTATATCGTGCTTGCGGTTGCGTTCGGCTTTATGATCCATATCCGCGGCCGTGATAAGCAGAAATTCTCTGAAGCCTGCCGTCCCCTGCTGGGAAGCCGGGTAGATGGAGTTTGGGGGCGTGTGATCGACCTGACTGCGATTTTTGCGCTGATTGCGGGCACAGCGACGACGTTTTCTCTCGCAACGCCGCTGCTTTCCAGAGCGATCAGCCGTGTGTTTGGCCTGCAGGACAGCATCGGGTTAACGATAGCAATCCTTTTGATGATCGCGGCAGTCTACACCTTTACGGTCTGGTTCGGCATGAAAGGAATCGCGAAGCTCGCCGCCATTTGCAGCTATTGCTTCTTTGCGCTGCTGGCCTATGTCCTGTTTGGCGGCGGAGAGACGCGCTATATTCTGGAAACGGGTTTTTCCGCAATCGGCAATCTTGCCCAGAACTTCATCGGGCTGGCAACATGGATGGATCCGCTGCGGGAAACGAGCTTCCCGCAGAACTGGACGATTTATTACTGGGCCTATTGGATGGTCTGGTGCGTTGCAACACCGTTTTTTATCGGCGTGATCAGCAAGGGTCGTACTATTCGCAATACGATCCTCGGCGGTTACGGCTGGGGCCTTGCGGGCACCTTTACCTCGTTTATCATCCTTGGCAATTACGGCCTTGCACAGCAGCTCAAGCACGGCCTTGACGCTACCGGCTTTATTGCGGCGGGCGGCGACTATTCCGAAGCAATTATGAAAATATTTGATACGCTCCCGCTGACGGAATTTGGCCTGATTTTGCTGGCGGTCACAATGGTTGCATTCTATTCCACCACATTTGACGCGCTGACGATGGTCGTTTCGAGTTACTCGTATAAGAGATTGAAGCCGGAGCAGGAGCCGGATAAACGCATCCGCACCTTCTGGGCAGTGGTGTTCATCCTTCTGCCCATCGCACTGATATTCTCGGAGAATTCCATGAACAGCCTGCAATCCGTATCAATCATTGCGGCGTTTCCCATTGGAATCATTATTCTCGTGATCGTAGCGAGCTTCTTCAAGGATGCGTCCAGCTATCTGCGGGAGAAAAAGGACATATGAGCATGACACAAACATCAGATCAAGTCCAGCGGCAGATCTGGGCAACAGAGCAAGAAATACTGGATGTGATCCACCAAGTCTGCACGGAGCACGGCCTGCGGTATTCTCTGGCCTACGGCACCTTGATCGGTGCTGTGAGGCATAAGGGATTTATCCCGTGGGACGATGATATCGACCTGATGATGCCCAGAGAAGACTATGAAAAGCTGCTTTCTGTCTGGGATCAGTCCGCGCCGAAGGGATATATTCTGCAAAACACAAGGACTGACTCGGATTTTACGCAGAACTTCACGAAAATCAGGAAGGATCATACGACGTTTTTGCAGGGCGAATCTGAGCGGGAAAAGCACTATCACAAAGGGATATTCGTTGATATTTTTCCCGGCGATCGAGTCGCGCCCAGCAAGTTGGGGAAAACCGTTCAGTACATAGCCTGTGCGATAAACCTGCTGTACAGTCGAGGGCATGTAAGTGGTTCCGGTGGGTTAATTGGAAAAGCTGAACGTATCTTACTTAAAGCGCCAAAGAAAAAATACGCCACAAGACGCGAACGTGCTGAGAAATCAATTCGTAGATGGAACGGCAAACTATTTTGCACGGCTGGCCAACTATTTTTTGATTTCCCAGTCGCTGTCGCTCCCTTGGATGCTGAAGAAAATCGGCGGCAGAGATAGGAAACTGTTGACTGTGCTGATGGTGTTGGGATATCTTGCATATTTCTATTATGCAAACGCAATTAACCAGCCGTTTGATCAGGACTTTGCGCGGTTGAGCTCGTCGGAGTACCTTGCGCAGCTGGGAGGATAAATCGTGGCATCTATTCGTATTTTGCAAGTTGTTACCCACATGGATCGCGGCGGACTGGAAACCATGCTGATGAACTACTATCGGCATATGGACCGCGAGAAGGTGCAGTTTGATTTCCTTACGCACCGGCAGGAACGAGCCGCCTATGATGACGAGATCGAGGCATTGGGCGGGAAAATCTATCGCTTGCCCCGCCTTGTGCCGTGGAGCAAGTCATATCTTGCTGCGCTGAATCAGTTCTTTGCCGATCACCCGGAATATAAAGTTGTTCATGTTCATCAGGACTGTCTCAGCTCGGTTATCCTGAAGGCAGCAAAAAAACATAATGTGCCGGTGCGGATCGCCCACAGCCATAGCGCCAATCAGGATAAGAATCTGAAATACCCGCTCAAGCTTTGGTATAAGCGGGATATTCCCAAGTATACGACCAATCTTTTTGCTTGCGGCAGAGATGCGGGCGATTGGATGTTCGGCGGCGCACCATATCAAATCGTCAACAATGCGATTGACGTTTCGGCCTATACCTACAGCCCGATAAAGCGCTTAGAAATGCGGCGGGAAATGGGACTTGCAGATGAGTTGGTAATCGGCCACGTTGGCCGGTTCAATCAGCCGAAAAACCACCCATTCTTACTTGCCATTTTTGCTGCGCTGCTGAAAAAAGAGCCGAACGCCGTACTTCTGCTGGTGGGCGGCGGTGAGGATATGCCGAAGATGCAGGCAAAGGCGCAGGAGCTTGGCATTGCGGATCACGTCCGCTTTTTGGGGGTTCGCAGTGATGTTGCTGATCTCATGCAGGCCATGGATGTATTTGCGTTTCCGTCTCTGTATGAAGGGCTTCCCGTTACCATGGTGGAAGCGCAGGCGGCAGGACTGCCCTGCATCATCTCTGACAAGGTTCCTCCGGAGTGTATTCTGACAGAGGGGCTTGTGGACGTTATGCCGCTATCGGCTGGGGCGGAGGCGTGGGCTGACGCGATCCTCGAAAAGCGTAATACACCTCGCACGGACTGCAGAGCCGAAATTGCCGCTCACGGCTTCGATATCACCACAGAGGCTGTCAAACTACAGGAGTTCTACTTGGAGGCATATAAATGAGTTTTTTTCGAAAAGCGATCATGCTGCTGAACCGTGAAATTCCTACAGAGACGCTGATCAAGCGGGGGATGAGGGTCGGCAAAGACTTTAATCGCCAACAAGGGTGCTTCATAGATCCAACACATTGCTTCCTGATTACCATCGGTGATGATGTGACCATGAGCATCCACGTGACTGTCATGGCACACGACGCCAGTACAAAGAAGATGCTTGGCTACACGAAAATCGGGCAGGTGCATATCGGAAACCATGTTTTTATCGGAGCCAATACAACCATCCTGCCCGGGGTTACTATTGGAGATTATGCGGTAATCGGAGCGGGTAGCGTTGTTACGCATGATATTCCTGCTCGGACGGTTGCGGCTGGTGTTCCGGCCAAGAAAATCTGCGATGTGGATACATACGCCGAACGCTTTCAGATGCAGACGTGTGCGAAAAATACGTTTGGGGATGCATATCGGATGGGACATGGTCTGGATGAAACCAAGAAAAAGGAGATTCTTGCCGCAACAGATGGCAAGACTGCCTTTATTAAGTGAGCAGAAGGTGCAACTATGGCAACGCAAAAGTCGATCACCGTTTTCACACCAACCTATAACCGAGCCTATATTCTGCCGAAGTGTTATGAGAGCCTGTGCCATCAGACCTGCAAGGACTTTGAATGGCTGATTATAGACGATGGATCGACGGACGGAACAAAAGAGCTTGTCGCTCGATGGCAGGCGCATGGGAATGGCTATCCGATCCGTTACATTTACAAGCAGAATGGCGGCCTGCACACGGGATATAACACCGCTATTGCCAATATGGATACAGAGCTGTCCGTCTGCATTGATTCTGATGATTCTATGCCAGAGGATGCGATAGAACGTATCCTCACTGAGTGGCAGAGTGTGAAAGATAGCGGGGCTGCTGGGCTGATTGGCTTGGATTTGGATCAGACCGGAAAATTGATCGGCAAACCGCTGCCGGAAGGCGAGTTAATCAATGCGGCATCCCTGCTCTGTATTCCGGGGATGGGTGATAAAAAATACGTTGTACGCAATGATCTCTTGCGCACCGTGGCTCCTATGCCGGTGTTTGAGGGAGAAAAGAACTTTAATCCGCATTATCTGATTATCAAACTGTCGAAGGAGCATTGCTTTCATCCGGTTAATCAATGCTTCTGCCTCGTGGAGTATCAGCCTGATGGCATGACGGCGAATATCTGGAAGCAATATATCAACAGCCCCCGCAGCTTTGCTGAGCTGCGTCGTGCGATTATGGAGGTCCCGGGCTTGACATGGGAGTATCGCCTTAAAACTATCATCCACTATTGCTCCAGCAGCCAGATCGCCAGAAACCGGCATTATATCAAGGAATCCCCCCGCAAGCTGCTGACGGTACTGTGTACACCGGCAGGGTGGGCGCTGACGGGGTATATCAGGAGAAAGGCTTGATGAAACACACCATTCTCATCTTCTCCCAAGCGATGGAGCTTGGGGGCGTGGAGCGTAGCCTTCTGGGCTTGCTGGATTCCATCGACTACGACCGCTATGACGTTGACCTCTTTCTGATGCGGCACAGCGGCGAACTAATGCCGTATCTGAACCCCAAGGCGAAACTTCTGCCGGAGATTCCGCAGTACGCCTCGCTGGCTGTGCCCATGGCGTCGCTCGTCAAGAGTGGACAGCTGGGCGTGCTATGCGGGCGGCTGAGTGGCAAGCTTGCCGCGAGACGCTTTGACTGGAAGCATCCCAGTGACAAACCGTCCGTCACCGCGCTGACCTACAGCCATAAGTACACGCTGAACTCTATGCCGCCGATTTCCGGCAAGACCTATGATCTTGCCATCAGCTTTCTGACGCCGCATTATTTTGCGCGGGAACGGGTGAATGCAAAGAAATACGCGGCGTGGATCCACACGGACTACACGGCGCTGACCTTTGACCGCTCGGCGGAGCTTGCCATGTGGGAAGGCTATGATGCCATCTGCGGTGTGTCCGAGCGGGCGTCCGAGAGCTTTCAGAGCGTCTTCCCGGAGCTGGTGCAGAAGGTCCGGACAGTGGAGAACATCCTGCCCCGAGAGCTGACGTGCAAGCAAGCGACAATGCCTCAGGCTGATATGCCTGCGGGTGACGGAATATCCCTGCTCTCCGTTGGCCGCTTCTGCGAGGCGAAGAATTTCGACAATGTGCCGGATATCTGCCGCCGTCTGGTGGCGGGCGGCCTTGACGTGAAGTGGTATCTCATCGGCTATGGCGGCGATGAGCCGCTGATCCGGCAGAAGATCGCCGAAGCCGGGATGCAGGAGCGCGTCATTATTCTCGGCAAGAAGGACAACCCCTATCCCTATATGCGGGCCTGCAACCTGTATGTGCAGCCCTCCCGCTACGAGGGCAAGGCCGTCACCGTGCGCGAGGCGCAGCTTCTCGGCAAGCCTGTGGTCATCACAGACTACGCTACCTCCGGCAGTCAGCTGGAGGACGGGGCGGACGGCATGATCGTCCCCATGGATAACGCAGGCTGCGCTGCCGGAATTGCCGCGCTGCTGCGCGACCCTGCCCGGATGCAGCAGCTGTCAGAGAGCTGCGCAAAGAGAGATTATACGAACAGCGCGGAGGTCGAGAAGATCTACGCGCTGATGGAGTGAATGATGGACATTACAAAGCGCGATTCAAAAATGCTCAAGGGTGTGGCGATCCTCTCCATGTTGATGTTGCATCTCTTTTGCCGCAGGGAAAACTTGCCGTATACCCCGTTGCTGTGGATCGGCGGCACGCCGCTGATTTACTATTTTGCTCTGTTTGGCGATATTTGCGTAGCTGTTTACTGCTTTGTAAGCGGATACGCGCACTATATGCAATCATCCGAGGCTGAGATCAAGAAGCGCTGGAAGCATCTCTTGCACTTTTTCATACCTTTTTGGGTGATTGCGGCGGTGTTTTCGCTGATTGGCTTGCTTGCCGGAAACGCGGAGATCCCCGGTAGCTTGACGAAATTTGCCTTGAACTGCCTGACCATACAGAATAGCTACAACGGTGCATGGTGGTATGCCAATACCTACATATTGCTGGTTGCCTTGCAGCCGCTTTCCAGGAGCTTCGCGGAGCGTTGCCCAGCGTGGTTGGTGATGCTGCTGACCTTTGGATTTTACACTGTTGGCTACGGTATCCGTTTCTAGGGCTGGGGCGCGTGCGACTCGATGGTGCTTTCGTGGCTCATCACGCACATCGGGCTGCTGGGAACGTCATATTTCCCCTACATGATCGGAATGCTGTTTTGCAAAAAGCAGGTCATTTCTCTGCTGCGGCAGCAGACCGCTGCTATTGGGAGAAGAACCATGCAGATCATTACGCTAATTATCTTCGTGTGTATGATCGTTGCACACGGCATCGTGCCGCCGCTTTTTGTGGCATTTATCACAGCTACCGTAACAATCGTACTGTTCTGCATCTGCCCAATTCCAAAGTGGACAACTGATGTGCTGTGCTACTTTGGCGAGCACTCTACGAACATCTGGCTTGTCCATATGTTCTTTTATACGGTGCTGTTTGACGGCTTTGTGTTCTGTGCAAAGTATCCGATTCTGATCTTCCTGCTGTTGCTGGCGCTGTCTCTTGCGGCGTCCTATGGAATCAAATGGCTTTGTAAGCCAATTTTGAAACTCGTGAGGTGAACCCATGATCCCAAAGATCATCCACTACTGCTGGTTTGGCCGCGGCGAAAAGCCGGAGCTTGCCAAGAAGTGTATCGCCAGCTGGAAGAAGTTCTGCCCGGATTTTGAGATCCGCGAGTGGAACGAGGACAACTGCGATTATCTTGCCATGCCATTCATGGCGGAGGCGTATGCCGCGAGAAAATACGCCTTCGTGTCCGACGTTATGCGCCTTGCCGTGCTGGAGCAGTACGGCGGCGTGTATTTCGACACCGACGTGGAGGTGCTGCGGGACATTTCACCGCTGCTGGATGACGAGGGATTCATTGGATTTGAGAACGATCAGTATGTTGCCTCCGGTCTGACCATCGCCGCTGAGGCCCATCATCCGGTGATTCAGGCGATGATCGAGGAATATAAAAAGCTGCACTTTGCCGGTGCTGACGGCAGCGTCACGCCCGTGGGCTGCCCGCATCTCAATACGGATGTGATGGAGCACTTCGGTCTTGTGCGCAACGGGCAGGAGCAGCTGGTTTCCGGGATTCACGTCTATCCGGCGGACTACTTCAACCCGCTGGACAGCGTGACAGGTAAGCTGACAAAAACGGAGAATACCTACTCGATCCACTGGTATTCCATGAGCTGGCTGCCGAAAAGAACGCAGATCAGAGCAAAAATCGGACGCGTTATACGCCGGATACGGAAAGAACTACGCCGCTGAGGGAGAGAAAATCATGCCAAAAGTCAGTGTCATTGTTCCAGTCTACAATGCCGAGAAATATTTGCAGGAGTGCGTGGACAGCATTCTTCGCCAAACGCTCACAGATCTTGAGCTGATCCTTGTGGACGATGGCTCCACAGACAGCAGCCCCGCTCTCTGTGATCGGTATGCAGAGCAGGATGCTCGGGTGAAGGTGATCCACAAGCCCAACGGCAGAGCTGCGTCCGCACGCAATGCCGGACTCCGTGCCGCCTCCGGGGGCTATGTGGCCTTTGTGGATTCGGATGACTGGATTTCGCCGGAGATGTATGAAAAAATGTTGGAAACCGGCGCAGATGTGACGCTGTGCGATTATGTGCGCTTTCAGGGCGAAACGGAGATACCATTCACTCAGCCCAACGTGGATGCAGGCTTTTATGATAAGGCGCAGATGCGGGAGAAAATATATCCCCATCTGGTCATGGACGGCATCGAGTATCCCATTACCATTTCAAATTGGGCGATGCTCATCAAGCGGGACATCTTTGTTCAAAACCAGCTTTCCTATCGGGAGGATATTCATGTCAGTGAGGACGCCCCCTTTGGCTCCGAGGTGCTGTATTGCGCGAACTCTTTTGCCTACCTGAAAGGCGAACAATTCTACCATTACCGCACAACGGAAGGGTCGGTATCCCGGACGTATAAGCCATGGTGGTGGGACAGCTATCTGAAAATCAACGAGGAAACGGAGAATTTCTTCTCCAAATGCGAGGACTACGATTTTACCCAGCAGATCAAGTCCAACATGTTCTATCTGGCCAGAGCGGAGATCTATTACATCCTGTGCAATTCCGCGCTGACGCGGCGTGAGCAGAATCGGAAGGTAAAGGCTGTTATGGACCATCCCCGCGTAATGCGCATGATGGAGGGCTTCAATGTTAATCCATATCCGCTGTCGTTTAAGATGTTGTACTGGTCCATCCGTTATCGATCGGTAGCGCTCCGGCGGCTCGTCGAGGTGCTGTCTGGCTTGCGAAATATAATAAGAAGATGAAACACATTCTATTCATCAATGGACATTTGAATACCGGCGGTGTGGAGCGTTCCCTTGTGGACATTCTCAAGCACATGGACTATACAAAATACGCCGTTGATCTCTTGCTACTGGAGGACATCGGTGACTATGCTTCAGAATTGCCGCCTGAAGTGAAAGTGTTGTTTCGAGACATTCATCATACATATGGAAGTTTTGCGTCATCGATTCGGCGGTGTATTGTAGCGCACGATTGGATGTGCCTGAGATTGCGTTTCTTGTTCTTGCTACAAAAGTTCTTCGGCGCATGTGCATTGAAACGTGTTGCAACGATTCTGCTTGGAAAACGCCATTACGATTGCGTAATTGGATTTCGACCGGGGATTTGTTCCGATTTGGCGGCGTACTCCGTGCAGGCGAACCGAAGAATTACCTGGTGGCATCACGGCGAGTTCAATGCGGATCGTGTGGCCTATGACGATATGTGTAGCAGGATGGACGCAGTAGCTGTAGTATCGCAGTCCTGTAAGGAAATGCTACAAGGTCAGCTGCCGGAGCTTGCGGATAAGCTGGTCTGCATTCCCAATATGTTGGATGCTGAGGCAATTGGAAGGAAGGCCGCAAATTCACCCTATACAGGTGATATGTTGCATATCGTCTCGGTAGGTCGGCTTGCACCAGAGAAACATTTTGAAAATGTCTTTCCCGCCGCAAAGGCGTTGCGGCAAGCTGGTATAGACTTCGCCTGGCATGTTATTGGAGATGGTCCTGAGCGTTCAAAATTAGAAGCGTTGATTGCTGAGAACGACCTGAAAGATCATGTAATTCTGGATGGAAGCAAGACTAATCCTTATCCCTATATGAAGTATGCAGACCTGTTTGTTCACCCGTCATATGTGGAATCGCAGGGCTTAACTGTGTTGGAAGCTATGGCGCTTGACGTTCCTTGCGTAGTGACGAAGTCCCTCGGCCCCTGTGAGTTTATTGAAGATGGTGTCAATGGCCTATTGACGGAGCAGGTTCCGGAAGACTTGACGGCGAAAGTGCTTGAGATTTTGAAGAACCATGCACTGTACCAGCGAATTAAAGAAAACACAAAATGTCCGGGGCAGTTCAGCCCGGATCGAGTCATGAAGCAAATAGAAGCACTAATTGATGGATAGAAGGTGTTGAGCAATGAAAATCACCATGTATGGCAACGGTGGTGCTGGAAACCACGGCTGTGAAGCAATCAGTCGCGGAACCGTTGAGCTTTTGGGTACAAATGAATACCGAATTCTTTCAGAAAACTGCCGGGAAGATGCGCAATATGGTCTTGATTCCTGTGCGGCGCTTGAATCGGCTAAGGAGGCGCGAAAAAAGGATTTTGGCTTTTTAAAGGCTTATGCAAAATTGAAGCTTACCGGCAATTACACCGATATGGATGGGCTATATTATTTGCCCGCTATTAAAAGCTGCAAAGGAAACACAGACATTGCCTTCTCCATTGGCGGCGATAATTATTGCTATGGCAACACCGCTTTGTATGCATATTTGAACAGAGCCTTTTTGAAGCAGGGAATTAAAACTGCGCTTTGGGGCTGCTCCATTGAGCCTGAGGTTGCGTCAGAAGAGGATGTTGCCGAGGATTTGCGGAACTATTCCATTGTCGTGGCCAGAGAGAGCATAACTTATGCCGCGGTCAAAGAAGTTGGTGCAAATGCGCTTTTAATGCCGGATCCTGCCTTCCTTATGAAAGCAAAGGCTTGCGAAGTCGAAGATTTCTTCCTGCAAAAAGAGGTCATCGGGATCAATATCAGCCCAATGATTATCAGCAACGAAAAGAATCACGGTGCAGCCTATGCCAACTATAAGGCATTGATTCAACACATTCTGGATAATACCGACGCCTATATTGCCCTGATCCCACATGTCGTTTGGGCCAATAATGACGACCGTATTCCGCTCAAGCAGCTGTACGATGATTTTGACCAAAACCGGCGGTTGATTTTGGTAGACGACCATACCGCGCCGGAACTGAAATATATCATTTCTCAATGCAGCTTCTTTGTTGGTGCCCGAACCCACGCGACCATCGCTGCATATTCTACCGGTGTTCCGACACTGGTGGTGGGATACTCCGTCAAAGCGCGCGGCATTGCCCGGGATCTGTTCGGCACGGAGGATGGCTACGTTCTGCCGGTGCAGCAGCTCAAGGAGAGCGATGAGCTGACCCAAGCATTCGTTCGCTTGTATGAAAAGCGCGATGCCATCCGGGCGCACCTCAACGAGACGCTTCCCGGCTATATCGCCCGAGCCGACGAGGCTCGCAAGGCATTGGAGGAACTTGTAAACGCATGAAACGCGATGAGATCAAGGCAGGTGCGCTGCTGTCCTATCTGAACCTGCTGATCGGCAATCTGATTCCATTCATTTATACGCCCATCATGCTCCGTATGCTGGGGCAGGCGGAGTATGGCATTTACGGGATTGCACAGTCGGTTATGGGATATATCGGCCTGCTGAACTTCGGGATCGGCGGCTCGATCATCCGCTACCTTGCCAAATACCGCGCAGAGGGAGATTTGGACGGAGAACAGCGCGTCTTTGGCCTGTTCATCAAGATATACTCAGTAATCGGCGCTGCAATTCTGCTGGTCGGCACATTCTGCTCCTTCCACTTGGGGTTCTATGGACGATCCCTCATGCCGGACGAGCTCCTTCTGCTGGAGCGGCTGGTGCGTCTGATGACGCTGAACACGGCGATTTTTATGCCCTTCAATGTGTTCAGCTCCATGATTCTGGCCCACGAGAGATTTATCTTCAGCAAAACGGCTTCGCTAATCACAAGCGTGGTATCGCCATGCTTGAATCTTGTGCTGCTGTTCATGGGCTTTGGCTCTATCGGTCTTGTCCTTTCTGCGACGGTCCTGAATTTTGTTACCTATGCCATCTACACCGTATATGTAATTCGACGGATGCATATCCGACCCTGCTTCCAGCGTGTCGGTGGTGGACTTCTTGGCGAGATCATTCGTTTTTCCTTGTTTGTGTTTTTGGCAAACATTGTTGACATCCTCTTTTGGTCCACAGACAAGCTCATTATCGGTTGGGCCGTTGGCGCAGTAGCTACAGCGGTCTATAACATCGGCGCGACCTTCAATACTTATATCACAAGCCTGTCAACAGCTATTAGTGGCGTCCTTATGCCGAAGGTGACAAAAATGGCTGTTGAGGACACTCCGCCATCGGAGTTTACAGCCCTGTTCATCAAGGTCGGGCGGCTGCAATTTTTGCTGATTTCCTTCATTGTTTCTGCGTTTGTGGCGTTTGGACGGCAGTTCATCGCATTATGGGCGGGTGCTGGCTATGAGGATGCCTATTATGTGGCGCTTCTGGTGATGATCCCGGTGACAGTGCCCTTGATTCAAAACACCGGCCTGAACATTCTCTACGCCATGAATAAGCACCAGTTCCGCTCTGCTGTATACCTCTGCATCGCCGTGCTGAATGCCGGGCTGACCTTCTGGTGGGTGGAGGAATACGGTATCATCGGCGCAGCTATGGCCACCTGCATTGCCTATGTGGTGGGCAATATTCTAATTATCAACTGGTATTACTATAAGAAAATCGGCATTGATATCCCGTTGTTCTGGAAGAACATCCTGCATATGTGCCCGGTCATGCTGGTGATGGGGACGGCGGGGTGGTTCATTCTGGACGCGCTGCATATCAGCAATTGGTTGATCTTTTTTGCCCTCGCCGCAGCGTATACCCTGATTTATTGGGTATTGGCATATTTCTTCATGATGAACGACTATGAAAGATCGTTCATTAAAGGTCCGGTATTGAAAATCTTTACGCGCATGAAAGGAAGGGAAAATGGAAACGAACCACCGTATCAACAGCATTGATATTGCGCGTCTGTTTGCGGCGATTCTTGTCATTGCGATCCACACACAAGCGATTATGTGGTTCTCAGATCGCGCCAACGGCAATATTCAGATACTGACCCGCGTAGCTGTCCCATTTTTCTTTTGCACCAGTGGTTATTTTCTTCAAAAAGGCTATGTCCGGAAGGGCTGCTCCGCTATTGCGACATCCATTTGGAAAGTGTTTAGATTGTATGTGGCTCTATCCATAGTGTATTTTGCTGTAATTATCCTGCAAAACCCGGCGTTGTTACAAAGGGTGGAAAAATGGATGCTGATAGATTTCCTGTTCAATGGCAGTTACTATCATCTATGGTACATGGTAGGGGTCATTTATTCCATGGTAATGATCTACCTGATTTGCAAATTTGAGCTGACGAAAGCACTGCTTCCGCTGGCAGTTTTTTGCTATGCCGTTGGGCTTTTGGGAACGTCGTATTATGGCATCGGCAGTGGACTTCCGATTTTGAGTGCGCTGTTTGACAGTGGATGGTTTTTGAGTGTTCGGCGGATATTTTTGATGGGCTTTCCTTTTACCGCTTTGGGGTGGATGATTTCGGAAGTAAAGTTGAAACTGCGCATTTCCAAGAAACATCTGCTGTTTGCGACCACGCTGGTGGCACTGCTCTTCGTGGCTGAGATTGTTGCCGTGACTGTCACGGGAATGTCAAGAACAATCGAAATCACGGTATTCCTTTATCCGCTGCTGTTTCTTCTGTTTCAGATTTGTCTTGTCTATCCGCTTGAAAGAAAAAGCAATCTTGCTTCGGCCTGCCGTGATACGGCTAATTTTACATATTTCTGGCATCCGCTTGTCATTCTTGCGCTGCGGAGAGTTGTTAATGCGAACTTTCTCCTGTTTACGATTACGACAGCAATATGCCTGCTATTGAGCTTTGGCTATCACTCCTTGAAGAACCGAAGGAGACTTACATATGAACGTCGCTCAAAAAATTGATGCTTGCACCGGCTGCGGGGTGTGCGCTGCGGTCTGCCCATCAGCGGCTGTCGAAATGCAGCCGGATGCGCATGGCTTTTTGTGCCCCGTCGTTGCTGACGTAGCGTGCACCGACTGCGGCCTGTGCACCGGAAAATGTCCGGTTTCCGTTTTGCCGCAGAACTCGGCGCATACGGAAGTTCTAACCGGCTACGCCAAGGACGGAACGCTCCTGCCCCGATCCTCGTCCGGCGCGATTTTTCCCGTGCTGGCAGCGGAGATCATCCGCAAAGGCGGCCTCGTGTTCGGTGCGGCTTTTGACGGACAGTTCCAGGTAGTACATACTGCCGCTGAGAGCGTGGAGGAGCTTTCTGCGCTTTGCAGCTCCAAGTATGTCCAAGGCCGCATTCCGAGTGACTGCTATGCGCAGGTCAAGGCGGCGCTGGCCGCCGGTCGCTGGGTCTACTTCAGTGGGATGCCGTGCCAGGTCGCAGCCCTGAAAAGCTATCTCGGCCGGGATTATGATACGCTAATTACACAGGATACCGCCTGCCACAGTGTTCCGTCGCCTCTGGTGTGGGAGGGATATAAAGCGGAACTGGAGAAGCAGCACAGCGGCAAGCTGACCTCGTTCTCCTTCCGCAACAAGGCAAATGGATGGGAGGCGTACCGTATTCGCGCCGCGTTTGATAACGGTAGAGAGTTCACCCAGCCTGCTGCCGAAAGCCCCTATCAGCGCGGTTTTATCAAGGGACTGTACTCCCGCAGCTCCTGCTTTGTATGCAAGTTCAAAGGGATCGAGCGTTGCAGCGACATCACGCTTGCAGACTATTGGGGCGTCAAGGGAATTCAGCCGGAAGCTTACAACCCGCAGGGCACATCCCTCATTTTGCTGCACAGCGAAAAGGGACGAAGCCTTCTGGAAGGCTGCAAGGATCAGCTGCAACTCCAGCCCGCAGCCAAAGATGCGTTTTCCTTTAACCCGGCGGTGCTTACACCCATTCAAAAGCCCGCCCGCTACGATGAATTCTGGGAGGGCTACGGTCAAACGGCCTTTGCCGATTTGGTTTCCGCCTGCTGCGAGCCGACCGAAGAGGAACTTGCAAAGGAACGCCGGAGCAAGAGCCTTTTGGTCCGCGTCATGCGCCGCCTGAAGCGATAACACACGATGCTTCGACGAATCTACGCAATGAACCCATGGACGGTGTGCATTTTGCTGCTGTCCCTGCTCCTTCTCTGGCCCATGCTCTGCCAGCGGGTCGGGGAACGGAGGCGAGTGCTTTTCAATACCGTGCTCGCCTGTGTGGCTGCGTTCATCATCCTCTACGCCACAATCCTGACCCGCACACCTGGCGACTACAAGCCCATCCTTACGCCCTTTGCCACATTTACCGCCGCACTCCAGCAACCAGAACTCTACCGCGAGATGCTGATGAACGTCTTCCTCTTCTTCCCGCTGGGGCTGACATTGTCCAACGCCCTGCCGCGAAAGTGGCACCGCTGGCTTAGAATCATCCTCACGACGCTCGTCGGCTGCGCCCTCAGCGCGGGAATTGAGTACGCACAGCACCGCTATGCTCTCGGTATGGCGGAGGTGGATGATGTGATCTGCAATACGCTGGGCGCGTTCATCGGCTCCACTTCGCTGCTCATCGCCCACGCCATCGAAAAATACAGAGAAAGGGTTTGGCACACGAACATGACCCTGACCACCACCGAAACACAATTCCTGCATATCGCCAAAGCCGCCATCTCCGGTGGAGATTTGCCCGCCGAAAAGGTGGACTGGCCTGCCATTTTTACGTTGGCCAATCAGCAGAAGCTGCTGCCGATCCTCTTCGAGGCCGTCCGCAAGATGCCTGCTGCCGAAGAGAACGTGGCTCTGTTTGCCGTAACCAAGCAACAGGTCATTGGGCAGGTGTTGAACCAAACCGTGCGCTCGGCGGAGTTTTCCGACCTTTATCATAAGCTACGTTCAGCAGGGCTGCACCCCATCGTGGTCAAGGGCCAGCTTTGCAGCCGACTGTATCCGCTGAAGGATCACCGCATCAGCGCGGACGACGACCTCTACATTTCCGACGCGGAGTTCATGGCCTGCCACGAACAGCTTCTGGCAAACGGTCTAACCACCGACACGCCGACCGACGAGTTGGCCACAGCGGACGAGGTGTCCTACACAAAAAAGGGCAGCCCGCTTTACATCGAGCTGCACAGGCATTTATTTGATTCTGCCGAAGATGCACATGACGAATTGAACCACTTCTTTGCCGACCTCAACCCCGTCGAAATCGACGGCTTTCTGGCCATGCCGCCCCACGAGCATCTGCTGTACCTGCTTCTGCACGCCTACAAGCACTTTGTGCGCAGCGGCATCGGGCTGCGACAGTTCTGTGACATCGGCCTGTGGGCGCGGGCGTATCACGGGGAGATCGACTGGCAGCGCCTGCACGAGCAGTGTGAGAGCGTCCACGCGGCGACCTTTGCCGCCGCGGCGTTCTGTATTGCCAGAGACTATCTCGACATCGAATTTGACTTGCCCGCGCCGTGGGACGGCAACATCGACGTGGAGCCGCTGCTGCACGATACCCTCTGCGGCGGCGTGTACGGCTCCAACGACCTAACGCGCCTCCATTCCTCCACCGTCACGCTGAACGCCGTGAAGGCCAGCCGGACGGGGGAGAAGAGCAGCGTCCTGCGGACGGTGTTCCCCAAACGTGAGTATCTGGAGCGGCGCTATCCCTATCTTAAAAAGCGCCCGTACCTGCTGCCGGTCGCATGGGTGCAGCGTCTCGCGCACTATGCCAGCGAAAAGCAATCCGGCACGGATAACAGCGCCTCCGGCTCCATCAAGCTCGCCAAGGAGCGCATTGAGCTGATGAAACGGTATGACATCATGGATTAGCAAAAGAAATCGGCATGATAATTAGGGGCTCAACGGAACTTTGTCAATATAGCAGCGGAAAAAAACACAATAGATTATTGAAAGGGGCGAATTTGGGTGAAATACGGCTTTTTGTTTGGCGCGGGTGCAGAAATTGGGTATGGCTTGCCATCTGGCGGTAAATTCGCACTTGATATTTTCAGACACGACGTATCCGAAAGTAAAAAAGCGTTTAGAGAAATGCGGGACGGCGTTGATAATACGACAAATTATGCTTCGTTCTGGTTGCCTAAAGGCTTTAAGGAAAAGAATATCAGCTCATTTGGGAAAACGGTATTCCAAAATATTATCAGAGATACCGTCGAGCACAACAGAAAAAGAATCATCGAGAAAATCAATCGCTTTGATGATATCGCCAAAGAAGAGGCTGCGGCTATGAAGGAGGAAGGCATTGATGTTGATGCCGCCATTGAAACTCTACTCGGCAGAGAACTTGACAACATACATATGGGCCAGACAATAGCATTTATTGAAGAGTTCAAAGAGGGAAATGAACTTTTTAACAGTTCTTACTTCTCGGCCTTGCTATTGCTGTATAAAGATAAGAGTATTTTGGATGATGATCGGAGACGCGAACTTGGCAAAATTTTACTTTCAATTATTCAACTCCACGTTGGCGCGTTGAGTGAAACATTATCCAGAAAGATCAATGATGGACTATTTGACAAGAAAGATGATGAGATTGATCTCTTTGACGACATAGGTGAGATCATTCAGCTGAATTATTCTTCGTCAGGTTTAGCGGGAATGGAATACTTGCTTGATCAAAAAAGCGCTGATGTATCTGATAATAAAGGGAAATGCCTGCGGCTTGCCCAGAGAATTATTGAATCACTTTATGCGGTTGTTTTGGACTATAAATCATTGATAGATGCGAACTGGCATTATCTTTATAGTCCAGCTACTGACTGGGCAAAATTCTGCAAGATCTGCATTTTCCTTTTAAATGTCAGGGATTATATATCAAAAGCTGTTTTACGAGCAAACCCGGTTGCGAAAAGCGGATATTATCATACGCTTAAAGATGCTGTGAGTCATGGACAAATTGAAATTGGTGCTGTTGCAACGACAAACTATAATCAGTTTATTCAGGATATCTTGGACACTGATGTTGCTTTTCTCAACGGTTCTACAGAAACTTGGTACGATCCCTATCTAAACAGAATAGGAGACAGAAGTCGATTGACTACGTCGGAACGGCATATTCTGGCTCCTTTAATGTTTACCCAAAGCGGCACGAAGCCGATGACATCCATAGAAATGTCTATAAAATATGTCGACACATATTCGAAGTGGAGGGATTCTGATAAAGTCGTTGTGGTCGGATTTGGATTCGGCTCTGATGATGAGCATATCAACGGAATTCTAAGGACATTAATTGATGTCGATAATAAAAAAATCATTGTTGTGACTTTGGATACTCAACAGCCTGACGAGACTATTGTGAGAGATATTGCAAGAAAGCTTAAAGTAAGCAAAGCGTCGAATATCTCTGTTCTTCAGGTTGATAAGGATGGAAACAGTGTACAAGATCAGCAGAATTGGGTTGCGCATTTAGCATAACTATGGGTAAGCAATAAATAAGAATTTGTTGGATACATTTATAATCGCCAAACCTAACCGCGTGTAAGCACACACGAGACAATAGTAACGAAAGCTTGCACAACATTCCGCTTGTGGCAAAAAAGAAAACGGGCGGAAGGGATTGCTCCCTTCCGCCCGCTGCTTACCGCTCCATGCCCACGGCGCGCTGCTTTTTCGCCTGCTGCACGGCCTTTTCGGCGCTGCGGCGGCGGTTGAAGAGCAGCAGATCCCGCGTGTTCTCGTAAAGGTCGCCCTTGCCGGACTCGAACACGGCGACCATGTATTTCTTCGTCTTATACTTGGCGTAAATCTCCTTCAGCCCCTCCCGCAGGACGGGGTCAATTTTTTCTGCATTCGTCAGCCAGATTTCAACAAGCTTCTGATCGTCCCTGACGTTCATCTCCAAATAGAATCAGCCTCCTTTAACATCCTTAGTTTCCTCATCTTTCCTGCTGCTTATGCGCGGCCACCTGCTTCGCCGCCTGCAAAATCTCCGGAGGCAAGACGTCCACCATGCGGTGCAGCTCGTCCAGCTCCCGGAGCTTTTCGCTGATTTCCAGTTTTTTCAGGACGCTTTCCTTGGAGGCAGCGCCCAGCTGCTTTTCGAGCGCCGCGTTCTCGGCGGTCAGCGCCTTGTAGGCTGCGTCATACTTTTTGAGCTTCGTCCGCAGAGCCTCCGCGCCGGGAACGTACTTACCCAGCAGCGCTCCCAGATCGTCCAGCTTGGCCTTCTTGTTGAACGGATTGGTGTCGTTCAGAATCGCCATGATCTGCTCCTTCAGTCGGTTCAGGTGGACGGCCTCCTTGAATAGCCGCGGCGGGATGTGGTCGCGCCCGGTCTGACTGGCGCTTTCGCCGCGCTCCAGATCGGGGTATTTTCTGACCATATGCTCCCAGAACCTGTCCTGCCACTGTGTCAGCTTCTTCTTGTTGCCGACGATTTCCTTGGCACTAAGCCGCCCGTCCGCCGTCAGCGGGACAAAGCAAAGGTGCATATGGGGCGTTTTCTCGTCCATATGCACCACGGCGGATATGATCGTTTTCGGGTCTTGATGCTCTTGGATAAAGCCCAGCGCCTCGGTGAAATAGGCTTTGATCTCGGACTTTTTCTTCCCCTTGAAGAACTCCGGGCTGGCCGTCACCAGCGCCTCCACCACGCGCACACTGTCCGACCGCGTGCGGCAGCCAACCTCCGCGATCTGCTTTTCCGCCTCGGCGCGATACTTGCGTTGGGGTGTCACCAGATGGAAATTCAGGTGACTGCGGGACGTGTCCACGTCGGGATTGCTGGCGTATTTCTCCTTGCTGCGCTCGTTGTGAGCCTCGATGTGCCCAATTTCCGGCCCCTTGTACTTGGCAAAGCGCAGAATCGCGTACTGCGCTTTCATCGGCGATCCCCTCGCTTCATCCACACGATGTCGCAGTCCAGCACGTCGGCCAGCTCTACGACTTCTTTGTAGCGGATGCTCTCTCTTTGCAATTTTGCGGACAGATTGGAAACGCTGTCGCTCCAATCGTATTCGTCATGCAGTCGGTCAACGACCTCCTGCATGGTAAAACCGGCGCGGACGATCTGCGATTTGATCTCATTTCTGATGCTCATAAAATCCTCCTGTTTTTTCGTGATGAAAACAGCGAAGCGGGTTTGCGTTTCCGAAAACCTGCTTCGCTGTTTGGCGTAATATTCTGTTTTCCTCAAATCCGCTGGAAACGCGGCGGTCGATGCCTTCTTCGTAAGTGAGGGGTATCGACTTTCCGAATCCGCGTGACTTCGCAGAGTTCCGTGCAGCCCCACGCGCATCCGTGAAGCCGGTGCGCGGTTCCGAGCAGCGCGGTTTCGCAAAATCCTTTCGCCGCCGCACAAATTTCTTTCCGGTTTTCACCTGTCTTGCAGATACCCCTTCCGTTTCAGCGCTGCCAGATCGGCGGCCACGTCCTCCTTCACAGTTGAACTTGAAAACATCTATCCCATCCATCCCATCCATCCGGGGTTTTGGGGGATGCTTGGGATGGACGGGATGGAGAATTTCGTGTCTGATCTCATAAAACCGGCGGCGCGACCAGCGCCTCGATGCCCCAGAAGCCGTTGACCCGCTTGCCGAGGGCGTTCTGGATGTGATTGTCGTGCTCCAAGCCGAACTCATCGGCGTGCTTTTTGAGGGTCATGCTCACCGTCCGCGCGGAGCGCGGCTTGTAGGCGTTGTCGTTGCACCACAGGCAATAGATGCCGTACAGCGCAGCGGACGGGATGGCGCTGTCGGCCTTCAGGCGGATGTAGCCCTCGGAGCGCAGGAACAGCAGCACGTTGTCGGCCTCGCGGCGAGCATCCTCGCGGTTTGTCTTCGTCCGCGCGCTCTCGGTGAAGCGGAAGTTATTCCCTTGCAAGCGGCGCAGGCCTTCGAGACACCAGAGAAAGATGCCCTCGATCTCGCCGCAGAGCTTGTCCGCGAGAAAGGGGTCATCCGCGCGATCAAGCGGCTTTTTCTTCACCGACAAAATGAGCTGGCGGCGGTAAAAACCGTCCGAGTGGTCGTAGAGCGACTCCAGATCCCCGTTGGAAAAGGCCAGAAACCGGACGTACATCTTGCCCTGATAGCTCTGCTCGCCCTTGCGCTCCAAGTCCATCGGCATTTCGGCGGTGATGAGGGACTTGAGATAGTGGGTGGATTGCAGCGCCTCCAGCTTCATGTCGTCATCCACCATCAGCAGCTCGTGCTCCAGATCGGCGCGGGCGAAGGGGCTGCGCTCCACCTTGGCGATGCTGCCGTTTTTCAGGTTGCTGCCGAGCAGCTTCTGCATCACCACGCCGATGCGGCTCTTGCCCTCGCCGCCGTTGCCCTTGAGCAGCATCATCACCTGCCCACGGTTCGTCGGAATCAGGCAGTAGCCGAAGTATTCCTGCAAGGTCAAAATGTCCTCCGCTTCCAGAAGATCGGACAAAAACCGCAGCCATGTCACCGGCTGCGGTGCGCTGGGGTCATATTGGATGGGAAGCCGGTTGCGGCAGAATTCTTTTTCGGCACGAAACTCACCGCTGAGAAACAGCGTGCCGTTGGCAACGTGGATGCGATCCTCCTGAATGGACAGCTCCGGCGTGTAGGCCTCCAGTCTGAGCGTTTCCAGAAGGGTGGTGGCACGGCGAGCCGTGCCGCTCGTGATATGCGGGCGCAGCATCTCATAGATCTGCTTGCGGATGCTCTCTTCGTCCGTGACGCGGCCCTCCACGGTGAAGAAGCTGCCGTCCACGCAGACCATCGGGTGCGCCGATAGAAAATCCTCGCAGAACAGGACTTCGCTGAAATGCTTGTCCTGTAGCCAGCGGGGCGGTTCATTTCGTTCCATATGCTTCCTCCTTAATTTGCCGGTTTCGCGCCTCCATCCGCATGAGTCGGTCGTCCTTCTGCAAGTCAGCCACCACCTCGGCGCGCTCCTGCGGCGTGCCGCAGGCCAGAATGTCCAGCATATTCCCGATGCGCTCGAGCATATGGCAGGCCTCCGCATAGCGCGGGTCGATGCTATCCTCCGGCGATCGCGGGGCACAGCGCTCCTTCCAGTCCTGCAAGATGCGCAGGTAGTCCTCCAGCACGCGGAAGCAGCGCCGCTCGGTTTCCGCCTGCGATGCTCCCCGCTGTAGCCTTGCGAGAATGGACGGCTTCTGCTCGGTGATGCCGAAGTCTGCCGCCAGCTTCTTCGCCGCGTCATAGCCGCTCAGGCCGAACAGCCTTGCCGCAAGGTCGATCACATCGCCGCTTGCCCCGCAGCCGAAGCAGTAGAAGTAATCCTCGTTCAGCTTCATGCTGGGCGTGCGGTCGGCGTGAAATGGGCAGCAGATCATGCTGCCTTGCTGGATCGGCAGCCCGTACCGCTCCGCCTCCATGCGCGGGGTAACGGCGGCCTTCACGGTATCAAATAGGTTCATAGGCATTTCTCCTTTCAGTTTTTTGCGACAAATTTCCTTTGTCACCTGAATATACAGAGAAAAGGTCTTAGACCGACGAAATCAGGCGCATGTTCAAGAAAACAAAACGCCCTCCTGAAATCTTGCAGAAATGCAAGCAGGAGGGCGAGAAAAATGATAATGAGTGAAATGTGTCAAAAAGTATCTCTTGAATGTAAAACATTTGTTCTATACTTTGTGGAAATTATATGCTATACTTGAAAATATCATGCAGCATATTTGTGAGAGATTTTGCCGGAAAAGGAGGCGTTTACAGCAATGGATCAGGTATATCTCCCCGGAAAAATCCGCGACCGTATCCAAGACCTGATGAAATCCCGGAAGGTCACGCAGGCGGAGCTGGCCGCAAGAATCGGCTGTTCGGAAAGCTCGCTGAGCCGCTTCATCAGCGGCAAGACGGACAAGCTGGGCGACGAAAATATCATCCGCATCGCCCGCGTGTTTGAGGTGTCCACCGACTTTCTGCTGGGCGAGGTGGACGAGCCGGATCGCAAAAACTACGACATCTCGGAGCTTGGCCTCTCCGTCGAGGCGGCACGGAATCTCTACACGCAGAAGGTCAATCCGAAAATCGTCAGCTACCTTCTGGAAAATCCGCAGTTTGCCGACACCTCATACCAGATCGCCCGGTATCTGGACAACGAGCTGACCGCCGGATTTGCCGCGCAGAACCAGCTTTATTCGATGGTTTCGTCCATGCTGGGCGCGTCGCCGCAGGCCGCAGACGAGGTCAAAAGCCTGCGGACACCCATCGATCAGGCAGATTTGAGCTCCATCCAAAACTCCTTCATGAAGGCCGTCCGCGCCGTGAAAAAGGAAGCCGAGGCAGAGATGCCGCCCACGCGCCAGCTTACGGCGCAGACGATGAAGAGTATCTATGCGGAGCTGACCAAGGGCGGTCAAAAGCTGAACCGGAAAATCACGAAGGAACAGATTGCGGACGCGGTAGCGGCCTCCGTTTCCCATCTGCCCGGCGTTAACACAGCACAGGTCAGGAAGTTGTTCCTCTCCATGACCGGGACGGCGGCAAGCGATGAATCCGACCAGCATGACCAATGAGCGGCTCTGCGTATTGGCTCAGAAGGGCGATGAGTCTGCGCGGGAACTCCTTGTTGAAAAGAACATGGGCTTCATCGTTCAGGCGGCTGATCTCGTATACCGGAGTTCGTCGCTGGAGGGCAGCGACCTGAACATCGACGTGGACGATCTGGTTCAAGAAGGCAGCATTGGGCTGCTGCGTGCCGTTGATGGTTTTGACCCAGCGCGGAAGCTCAAGCTTTTGACCTATGCCGCGCCCGCCATCAAGAATGCGATGATCGACCTCGTACATACGGAACAGATGTCCTTTGAGCATCGCATGACGACTGCAAAAGTGAAAGACGGCGTGGAGGGGCTTGGCCTTGAGCGCGTGTACCTCGATGAGATCCTGCCCGGCGATGAGCGGCTGCTGCGGATTGAAGCGATTGCCAATCCGTATGCGCTGCCTCCGGAGGAGGCTTTCATCAAAGCGGAAACCCTGCGGGAGCTTTATGCGGCGCTGGACAAGCTGGAGCCGCGGGAGCAGACGTATGTGCTGTATCGCTTCGGCTTCACAGATGATATCGAGCACACGCTGATAGGCGCGGCGATTCATTTTCATCTGAGCGAGAACCGGACAAAGCTGCTGGAGGATCGGTCGCTGGATACGCTTCGGAAGGGGATGACGTAAGGACGGGGGACGTCGCTGCGGCGGGCTTTATATACCTCTGCTTCCTTTTCCGGCCAGTCGGATTTTGTTTCTCAAAAATCCTGCATTTGTGTCACCTTGATGTCACAAAATCCGCCTGTCCTACTGCCGCGAAAAAGCGTTTGCCGCCACACTCTGCCCCATTGCGGAGTACGCCGCCACCCCCTTTCCCGCGTCAGCCGGAAGCAAAGGTATAACACACTAGACTTTGCGAAGCAAAATCGTGTGCCAACAGGGATGCTGCGCGCCCCTATTGGAAACCCAGCGGCAAAGGGGCGCGGGTCTCCGGTGGAGACCTCAAAGCGTGAAACGCTTTGAAGCGCTGACCGAGCCGACAGGCGAGACCTCCCTTTGCAATCCCTCATTTTCCTCGCGGGTGCATATACAAACTGCCAAAATGCAGCATGTCATGCCTGCGCAGAAAATGCAAAACCGCTGTAATTTCCATCCTGCGCGGGATGGGGATTACAGCGGTTTCTTTCTGACGCACAGAGCGGCTTTACTCCGTATAATACTGTGCCTGGGCGTTCCAGAGCGCGTAGTATTTGCCGCCCCGATCGGCGAGCAATTCGGCGTGGCTGCCCTGCTGAATGACCGCGCCCTCGTGGAACACGGCGATCTCGTCGCAGAATTTGCAGGAGGACAGGCGGTGGGAGATATAGATGGCAGTCTTATTGCCTGCGATCTCATCGAACTTACTGTAGATCTCTGCCTCGGCGATGGGGTCCAGCGCCGCCGTTGGCTCGTCGAGGATGATGAAGGGCGCGTCCTTATAGAGCGCGCGGGCAATGGCGATCTTCTGCGCCTCGCCGCCGGAAACCTCGACACCGTCCTCGGAGAGATTTTTGTAAAGCATGGTGTCCAGACCCTTTTCCATCGCTGCAAGACGGTCTGCGAAGCCTGCATCGGTCAGAGCCTTCTTTGCCCGGTCACGGTCATATTCCATGCTGCCCGCCACATTCGCGCCCAAAGGCTGGCAGATGAGCTGGAAATCCTGAAATACCACGGAAAATATTCCCATGTAATCGTCATAGCGGTACTTGCGGATGTCGATGCCGTTGAGCAAAATCTGCCCCTCCTGCGGGTCGTACAGGCGACACAGGAGCTTGATGAAGGTGGTCTTGCCGCTGCCGTTTTCGCCCACGATGGCAAGTCTTTTTCCGACCTTGAACCTCATATTCACATGGCGCAGCGCCCAGATGTCCGAGCCGGGATAACGGAAGGACACATCCCGAAACTCCACGTCATACTGACGATCCGACCGCTTTTCGGTGGTGAGACTCCCCTGATACATGGAATTGGGAATGTCGAGAAACGTATAGATGGCCTTGAGGAACTCAGCATTGGCCCGCATATGACTGACGGTGCTCAGTAGCAGGGCGGCGTTGCCGGAAAATGTGGTCACGGCGCTGACATACTGGGTCACGCTGCCAATGCCGAAGGCACCGCCCAGCGCCTTCAAGCATACGAACACATACACAACGCCGGAGAGAACAGCGGATAGAGAGGCGGCCAGCGCCTTGCTCAGTCCCACAGTGGTTTGGGACGCCTTTGCCACGGGAGAGCCGACGCCGAAGATATTCACTGTGCGGACATAATGCTCCGCCAGTTCGCTCTGGCGGTACATTCTGCGATCCATGTCTTTTTCCTTGTCCCCCGGCTGCATGAAAACGAAGTGGCTGAACACGCGATTGCCGAAGCATACCTGCTCTGCCAGCGTGTTCCAGGCAGAATAGGCTCTGCCGGCCAGCGCCGGGCCAAGGCAGGTAACGGCGGCAATCAGCAGAAGGATGCCCACAAGGAAAAGCGGGTGATTGAGAGCGGTCAATTTTCCCGCCGAGGTCGGGACTTGCCGGGTGAACAGGCTCACCGTCAAGGCGGCAGCCCCTAAAATGCCGGTGATGCCTTGGACTGCCTGCGTATAGTACAGCTTGAGATGGGCAAAGCCCCAACCGGACCAGTCGGCATTCTGCCGGATCTGAGAGAACAGATCACGTGTTTCCTGCCTGTCACAGTCGGCATAATCCATCCGCAGAAATTTCTCGGTATACAAAACTTCTTTCTGTCTGTCAAGCAGTTCGCTCCGGACATTTTTCCACCTCTCCAGCACGGCCTTGAGCAGCTCTGCCGCAGCACTGACCGCTACGATCCAAAGGACCCATTTGGCCAGAATCTCCGGTCTGCGAAGGGTGGATAGTTCATCGACAAGCCGGGCGGAGAGCCAGATGACCGCATAGGGCGATGCTGCCTCCACAACAGCACAGAGGATAAACGGCATAAAGCAGCCCGGTGCGATCCGGCGCATATCTCGTGCCGCCCGGCGGTGGATGGCAAAGGTCTCCCGCAGGCTCATGCCCTCAGCTTTCTTCTTCATCCTGCACACCTCCTTCCTGATAATAGCGGCTCTGCACGGCAAATAGCTCCGCATAAGCACCGCCCTTTGCCAGTAACTCCTTGTGGGTACCCTCCTCGGCGATGCCGCCGTCTGCTATAAAGAGGATGCGGTCACAGAAGCGGGTAGACGCCAGCCGGTGGGAGATGAACACGGAGGTCTTACCCGCCGTCATATCGCTGTACTTTTGGTAAATATCGTTTTCCGCAATGGGATCCAGCGCCGCCGTAGGCTCGTCCAGAACGAGGATGGGCCCGTCCTTATAAAGCGCTCTCGCCAGCATCAGCCGCTGGGTCTGGCCGCCGGAGAGCTGTACGCCGTCCAGATACACCTCCCGGCCAAAGTGGGTATCCACCCCTTGGGGGAATTTGGCAATAGCCTCTGTCAAGCCGGCCTGTGCAAGGCAGTGATCGACTTTTACTCTGTCGATATGATCGGTGGTCTGGGCAACACATTCCGCAATGGTGGTATCCAAAATGGAAAACCCCTGAAATACAGCGGAAAACAGGCGGTAATACGCGCTGCGGTCAAATTCACGAATATCCTGCCCGTTTAGCAGCACGCGCCCCTCGGTGGGGTCGTAGAAGCCGCAAAGCAGCATCACCATGGTGGTCTTGCCCGCACCGTTCAAGCCCACCACCGCCAGCTTTTCGCCGGGATGGATGGTCAGGTCTATGTGCCTGAGAATATCCCTCTCCGTGCCCGGATAGTGGAAGGACACGTTCTCCAGCCGCAGCTCATATCCGTCGGCTGCGGGCGGCTGCGCTCCGCCCTCAAACTGAAACGGCTCCGGAATGTTCAGATATTCCTGTATTTTGGACAGGTCGATGCTCTCCTTATGCAGTTGGCTGCACTGGGTCAGGATGCCGGTCACCCACGATGCAGCGCCGCTGACGGCGGTAAAGTAGAGCAAAAATGTCGATGCAGGCCAGCCATGTACCAGAGTTTGCCGAATCAGATACGCATACGCGATGCCGTTGCGAAGAAGCGTCAGCGCCACGTCAGCCACATTAGCCCAGAGATAAGTCCTTTCCCGGCGGGCGATGAAGGCGGAGAGTGCCTTCATGGATTTTTCCCGCAATTCCCGCAGCCAAGGGGCTAAACCAAAGACGCGGATGTCCTTGGCAAGCTGTATCTGCCGAGGCTGCGTCAGAAAATAGTGCAGTTCCTTGTCATACTGTTCCCGTTCATCCCGGTGGCGGTACTCCCACTCACTGATGTAGTGGGAAACGAAGAAGTCTGCTGCGGCGGTCAGCACCACCAGCAGGATCAGAAAGCGGCTCAAGCGGGAGAACAGCAGCAGATATACGGCAAAGCCGCCGAGATTTGCCAGCAGCTCCGTCAGCGTTCGCCAAATATGCTCCGCCGCATCGTCGTTGCCGCTGGTGGCCCGCTGCGCCTGCTCCTCCAGCTTCAGAATTTTGGAGTCGTGGACATTTGGGTAGGAGGTCTCGCCGCTTTTCCGGGAGATCATGCGGATGATGGCACAGCGAACATCGACCTCACCGGGCATCCGGATGGCATCGCAATACGCCGCAGCCCCCTGTAAGAGAAGAAGTGCCGCTGTGAAAAATCCGATAGTTGTCAGCAACTCCCCCACGGGAACGCCCTGCTCCACCCTCGTAAGAATTTCCGGTGTGACATAGAGCTGCGCCAAATCCAACGCCACTTTGATGGCCGCGACCACAACGCAAAGGAGCAGCACTCTCCTGCGCTTCTCCCAAGCGGTCCGCACCATAAAGCAGACATTTTGCCGGACGCTGTACTTCGGTTTTTCTCTGTGTTTCATGTCGTTTCACCTCACGCGCATAGCATAGCAGAAAAAATCGTCCCCGGTTGATTCCGGGGACGAATCGCTTTTTCCGGGGGATGAATTGCAGCTCTCACTCCTGCGGAAGCAGTATTTCAGTGGTGAATGCACCGTCCTCGCTGTTGCGGCTGATGTATCCGTCCAGCCGCTCCACGATGGCATCGATGCGAACAAGGCCAAAGCCATGCCCCTCGCCCTTGGTGCTGCGGAACAGCCCTCCCTCCTTCTGCATTTTCTTCCCGGCGGTAAAATTGGTGAAGGAGATGTAGAGCTGGGTGTTTTTCATATCCATATAGACCCGGATGAGGCGCTTATCCTCCGGCAGCTTCATGCTGGCCTCAATGGCGTTGTCGAAGAGATTGCCGAGGATGCAGCAGAGATCGATCTCCGAGGACTTCAGCTGGACGGGGATGTGGGCATCCGCCACTACCTCGATGCCCTTTGCCTTTGCAAGGGAGATTTTGGAATTGAGAATGGCGTCGGTCATGGGATTGCCGGTCTTGATGACCGTGTCCACGGTTTGCAGATCGGTGTCCAGCAGGTCGAGGTAGTTTTGGATGGCGTCCCAATCTCCCGCGGCAGCGTAAGCCTTCATGGTCTGAATATGGTTGCGGTAGTCGTGCCGCCAGCCGCGGATCTGGCGGTACATATTGTCTACTTCGCGATAATGCGTTTCGATCAGCTCTTGCTGATAGGAGGCGAGCTGCTTTTCGATTTTCTTTGCAAACAATTCCATACGCCTTACCTCATGTTGATAATGGCACGGTTGACGCCCTCATACGCGCCCCTCGGCAGCGGGATGGCGGTTCCGTCGCTCAGCCGGATCTCCGTCTTGGTGACGCGGCTGATCTGCGTCAGATTCACGAGCGCAGAGCGCCCCACGCGGTAGAAGCACTCGTCGAGTTGCTTTTCAAGCTCGCCCAATGTCATTTTCACCGTCACATCCGTTCGCGCGTGAACGGTCACATAGTTGCCGAGCACATCTGCATATCGAATCTGATAAATCGGCACACGCACCATTTCTCCGCCGGCCTCGAAATGCAAGACCCGTTCGTTTTTTGTTATCTTTTCCACGGCGCGGTCCAGCACCGACCGGAGCTTTTCTTCCTTCACAGGCTTCATCAGATAGTGGAGCGCCGCCACCTCGTAGCCCTCTGAAATATAATCGGAATAGCCGGTGATGAAAATGATCTGCACCGTGTCGTTGCTCTTGCGAAGCTCTTTTGCCATCGTGACGCCGTCCATCGCGCCCATTTCGATATCCAGCAGGAGAATGTCGTAGTCGCTTTCTTCTGCGTAGCGGAACAGGAAGCTCTCGGCGGAGGGAAAATCGTCGATATGCACCGTGTGACCGGCGGACGAAGCCCAGGCGCGCACCATATTCAAAACAAACTGCCTGTCCGCACCGGAGTCATCGCAAATCGCAATTTTGTACTTCATACCCTCACCGTTCCTTTAATGATTAAGACATCCGCCTCAAATCATCCCAAAGTGACGCAGTGCCTCCGTAATTGCCTTTTCCTTCTCCGGCGGGCATTGTGGCTGCTTGGCGTTTTCAGATTTTGGCTTATTGTAGTTCTCACGCTCAATAATGCCGTGTTTCTGCTTTACCTGCGCGATATAAAGACTACTAACCTTCAATCCGCTGTGTTCCAGAACATACGACTTGATTTCCTCATAGGTTGCCTTTTTCTCCGCAGCGGTCAAATCCATCTCGTCCATCTTTACTTCGATCTCGATATGTTCTTTACTTTTAAGTTTGGACAATAAACATACTGTCTCCACGTGAGCCGTGCCGGGGAAAAGATCCACGGCGCAGGCGCGGACGGGGCAATAGCCCAAGGGGGCAAAGCGGGCCACATCCCGGGCCAGAGTGGCCGGGTCGCAGGATACATACACAATGCGGCCGGGTGTCATAGAGGCGGCAGCCTCTACCACATCGGGCGCCAGGCCCTTCCGGGGCGGGTCCACGCAGATCACGTCGGGCCGCAGGCCCCGCTGCCGCAGCTCTGCCGCCAGCCGGGAGGCATCGCCGCACAGGAACTCCACGTTCTCCACGCCGTTGCGGCGGGCGCTGTCCTTCGCGTCCCGGATAGCCTCCGGCACGATCTCGCCGCCGATGACGTGCCGGGCCCGGCGGGCCAGCACCTGGGTGATGGTACCCGCACCGCAGTACAGGTCCACCGCCAGCTCCCGGCCGGTGAGTCCGGCGTACTCCAGGGCCTTTTCGTACAGACGCTGGGCCTGGTCGTGGTTCACCTGGTAAAACGACGGCACCGACAGCCGCAGCTCCAGGCCGCACAGGGTGTCCGTCAGATAGTCCCGGCCCCACAGGGTGCGGTACCGATCCCCTAAAATGGCGTTGCCCCGGCGGGTATTCTCCCCCAGCACCACGCCGCAGACTCCGGGCGCGGCGGCCCGGAGCATATCCACCAGCTCCTCCTCATGGGGCAGGCGCTGTCCGTTCACCAGCAGGCACACCAGGGATTCCCCGGTGCTGCCAGTGCGGACGTACAGGTGCCGCAGCAGGCCCCGGCCAGTGGCCTCGTTATACGGCTCCACCTGAAACCGGGCGATATAGTCCCGCACCGCCTGAGCCAGGGCATCGGCCTCCGGCTTTTGGATGAGACAGTGCTCCACATGCACCACCTGGTGGCTGCGGGCCCGGTAAAAGCCCACCTCCCCCGCCGGGGAGATGGGATAGATGCTCTTGTTGCGGTAGTGCAGGGGCTGCTCCGCACCCAGAATTTCCTCCACCGTCACCTCCGCGCCGCCGATGCGGGTCAGGGCGTCCTGGACCCGGGCACGCTTGGCCCACAGCTCCTCGTCATAGGACATATGCCGGAAATCGCAGCCGCCGCAGCGGCCATAATACGGACAGTCCGGCTGCCGCCGGGCGGGAGACGGCTCCGCCAGGGCGGCAATCTTGCCGAAGGCGGCGTTTTTCAGCACCTTCATCACCAGAACGTCGCAGGTCTCGCCCCGGATGGCCCCGTGGACGAACACCACCTGGCCGTCTATCCGGGCAATGCCCAGGCCCTCGCTGGAATAGCCGTCGATATGGGCGCGGTAAATGCGGTTTTTCTCCAATGCGGGCATAAGCGCCCTCCTTTCCGGTAAAGCACAGGGGCGGGGCACACGGGTCCCGCCCCTGCAAGCGATGGAATATCACATCCCGTCCGCTTAGAATTCGAACTTGTCCAGGATCTTACGCAGCGCCTCGGCAAAGGCGGCCAGGGTCTTGTTGTCCCGGCCCTTGCTGCGGCGGATAAGGCCCACCAGGGAATCGCCCAGCTGCACCAGCTTCTGATACGCTGCGGTGACCCGGGGCGCACCGTCGAAGGTGCGGGTCTTGCGCTGGGGCAGATAGCCCGCCGCCAGCTGGGTGCAGGTCAGCAGGTCATACTCCTCGGTATACTGGGGAGCGTGGGCCGTGAAGCCCAGCTGGCTCACCGTCTGGGCAAACACCGGCGCCACCTCCCGGTCGCCGTGGACCACGAAAACGTGCTGGGGCAGGGGCTCCTTGAAATGGCCGATCCAGTCCAGCAGATGGTCGTGGTCAGCGTGGGAGCTGAGGCCCTGGAAATTCACCACCTTGGCCCGGACCGCCACGTCCTCGCCGAACAGCTTCACGGAGGTCACCCCGTCCAGCAGGGTCCGGCCCAGGGTGCCCGGAGACTGGAAGCCCACGAACACCACGGCACTGTCCGCCCGCCACAGGTTATACTTCAGATGGTGGCGGATGCGGCCCGCGTCGCACATGCCGGAGGCGGAGATGATGACCTTGGGGGTATGGTCCTCGTTCAGCGATTTGGACTCGTCCACGGTCTCCGTCAGATGCAGACCCGGGAAATTGAACATATGGGTGCCGTCCTTCACCAGCTCCAGAGCGTCCTCGTCCAGATAGCCCCGCAGATCGCCGCAGAAAATGGTGGTGGCGCTCTTGGCCAGGGGACTGTCCACGTACACGGGGAAATTCGGCACGGAGGTCACCAGGCCCTGATCCTTGATCTCCCGGATGAAATACAGCAGCTCCTGGGTGCGGCCCACGGCAAAGGAGGGAATCACCACGTTGCCGCCCTTGCCCAGAGTCTCGTCGATGATCTGGGCCAGCTGGCCGGTATAGCTCCACACCTCTGTGTGGTTGCGGTCGCCATAGGTGCTTTCCATGACCACATAGTCCGCCCCGGTGAAAAACTGGGGATCCCGGATGATGGGCTGGTCCACGTTGCCGATATCGCCGGAGAACACGATGGTTTTCGTCTGGCCTCCCTCGGTGAGGGTCAGGCGGATGGAGGCGGAGCCCAGCAGATGGCCTGCGTCGATAAACACCGCGTCCACCCCATCGCACAGGTGAACGGGCTGGCCATATTCGCAGGTGTCGATGAATTCCGGCACCCGCTGGGCGTCGGCCACGGTATACAGCGGCTCCTCCTCGGGCCGGCCGGCCCGGCGGTTCTTGCGGTTTTTATACTCGGTGTCGCTCTCCTGAATGTGGGCGGAGTCCTGGAGCATGATGCTCATGAGCTGGGCGGTGAGCCGGGTGGTGAGAATACGGCCCTGAAAGCCGTTTTTGATGAGCATAGGCACCCGGCCGGAGTGGTCGATGTGAGCGTGGGTGATAAGCGCATAGTCGATGCTGCCCGGGGCAAAGGGCAGGGAGCGGTTGTCCACCTCGTCCCGGCCCTGCTGCAATCCGCAGTCGATGAGGATGCGCTTGCCGCCTACCTCCAGACAATGGCAGCTGCCGGTGACACACTGGTCAGCGCCGAAAAAACTCAGCTTCATGGCATTCGTCCTTTCCTCTCAAAAAATTGGTGACCTTATTGTAACACTTTTTCCCGGCGACGGCAACAGGAATTGCATTTTGCCGGAATATCCGGTATAATAAGCAAAGATCATCCGATACATCTCCCCAAGGAGGAAACCATACATGTTTGAACAATCCCATATCCGCAACTTTTCCATTATCGCCCACATCGACCACGGCAAGTCCCATTCCCAGTTTGCCTGACGGCAAACCGGGAGCCCTTTTCATTTAATGTCCTTCGGCGGAAATGAATTCCGCCTGCGGCAAGGTTTTGCTGCGCAAAACGCTTGTTACGCGCCACTTGGCGCGTCAGCGTGGACTTACCTACAGGAGGAACGCAAATGTTTGAACAATCCCATATCCGCAACTTTTCCATTATCGCCCACATCGACCACG